>CAJDVZ010000056.1_pt2 | contig 9405 bp, 7 predicted proteins | sample 7391481 | NCBI WGS metagenome assembly CAJDVZ01 (sample SAMEA7055721, study PRJEB34461) | soil metagenome | biome: terrestrial ecosystem; feature: Peninsula; material: soil | place: Antarctica | collected 2016 | reverse complement strand
ATTGACAAGCCTCCCCAGCTTTGCTAATCCGCGATTGTGGCTCCAGACATATTGGTTTATAACCATCCCTTTTTCATTGGTCATGTAGGGGTTGATGGTAGTTCCGAAATTGATGCCTACTCCCTGCACGGTAGTACGCCCCCTGATGCTGATTGGGCTCAGATTCAAAGAGTCGGCAATCAGATTGTAGGATGTCCCGAAACTGAGGTTATCAATGAGTTTAACCTTTTTGAATTTGTCGGTTCCGGTGGTATCCCGGGGATCCTGAACCTTCATTTCCAGGTTGTTGGTAACAGAGAGTGAAACCATCCCTGCTGCTCCCCTGCCGGTGTAACCGTATATTGCCCCGTCGAAGATGGAATAATACTCCATCCTTCCGGTGGAATCCTGCTGTACCTGTTTCCAGAAGCCATATTTGGGATTCCCGAAATCCGGATTGTAGCTAAAACTCAACGACGGCGAAACTTTGTGCCGGATCCCTTTGATCCTGGAATTGGCATTTCTGGGCATAAACATCCCGTAAATATTGGTCGAAGCGCTTAAACTATAGGAGTACTGGTAATTTCTCTTCAGCCCGGTGATCGTATCAGTTTTTACGTGGGTTGGTCTGCGCGATCTGTCAATGAAAGTCCGGTCCGGGTAATAGGTCTTCTCAATATGGTTGAAATACCACTTTTCACTATAGCTGAAACTGGGACTCACATTGACGTATTTTAACAGGTTGAAACCAGGCAGGGAGATGGGAATATTATGCTGAATCCCATTCTGCCAGTCGGTCAGGAACGACTTTTGCAGGATCTCTTTCTCTTTGGCCGTGATGGTATTGCGCATATTGGAAGAATAGCTGAACCCAAACTGCTCATACCATTTGGCGGATCCTTTTCTGTTCTTGAACTTCAGGGGATACATTTTAGCCATGTTAAAAGTCAGCTCCGGGAAGGAGAGTGTAAGGGTTGAATCCGTGGAGTTCTGGGAATGCCGAAAATTGGCAGACATGCTGAACGGGGAGTTTTCCCATCTTTTGGTATACGAAACACTGGAGGATTTCTGGGTGCGAAGGTAGCTTTCAGCCGACAGGGAGTTTTGCTTGTCATACCCGCTGGTCGAGAAGTTGACATTCGCACTGAATGTCCTGTTGGGATTCGCCTTGACATCCTGGCTGTGCGACCACATCACCTGGAACTGGGGTGACCGCTGATAGGTATCAACTCCCTTCTGACCATAGACGTTGACGGCATAGCGGAAATCGAATCCCCCGCTGAATCTGTATCGCATGCGGTAATTGGTATGCAGCTTGGTAGCCCATGACCCCCTGGAATAGAGATCTCCCCTTGCCGATACATCAAAATAGTCATTGGCAGCCCAGTAATATCCTCCCTCGCGCAGGAAAAAACCCCTGTTTCCCTCCTCGCCATAGGAAGGAACCAATATTCCGGATGAGTATCTCGGGGAATTCGGGAAATAACCAAAGGGAAGTATCGGGAAATAGAGCGGGAAATCCTCCAGAACCATGTAAGCCGGACCAGTAATAATCTTTTTGTTGGAAATCACTTTCGCCTTTGACAGATGAAGATAAAAGTGAGGATGGTCGGCATCACAGGTGGTATATTTTCCATCCCGAAGCACAAATTCGTCCTTTGATATTTTCTTGGTAAGGGCACTGTGGACAAATCCATCTCCCTGTTCAGTGATCACTTCCGTGATGATCCCCTTCTGGGTTTGAAAATTGTAACGGAGTGTTTTCGATTCAAACCTATCATTTCCTTCCTTGAACACCGGTTTCTGCACAAGGGTACCCGTCGAATCCACAATTCCCTCCGCAAAAATCTCTTTGGTTTCTAAATCCAGAATCATGTGATAGGCAGTGAGTTCGATATCCTGGTAATTGATTTTGGCATTCTTATACAGGTACACCTTTTGGCCGTCGAAGGAGACAATGATGGAATCTTCTGCCTGATAGTCGATGGGAGCTTCAATAATCGCCTTGCCGGTCGTATCCGCAGCAAGGGAATCTATTGAAAGAGAATCGGCCTGCAAGAGAGGCATAAAGAGCGTATCTGTCGTTATTCCAGGGGTCCTAAGGGTATCAAGGACAGCAGCAGAATTGTCATTCTTGGAGACCCACCGGTCGTTCAGCATAAACATATGCAAAGTGGAATCAGCCAATGCCGGGCGCTTCCCCTGTTCAGGAGCTACCACCTGACCAGAGCAGACCATGACTGCCTGAAGCAAAAAATATATGAACAGTAATCTCTTCAATACGAACCCAATATTTGGCAAACCAAACATACAGAGGTGTGCAAAAATATAAATAAGGGCATTATATAAGGTGAAACAAGTGCAAAATAATACTAATATTTCTAATTTTACCGTTTATCAGGAAAGGGGAAAAACCATGAGACCATTTATAAGAGCGACGTTCCTGTTTACCATTTTATGGATCGTACTGCTGCCGGCACCGGTTCATAGTCAACAAAACAGGGAAACAGGCGAACTCCGGACAGTGGTCATTGACCCGGGGCATGGGGGAAGTGATCCCGGCGCAGTTTCCGGGGGAGTCCGGGAAAAGGATCTGGTTCTTGCCGTCGGCATCCGCCTGGGGAATATGATCAAAGAAGCCTATCCTGGGGTAAAAATCGTCTATACCCGGTCCACAGACAAATTCATACCGTTGCACACCCGGGCGTCCCTTGCCGTCAAAAACAAAGCCGATCTCTTTATTTCGCTACATGCCAATTGGGTAGCCCAAACAACGGTAAGAGGAACAGAAACTTTCACCCTGGGACTCCACAGAAGCCTTGAGAACCTGGAAGTAGCCAAGAAAGAAAATTCCGTGATTTTACTGGAGGAAGATTACACTACCAATTATGAAGGTTTTAACCCGAATGAACCGGAGTCGTACATCATGTTTGAGAGTATGCAGTCTGAATACCAAACACAGAGTATCAGCCTGGCAGCCAGCATCCAGAATGAATTCACCAGGAACCTGAAACTCAACAACAGAGGGGTCAAACAGGCTGGTTTCCTGGTACTCCGGCAAACTTCCATGCCCTCTGTACTCGTGGAGATCGGGTTCATCAGTAACCCTGCCGAACGGAAATTCCTCATTTCGGAAGATGGAAAAACCAAAGTGGCACAATCGATTTTCAAAGCTTTTACCATTTATAAAAAAGGGATCGACAGCAAAAGCAACTTCACTGTCACGGCCTATGAGCCAAAAGATACCTCCCCTGTTGCTGCCCCCGAACCGCGGGTTTCCGATTCCCGGCCAGCCCCAAAAGAAAAAATTCCAGTCAAACAGGATGTTCCATCTGCCACTCCGGCCAAGGAGACCGGGAAGAGTGCCGGTAAAGCTGCTTCAGCCTCAACCTGGTATTCGATCCAGGTAAGTGCCATTGCAAAGTCAGTGGAACCTACGCCTGACAATTTCAAAGGAGAGAAAAACATCATCCTGATCAAGGTTTCTCCCTGGTACAAATACTTCTCCGGAAAATTTAACACAACCGGGGAAGCCCTGGCAGAACAGAACAGATTGCGGAAAAAGTTTCCGGAAGCGTTTGTGGTCATCGTGGAAAACGGGAATCCGCGTGCACTCAAAAAAAGTGAACTTCCCTGATTTTACTTTTCGGGAGCTTTCTTTAACTTTACAAAAAAAATCAGGAGAGGAATGAAAATTTCGAAATATGTAAAGCTGGGCTTATTGATGATTATTTCCATCACTGCCCTGGTATGGGGTTTAAGTTACCTGAAAGGACATGACGTTTTCAAACCTGTAGACTACTATTACTCCCGGTATCATAGGGTTGACGGCCTGCAAAAGTCCAGTCATGTTACCGTAAACGGATACCGGGTTGGTAACGTGAAAAATATTTTATTTGCTGATGACAGAAGCGGCGACCTCATCGTGACTTTCATGATGGACAATGACTTCAGAATACCCAGAAATTCTCTCGCCCGCATTGTCAGCAGTGACATCATGGGTACACGCTCCGTCAAACTGGTTTTAAGTGATGCACCAGGATTCTACACAGCCGGAGATACCATACCGGGTGAAATTGAGAGCGATCTGAAAGAACAGGTAAGCCTCCAGGTGCTGCCACTGAAAGCGAAAGCCGAAGAGCTTCTCTCTTCCCTCGACTCTGCCATCACCGTTCTGACAGTGATTTTCAACGAAGACGCCCGCAAAAATCTTTCCGAGAGTTTTGAAAATATCAATACCACCATCAATAACCTGGAAAGAACTTCCGCTGACCTGCAGGAACTTCTGGCCAGTGAAAAATCGAATATCAGCAGCCTGGTAAGAAACATGGAGGGTTTTTCGAGATCCCTGAACAACAACAGTGACAATTTCGGCAACATTATCAGCAATTTATCGGCATTTTCTGACACACTTGCCTTGGTCTCCTTCACTCCCGTACTGAACGATCTGAGCGATGCAGCCGGTTCACTTCAGAAAATACTTGCTTCAGTCAATTCAGGTGAGGGCAGCGCCGGAATGCTTTTCAATGATGATGAACTCTACCAAAACATCACCGGATTGACGGCCAATCTGGAACATCTGCTCACCGATATCCGAAGTAATCCCAAAAGATACCTTCATTTTTCGGCCCTCAACCTGGGAAAGGAAGTATATATCAACACGTCGGCTCTTCCAGCCAAAACAGACAACCAAATCCGGTTCAGGATTCACCTCATCTCAGCCACCGACAAACTGCCCCTCATCTCTCCCCTCTTTTCGGAGCTCGAAGGCGTGGAAGAGTATGAGGCTGGTTCCGTCTATTCCTATCTGGCAGGAAACTTTACCACCTATGCCGATGCAGAGAAATCTCTGTTCATTGCCACCCGGAATTTTCCGGATGCCTCCATTGTTGCTTTCAGACAGGGGAAAATCATCAAACTGGAAAAAGCACTCCGAATGATGAAGAAGTAAGTCACTTTGGTTGAAATGAGCCTCCACTGGCTAAGAAACCCTACCTCCACCAACCGGATATATCTTTAACTATCAAAACCTTATAGCTATACCGCTGATTATCAACATATTGTATTTATTTATTTTTTATAAATTTTAATACCCTGATAACGAAAACCATATACTATATTTGAGAAAATCAATAGTAAAAGAATTTTTTTATATACTTTTTTTTCACAAATTTTGTACGAGTAAAGATCAGATAAGGGAAATTTTGTAGAATCAGTTAAACCTCCTATCCAGATATGAATAATGAGCATTGGACTGCATGGGAAAATTGTCTGCGGATCATTCGCGACAATGTACCTTCAGGCAGTTTTAAAACATGGTTTGAGCCGATTGTTCCGGTTCGTCTGGAAGAAAGGATATTGACCATCCAGGTTCCCAGCGCTTTTTTTTATGAATACCTTGAAGAGCAGTTCATCGACATTCTCCGGAAGACCCTGAGGATGGTTCTCGGAACTGGCGCCAAGCTGGAATACAATGTGGTGATGGGTCACAACAGTGCGGAGGTACCCTATACGGTAAAATACCCTACCAACAACAACCCCAGGGTACAAAACAAACCGTTTTCAGTGCCGTTCAGCAGTGAAGACAAAGCAACGATCAAAAATCCTTTTATCATACCCGGGATTCAGAAGCTTCATATTGATCCCCAGCTGAAGACTGAGAACACCTTTGAAAATTTTGTGGAAGGCGAATGCAACAGGCTGGCCCGGAGCGCCGGCTATGCAGTTGCCCAGAACCCGGGAGGTACTGCCTTCAATCCCCTGATGATCTATGGGAATTCAGGGCTTGGAAAAACCCACCTGGCACAGGCCATCGGAATTGAGGCAAAGGAACGCTTTCCCGACAAGGTGGTGCTTTATGTCAATGCCAACAAATTTCAAACCCAGTTTACTGAATCGACACGCAACAACAACCGCAACGACTTCCTGAACTTTTACCAGATGATCGACATCCTCATCCTGGATGACGTTCATGAATTTGCAGGTAAGGAAAAGACCCAGGAAACGTTCTTCCATATCTTTAACCATCTGCACCAAACCGGAAAACAACTGATCCTTACCTCCGACAAGCCTCCCATCGAATTGAAGGGAATGGAGCAACGCCTCCTCTCCCGTTTTAAATGGGGGCTCACTGCCGATCTGACTGTTCCGGACTTTGAAACCCGGATGGAAATCCTCAAAAGAAAAACCTATAAGGATGGTATTGTGCTCAGCGATGAAGTGCTCGAATACATAGCCTCCCATATAACCAACAATGTGAGGGAACTTGAGGGTGCACTGGTATCACTTCTGGCACAGTCGATGCTCAACAAGAAGGAGATCACCCTTGATCTGGCCAGCAAACTGGTCAATAAACTGGTAAAAAATTCCAAACGGGAATTGTCGATTGAATACATTTCCAAAGTTGTATGTGACTATTTTAATATCTCCGTTGATTCGATGCAGGCGAAAACCCGTAAAAGGGAGATTGTCCAGGCCCGCCAACTGACCATGTACTTCTCCAAGAACATGACCAAATTCTCGTTGGCCAGTATCGGCGCACAAGTCGGCAACAAGGATCACGCCACGGTACTTCATGCCTGTAAAACCGTCAATAACCTGAAGGAGACCGACAAAAACTTCAGGATTTATGTCGAAGAGATTGAAAAGAAACTTAAAATGTGACCTGGCAACCAGGTTTTCGTCTGTACTGAAGTGTTCATTCGTGTTGACCAGCACCCGATGAGCGACACCTATGTGACCATAACTGCCCCGGCCGAAGGGTTGTACAAGCAGAAGGGAAGCCGTTTCATCTCCTTCATTTATCCCGTCAGTAATGAAGATGAGATCCGGGAAATTCTCCGGAGAATCAGAAAGGAACATCACCCTGCCCGTCACCACTGTTATGCCTGGAGGCTGGGAACCGATGAAATCCGGTTCAGGGCAAACGATGACGGGGAACCTTCTTCCACCGCAGGAAAACCGATCCTGGGCCAATTGGTCAGCCACGACCTCACCCAGGTGATATTGGTGGTGGTGCGTTACTTCGGGGGGATCCTCCTGGGCACAAGCGGCCTGATCACTGCTTACCGTGAAGCAGCAGCCGATGCCATCAGAAATGCCACACCCGAAGTTCGCATGGTCGGGGAAGAGTTGCTCATCGAATGCTCCTACAATGAACTCAATGCCGTTATCCAGATCATTAAAAATGAAAACCTGCAACAAACCGATATCCAAATGGCAGAAAGATGCGCCATCCGCATTTTCGTGCGAAAATCACTGGCTGATGCAACAATTGCCTCGTTTGAAACAATCCATGGAGTATCTGTAACCCCCGCACCTCCTGTTCATAATTAACTGAAAAAAAAATTGCCGGCCCCATGTATTCACCCATCCCATTTAGATACCTTTGCACCATGCGTCAATCTAAGGATCCGGAAATCATGAATTCCATCAATGGTAATCATTCTACCCTGACGTTTATTTCCGGATTGAAACAGGTCCTTCACCGAAACTCAACGATCTTTGACAAATTTATTTCACAAAAAATATCCATCAATTCAAGCCAGCTTTTCCCCCGGAAAGTTGGCTTTTTTTTTCAACTGAATCTTCGTGACTCATCTAATCACATCAAATATGAAAAAAGATCTGATCTCAATTACCGATTACACAAAAGCTGAGTATCTCCGGATCATGGAGCTCGCAGCGGAATTCGAGGAAAAACCCAACCAGGAGCTTTTGACAGGCAAGGTGGTTGCGTCCCTGTTTTTTGAACCCTCGACCCGGACCCGTCTCAGCTTTGAGACAGCCATATCGCGTCTTGGCGGGCGTATCATTGGTTTTGCCGACGTGGGAAGCTCGAGTGTCTCCAAGGGAGAATCCCTGCACGACACCATCAGGATGGTTTCCAACTATGCCGACCTGATTGTCATGCGGCATCCCATCGAGGGTGCTGCCCGCTATGCAGCGGAAGTATCTTCGGTTCCGGTGATCAATGCCGGCGACGGTGCCAACCAGCATCCTACCCAAACCCTCCTCGACATGTATTCCATCCTGAAAACCCAGGGCACCCTCGACAACCTCAACATCTTCATGGTGGGGGACCTCAAGTATGGCAGGACCGTCCACTCCCTGCTGATGGCCATGTCAGAATTCGAAGATCCCGTCTTCAACTTCATCGCCCCCGACGAACTGCTGATGCCTGAAGAGCTTAAAATGCACCTGCGCGAAAAAGGAATCCGTTATTACGAACACCGCGAATTCACCGACATCATCAACGTTGCAGATATCATCTACATGACCAGGGTCCAGAAAGAGCGCTTCGCCGACCCCATTGAATACGAAAAGGTGAAAAATGTCTACATCCTCAGGGAGAGTATGCTGCGCAACACCAAGCCCAATGTCAGGGTCCTCCATCCCCTGCCCCGGGTCAATGAAATCCACACCGATGTTGACCAAAGCAAGAAAGCTTACTATTTCGAGCAGGCCCTCAACGGCGTTTTCACCCGTGAAGCCATCATTGCCCACACCTTAAATCTTAAGTAAACCTCCCATGAAAGATAATATCAAAAAGAAACTCAAGGTCAGCGCCATCAAAAACGGGACGGTTATCGACCACATTCCCGCTAAAAATCTGTTCAAGGTCATCACCATTCTGGGACTCGACAAAATAGAAAACCAGATCACCTTCGGAACCAACCTCGAGAGTGAAAAACTGGGGAGCAAGGCGATTATCAAGGTGAGCGACAAATATTTCGAGGACGACGAGATCAACAAAATCGCCCTGATTGCCCCGCATGCAAAACTGAACATCATCCGCGAATATGCTGTCACGGAAAAGAAAGTGGTGGAGATCCCGTCCCAGATTCTTGGGATTGTCAGATGTTTCAATCCCAAGTGCATCACCAACAATGAACATATCGCGACAAAATTCACAGTGGTCTCCAACGCACCCCTGGCCCTGAAATGCTTATACTGCGAGAAGATCACCGACCAGGAGCATCTGCAAATTATCTAAGACCGCTGTTTTTCAGAGGCCGCTTCGTTTACGGCGTCTCTCCTTCAGCTATCAGGAATTGCCTGACGGGGAATAACTCCCTGCGTGGCTGTGAAGGGTATAAGCCCTGAAGCCATAGATGGCGATGACGATGAAGCAGAGGAAGGGAAGGAAGAAAGAGGCCCTGGTGGCCGAGAAGCCAGCTATCGTCCCCAGATCGATCGTAGACCCCATCAGGGGAGGCAGCACCGATCCCCCGAGGATGGCCATGATCAGTCCCGCAGCTCCGATCTTGGCATCGCTGCCCATCCCCTCGAGGGCAATGCCGTAAATGGTGGGGAACATGAGCGACATGCAAGCCGATATGGCCACCAGCGCGTATAAGCCGGGCATCCCATTCAGGAAGATAGCACCCAGGGTGGTGACCATTCCCCCGATAGCCAGGACCATCA
>CAJDVZ010000055.1_pt1 | contig 9469 bp, 7 predicted proteins | sample 7391481 | NCBI WGS metagenome assembly CAJDVZ01 (sample SAMEA7055721, study PRJEB34461) | soil metagenome | biome: terrestrial ecosystem; feature: Peninsula; material: soil | place: Antarctica | collected 2016 | reverse complement strand
TCCATTCCGACAATAACGAGGGTCATGAAAACCCCTGCGAAAAACTTTTTGAAGAAATTATTTTCCGATCGCCAGTCCCATGTAAAGATGTCCGACAACGGGCTGGCAGCGATCTCCCTGGTCATTGCATGAAAATTCCAGTCCAGCGAACGGGAGATGATCACGATGGTAAACACGACAGCACCCACCAGGAAGATGGTTTGGAGGCTGTCGGTCCATATAATGGTTTTTATACCTCCTTTGTTGGTATAGACCCAGATCAGTAAAATGCTGACGATTACCGTCACTGTGAAAGGGATGTTAAATGCATCGAAAAAGGCAAGCTGCAGCACACTGGCAGCCAGATAAAGACGGAACCCGGCACCCACCAGTTTGGAGAGAATAAAAAAGAAGGAACCGGTTTTGTGACTGAAAGTCCCGAACCGCTTGTCGAGGTACGTGTAAATGGAGATCAGGTTCATCCTGTAATAAACTGGCAGCAGAAAGCCAGCCACAAGCCAGTATCCCACCACATTCCCCATAATAAACTGGAGATAGGCAAAGGAGGAGTTGCCCACTTCCCCTGGTACAGAGATGAAGGTTACCCCCGAGATAGTAGCCCCAACCATGGCAAAAGCGACAAGGTACCAGGGAGATCGCCGGTTGGCAATGAAGAATGTGTCGGTGGTGGCTTTTCGTGAAGTAAACCAGGCAATGGTCAGCAATACCATGAAGTAGCCTGCGACTACAAAAAAAACAAGTAAAGGATTCATCAGCAATACGTTAAATTATCAGGTTCTCCCCGGATCGGGAATGCCGGCAGACGTAATGACAAGTTTTGATTTATTCGAAATCGGGATATAAAAGGTATTTCCTCCTGATCTCCTTGTACTGGTTAATTTCGTCCTTCCACAGCAGGGTAAGTTCTGCCTCACTCTTCCCCTCCCGGATACCTTTGAGGAGCTTGTCGGTTCCGGCAAGCAGGTTAAACCATCTTTCGCTGGTGAGGAATGTTTTCTCTTCAGGGTATTTTTCCCGGGTTTCAAGGAAATAACGAAGGGTAAAAACCGGAATCGGATCAACGGCCCGCAGGTCGGTACCATAACAGGTTTTTCCTTCGTTAATGGGATTGTTGACGAATCCGGGAATATCTTCCGGGATAAAGGAGAAGTCACCCAAAGTCGGTAGTGTTCCGCCGATAACCTGGAAAGGATAGGGGGTTCCCCTTCCAATACTGACTGAAGTTGCTTCGAAAAAGCACAAAGAGGGATATAATCTGATGGCCTGATAATTCGGGAGATTGGGGGATGGGGGTACTGGTGGGTCGTAAGGTGTCAGGTGGGCGTAATTTTTTACTTTAATCACGGTGATGGTGCAGTTTCCCGGGGCTTTATGCCATTTTTCACCATTGATCATCAGCGCCATTTCTCCCATGGTGGAGCCGTGAACGATCGGAACCGGAACCATTCCCACAAAGGAGGTGAATCCGGGCTCCAATACCGGACCAGCCACATAATCTCCGTTGGGATTGGGCCTGTCCAGTACAATCAGCGGGATGCCGTTTTCTGCACAGGCCTCAATGACCAGACAGAGAGTTGACAGGTAAGTGTAAAAGCGGCATCCGACATCCTGGATATCAAAAACCATCACGTCGATATTCTTAAGGTTACCGGGAGAAGGTTTCCGGTTTTCTCCGTATAGGGAGACGATCTCAACGCCGGTTTCTTTATCTTTCCCGTCAGAAACTTTTTCTCCGGCTGAGGCTTCCCCTCGGAATCCATGTTCAGGGGCAAATACTTTTACAACATTGATTTTATTTGAAATTAATAGGTCGAGCAGATGACTCTCCCCAGCCATGGCCGTATGGTTGACTACCAAACCTGTCCTTTTCCCTTTGAGCAGGGGCAGGTATTCCCGGGATTGTTCCGCTCCCGGAATCGGTTTATCTGCTTGTCCCTCCGGAGTTTGCCGGTTTCCTGCACTTCCCGGGCGCGAGTGACAGTTGGCAGTTGCTATCATAATAATAAGGACAACAACCGGGAAAAGAAAACGTTTCATGTCAAATGATTTTAAAGATTTCATTTCACGAAGATATCATTTTAGAACATTCTTATTATTTTTAGCCATTTCGAAATTCTAATTTCATGCGTAATTTCAGAATTTTCCTGGCCATCCTCTTCTGTTTGCAGGTGATTACCTGCTTATCTCAAGGATCTTTCACGAAAGAATTTCAGGTCGATCCCTGGGTCAGGGCAGAATTGAGCCGGATGACCCTTCGTGAGAAAATTGGCCAGTTGATCATGATCGATGTTTATCCCGCACAAAGTGAAGCACACAAACGAGATATTGAAAAGTTAATTCGCCTGTATAAACCCGGGGGTATTCTGGTCATGGATGGTTCCCCGGTTAATACTGCCCGATGGATCAATGACTTTCAGTATTCTTCAGGTATCCCTCTGCTGGTAGCCACTGATGCGGAATCAGGATTGGGTTTCAGGATGGACAGTGTACCCGAATTCCCGTCAGCCCAGTGTCTGGGAGCAATCAGGGACAATAAGCTGGTGTACCGGATGGGCCGGCATATCGGGCAACAGCTTAAAGCTATCGGAATAAATATGAATTTTGCACCGGTTGCCGATATCAATACCAACCCTGACAATCCAATTATCAATATGCGTTCGTTCGGTGAAAATAAGGAGAATGTAGCCGAAAAAGCGCTGGCATTTGCGCGTGGGCTGCAGGACGAACGCGTTGCCGCAGTGGCAAAGCATTTTCCGGGGCATGGGGATACCAGGGGTGATTCACACCGGATGCTTCCTTTGTTGCAACAGCCGGCTGCCAGATTGGACAGTGTTGAAACTTATCCCTTCCGGATATTGGCGGAGAACGGTATTGCAGGGATCATGTCGGGGCATCTTAATGTACCCGCCTACGATCCCTCGGGACGGCCTGCTTCACTTTCCCCGTTGATCCTTAACGGGATATTGAGGGAAAAGATGGGCTTCGGCGGACTAATCATCACGGATGCCATGAACATGAGAGGGGTGGTAACACCTGCTGATACTCCCGATGTGGAGGCGTTGATTGCGGGAAACGACATGCTTGAATTTGTGATCAATTTGCCTGGTACAATTACAGCCATCGAGAAGGCTGTCTCGTCAGGAAGACTCACTGTTCGTCACATTGATGAAAAATGTGCCAGGGTATTGGCCCTGAAACGATGGCTGGGGCTCCACCAGTATCAGCCGGCAGATCTTTCTGCAGTAGACTCCCTGATGAAATTTGCTGCAGGGGCAGCCATCCGGAACCAGCTGGTGGAAGCAAGCCTCACTGTTGTTAAAAATGAAAATATCCTTCCCCTGGAACGGCTCGATACATTAAAAATCGCCACCCTGAGCATTGGTGAAATCACCATGACCCCGTTCCAGAAAATCGTATCGCGTTATGGTGATGCCGATCACTTCTTTCTCGACAGGGATGCTTCTTTCAGCGAGGTGGACCAACTGGTTGGAAAATTAAAAGGGTATAACCTGGTTATTGCCGGTATCCACGGAATCGGGAAATACCCCAGGAGGAATTATAGCGTCACTGTCAGCCAGTCCGATATGATTCAGAAAATTGTCCGGAGCAACAGGGTAATAACCCTGTTCTTTGGGAATGCCTATGCATTGCGCCATTTTCCGGGAATAGAATGGTCAAAAGCGCTGGTTGTAGGGTACAGTGGGGACCAGGAAGTTCAGGAAAGGGCTGTGCAAATGATATTCGGGGCCATCGATGCAGGGGCCCGGTTGCCGGTAACAGCCGACAGGCGTTTCCCGTCAGGTTTTGGCCTTGACGTAAAAAAAAATCGCCGTTTGCAATATTGTCTCCCCGAAGAAGCTGGAATCTCGTCCGCGTTTCTCTCCGGGAAGATCGACTCCCTGGCTTACGAGGGATTGACGGAAGGAGCTTTTCCCGGATGCCAGGTGCTGGTCGCAAGAAAAGGAATGGTAATCTTCCATAAGTGTTATGGTTATCTCTCCCAGGACCGGAAAGAACCCTTAACCCCCGACCATCTCTACGATTTTGCCTCTGTGACGAAAGTATCAGGCCCTCTGCCTGCCCTAATGAAACTTGTCGATGAGGGGGAGCTCAACCTCAACCGGAAAATGAGCTATTACTGGACCGACTGGCAGGGATCCAACAAGTCAGAAATTCTGATAAGGGATATTCTGACCCACCAGGCCCGCCTGCCGGTCATCATCCCCTTCTGGTCTTCCCGGTTGGCAAGGAATCCCGAATTGCGGGGAAAAGTGTTCACAACATACCCTACAACACCCTATTCGGTGAGGGTTTCTTCTTCCCTTTATATGGAAAGGAGGTATATTGATACCATGTATGCGGAAATCAGAAAAGTTCCTTTGCTGAAATCTAAAAGGTATACGTACACATGCCTGGGATTTTTGCTTTGGCCTCCCGTTATTGAGAAAATCACCGGCATGCCCTATGAATCCTACCTGAAAAAGAATATTTATGCTCCTCTTGGGGCTAATACGCTGACCTATAATCCTTATCTCCATTTTCCTGTCAGCCGGATTGTTCCCACTGAAGCAGACGATTATTTCAGGAATGAAGTATTGCGGGGTTTTGTCCACGATGAAGGTGCGGCCATGCTGGGCGGTATTTCGGGAAATGCCGGCCTTTTCGGGACTGCAAACGATCTGGCAAAGCTGTTCCAGATGTATTTATGGAAAGGATATTACGGGGGAGTCCGCTTTTTTTCTGAAAAAACAATCAATGAATTCACACGGGTACAATTTCCTGAAAACAAAAACCGGAGGGGATTGGGCTTCGATAAACCTTATCTTGATCATAAGACGCTGAGGTCAGGCGAACAATACCCGGCACCGGGTGTTTCACCTGCCAGTTACGGTCATACCGGCTATACCGGCACCTTTGTGTGGGCTGATCCTGATAAGGAGTTACTTTTTATTTTGCTTACCAACCGGGTCCATCCTACCCGGAACAACAACCTTCTCTCCCATATGGGAATCCGCGGGTATATGCTCCAGGCTGTCTACGATGCTATTGATAAAGGTTTGGATTGATTATTAAAAGTTGTTAAAATGAAAATCAATTTGTGAAACTGCACTTGAAATAGTCAACTATAAAACTTATCTTTATAATTTTCTAACATGTTTTACAATCAATAATACTTTATAGCTATGGAGCGGACAATAACCTTCAATGAGTTGCGAAAAATCAAAGACAGTTTACCTGACGGGTCCATCAGACTTCTGGCCAGGGAGTTTGATGTGACAGAGGAAACCGTCAGAAACTACTTTGGTGGCGCTAACTACGATCACGGTACTTCAGTGGGTATTCATCTTGAACCCGGTCCCAACGGGGGAATTGTATTACTTGATGATGTAGCGATCCTCGATCGGGCGCAGGAACTCATTGAAATTCAACCGGTATAGTTAAAAATATTTTCCGATAATAGAAAACTGTCCTATATTTAGGACAGTTTTTTTTTAAACCATTTAATATGAAAAAATCACTGCTTCGTTTACTATTGTTGGGGGCCATGGCATCCTTGCTTTCCTGTGCGTCGGAACAACCCGTTCAATCGCTTTTCAATGGTGAGAATCTGGAAAACTGGGAAATGTTTATCGGCTCGTCACTCAAGGGTTTTGACTCCCTGGCTCAGGCGGCCACCATCGAAAAGGTCTTTTCTGTGGTTGATGACAACGGGACGAAATTAATCCGTATTTCAGGAGAGGTCAATGGTGCCCTGGCTACCCGGGAATCCTTCGGCAATTATCACCTCCGGCTTGTTTTCAGGTGGGGGGATATGGTGTATACAAGCTGGAACAGCGGATTGCTTTACCATGGTTTTGGAGATTTTGGTGCTGCATTTGGCACCTGGATGCCCAGCGTCGAATGCCAGCTAATGCATGGTAATTTGGGGGATACTTACCTGATGGTAAATACTGTTTGTGAAACAAATGCTGAAAAGAATGATTCTACCGGGAATTTTGTTTTCCGGCCCGAAGCACCCGCAGTGGAGTTCGGAGAACAGACCAACGGCCGGTCGGTCAAAAAACGGAGTGATGCTGAGAAACCTCTGGGGGAATGGAATACGGTGGATCTCTACAGTATCGGACAAACTACGGCTCACGTGGTTAACGGTGTAACGGTCATGGTCAATCATAACACGGGAGTGAACGAAAACGGGAAGTTCCAGCCGTTGACATCCGGAAGGATCCAGCTTCAGTCGGAAGGTGGGGAACTTTTTATTAAGACACTGGAAATAAGGCCTATAACAGAGATTCCGAAAGAAATCCTATCCCGTTGATCCCTGATCCCTGATTTTGTCAAGGTATTTTTCAGCTTAAATCCTAATTATTCCGGACTTCCACAAAATTTGTTAAGACCGGTTCCGTTATGTAAGGGTGCCGGATTTCCCGGACTGTGGAAACCCGGCACCTTTTTTGGATGAGCGATGAAAACCGGTAAATTTATGGTAGTGAAAAGTCAGGTTGTTTGGGGCCTCATGCTGATATTGTCTGGGGTTCCGTCATGTTTTGCTGCTGCCGGAAATAACCGGGAGAAGGCAACTTTGAATACTACAGAACGGGTGGATTATCTTACCGAGAATGAAAGATCCGTTATTTACGAGATCAATAAGCTGCGGTCCGATCCTCCCGGATATGCCCGGGAATACCTTGTGCCGTTGTTGAACCGGTATGAGGGCAAGAAATTGTTAATTCCCGGAGAGGTGATATCCATCATTACCCAGGAGGGTATAACGGCATTGCACGATGCGATCAGGGAGTTGAAACAATCACCGGCTGTACCTCTCCTCTCCCCTGATCTCAGGCTGACAAAAGCTTCCAGGGATCTTCAGAAAGACCAGAGTGCGACAGGAAGGACAGGACACGAGGGGGCCGATGGCTCTTCAGCGCAGGAGCGTATCAGGCGTTACGGAGAGTGGCGGATTGCCATGGGAGAGAATATTTTCTACGGAGATCCTGATGCACGGTCTGTGGTACTCCACCTGGTTATTGACGACGGCATACCCAAACGCGGGCACCGCAAGAATTTCCTCAACGAGAATTTCAGACTGGTTGGAGTTGCAATGGGCAAGCACCCCGGCTGGAGGAATGTGTGTGTGATGGATTTTGCTTATGCATTTAAAACTGTAACCCCCTGAGCTATTCCGGATTGCTCAAATTGGTATTCCGGGATGCGAAAGACTGTCATTGCCCTGAACAGTTGCAGGGAGAAAAGCGAAAAATCCGGGACCGGAGCCTGTCGGTACCGGTCGCCGGATCAACCACCAATCTTTAAAGGAAGAACGGTAAAAATCAAATCTGATCACACTGGATCTGAGCGCCGGGACTAATGTCCCTGATGAACTTACAAGGGTTTGTAAATCAGAAATCACTCACGCGGGTTTCATTCGGTTTGCTGGCGGTTTTTGTCGTTGAGCACCATCAGCGAGTTGACAATAATCTCATTCATGTAATGGGTTTCTCCATTTTTGTCTTCATAGGTCCGGTTCGTGAGCCTTCCCTCAATGGCTACTTCAGAACCCTTGACAAGGTATTTCTCGGCAATACCTGCCGTTGGTCCATAGGCCACCAATTTGTGCCAGGTGGTTTCTGTCTTGCGGTTTCCCGCTGCATCCGTGTAGGTTTCGTTGGTTGCCACTGAGAAGTTGGCCACCTTCTTGCCACTGTCCAGCTGCTTCACCTTTGGATTGTCTCCCAGGTGACCGATCAGCCTGGCACTGTTTTTTAATGCATTCATGGTTTTGTGTTTTTATGGTTATACTTAGTGAAACTGACAAACCAAAGTTATGACCTTCCCCTTTTCTGATCCGGTTGTTAAGTACTTGTATTCGTTTACTTTCGGATGTAAGTATTTACAAGTATTTGCAAACGGATAAGTTGCACTCTTTCAGTTTCTATCTCTTTAATAATCTTTTCAAACAGCACCACATGACTATTGCATCATCCCAACTTTAGGTGTAAATTGCAACTCAAAAAATAACTGACATGGCCGAAAAAGAGATAGCTCTACTGAAGGAACAAATCGAAAGACTCAACGACACCCGTTTTGACCTGGAAGCATGGAAAAACCAGACCATTATCTTCATGGAGCGGATATTTGGGAAGGAGAGTTCCAAAGTCAAGCTGATCAAGGAGCTTCATTACGACTATTCAAGCTGGAGCCTGAGAGATGCTTCCGGAGCGGGCCAAAGCAAAGATCCCGTGAAATTCCAGGCACAGGGGATCCTGAGTGCTACCATTGAGGAGCTGGAGAAACTGGGTCTTCCGGGCGGAGAATCGGAAAGCCGGAAAATTACGGAACTTCTCGAGGACGAGCTTACCGGAAAACAGATGAAGGAGATTGACAGCCTGGTCCACTCCGACCTGCCAGACCGCCAGGAGAAAATATCCAAAATTCTGGAAGCTCTCGACAAAGAGAACCTGGCGACCATGCTGGCACGGTTGCTTCTTTCATGACCGGTATGGACCACTGGCCCACTATTGCTATCGTCATCCTGAACTGGAACGGGATCTCCCTTTTTCCGCAGTTTATGCCACTGATGCTTGAGCACAGCCGCAGGGCTGGGGTGTCGGTTATCGTGGCCGATAACGGTTCGACCGACGGATCGGTGGAATTCCTGGAACGCCATTTCCCCGATGTCAGGGTGATCAGAATGGACCGCAACTATGGCTTTGCGGGAGGATATAATCGTGCCCTGAGCCAGGTCGGGGCCGATATTTTCGTGCTGGTAAACTCTGACGTGGAAGTCACTCCGGGATGGATGGAACCCTGTATAAGTCGTCTGGAGGCCCATCCTGGCATGGCCGCTGTCCAGCCCAAAGTGAGGAGCTGGAAGGAACGGGAGAAATTTGAATATGCCGGGGCTGCCGGAGGCTTCCTCGACAACTGGGGTTATCCCTTTTGCCGGGGACGTATCCTCTCTGAGGTGGAAACCGACCATGGCCAGTACGACGATCCCATCTCCATTTTCTGGGCTACCGGCGCCTGCCTTTTTATCCGTGCCGAAGCCTTCAGGAAGGCTGGGGGCTTCGACGAAGAATTCTTTGCTCACATGGAGGAGATTGATCTCTGCTGGCGGCTTAAAAACCAGGGATGGGAAATCGGATTTGAACCGGCTTCACTGGTCTTTCACCTCGGAGGTGCTACCTTATCCTACCAAAGTCCTCAAAAGGTATTTCTCAACTTCCGCAACAGCCTGTGGGTGCTGATGAAGAACCTGCCCCGGGGAAGGCTTCTCCCCGTGATGCTGCCCCGGATGCTTCTTGATGGCGTTGCGGCAGCTCAATTTCTGGTATCCGGAGAATTCAGCGCCTTTAAGGCGGTTTGGAAAGCCCACATTGCCTTTTACCGTTCGCTGAACCATTTCCTCCGGAAAAGAAAAATACTCCTTCCCCTGGTTAAAACGTCACACCACCCGGAGATCTACCGCGGA
>CAJDVZ010000071.1_pt1 | contig 9482 bp, 8 predicted proteins | sample 7391481 | NCBI WGS metagenome assembly CAJDVZ01 (sample SAMEA7055721, study PRJEB34461) | soil metagenome | biome: terrestrial ecosystem; feature: Peninsula; material: soil | place: Antarctica | collected 2016 | reverse complement strand
TAAGGAAAAGGCGGTAAGGGATCCTGTGGACGCAGGGATGCCTGAGGAGCCGCTTCCGTGCGGACCAGCTTCAGTGGAAGCGTCACGGCCCCCTGTTTGAAGGTGCCCTCCATCTCTCTCCCCCCCACAGTGGCAGTGTATTCCAGTCCCATGTCAGGAATGGCCAGGGAGACCTCCCTGCCGTTCACACTCACCTGCGGCATTGGAATAGCAAAGGCCCCCTGGTCGGGACTGTCCATGGTGGCGGTATAGCCCCCTTCCCCCTTCACAAGGTTGAAAACCAGGCGAAGCTTCATACCTCCTGCTTCCAGCACACCGTTCCAGCAACCCGAAACCTCCTGCCCTGACGTCGCTCCCGCCAGGAAAAGGGTCAGCAAAATAAAAAACAACTTTCTCATAACTGTTATATCGTCAGTAAAACCACTTTTTTCAGAACCAGCAAAGGTAATCACCGCGCCCTGATCCTTGAGACAAGGCGATTGAAAAAGAGGCGCATGGCAGATTTTAGGCCACCGGAATGGTTGCCGTGCCGTCGTTCTTCCCAAAACAGGGGTTTACTTAGCCAGTGACAAAGTCAAGGAGGTTGCTGGCTCCTGAGCTTTTTCCCTTCCGCCAGAGTTCGGTATACCCGCACTGGGAACAGGAGACTGTCACAAACTTCCGGTTCTGGATATTGAAGAAACGGGTGAAACCCGATCCGGTGGTGCGGATGTTGTCCACATCCGCCTTTTTGCCGCCACATTTGGGGCACTGGTACTTCGTTGTATTGGTTTGCATAGCAGCAGATTTAAAGTTTTTGATTTCGATTTAAAGCAGGTAATCCATCTATTATTTCAGATCCGGGAAATTCACCCGGATAAAAAGTCATTATACAGCTCACTTCAGGCCGGCAACCCCGGTTCATCCGGTTCCCGCAGCGCAGCCCCCGGCAGGACAAAACGGTTATTCTTCCCCTGAAGCAGGAACGGAGGTTCCTTTTTTAATCCGTCTGGCATCTTTCAGGGCTTTATAAATAATCCATTCGAGCTGCCCGTTGGTACTTCTGAACTCATCGGCAGCCCATCTTTCGACAGCAGACATCATGTCGTTGTCGACCCTCAGGGCAAATGTTTTTTTCTTCGTCATAGTAAAAGGCTTCTGATTTATCGCACCTCCGGCGAACCAGTGGCCGCAATCCAACCCCCGCATTGATCAAAATATGCGTCAGCCTGGGTCAGATGCTCCCGGGGTTTAATAAAGGGTACCGGCATTGACGATCGGCGTGGTGTCCTTGTCGCCACACAGAACGACCATCAAGTTACTCACCATGGATGCCTTCTTGTCCTCGTCGAGCTGGACAATACCTTTCTTGCTCAGTTCGTCAAGGGCCATTTCCACCATGCTCACGGCTCCCTCCACGATCTTATAACGGGCTGCCACAATGGCTGAGGCCTTCGCCGCCGCTACGGAGTGTAACCACCGCCTCATGGTCTTCAAAATTGTCGTAGGGATACATTCCTGCCAGCTTGCGGATGGCTGCCTCGGTCTGGATATTCACAAAACGCTCATAATCATCTACCTGAAAAGCTGCCTTGAAGGTCTCCTTCACCCGCCATACCAGCACCACACCGATCATGATCGGGTTTCCGACTTTGTCATTTACCTTCGACGGGTCGGAATCAATGTTGCGGGCCCGCAAGGAAATCTTCCTGCGCTTAAGAAAGGGATTCACCCAGAAAAACCCATTATCCTTAATGCTCCCCTTATAGGCACCAAACAGAACCAGCACGCAACTTTCGTTGGGATTGACAATCTGGAATCCAAACAATAAAAAGATAAAGATCACTCCCAGAATCACAGCGGGAAGAATCATTAAGGAGGCACCGAATATAATGGCCACCAGCAAAACAACTTCAATGAGTAGCATCAGATAACCTGACACAGGCGTTAATTTCTTTTCCATGATTTAGTTTATTATGATATTATTTTGATATCACAAATGTATCATATTAAATTAACAATACCAATGCTGTTCTGTGAAAATTTATTTATAGGCTAATCGTCCGGCCAGGCCTATAAAAAAGAATCCCGGGGTATTTCCCCGGGATTCTTTAATTGAGTAACCACTCCACTTTTCCCACCGATTTTGTGTCGGCCACTTCATAAGAACTGGCGAAATCGAGGATACGCTTTACAGATCTTTCTGACGGGGCGTAGTCGTTTTCGGTTTTCTGATCAACCGATTCAATGTCATGATCATAAAAAGTAGCAATACAGGGTATAAACTGGTCTGAACGAATCTGATTGATGAGAAAAATTAACGTAGATATTTTTTTCATAGGCACCATTGAAAATTATAACTTTTCGAATAAAACGGTGCCCGAAGGGAAATATTGTGTGAAAGAATGTTAAAACCGGGTAAGGGAAAGCTTTTTCTCTTTAATCATTTTGCGAAGATTGATCAGGGCATACCGCATACGTCCGAGCGCAGTATTGATGCTCACTCCGGTTTGTTCAGCGATTTCCTTGAAACTAAGGCCCTGGTAATGCCGCATGTAAACAACCTGCTGCTGATCTTCGGGGAGTTCTTTTACCAGGTCTTTTACTTCACTGAGTATCTGGTTCATGACCAATTGATCCTCGATATTTTCATCCGAAAATTTCCATGAATTGAAAATATCGTTTTCAAAGCTGTCGCTTGACACGGTACCGCACAGTTTTTCTCTCCTGAAATGGTCAATGATCAGGTTGTGTGCAATACGGAGCACCCAGGAAATGAACTTCCCGTTTTCAGTATATTTCCCATGTTTCAGTGACCTGATGACCTTAATAAAAGTATCCTGGAAGATATCTTCTGCCAGGTCCTGTTTCTTAACAATCAGCAGGATATAGGAATACACCCTGTTCTTGTGTCTGCGTATTAAAACTTCAATGGAATTTAGGTCACCATTCAAAAAAAGCTGAACGAGCTCATTGTCGTTCAATTTTTCTACATTGATCATTACTTTCTATTTTATTTAACAAAAAGTAAAGTCTTAACTATAGGCAACCAGTTTAATGAATGAAACAAATTCTTAATTTTGCACGATGTAAAAGTGAAACATTTTATACAAATAAACAAATTATTTGAGAAAAATTATAATAACCTGGGGAAAATGTCAAAGGTAAGTGCTTCTCAATGTATTGAGATTCATGGGGCAAGGGTACATAATCTGAAAAATATCAATTTACAGATTCCCAGAAATCATTTCATCGTTGTTACCGGAGTATCCGGATCGGGGAAATCGTCACTGGCATTTGACACACTTTTTGCAGAGGGACAGCGTCGTTATGTGGAGAGTTTGTCAGCATATGCCCGTCAGTTTTTAGGAAGAATCAACAAGCCGGATGCAGATTACATCAAAGGGATTCCTCCGGCCATCGCCATTGAGCAAAAGGTCAACACCCGGAATTCCCGCTCAACGGTAGGTACGTCCACTGAAATTTATGACTATCTCAAATTGTTGTATGCCAGAATTGGGCTCACTATTTCGCCGGTTTCAGGGAAGGTAGTGACCCGTCATTCAGTGACCGATGTAGTGGATTATATCTCCGGATATGCAGCAGGAACCAGGATTCTGATTGCCGCCCCGCTGAAAACCAGTGAAGACAGGGACTTACTACAAGAGGCAGAACTTCTTTTCCAGCAAGGATTTACAAGGCTTGAGATCAATAATGAGTTTATCAGGATTGACGACCTTTTGTCGGGGAAGAATCCGGAACTATGCAATGGAAACTGCAACATTGTGATTGACCGTATTGCGGTAAACTTTGATGAAGACACCCTGAACCGGGTGGCCGACTCGGTCGGAACTGCATTTTTTGAGGGGAAGGGGGTATGCATCGTAAAGATATACGAGGACGATAAAATTGAAATGGAACAGTTTTCAAACCAGTTTGAAGCCGACGGAATCGTGTTTGAGGAGCCCACCGAGCACATGTTCAGCTTCAACAATCCACTGGGTGCGTGCCCGCTTTGCGAAGGTTACGGGAAGGTGATAGGCATTGATGAAGACCTGGTCATCCCCAACAAATCCCTTTCGGTATTCCAGGATGCCGTTGCCTGCTGGAAAGGTGAAAAGATGAGAGAGTGGCGTGACCGGCTGGTTTACAATGCCGACCGTTTTGATTTTCCCATTCATCGGCCATACTATGAGTTAACTGTTGAAGAGCGTCACCTTCTATGGGCAGGTAATCTCTATTTCAGGGGACTCACCGAATTTTTCAGGCATCTGGAAGAACAATCCTATAAGATTCAGTACAGGGTTATGTTATCGAGATACCGGGGTAAAACTATTTGTCCCGAATGTCGGGGAAGCCGGTTAAAAAAGGAATCAGGATATGTCAGGGTTGCCGGTATGCCAATCCAGGAGCTTGTCATGATGCCTGTTTCGGAGCTTCTCCGGTTTTTCAGGGAGATTCTCCTTTCTTCCCATGATGAAAAAGTAGGGCGCAGGATTCTGCTGGAAATCAGAAACAGGCTTGAATTCCTGAACGAGGTAGGGCTGGGATATCTCACCCTGAACCGGCTGTCCTCTTCCCTTTCGGGCGGGGAATCGCAGCGCATTAACCTGGCCACATCGCTCGGCAGCAGCCTGGTAGGTTCACTTTACATCCTCGATGAGCCAAGTATAGGGCTGCATTCGCGCGACACCCAAAAATTGATCGGCATCCTTGAAAAACTGATCCGTTTAGGCAATACCGTCATCGTCGTAGAGCATGACGAAGAGATCATGAGGGCTTCGGACCAGATCATTGACATCGGTCCCGGAGCCGGGATACATGGAGGAGAGGTTGTTTTTCAGGGGGCACCCTCTTTGATTGAAAAAAGTTCCGGCAGCCTTACTGCTGATTATCTGAACGGAAAGATGAAGATATTAATCCCGGAATTCCGCCGCAAATGGAACAACTACATTGAAGTAAAGGGAGCTCGCGAAAACAACCTGAGAAACCTGCACGTCAAATTTCCCTTGAATACCATTACGGTGGTTACCGGGGTGAGTGGCAGTGGCAAATCAGCGCTGGTAACCCGGGTTCTGTACCCGGCACTGGCAAAGTTGTGGGGAGGATACGGGGAGCGCACCGGTTCCCATGATTCGATCACAGGAGATCTTCACCTGCTTACAGCGGTTGAATTCGTTAACCAGAATCCCATTGGGAAAAGCTCGCGTTCCAATCCGGCAACTTACCTGAAAGCCTACGATGAGATCAGAAAATTATTCGCTGACCAGCCTTTGTCAAAATACCAGGGACTCAATCCATCGCACTTCTCGTTCAACGTGGACGGGGGTCGTTGCGATGAATGCCAGGGTGAAGGAACCATCAGGGTGGAGATGCAGTTTCTGGCCGACGTATACCTGGTTTGTGAAAGTTGTGAGGGAAAAAGATTCAAGGAAGAGATCCTCGATGTAAAATACAATGACCATAACATCGACGACGTGCTGAACCTTACCGTTAACCAGGCAGTCGAACTTTTCGGAAAGGGAAAAACCTCCACTGAGAAAAAGATCGTCCGGAGACTGACACCTCTTCAGGATGTAGGGTTGGGCTACATCAAACTGGGACAATCATCCAGCACCTTGTCAGGTGGGGAAAGCCAGCGGGTAAAACTTGCATCCTTCCTTGCCAGGGAAAAAGAAACCCCTACCCTTTTCATTTTTGATGAACCTACAACAGGTCTCCATTTTCACGACATCCGCACATTACTCGATTCCATGAATGCACTGATGGAGCGGGGCCATACGATTATTGTCATCGAACACAATCTGGAAATCATCAAATCGGCCGACTGGGTAATTGATATGGGTCCTGAAGGGGGAGATAAAGGGGGAAGCATTGTATTTGAGGGTACTCCTGAAAACCTCATTTTATGTGAAGATTCCCATACCGGGAAGGCGCTCAGGGGGAAGTTTTCCCAGAAGGCCTGATCTGGTCCAGCCGGCGCCACTCTCTGATCAGGAGCCAGGCGATGACCAGCGAAGCCAGAAAATCAGAGACCGGGAAGGCAATCCAAATGCCGGTAAGGCCCCAAAAGGGAGGAAAGATAAAAAGAAGGGGCAGCAAAATAAAGACCTGCCGCAGCAGGGTCATAAACATCGAGAGTTTGGCTTTCCCTATCGACTGAAAGAAATTCCCCGCTACGATCATATAGCCTATCACGGGAAATGCCAGGATATAAATGCGCAATCCTTTGACGGTCATCTGGCCCAGTTCCACGCTGCTGGAGTTGAAAAGGGAGACCACGGGACCCGGAAAGATTTCAAGCAACAGAAAGGAGACCACAGCGATGTAAGTGGCAAAGCGCAGGGAAAAGCCGAGGGCTTCCCTCACCCTTTCGGGTGATTGGGCTCCGTAATTGAACCCTATAATGGGCTGGGCGGCCATGTTGAGGGCCACAATGGACATGACCACCAGGGTGGTCACCGAATTGATGATGCCCATGGCACCCGCGGCCAGGTCACCCCCAAAGAAAATTAGTTTTTTATTGAGGAGTCCCTGGACGACACTCCCTGCAATCTGCATGGCAAAAGGAGCCATCCCGATGGCCAGAATATCTTTCATCACCGGAATGTCGACATAGAAATATTCCCTTTTGAGACGTATTTCTGACCGGTCACTCAGGAAGTGTAACAATACCCAAACAGTAAGAATGAACATGGAGATGAGCGTGGCCCAGGCAGCTCCTTTTACACCCATATCAAAAACAAAAATGAACAGCGGATCGAGAAGAATATTGATTCCCGCGCTGAGTAGCATGGAAACCATGGCCAGCCGGGCGTTTCCCTCTGCCCTGATCACGTTGTTGAGGGAAAATCCCAGAACCTGGAAGATCACCCCGAACAGAATAATGTTGAGATAGTCGTTGGCATACTGGTAGGTGGCAGCCGTCGCCCCGAAGGAGCGCAGCACAGGCCCCTTGATGGCAAAACCAATGGCGGTGAGCAGCAGAGAAACCACCACCATCAGCACCACACTCGTCCCCAGTGTCTTTTCCGCACGCGGAATATCACGCCTTCCCAGACTGATCGATACCATCACCCCGGAACCAATCCCGATGAGCAAGCTGAATCCCATCATGATCAGCATGATGGGAAAAATCACCGACACCCCCGATAGAGCTTCCGCCCCTACCCCCTGGCCAATGTAAATCCGGTCCACAATATTGTAGAGCGAATTGGCAACCACCCCCACAAAGGCCGGAACAAAATACTTCCGCATCAGGGGGCCGATCTTGCCTTGAGCCAGTTCTGCCGTATTCTTCATAATAAAAAGAGGACAAATTTATATATTTGTAAGTTACAACCTTATTTTTCGGAAGGCCAACCTGTTTTTTTCATTCTATTGTGAAGGGATGGGTGCTGCCGGCTTCGCTGGGAAATCACACCTGCCTGCTCGGGGAACTCCTTGCCGTTCTCAGCGAATAGAACCTGAGTATTGCTGCGCCCGTGCAGCTAAAGGTAAAGTTACGGTGAAACATGCATAAAACAGAGGGAATTTTTGGATGAAAAGTCGTAAATTGCGCCCTGCATTTATGGAAGTACTATTCAATAATTAATTACATGATGAGAAAACTATTTATACTGATGGTGACAACGGCATTTGCGCTTTCCTGTTCTCAATCCCCAAAAATGAACTATCCTGAAACCACCAAAGAGGCTGTGGTGGATACCTTCTTCGGAACGCCGGTGGAAGATCCCTATCGCTGGCTGGAGGATGACAACTCGGAGGCGACTGCCCAGTGGGTTACAAAACAGAATGAAGTGACCTTTGCCTATCTGAACGGACTGCCGGGCAGGGAGGCCATCAAGGCCAGGCTTACCGAACTGATGGATTATCCCAGGATCTCGGCTCCCTACAAACGGGCCGGGAAATATTTCTTCAGCAAAAATGACGGACTTCAGAACCAGAGTGTTCTGTACATGGCCGACTCCCTGAAAGGGGACCCCCGGGTTTTGCTGGATCCCAATACCCTCTCCGAAGATGGCACGGTAGCCCTTTCAGGAACCGAAATCACCCACGACGGCAAATATCTCATTTACAGGATCTCCCGCTCCGGCTCCGACTGGCAGGAAATCTTCGTTAAGAATATTGAAACCGGCGAGACGCTTCCCGACCAGATCAAATGGGTGAAATTCTCGGGTACCTCCTGGTACAACGGCGGCTTTTACTACAGCTGCTTCAACGAGCCCATAGCCGGCAGCGAACTCTCCAAAGCCAATGAAAACCAGATGGTCAAATACCATAAACTGGGCACTGACCCTTCAGGCGATGCGCTCATTTTTAGCGATCCCGGGCACACGAAACGCAATATGAACGTAGGAATCAGCGACGACGACCGCTTTATGTTCCTGGTGCAGACCGAATCTACCAGCGGAAACTCCCTGGCTTTCAAAGAGATAAAAACCAAAGAGACTCCTTTTATCCCCCTGATGGCATCCTTTGACTACGATTTCAACGTCATCGACAATCTGGGTGACCAGCTTATCGTGATCACCAATTACAATGCCCCCAAATACCGGCTTTTGAAAATCAACGCCCAAAAACCACAGGAAGAATTCTGGACTGAACTGGTACCCGAGAAGGAGTATGTCCTCACCTCAGCCTCTCTTTCCGGAGGAAAAATGGTCCTGAACTATCTCAGGGATGCCTATACCCATATCGAAATCTGCAACTACGACGGAACCCCTGACTACGAGTTCCAGCTTCCGGGAATCGGCACATCGGGAGGCCCGCGAAGCGACAAGGATGATCCCGAGGCTTTCTATACCTTCACCTCTTACAACACACCGGGAGAAGTCTACCGCTATGATTTCAACACCCGCGAATCGTCGCTCTACTATCGTCCGGAGGTGAAGTTCAATCCCGACGATTTTCAGGTAGAACAGATTTTTTACACCAGCAAGGACGGGACCAAAGTGCCGATGTTCCTCTTCTACCGGAAGGGAATGAAGAAAAGCGGGAACAACCCGGTTTTACTTTATGGCTATGGCGGATTCAACATCAGCCAGATGCCCGGATTCTCGGTGCAGCGTCTCTTTTTCGTGGAAAAAGGGGGAATCCTGGCCGTAGCCAGCCTCCGTGGCGGCGGGGAGTATGGTGAGGAGTGGCATAAAGCCGGCACCAAGCTGCAAAAACAAAATGTATTTGACGACTTTATTGGCGCAGCAGAATACCTCATCCATGAAAAATACACCAACACCGGGAAACTGGCCATCCAGGGAGGTTCCAACGGCGGTTTGCTTGTGGGGGCAGTGGCCAACCAGCGGCCCGATCTGTTCAGAGTGGCTCTGCCGGCTGTCGGGGTAATGGACATGCTCCGCTACCACAAATTCACCATCGGCTGGGCATGGGCCACCGATTACGGCACCAGTGAGGACAACGAAGAGATGTTCCGCTACCTGGTGAACTATTCTCCCTATCACAGCATCAAACCCGGTATTAAATACCCGGCAACACTGGTTACC
>CAJDVZ010000139.1_pt1 | contig 9859 bp, 10 predicted proteins | sample 7391481 | NCBI WGS metagenome assembly CAJDVZ01 (sample SAMEA7055721, study PRJEB34461) | soil metagenome | biome: terrestrial ecosystem; feature: Peninsula; material: soil | place: Antarctica | collected 2016 | reverse complement strand
CAGTTACGCGTCAGCGTCGGCATTGAACATATCGACGATATCATTGACGATTTCAATCAAGCTCTGGAAAATATCTGATTCCGGAGAAAACACCGGAAGACAGGGAGGGTCTCTGCTCATAAGGGACGTTCTCTGTCTCCCTTTTCTTTCAGATAATCAGTTTATACCGGTCAAAACTCGGATAATATGCCTGTAAATATTCCCGACCAGCTGCCAGCTATCGATCTGCTGCTGCAGGAAAACATTTTTGTAATGAATCAGAGCAGGGCACTCCACCAGGATATCCGGCCCCTGAGGATCGTCATTCTCAATCTGATGCCCGTGAAAGTTACTACCGAGACTGACCTGTTGCGGCTTCTCTCCAACTCTCCGCTCCAGATAGAGGTTGATTTCCTGAAGTTACGGTGCCATATCCCCAAAAACACGCCTGCTGAACATATGCAAGCCTTTTACCGTGATTTTACCGCTCTTTCGGACAACAATTATGACGGGATGATTATTACCGGCGCCCCAGTGGAGCATCTTCCCTTTGAAGAGGTCACATACTGGGAGGAACTCCGTGAGATCATGGACTGGGCCGACCAGCACGTTTTTTCAACCATGTTTATCTGCTGGGCGTCCCAGGCAGGCCTGTATCATTTTTATGGGATCCCCAAGTATCCCCTGCCACATAAACTGTCCGGGGTTTATTCCCAACAGGTACTTGATGATAAATTGCCCATTTTCCGGGGTTTTGACGACCAGTATATGGTGCCCCATTCGCGACACACCACCATTCTGCGGAGCGACATAGACCGGGTTCCCGGGCTGTCGGTCATTGCAGAATCGGTGTTGGCCGGGGTGCACATGGTGGCTGGCAGGGGAGGACGACAGCTTTTTATCACCGGGCATCCCGAATATTCCCGATTTACCCTCGATACGGAATACCGGCGCGACAAGGCTAAAGAACTGCCAGTCAGGATTCCTGAAAATTATTATCCCAACGACGATTACCACCAAACCCCACAGATGACCTGGCGATTGGCTGCCAACCTGCTCTTTAGCAACTGGCTCAACTACTACGTTTACCAGGAAACCCCCTACAACCTTGCTGCCTTGCACCATTAAAAATTTATTCATCGGTGCGATTGTAGGCTGTATCGAAAAATTATCCGTAGTTCCGGAAGAACCAGAATATATTCCTATTTTTGAAGGAACCAGAGCTGTTAAAGGGAAAAATCATGATCAGTCCAAACCTGCCAGGTAGTTACCATTCTGGGGACAAAGGTTTTGAAAAATAGAATGAATTCTGAAAACCTAACCTGGACAAGCCAGAACCAAAAGGTAAAATCAGGAACTTTTTTACATGAAACTATTGACAGAAACATATGGCAGACTTTAAATATAAATAAGGTGTACAAGAAGAATTGAACCAGTTAAATTAAACCAAATGAAGTCAATTATAAATTATTGTTTAAGCTCAATAGCATGCTTACTTTTAAGTACAGGTTTTGTTTCTGCTCAGGAATTTCCTGCTTCAACTAGAATCAAACTGCCTCCGACCTATATTGTACCCAATTTTCATCCTGCAAGCTGTGGATGGTTGACCAATTGGTCCACAGAACGAAACTATTGTGCTAACTCCTATCTTGATCACCTCGATCGGGTACGCGACGATAAAAACTATCAGTTCGTTCTTTCAGAATGCAATAATATGATTGCCATTAAGAACTTTGCCCCTGAGCGATTCGAGGAGATCAAGAAACGCATTCAAGAGGGTCGTGTGGAACTTCCTAACGCTTTTTTTCTCGAGTCTACCATTAATCTATCCGGGGGAGAGGCACTGGTGAAGTTGGGTGTGGAAGGAATTCGCTGGCAACAGCAGGTGATGGGTGTAAGCCCTCGATTTTGCTGGGCTATAGATGTTTGCGGAATACACGCGCAGATGCCGCAGATTTGCGTCGGCCTGGGATTGGAAGGCTTGGTTTACACCCGCTGCAACCGCATGGGTAAAAAACTCTTCTGGTCAGAATCACCTGACGGAACAAAGATCTTAACTTTTGTTCCAGGCGTATATTGTGATTTCGGACAGGTTTTTAAAACTACCACATCACTGACTGAAAATGAGCTGTCAGAATTGCAACAAAATTTGTTAAAAAAGAAGGATTTAACCGCATCCGGAGCTCCTTTACTGGTGCTGGGGGGATATCGTGACTACTCCCTGGCTCCTGAAAATAAGCTATATCCAACAGCATTTTTAAACCAATGGAGATCAACTTACCCTTATAGCCCCATTCAATTCTCTACATTCTCGAAATATTTCGACGCTGTAAAATCCTCCCTTCATTCCGAAAAAATAGATTTGCCAATTCTTAAAGGTGGAACCGGATACACTTACTTCTCTTTTTGGATCGAATGTCCAAAGGTTAAAACCTGGTATCGTCGTAATGAGCATGCCCTGCAAGCCGCCGAGATGCTATCTTCGCTTTCTTCACTGCAGGCCGGTTATAAATATCCTGTTAAATCTCTATACAATGACTGGTTACTAATGTTCTTGAACATGGATCGCAATACGCTTTGGGGCGCAGCAGGAGGTATGGTTTTCGAACATGAGACTTCGTGGGATGCCAGAGACCGATTTGAATGGGTGGAGAAAAATACCGGGGTTATTCAAAAGGAGGCTACCACTCAATTGTTAAAGAAAGGGAATGCTGTCGGACTGTTTAATGCTGCAAACTGGGAACGTACCGATCCGCTGCGCGTAAAATTGCCCGAAGGTACCCGATTGAAAAATATCCTTTGTGAAGCTGTTTCAGATGGAACAACAATATGCCAGATTTCAATACCATCTGTTGGTACACAAGGGATTGATTTGCAAAATAAATCAGCAGAGGCACCGAGGGAAATTGCACTTCCTGCAACCATTGAAACTAAATTTTATTCCATTCGGATTGATCCGCTTACGGGAGCTATCAGTAGTTTAAAAATCAAAGCAAACGGACGCGAGTTACTGAGCGGACCTGCAAATGTAATTGTGGCCGGGAAAAGAACAGGCCAGGGCGATCCCGGTGATTTTACAGATCCACGGCCCCTGCGTCCGAAGCTGGCAACATCAAACGATTTTAAATCAACCATCAGGATGATGGAAGGCCCGCTGGCTTATACGGTTGAAGTGAAAAGCGAATTTTACGGAGGGGCACCCATGGTACGGTTAATGCGTTTCTATAAAAACTCTCAACGTATTGATTTTGAAACAGAATTGAATGATATTCCCGATCTCACGGTCATGATGTCTGAATTTCCGTTGGCAGAGATGCCTTTTGAAATTCGTCGGGGTATTCCGTTTGGTTTTTCTCAAGCCCCCTGGTCAACGCCGAATGAAAAGTTATATGGATTAGCCGATGGCATTATGCCGGCAGTAAGATGGAGTGACTATTCATTTTTAGATGGCAGTGGAGTGGCTATTCTCGATCGTGGATTAAGCGGAAGGGAAATTAATGATAAAACTCCTGTAATATATCTTTACAATGCAACCGACAAATATTACGGATACATAAGTCCCTGGTTGAGTGGGAAAGGGAAGCATCGTCTGGAATATGCCCTTGTTCCTCATGCTGAAAAGTGGAACACGGCCCGTATCCCCCAAATGGCATGGGAATACAATTGTCCGGTGATCATTACCCAGGGGTGTGCCGCTAAATCTGCAAAATCTTATCTTCAAACCTCCAATAATGTTATTGTGGAGGTCATTCGTCGTGAAGGTGATCAAATTGAGATTCGAATGGCTGAATGTTTGGGAAATGAAGGCGAAGCAAAAATAACGGTAAATATGCCGCATACCTCTGCTTCTCTGACCGATTTAGTGGGAAAAAATCCGAAGCCGCTGGAAGGGAAAAACAGTTATACTTTTAATGTACGTCCACAGCAAATTATCACCATGCGACTTCGTACACCATCGTCAGTAGAACAAATACAGCCCTTAACCCAATGGGATGAGTTGGTTCCTGAAGCAAAACGGGCAGCATTAAACAGCTATTTGAAAGATAAAAATGGACATCCTCCAAGAGGAAACTAAAATCAGAAACTGTCATGGAGACACTGGTAATGTTCTTAATCAATTCAAACAAAACGGTTGTAGGGTACATACTGCATTTTGCTTTGAACATTAAAAAACCATGTATATTTACTCCTTGCGAGTTCTATGGGCCTAAAGAGCAGACAACAACCATATATTACTGAAGGACAATACATTAAATAACTAATATACCTATGAAATATCTGAACCTTCTCTTTTTTGCCTTTATGGTAGTCATGAATTACCTGGCCAATGCACTTCCGCTGAACGGAAAGACGACCGGCGAACTTTCAGATGCCTATCCCAATCTTTTCGTACCTGCCGGGATCACTTTTTCCATTTGGGGAGTGATTTATCTGTTGCTTGTAGTTTTTTGTATCCTGCAGTTTTTCCCTTCAGGAAATCAGGCTGTAATACGGATAGGGTGGTATTTTGCCTTGTCCTGCCTGCTCAATGGGCTTTGGATCGTTTTCTGGCACTACGGAAAGGTCTCTCTCTCGGTGATGGTGATGCTGGGAATACTGACTACGCTGGTATTTATCAATTTTCAACTGAAAGATGCCGCTCCGGGGATCATTAAGGCCGCATTTGGCATTTACCTGGGATGGATTTGCATCGCCACCATTGCCAACATCACAGCGCTCCTGGTCCACTTCAACTGGAGCGGGGGAGGTATTTCCCCCGAAGTTTGGACCATTGTGTTGATTGTTGCAGGGATGGTGATCACAGGGCTGGTTATGGTTAAACTCAACAATCCGTTTGCCGGACTGGCTGTGATCTGGGCTTTTATTGTCATTGCAGCAGCCATGGCGGTACTGGTCATCCTCTTCCTGATGATCAGGGCATTCCTGGACAAACAGGGAGCTCATGCCGGATAAAGTAAAGGGATGAGCGATTCCAGGGGTTAATTTAATCCCATGAATTGGCCTGTGCCGATTTGTCCCTTTCGGGAAGTTTTCTACTTTTGGTCTGTTAAACTATTGTCAAAAATGAAAAAGAAAATAGCCGTAGTTCTTGCCGGATGCGGGGTGTATGATGGGGCAGAAATTCATGAGGCTACCCTAACCCTTCTGGCGATCAACCAGAATGGGGCTGAATATCAATGTTTTGCTCCTGATATGGACCAGGCTCACGTGATCAACCACCTAACGGGAGAGGAGATGGCTGAAACCAGGAATGTGCTGGTGGAATCAGCACGCATTGCCCGGGGCAATATCCGTTCAATGGCCACCTTCCGGGCAGCCGATTATGACGCCATTATCATCCCCGGCGGATTCGGAGCCGCCAAGAACCTCTGCGATTTTGCCTTTAAGGGGGCAGCCTGTTCTGTGAACCCCGATGTGGAAAAGGCAGTGAAGGCCATGGCTGCTGCCGGGAAACCTATCGGAGCCCTTTGCATTGCCCCGGTGGTGATTACCCGTATTCTGGGAGAGGTCGAGGTGACCATCGGCCAGGATAAGGAGACCGCCAGGGCCATTGAAATGATGGGGGGCACCCACCAGGTGAAAAGCCATGGGGAGGTGACCGTTGACAGCCGTCACAAGGTGGTCACTACACCCTGCTATATGCTTGACGCATCCATCGGCCAGGTCTTCGAGGGAGCCGACAACGTGGTAAAAACCATTCTCAGGTTCGCCTGATCCGGTAAACTATTCTAAACCTTATTTCCGAACAATGCCTTATATCGACATCCATACTCACCAAACACTTTCCGGCAATGGAGAGCTTTTTATCAAAAACCTGTTTCCGTCTGATGACATGGAGCTCCTCCCCCCCGGAGGTTTTTATTCCGTGGGATTACATCCCTGGTTTATCACCAACAACCATGACCATAAAGCCCAGCTCATGGAACTGGAGAATAAGGCTGTTTTACCTGAAGTAGTCGCCATCGGGGAGTGCGGACTAGACAAGCTGGCCAATACAGAATCACAGCTACAGCTGGAGGTTTTCATCTCCCAGTGTAAGCTTGCCGAGAAGGTTAACAAACCGGTGGTTATCCATTGTGTGAAATCCTATAATGAGATCTTTCACCTGAAGCGCAAACTTAAGCCGACGGTGCCCTGGATCCTGCATGGTTATTTCGGTAACACGATGATCACCAACCAACTGGTGCCACTGGGGTTATATTTTTCTCTGGGGAAGATGTTTCTTCAGGATGAGGAAGAGGCGCTCCGGGTAGCAGAAATTATTCCGGTCCGACAGCTCTTTTTTGAAACTGACGAGTGGAATAAGCCGGTGAGCGAGGTTTATCAAAGGTATGCCCGGATCAAAGGGATCGGAGAGGAGGAGCTCAAAGAGCAAATTATGTGGAACTTCCGGGAGGTGTTTATCAGGCAATGAACCACGATGAGAAGACCAGACTTTTGCTGGGCAGTGAACAGACCGACCGGCTGGCGGCCGCGCATGTGCTGGTGGTCGGATTGGGGGGCGTAGGGGCTTATACTGCTGAGATGCTTTGCCGTGCCGGGGTAGGGGCCCTCACCATCGTTGATGGCGATGTTATCGAGGAAAGCAATCTCAACCGTCAACTGCCTGCCCTTATCTCCACCCTGGGAAAGCCCAAGACGGAAGTGATGGCTGCCCGGCTCCTGGATATCAATCCGGAGCTGCGACTGACTACGATGCAGGAGTACCTCCGTGACGAGCGCACAATTGAAGTTCTCCAAAGTGCCCCCTTCGACTACGTGGTTGACTGCATTGATACCCTCTCCCCTAAAACTTTTCTTATATACCACGCCGTCAAACTGGGTTACCGGGTCATCTCTTCCATGGGCTCGGGGGGAAAAATGGATCCCTCGCAAGTTGCGGTGGCCGACATATCCAAAACAAGAGATTGTAAACTGGCCCGGATGGTCCGTAAAAGGCTTCACCGCCTGGGGATCTTCCAGGGGGTCAAGGCAATTTACTCCCCGGAAGAAGTCCCTGCTTCTGCTATTCGCCTCGAAGCAGGCCTCAACAAAAACTCCACCGTGGGCACCATCAGCTACATGCCCCCCGTTTTCGGCTGCTTCCTGGCCAGCGAGGTGATCCGCGACCTCATCCGGTAAAATATATACCTTTGTTCTATCATTTAAGATTTAAGACTCAAGATTTAAGACTATTATGGGTTCAGACTGGAAAGAGAGACTGGGGATGGTTTACAGCACCAACCCCGATTTCAGGTTCCCAAAGGAAGAAGAAGAGGCTTCAGAGACCTTGCCTCCGGGGAAGCAGGATTTACGGGTTCGGCTGGATAAAAAACAGCGGAAAGGCAAATCGGTGACACTGGTCACCGGCTTCAACGGAAAGGAGGAGGAATTACAGGAGCTCGCCAGGTGGCTGAAAACCAAATTGGGAGTAGGCGGCTCAGCCAAGGAAGGAGAAATCATCATCCAGGGTGATTTTGTGGGACGGGTAATGGAATTGCTGATCCAGAGCGGCTACAAGGTGAAAAAATCAGGCGGTTAAGCCATAGTGAATTTACAAACCGGGGTACATACTATGAGTAATATGAAAAGAATAATCTGGGCATTCGCCATTCTACTGGTATTCTTCTCTTGTCAATCGGAGAAAGCCGGCAAGGAAGCAGTTTATCTGTTTTCCTATTTTAAGGGTAATGGGGAGGATGGACTACACCTGGCATACAGCACTGATGGATTTCATTTCAATGCGCTGAACAATGACCAGTCGTTGCTTACTCCCACGGTGGGTAGTGACAAACTGATGCGCGATCCCTGTATAATCAGGGACCCCGGGGGGAAGTTCCATATGGTTTGGACAGTCAGCTGGAATGACAAAGGGATAGGCTATGCCAGTTCTGATGATCTGATCCACTGGTCGGAACAGAAATTTATTCCGGTAATGGAACAAGAGCCCAATGCAAGGAACTGCTGGGCACCGGAAATATTTTATGATGCAAGGGAAGCGCTTTTTATCATTTTCTGGTCCACAACCATTTCAGGACGCTATCCTAAGACCGAAGAAATGGCCGATAAGGGATGGGATCACCGGTTGTACTACACCACGACTACTGATTTCAAAAATTATAGTGAAACTAAACAGCTTTACAACCAGGCTTTTAATGTGATCGACGGCACCATGACAGAGAATGAGGGCACATACTATCTTTTCATGAAAGACGAAACGCGTTATCCTCCTCAAAAGAATCTTCGCATGGCAACTTCTCAGAACGCAACCGGGCCTTACACCGAGGCTTCATCTTCTGTTTCAGGAAATTATTGGGCAGAAGGACCCACCATTACCCATAAGGGAAACCAATGGATTATTTATTTCGATAAATACATGGAGGAAAAAATGGGAGCACTCAGCTCCACTGATCTCAAAACCTGGACCGATATTTCTGACAAAATAACATTCCCCGAAGGTACCCGCCACGGATCAGTCTTCACACTTTCCCGGTCTGAATTCTTGAAATTACAGAATAATCTTCTCGTGGAAAAGCTGTGATGTGATCAGAAAAGCGAATCCCAATACCAACCCGATTATGTTTTTTTTATAGTGTTGTCCCGTGCCCTTTAATCCTGAGCTAACCTCCGGTTTTTTTCATTCTGGTTAGCATGACCATCAATCCGATGGAAAAAATGATCAAAACAACACCAGCAATCAGCACTTCTTTCACGGTTAAGTTCGCCAGCCACGATTCTTTCAGTTGCTTATCAAAGGTGATGGTCAAGAGCACCAGGAGGTTGTTGATGGCATGACCGACAATGCACAGGCCGATGTTCCTCGTTCTGATCATGATCCATCCCAGAAGAAGCCCCAGCATAAAAGTAGCCGGGAATTGCCAGGGATTCATGTGGAAAAGGGCAAAAAGAAGTCCGGAATAGAAAATTGCTTTGAATGCAGAATAATTGCGCATCAGACCATGCATGATCACTCCTCTGAAAATCAGCTCTTCCACTACTGGTGCAATGATCACCACCTTCATAAAGGCTCCCCAGAATCCAAAATCATTGTCAAAAATCCTGGCAAATAATTCCCAGAACCAGGGCGGGGGAGGAATTACCTGTTCCACTCCTGCATTTACCACATTCAGCCATTGTTGAATACCCAAAAAGAAAAATATCAACAGGAGGATCAATAGCGGATTGAAATGCTTGAGCGGAAACAGTTCCTTTAAGGTGCTCCCCGATTTTTTGAATCCGTACCAAAGGATGAAAACTACCGATCCAACACCCAGCAAGACCTTTTTGAAAGGATTATAGAGGTATTCTGTATCCTTTAAATAATCAATCATTGCCAGGGGGAAATCAACAAGGGATTGAATGAACACATACAGGATCAAAAGATGTATAGCCTGTAGAACCGTTGGATAATGTCTTTCCCTTAAATCTTCCATACAATTCAAATAAACAGTTTAAAGACATGACAGATTAATTCCGTCCTAAATGACGGATGGATCATTCCTCACTCATGTATTTCCGGTAAAGGTCAGGACGGAGTGTTTGAGTCCGTTCAATTGATTGCTGTAATTTCCAGTCATCAATGAGTTTATCGTTTCCACTCAGCAAAATCTCAGGTACATTCCAGCCCTTATAATCAGCAGGGCGGGTGTACACAGGAGGACTAAGCAGGTTATCCTGGAAGGAATCGGTGAGCGCAGAGGTTTCATCAGAAATGGCACCCGGCAGAAGTCTGACCACGCTGTCGGTGATTACCGCGGCCGCGAGTTCACCTCCTGTGAGAACATAGTCGCCGATGGAGATCTCACGGGTTATCAGATGCTCCCTGATGCGATGATCAATCCCTTTGTAGTGGCCACAAAGGATGATCAGGTTTTTCTTCATCGAAAGCATGTTGGCCTCC
>CAJDVZ010000052.1_pt1 | contig 9879 bp, 4 predicted proteins | sample 7391481 | NCBI WGS metagenome assembly CAJDVZ01 (sample SAMEA7055721, study PRJEB34461) | soil metagenome | biome: terrestrial ecosystem; feature: Peninsula; material: soil | place: Antarctica | collected 2016 | reverse complement strand
CACCACTTACAAGGGAGACCCCCTCTATGAACAATCGCTGGTAATCATCAGAGGCGAGAGAATGGTCCTTCTTACCGGCTGTTCTCATCCGGGGATTGGCCTCCTTATTGAAAAAGTAAAACAGCTCTTTCCCGGTAAAAAAATCGCATGGGTGGCCGGGGGATTTCACCTGGGAAATTATTCTTCAAAGGAGATAACGACGATTTCCGAAACCTTCAGGCAGGAGGGAGTCGAAAAAATTGCCCCTTCCCATTGTACGGGAGAGGAAGCCATCGCACTTTTCAGGGAGGATTGGGGCCCGGACTTCACGGACTTCAACCTCGGCGACGAGCTGATCCTTTCGTGACACAATCGGACAGGAAGTAGCGCGAAGAAAAAAACCAAAGCATCCTGGTATTTCCCAGGTGGCTTGTCTGTTTTCTTGGTGTGGCTATATGAGATTCGAAGGGGAAACACCGGTTACCGGGTTATTTGATCCGGGTTACCGATTTAATGCTCTGGGTCATGGGGATGGTCATATTCTGTGGTCCGGAGATTGCCACACTCAATTCCATTTCGGTATCGTCCTCCGTGTAAATGATCATTTGTTTAACGGGATCAAACAGTGAATAGCCCTCCACTTTGGCATTTCCCTCGACAAACATCTCCATGCCCATTTGGGAGCCTTTCCCCGTGATGCCAAGGGTTCCGGAGTTGGAGATCCTGTAGTACTCCTTACCGTCCCGCACCTCCTTTCCGACCAGGGTATACTTGTTTTCAACGGCCATATTGAGACCAAAGGGAGTTCCCGGTGCCGAATTCTTAACTTCAGCATAGCTCTCGTCCCATGATTCGCCGATTTTAACCACTTTGCCGGGAAGTGCTCTGAATTTTCCGGGTTCCATTTGGTTGATGACTGCTGAAGCCTTGGAAGAATCAATCTTTGCCGAAGAGAGGGTTTTTCCTTCCGGAGTAATAATCAAACGCACAGCATCCTTCACATCCTTGTAGCTCATAGAGGTATCTCTGCCCATGGCAGATGTACGGATTGAGATCTCCTTTACGGTCATCAGAACAGTAGCATTTCCATCCGCAGAAAGGTCTTCCACTTTGTACGCATTGATCGCTTTGATCTCACCAACCACCTTGATCTCCTGCCCCATCATGGACTGGACAGTATTCTGGTGAATCTCCATTTCCTGCGTGAAAGAGAGGCCTTCCTTCATCCCGTATTTCAGCATGACGGACTCCTGCGAAAAAGCGTTTGTGCTGATGGCAACCCATACAGCGATCGATACGAATTTTACAATTTTCTTCATTTGACGTAATTATTTAGAAATATTCTTTAGGTAATTGCCTTGTAATGATCCGGATTTCTTCATGGTTTCCTGCCGGTGGTTTTTAGGGTTTTACAGTTTGGAGATAAATATTATCACCGGCGATCCTCCTGGCTGTACTGAATACCATTGCCGCCACCCTGGCTGCCTTTGCAGGGTCAGAAGAGCCAGGATCGTCGCTCACCTTATGGTAGTCTTTGTGAAGTCCGGTGGAGATATTAACTCCTGACACGCCCTTCCGGAAAAAGCTGTAATGGTCGCTGCGCTTGAAAAGCTCCTCTTCTTCGGGAAAATTCTTAAGTTCCATTTTCTCTGCCTCTTCCAGCAAAATCGGAGACAGGTCGGGGTTGAATCTCAGTCCGCTGATCTGTAGGAAATCGTTTCCATTGCGGCTGATCATATCGAGGTTAAGCATCACGACACTTTTTTCCAGGGGAACCAGCGGATTTTGGCAATAATACTCCGACCCGAAAAGGCCCAGCTCTTCGCCTGCGAAGAAAATGAAAAGGATACTGCGGGCAGGTTTTTTCTTCATGTCGGAGAATGCCCGGGCCACTGCCAGCACCCCTGCCGTTCCCGAAGCATTGTCATCGGCTCCGTTGAAAATGGAATCTTCCCCCTCTTTGGCCTTTTTCAGGGTTCCCACATGGTCATAATGTGCCCCAATGACGACAAATTCTTTTTTCAGCCGGCGGTTGCGCCCCTCGATCATACCAACCACATTTCTGGCAGATAGTTGATTAAAAGTCAAAGCAGTTCTTAGCCGGCATTCTGTTCCCTGAAATTCAAAGGAGCTGGGGGTGAGGGTGGCGTCCAAACTGCGTTGGATGTTTCGCAGGGAGTCGACACTTCCGAAGAGTAATTTGACTACAGATTCCCCCACCTGGGCAAACGGAATATAGCCCGTTCCCCTGTCCATCTCCACGGAGAGGTTGTCGGACGGCAGGAATTTGGAAAGCCCTGGCCAGGGATATCCCTGGGGTGTAAGAAGCATATGGTTGAGTGGATCGGTAACCATGAGGAGACCGGCTGCCCCGTGTCGGCGGGCATTCTCCACCTTGGTGGTCAACAGGGAGTGCGTGGTCTCCTTCACCCCATCGAATAGCGACAGGGAATCCTTTTCTCCCGGTTCATGTTTCATGATCAGCACTATTTTACCCCTGACATCGATATCCCGGTAATCGTCATACCCATACTCCGGGGCCGTGATCCCATAGCCGGCAAAGACCAGCGACCCCAACACCAGGGTGTCAGAGGTCATTTCAAAGGGAGTATAGTCGGTCCGGAGTTTAAACTCACTGCTTCTCCCGTTTATAGTTACCGAAAAGACACAATCCTGCTGGTTCAGGTTTTTGGTATACAGGGGAATTTCCTGGAAACGGATACCATTGACAGGAGTGATACCCAGCGTAGTTAGTTCATTAGCAATATATTCTGCGGCCCGTTCAAGTTCCGGACTGGGTGTATTGCGCCCCTTCATAGAGTCGGAAGCAAGAAAGCCAATGTGCTTTTCCATAAATTCCGGGGTAATCACTGCGGACATGTTACTGCTCTTTTGCGCACTCAGGGAGCCTCCGTGAAAAAGGAGAAAAACTAATGCGAGCTGGCAGCAGAGCCCTTTCACCCATTGGGACCAATAAATCATTTTACCTGGTTTTTAGAATCAGACATCGCTTTTTATCATTAGTTACACACCATGGTCTTATTTTTAGCAAACCTCCCCGAATTTTCCTCAATTTCAAACCAGGTTCCGAAAAAACCTGACCTTACAGGGCAATTCCCATTCCGGAGAACTGCCTTTATCCTTTTGCAGTTATTGGCAGAAGTGTTACAATTATTGACATAAATTAAATCAGGATGAGGTTAGTTAAACTTGTTTAAAATATATTTGTAAAAACCACAACCAATATAAACAATAAAACCAATGTGTCCACAACTCGTGAATCTTTCAGACATCAAATCTACAATCAATCTCCGTTTAACATGCTATGCGATGAATAAAAAACCGGAAGAAATGAGAACATCCACTTTTAAAAAACCAACCGTTATGCGTAAATTTTTCAGGCTGACAGCCCTTTTAATTGTCCTCTTTTTTGTGAATGCTTGTGGTACTGCAACCAGTCAGATGCCGGACCAGACACTTGAAAGCGGATTTGTGACACCTCCCGATTCCATACAGACCAGTGTTTACTGGTACTGGATCTCCGACAACATTTCCAAAGAAGGGGTGATCAACGATCTCCGGTCAATGAAAAAAGCAGGCATCAACCGTGCCTTTATCGGAAATATCGGTCTCGCCGATATTCCCTATGGCACCGTTAAAATGCTCTCCGAAGCGTGGTGGGACATCCTTCACACGGCACTGAAAACTGCCACGGAACTGGATATTGAAATTGGCATTTTCAATTCTCCCGGATGGAGCCAGTCGGGAGGACCCTGGGTCAAAGCAGAGGAGGCCATGCGTTACCTCACCTTTTCGGAAACCAGAATTACAGGACCTCAGAAGATTTCCATGAAACTGGAAAAACCGGTGGAATTATTTCAGGATGTCAGGGTCATTGCCTTTCCTGCACCGAAAGACGATCAGCTTATGCTGACACCTGGAAACGGAAAGATCTCTTCGACACCCCGGATTTCAGATTTAAATCTACTTTTCGACAAAGACCCCCTGACAGGTATCAGCCTCTCCTCAGAAGGGGAATTCATCCTTGACCTGGAAGCGAACGAACCATTTACAGCCCGAAGTTTGAGCATCAGAACCACACACCATCCCATGCAGGCAGCGGCTTTACTGCAGGTCAAAGAGGCCTCGGGCCAATTCCGCACACTGGCAGAATTTCAGATCAACCGTTCCAATCCGGCACTTAATGTAGGTTTTGATCCCTACGCCCCGGTGGTGGTATCCTTCCCTGAAACCGCTGCCACTGCCTTCAGGCTGGTGGTCAAAAAAACGGGAGCCGGAACAGGCCTGGCAGAGATTGCCCTGTCGGCTTCTCCGCGTGTGGAACGCTACAGCGAAAAAACACTCGCCAAAATGCATCCTACCCCCCTTCCCTACTGGCAGGAGTACCAGTGGAAGCCACAGCCGGAGCCGGAAGATCAGGCTACCCTGATTGATCCTTCTACGGTGATCGACATATCGGAACATTTAGCTGCCGACGGGACCCTTACCTGGGAAGTTCCCGGAGGAGAATGGATCATACTCCGTTCAGGAATGACCCCGACCGGCACGAAAAACAGTCCCGCATCGCCCGAAGCCACAGGCTATGAAGTCGATAAAATGAGTGCTAAACATACCGAAAAGCATTTTTACGGCCACATGGGAGAAATTCTTAAACGAATCCCGGAAGCCGACCGCAAAACCTTCAGGGTTGTAGTCCAGGACAGCTATGAAACCGGAGGCCAGAACTTTACAGATGACTTCCTTTCCCTTTTCAGGGAGAAATATGGCTATGATCCTCTTCCCTATCTTCCGGTTTACCAGGGGAAAGTTGTCGGCAGCCAGCTCTCTTCTGACCGTTTCCTGTGGGATATGCGCAGGATGGTGGCCGACATGGTGGCCTACGACTATGTCGGAGGCCTCAGGAAGGTGAGTCACCAGCATGGCTTGCGTACCTGGCTCGAAAATTACGGCCACTGGGGTTTCCCGGGTGAATTTCTCATGTACGGAGGACAATCGGATGAAATCGGCGGCGAATTCTGGAGCGAGAGAGACCTTGGCGACATTGAAAACCGCGCTGCCACCTCCTGTGGTCACATCTACGGAAAGAACAAAATATCGGCCGAATCGAACACTTGTTCAGGCGCACCCTTCTCCCGCTATCCGGCTGTCATTAAACACCGGGGTGACCGCTTCTTTGCCGAAGGGATCAACAACACCCTGCTCCATGTCTACATCACCCAACCCTACGAAGAGAGGAATCCTGGAGTAAATGCCTGGTTCGGCAATGAATTTAATCGAAAAAACACCTGGTATTCCCAGATCGGCACTTACATTCTCTACCTGAAACGGTCGAATTTCATGCTCCAGCAGGGACTGAATGTGGCCGACGCAGCTTATTTTATCGGAGAGGACACGCCAAAAATGACCGGTGTCACCGATCCTCCGCTCCCGACAGGTTACCAGTTCGATTACATGAACGCCGAAGTGATCGAGAAATTCATGACGGTAAAGGAGGGATTGATCACGCTCCCCCATGGCACCCAATACCGCATCCTGGTGCTTCCCAAACTCGAAACCATGCGGCCTGAACTGCTGGCAAAGATCAGGGATCTGGTCCACATGGGGGCTGTAATCCTGGGTCCTGCGCCAAAGCGGTCACCCAGTTTACAAAACCAGCCTGCCGCCGATGCCGAAATTCAGAAAATGGCAACTGAACTCTGGGGGGAAGTCGATGGAACCCGCGTCAAATCAAAGAAGTTCGGTGCCGGCACTGTCCTGAATGGCATGACGATGGAAGAAGCGATGGCTTTCATCCACTGCATTCCCGACTGCAAGCTTCCCGGAGACCTCACCATCCATTACGGACACCGTACATCGGGAAATACCGACATCTACTTTCTGACCAACCAGACGGGCGAAAGGCAGACTGTGACACCGGAATTCAGGGTTAAGGGAAAACAACCGGAACTGTGGGAAGCCGTCACCGGAAATATCAGAACGCTTCCGGCTTTTGAACAAAAGGAGGAGAGTACGGTGGTTCCCCTGCAACTTGAGCCTTTTGAAAGTGTCTTTGTTGTTTTCCGGAAAAAGTCAGCAACTGCTTCCACAAACCAGGTCAGCGCCAATTACCCGGAGCCTGAGGCAGTAACCGATCTCCCGGGGCCCTGGTCAGTCAAGTTTGATGCTGCACAGCGGGGCCCTGCAGAACCCGTGATCTTTGAAAATCTATACGACTGGACCATCTCTTCCGACGACCGGATCAGGTATTATTCCGGAACAGCGGCCTACTCCATCAATTTTGAACTCGACAAAATTCCAGCTGGCCACCAGCTTTTCCTTGACCTGGGAAAAGTTACCGCCATGGCACAAGTATCCGTCAACGGGAAGGTTGCAGGCGGTGTATGGACAGCTCCCTACCGGTGCGACATCACCCATCTGGTGAAAGAAGGAACCAACGAAATCAGGATCGATGTGGTGAACACCTGGGTGAACCGGCTGATCGGAGACCAGAAACTTCCCGAGAATGAAAGACTCACCTGGTGCACAATCAATCCTTACAAGGCAACTAATCCCCTGCAGCCCTCCGGACTTATGGGGCCTGTTAAGGTTTTGCGTATTCATTATTAATCCGGAAACATGAGCATCAAAAAAACAATAATAAGGATTGTCCCCGGAACAGCAGTCATCCTCACATTGCTGTCAATGACATTCAGCTTTCACAATAATCGAGAGACCCCTGGGAAAAATCCGTCAGCTGGCACCGGCAATTCTTCCGACACGGCGGCTGCAACCCCTGAACCCCGTGATTTATACGCCGATACCTGGGTGGCTTCCGATGCACTGGGAAGGCTCATGCCCGCTTACGGGGAGGTTGGTCCGGTAAAGAAGGAGCAGCGCCATGTAACCGGAATTTTTTACATTACCTGGCATACCCAGGGCCTTGCTAAACTGGAGAAACCCTACCAGGCCGATGTGACAAAAATTCTTGACCGTGATTCCTCTGCCCGTCTCGATGCCACACATAAACTTTGGTACACCAACTCTTATCACTGGGGTGAACCCGAAATGGGTTATTTCCTCAGCCAGGATGAGTACGTGATCCGCAAGGATATGTCGATGCTCGCCGATGCCGGTATCGATGTCCTGGTTATGGATGTAACCAATGCCGTCCGCTATTGGGATGAATGGGACGTTACCTTTACCACGATGCAAAAAATGAAAGCGGAGGGAAATATAGTTCCCCGGTTCATCTTCTGGGCCTTTAACGGACCGGTCATTGGTGTGGTACAGGATCTTTACGATCGTATTTACAAAGAAGGAAAGTACAAAGACCTTTGGTTTTACTGGGATGGCAAACCCCTGCTGCTCTACAACGGAAATCCTTCGGTCGATGCCAACCATCCCCACTCTGGCGATCCTGATCTTACCGAACCCTTCAACCTTGCCTATAGCCGGGAAGTCAGGGAATTCTTCACCCTCCGTACCATGTGGTGGGGGTATTATGAATGGGCAGGCAAGCGCTTTGTCGGAACTGAAGACAACTGGAGTTTCGGATACAGCATGGCCGATCCGAAAGTGAAAGAGCTGAAACCGGAAGCGTTGCTGTCAACACACAATGGCAAAAGAGAACAGGCTGCCGTCACGCCGGCCCAGCATCCGGTGACCATGACCAAAGAAAATATGGGCGTGGGAAAATCCTGGTCCCGCCAATACGGAGAACCTAAACTGAATGAGTATGATCTTCCTGAGCCGACTTATGTGCCCTGGTTGGGGATAACCGTGGAAAACCCCGAAGGATATGGCATTTATTTCCAGGAGAGATGGGATGAAGTCCTTGCTGCCGATCCTGAATTTCTCTATATCAACGACTGGAATGAATGGACTGCCGGTAAATATCAGCCCGATAAAGGGGAAACCATGCCCTGGCTCGGCCGGCAAAATCCTTTCTTTTTCGTCGACCAGTACAACGCTGAATTCAACCGTGGCATCCACCCCATGAAAGGGGGCTATACCGACAACTACTATATGCAAATGGCCCAAAATATCAGGAAATACAAAGGGGTCAGGCCAATACCTGTGCAACATGGATTCTCTTCCATTCGCATCGACGGGAAATTTGCCGACTGGAAAGCCATTGACAATGAATTCCGGGACACACGGGGAGATACTTTCCACCGTGATGCCCTCGGCTATGCCGGTGAAAGATACGTGAACAATTCAGGTCGCAACGACATCATCACCAGTAAAGTAGCCCTCGGTGGAAGAAACATCAGCTTCTACGTGGAAACGGCCGGTGAAATCACCTCTCCGATGGGTAATAACTGGATGCTCCTGCTGATCGATGCCGACAATAATCCGTCAACCGGATGGTATGGATACGACTTCCTGATCAATCAAACGATCCTCAACTCAAAAACCTCCACGCTGATGCGTTTCAATCCCGGTGACCTGGAAAATCCCTGGATCGAATTTGCCGCACTGGATTTCCGGTACAAAGGGACCGAATTGGAATTACAGGTGCCACGGGTTTTGCTTGGATTAACTGGCAACGACCTTACCTTTGACTTCAAGTGGAGCGACAATCCGGAAATGCTGAACGATCCGATCTCGTTCGCACTTCACGGAGATACCGCCCCAAACCGGAGATTCAATTACCGCTGCATCTGGGAGAAAAAATAAAAAAAAGTCATAACGGATACCTACTCATTTGCAAAAAACCAACAATATGAAAAACCTATTTCTACGATGGATACCAGGATTAACAGGAGCATTTTTTCTGGCTATAACGGGATGTACAGCCCCCACGCCCACCGAAAACGAATATTCAGTAGCTGCCTTTTACTGGCCTGCTTATCATTATGAACCGAGGGCTGAATTTCTCTTTCCCGACAAAAAGGGGGAATGGGAGATTATTTACAATGCAATACCAAAAGAGGCAGGCCACCAGCAACCCAAAGTACCGCTCTGGGGCTACCTCGATGAAGCCAATTTCGCCGACATGGATAAGAAAATCACAGAAGCGGTGAAATACGGTGTGAATACCTTCATCTTTGACTGGTATTGGTATGAGGGCAAACCCTTTCTGGAAGATTGCATCAACGAAGGTTTTTTAAAGGCCAACAACAGCCGAATGAAGTTTTACCTGATGTGGGCAAATCACGATGCCACCACTTACTGGGATGTGAACAATCCCGGCACTGATTCGGTAATATGGAAAGGAGAAGTCAACCGGGAACAATTTGACATTGTTACCGACCGTATCATTGAAAAGTACTTCCGCGACCCTTCCTATTTCAAAATTGAGGGTGAACCGGTCTTTTGCATTTATGAACTCAATACGTTGATGAACGGACTGGGAGGTCCGGAGCAGACCAAGGAGGCGCTGGAAGATTTCAGGAGAAAAACCATGGAGGCAGGTTTTCCCGGACTGCATCTCCAGGGAATCCTCTGGGCAGCGCTACCCTCAACCATTGAGGGTGTTCCGGGCGATACGCTTCAAAGCCAGGATGAGGTGCTCACGTGGTTTGGCTTTAAAAGCATGACCAATTATTGCTGGGCCCACCTGCAAAATCCTGATGGGGATTATGAAACCTGGGGAAATTTGTCGACCGCCATGTGGGAAGGCTTCGGCAATGACTTTACGGTACCTTACCTTCCCAATGTGACCATCAGCTGGGATGCCAATCCCCGCTTCCTCACCAGGGCAGGATATATCAGCAATTCCACACCGGATAAGTTTGCCGGGTATCTCCGGAAAGCCAGGGAATATGTAGATGCCCATCCGGAAATTCCCAGGATAATCACCATCAATGCCTGGAATGAATGGTCAGAAGGGAGTTATCTCGAGCCGGACACCCTGTGGAAATATGGCTATCTGGAAGCAGTAAAGGAGGTGATGAA
>CAJDVZ010000105.1_pt1 | contig 9922 bp, 5 predicted proteins | sample 7391481 | NCBI WGS metagenome assembly CAJDVZ01 (sample SAMEA7055721, study PRJEB34461) | soil metagenome | biome: terrestrial ecosystem; feature: Peninsula; material: soil | place: Antarctica | collected 2016 | reverse complement strand
CTCTCCGGTGGAGGGGAAGGTAATGAAAATCTTCTATCCCGAGAATACGCTTCTTCCTGTGGGAGAAGTGATTGCGTTGATCCAACTGGTTGACGAAGAGGAAGAGGAAGCAGCCGGAGTGGTTGTGCAGCAGCCAGTGCCGGAGGCATCTCAGGAGCCTGTGCCCGCAACCGGAGGCACTGAAGGCATTGATACACCTGCTGAGGAGGCGCCGGTGACTTCTGCATCCTTGCGGGAACTAACCCATCGCTTTTATTCACCATTGGTTAGGAAAATTGCTGAAGAAGAGAAAGTTACAATCCCTGAGCTGGAAAGTATTCAGGGAACCGGCAGTGGAGGCCGGGTACAGAAAAAGGATATATTGGGTTATCTTAAAACACGTTCGACAGCTGGGGTACTGGAAACACCAGTTCCTTCGGCTGCAACAACCTATCAGGGAGCTGCTTCCGTTGGGACTTCCGCTTCACCATCTGTGGCGCCCGCTGTCTCTGCTGGTGAAACACCGGAGCTTCAAGGAACTCCAAAACCAAGGGTACAGATCTCTATTGGCGCTGAGGACCAAATCATTGAAATGGACCGGGTGCGCAGGCTGACCGCCGATCACATGGTGATGTCGAAACAGGTGTCGCCTCATGTCACTTCCGTGGTGGAAGCCGATGTCACCTCCCTGGTGCTTTGGAGAAACAAAGTAAAAGAGCAGTTCCAGGCTCACCACGGGGAGAAACTCACATACTATCCTGCGCAAGCATATTAATATAGGTATTGCCGTAGCCAGGCCCGACGGCAACCTGATTGTGCCGGTAATCAGGAATGCTGAGCAAAAGAATCTCGTGGGTATCACCAAGAGCCTTAATGCCCTGGCCGATGCCGCCCGCAAGAACAAACTTTCGCCCGACGACATCCAGGGAGGTTCATTTAGCATAACGAACTTCGGATCCTTCCGAAATTTGATCGGAACTCCGATCATCAACCAGCCGCAGGTAGCCATACTCGCTACAGGAAGCATTGAAAAGAAGCCTGCCGTGATCGAATTGCCTGAAGGTGACGTAATTGCCATCAGACATAAAGTGTTCCTATCTCTTTCCTATGATCATCGGATTGTAGATGGGGCCCTTGGTGGAGCCTTCCTCCGGAGGATAGCCGACATTTTGGAAGCGTTCGATATCAACAGGCCTGTATGATCTGGTTCATTACTGCAAAATGATAATTATCCAATGTATCACCACATCCCTGGTAAAGGGAAATATGAAGATTAAAAAATGAAGAATACAGAAATACCCGAAATTTATTCGATCAAGAAGACTCCCCGCGAAACACTGTTCAACTGGTACCGCCTGATGGCAATTGGAAGGACCATCGATGAGAAAGCCCCCAATTATCTGAAGCAGGCCATAGGCTGGTCGTATCACGGACCCTATGCCGGGCATGATGGCATCCAGCTGGCGATCGGACAGTCGTTTGAGAAGAACAAGGATCACCTGTTCCTTTACTACCGGGATATGCTGAGTGCCCTTTCTGCCGGGATGACAGCTGAGGAGCTGATTCTGAACGGAATTTCCAAGGCAACGGATCCGGGCACCGGTGGCCGGCATATGTCGAACCATTTTTCCAAGCCTGAGTGGAATATCCACAATGTCTCCTCTCTGACCGGCAACCACACCTTGCATGCCGTGGGAGTAGCTCGTGCCATTAAATATTACGGTGAAAAGGCTGTGGCCATCAGCAGCCAGGGAGAGTCCTCGGTGAGTGAAGGCTTTGTTTACGAGGCCTTTAATGGGGCAACCAGTGAGAAGCTGCCTGTGATCTTTGTTATCCAGGACAATGGGTACGGCATTTCCGTTCCCAAGAAGGACCAAACAGCCAACCGCAAGGTCGCCAATAACTTTTCAGGCTTCAAGAACCTGACCATCATCCATTGCAACGGGAAGGATGTATTTGACTCGATGAACGCTATGGCCGAAGCCAAAAGAGTTGCTCTGGAAGAGGGCCATCCGGTGATTGTGCAGGCCAACTGTGTGCGCATCCACTCCCACAGTAACTCCGACAAGCATGAGCTTTACCGGAATGAGAGCGAGCGGAATTATGTACAGGATTACGATCCCTTTGCCAAGTTCAGGCGGTTGTTGCTGCGCTACAATCGTTTCACCGAGGAAGAGGTCAGGGAGATGGACGAATCAGCGGTTTTAGAGGTCAAAAAAGCCCACAGGGCGGCTTTGAAGGCCCCGGATCCTGATCCGGCCACTATACTCGACTTTGTGCTCCCCGAACCCTATAATTCTGAGAAATATCCCGAAGGTATCCACAACGAAACAGGGGAGAAGAAGAAGTTGATCACAGCCCTGAATGAAACCCTGAAGGCTGAATTCCGTCATAATCCCGACACTTTTATATGGGGTCAGGATATGGCCAACAAAGATAAAGGAGGCGTCTTCAATGTGTCAAAGGGATTGCAGAAGGAGTTTGGGAAGAAACGGGTTTTCAATGCGCCCATTGCCGAGGATTTCATCGTGGGCACTGCCAACGGAATGTCGCGATACAGCGAGAAGATCCGTATCGTGATTGAGGGGGCTGAATTTGCCGATTATTTTTGGCCAGCCATGGAGCAGTATGTCGATTCCAGCCACGATTTCTGGCGTTCAAACGGAAAGTTTACACCCAATGTGACCATTCGTTTGGCATCAGGAGGATACATTGGAGGAGGATTGTATCACTCTCAGAATATTGAAGGGTCCCTGGCGGCCATTCCGGGGGTGAGGATAGTCTATCCTTCTTTTGCGGATGATGCAGCGGGATTGTTGCGGACAGCCATGCGGTCGCGCGGGATGACCATGTTTATGGAACCCAAGGCGTTGTACCAGGACCCCCGGGCTGCGACTGTGATTCCCGATGATTTTGAGGTTCCCTTTGGTAAGGCCCGGATCCGGAGAGAAGGGAGTGACCTGACCCTGATTACCTACGGAAATACCACCCATATGTCGCTCGATGCGGCTGAAAAACTGGCCCTTGAAGGATTCAGCGTTGAGGTGATTGACCTTCGGTCGCTTATTCCCCTGGACCGGGAGACTCTCATCAATTCGGTGAGGAAAACCAACCGGGTACTTGTGGTCCACGAGGACAAGGTGCATGGAGGTTTTGGAGGGGAAGTGGCAGCTTTCCTGACGGAAGAGACATTCCAGTGGCTCGATGCTCCCATTCGCAGGGTAGGATCTACTTTTACTCCGGTAGGATTCCACACGGTGCTAGAAAAGGCAATCCTCCCCAACGCCGAAAAAATCTATACCGCAGCAAAAGATTTATTAACTTATTAATTTAAGAAAATGTCAGCAATTGGATTGTTTTATAGTTTTAATTCACATAAAACCAGGAAGATAGGCGAGGAGATCGCTGAAATGTTCGGCCAGAGGGCTATCGAGGCTATCAACGCGGAGACAGTCAACGAAGAGCAATTCCTGAAATATGAAGATATGATCCTGGGAGTACCCACGTGGTTTGACGGGGAGCTTCCCAACTATTGGGACGAGTTTGTACCTGCTCTGGAAGAACTCGACCTTGCCGGGAAAAAGATAGCCATATATGGTTTGGCTGACCAGAAGGGATATCCCGAGAATTTCGGAGATGCCGTGGGGTTGATGGCCAAGCTTTTGAGAAGCAGAGGAGCTAAAATAGTAGGGGAGACCTCTCCCGAAGGATATACCTTTGAATCCTCCAGGGCTCTGGAAAACGGTAAGTTTCTGGGATTGATCCTCGACCAGGAGAACCAGGGACGGCTCACTGATAAGCGATTGCGGATGTGGCTGGAAGATTTAAAAACCACCATGTAGAGTAGTCCGCGATTCGCTACGCTACAGACCGGCGACAGTCACTTAGAGGTTATATTAATGAAAAAGAGAAATTTCCTTCATTACCCTGAATATCCTGGCGGAAAGGAAGAATTTAAGAGGTATATATCTGATAATCTGATCTATCCAGAGGAAGCTATACGTGAAAAAGTATCCGGAACTTGGTTATGGCTGTGATGATGAGTCGGTCAGGTTGATATCCGAAATGAAATATGGCAGTGTGACCAACCGGGGCGTCAGACTCAGGGTCAGGCACCGTTTCAGGATAAGGTTTGATCTTAACAGTTATCTGAATAAGGCTGATCAGGACAATCCCCACGAAGCCGGCGGCACGGAAATCGTTTACAGCTACAAGCCGTCAGATCACCAGGTAAAGAGCAAGAGCAAAAATGTTTCACAAGGTCAGGCAGGACCAGACAAAAATCAGGGTACAACCAAAAGTGAAGTCCCGTGGAATACAAGCGGACAAAGTTTTACCTGGAGTATAACAATCAGTAGTCAGCCGGAAGAACCACCTGAAAGCTGAGGGTTTGCACTGTCAGAGAGAGAAAATCCATTTGTCTTATAATTGATATTATGATAAATTATTATAGTATAAAAAAAGGGAGAATTTTGATCTCCCCTTTTTTATACTATTGACCCAATTTTTTGAGTACTTCTTCGTATTTATCAAGTTTTTTAAGCCTGTAATAGAGGTTCTTCAGTGATTCGAGTGAATATGGGTCACTGGGTTTTATTTCCTGGCATTTCTCCATAAAAGGCAGTGACTTGGCAAACCAAATATCTGACTTGGCCAGTTCAGCCTCATAACGGGCATTTTCATTGGCCGGGACTTTATTAGCTTCTTCGATTTGTTTCACACCGTTGTTATAATAAAGCGCACCAAGGTTGTAATAGGCATCGTAATTCTCTTTGCTTAACTCAATAGCTTTCTCGTAACTCTTGATGGCATCTTCCTGGTTATTCATCCCGTCGAGCAAAGAACCCCGTGCAAAGTAATAAGATGCATTTGCCGGATCCTGTTCGATTGCCAGGTTAAGGTATTTCATCGCCTCGTTGGTTTTCTTGGTATTAATGTAAATGTTGATCATTTCCACCAGTACGCTGTTGTCGGTCGGGTATTTTTCAAAAGCATCATTCAGTGTTTTAATAGCCGCCAGGGTATCTTTGTTTTCAAGTTGTGCTTTGGAAAGCAATGAAAAAGAACGACCTCCGTTGTATCCGTGTTTTGCAGCTTCTGTATAGAATTGGATTGCCTTTTCGTAGTTCTTGTCATTGAAGGCAGCCAGTCCGGCATTGAAGATGATGACGGTATCAATATCATTCAGGGCATCTGCTTTCATAACAGGAAGTTGTTTCATCTCCAGGATCTGCTCAAATGACTGTAGTGCCCTGGCATAATCTTCATTATTAAAAGCTTCCACTGCCTGGTTCATGAAATCATTCTCCATCAGGGTAAGTTTGATTTTGATGCTATTCGCATTCCGGCCTTTTTTGTCGAGTAAAAGTGCCTTTTTATAGGATTTGAGTGCTTCAAAAAGCGGATCAGCAGAAAGCTTCTTTACTTTCGCGTCTTTCGACTGGGCTATAGCCTGGAAGATTTCTCCCCTTACTTCCCATGTACGGGGAGCATTGATCGTTTTGGCATCTTTGGGGCTGGTAGAATTCACTACCGCCTCAATTGCCTCAAATGCCTTGTCCATTTTACCCTGGTCTTTGGCTGAAAGTGCACCGGAAACACCCTTCTGTGCTATCGCTGCACTTGTAAAGGCTACTAATGTTAGCAGAATTAAAGTTCTTTTCATTGCAATTGTTTTAATTTAAGTTTGACACAAAAATATTTGAAATAATTATCTTCAACAACAAACTTTTCATCATTTATTCTTCTGAGGGCTGGTTTTCTGCTTCATTATCGTTGATTTCGCTTTCATCTGCAATCTCTTCAATTTCATAGCTTCTCACTTTGGCTACTGAAGCAATCTGATCATTGTCCTTCAGGTTGATAATCCTAACACCCTGTGCGGCTCTTCCCATTACGCGGATTGTTTTAACGGCAACCCTGATGGTAAGTCCATTCTGGGTAATGATCATCAGATCATTTTCATCACTTACATTCTTTATGGCAATCAATCTACCTGTTTTCGCAGTGATGTTGATGGTCTTTACACCTTTTCCCCCTCTGTTGGTAATCGGATAGGCAGCCAGGCTCGATCGTTTGCCGTAACCATTTTCCGATAATACCAGAACGTCATCTTCAGGATCATTTACACAAATCATGCCAATTGCCTCATCTGTCACATTTCCAAGGGTTAAGCCTTTTACTCCAGAAGCTGTCCGGCCAATAGGACGCACAATACCTTCATTGAAGCGGATGGCTTTTCCACTTTTCACTGCTATCATGATTTCATGGCTGCCACTAGTCCGGCGGGCTTCTAAAAGTTCGTCATCTTCCCTGATGGTGATGGCATTTACCCCATTCAACCGGGGCCGGGAGTAGGCTGCCAGCGTGGTTTTTTTGATGATCCCTTTCTTTGTGGCAAGAATGATAAAATTGTTGTTGATAAAATCGGGATCATCCAGAGTTTTAACCCGAATGTATGCCAATACTTTATCTTCATTGCTGATATTCAGTATGTTCTGTATTGCACGACCTTTACTGGTTTTGCTTCCTTCCGGAATCTGGTATACTTTATGCCAGTAACATCTTCCGTTTTTAGTAAAGAGCAAAAGGGTGCTGTGCATGGACGCCACAAACATATGTTCTATGAAATCTTCTTCTCTTGTGGCACCTCCTTTAGATCCTATTCCTCCCCTACCCTGTGTCTTAAATTCAGACAGCGGTGTCCTTTTAATATATCCAAGGTGGGAAATGGTTATGATCATATCGTCATCGGCGTAAAAATCCTCAGGATTGAAATCTTCCGCATTGTATTCAATGTCGGTTCTTCGGTTGTCGCCAAACCGTGTTTTCAACTCAGTGAGTTCGTCTTTGATGATCCCCATCCGGAGTATCTCACTGTTTAGAACCTCCTTATAATACTCGATCTTTTTCATAAGGGCGTCAAATTCACCATGCAGTTTGTCCTGTTCCAGCCCGGTCAATTGCCGCAGACGCATTTCTACAATTGCCCTGGATTGAATTTCTGATAGGTTGAATCTTACAATGAGCCTTTCCCTTGCTTCATCAGGGGTTTTAGAACTCCTGATAATGGATATTACCTCATCGATATTATCGCTGGCTATGATCAGTCCTTCCAGGATATGTGCCCTTTTCTCAGCCTGTTCAAGTTCATAGCGGGTTCTTCGGGTTACCACTTCATGGCGGTGTTCCACGAAGTAACGGATCATCTCTTTCAGGTTGAGCATCCGGGGTCTGCCGTGCACAAGAGCAATGTTGTTTACGTTGAAAGAGGTCTGAAGGGAAGTGAGTCTGTAAAGGTTGTTAAGCACCACATTGCTCATGGCATCCTTTTTCAGGTCATAGACTACCCTCATTCCGTCACGGTCTGATTCATCATTGACATTGGAAATGCCTTCCATCTTCTTATCATTGATGAGATCAGCAGTTTTTTGGATCATTTCAGACCGGTTAACCATATAGGGAATTTCCGTCACAATGATCTTTTCTCTACCTCCTTCATTCTCAATGTGGGCTTTTCCCCGGATAACAATTCGTCCTTTTCCTGTTTCATATGCATCTTTGACACCCTGGTATCCGTAGATGATTCCACCTGTCGGAAAATCAGGCGCCTTAATGATCTTGATCAGTTCTTCTATTTCGATATCCTGGTTGTCGATATATGCCATAATGGCATTTATAGTATCCGTCAAATTGTGGGGTGGCATATTGGTAGCCATGCCCACTGCAATTCCGGAAGCTCCATTTACGAGAAGATTGGGGAGACGAGTGGGTAATACGGTAGGTTCCTGTAGCGACTCATCGAAGTTGGGCTGAAAATTAACCGTATTTTTTTCAAGGTCTGCCAAAGTTTCTTCAGCAATTTTTGAAAGTCGGGCTTCGGTATACCGCATGGCAGCAGGACTGTCTCCGTCAATCGATCCAAAGTTGCCCTGGCCGTCGACCAGAGGGTACCGCAACGACCAATCCTGAGCCATTCTCACCATGGTGTAGTAAACGGAAGAGTCACCATGCGGGTGAAATTTCCCCAATACCTCCCCCACTATCCTGGCCGACTTTTTATGAGGTTTGTTGGAAAAAGTTCCCAACTCATTCATGCCAAACAGCACTCTTCTGTGCACAGGTTTAAGACCGTCGCGTACATCAGGCAATGCTCTGCTGACTATCACCGACATGGAATAGTCAATGTAGGCAGACTTCATCTGCTCCTCAATGTTTACTTTTATAATTTTTTCGTTATCAGCCATTTAATATAAATTAGAATTAATCATTTCATTTTTGGTATGACATGCAAAAGTAACAAAAATTCCCGCTGGAAACGCGGTGATTCCGTCCTAATCAAACCTCCAAAGTTACAAGATATTAACAATTGCCGGGTGATAACCACCTCGCATAACCTGAACTTGATTATAACTTAAAACGGCTATTGAAGAGCGGCCTGAAAATTTTTGATATTTTTGAATTAAACTTTTAGGAATGGTTTTTGTTGAATGTATTATCAACTAATTTGAATATATGGATTCTCGATTTTCACCAAGAATTAAAGATATAATAGCCTACAGCCGGGAAGAGGCTATCAGGCTTGGAAATGATTTCATCGGACCCGAACATCTGTTTCTGGGAATTTTACGGGATGGAGAAGGAATGGCTACTGAAATTCTGGAAAGTTTGGGGGTAAATCTGGTAGAAATAAAAAAACTGATTGAAAAGAAAATCCGGTCAAACCAAAAAATCGACCTGGATGCAGAAGTAGCTATGTCAAAGCCAGCAGAAAAGGCCTTAAAAGTGATTTATCTCGAAGCCAGATCATTTAAAAGCCAGCTGGCCAACAGTGGGCACCTGCTGCTTGCCATCCTGAAGGATAGCGACAACCTGGTGACATCACTTTTAGGAGATGCCGGGGTAAATTACTACATGGTCAAAACACGTATGCAGGATTATAAGCAAACCAAATCAAAGTCAGAATATCCAGAGAGTGACGATGACGATATGGATGATCCATTTGCAAAAAAGCAAAATCCCGGTTCCGCCAAGAAATCGCCCAATCCCAAGACAGAAACGCCAGTACTTGATAATTTCGGGATTGACATCACCCGTCTGGCGGAAGAAAACAGCCTCGACCCCATTGTCGGGCGGGAGAAAGAGATTGAGCGGCTGGCGCAAATCCTGAGTCGCAGGAAGAAGAACAATCCGATACTGATTGGAGAGCCCGGTGTGGGAAAATCAGCCATTGCCGAAGGTCTGGCATTGCGCATTGTTCAGAAAAAGGTTTCCCGTCTTTTATTTGATAAGCGGGTGATCAGCCTTGACATTGCCTCTATTGTGGCAGGCACGAAATACCGGGGCCAGTTTGAGGAAAGGATGAAAGCGATTTTGAATGAATTATCAAAGGTCACCAATGTGATTCTTTTCATTGATGAGATCCATACTATTGTGGGTGCCGGCGGAGCAACAGGTTCGCTTGATGCAGCCAATATGCTGAAGCCGGCGCTTGCCAGAGGCGATATACAGTGTATCGGGGCCACCACACTCGACGAATACCGGCAGCATATAGAAAAAGACGGTGCCCTTGAACGCCGGTTCCAGAAAATCATGGTTGAACCTACTTCCGTTGAGGAAACCATAGAAATTCTGGACAACATCAAATCGAGATACGAAGACCATCACAATGTCACCTATACTCCTGAAGCCATAGAAGCCTGCGTCAAACTGACAGCACGGTATATTACCGACCGCTATCTCCCGGATAAGGCAATTGATGCATTGGATGAAGCAGGTTCAAGGGTGCATATTGCCAATATCAATGTGCCGGAGAAAATCGTAAAGCTGGAACAGAAAATTGAATCCACCCGGGAGGAGAAAATTGCAGCGGTAAAGAGTCAGAATTTTGAACTTGCTGCCAACCAACAGAACTTAATGGCTTATGTGAAAAATGGAGGGACAG
>CAJDVZ010000051.1_pt1 | contig 9959 bp, 8 predicted proteins | sample 7391481 | NCBI WGS metagenome assembly CAJDVZ01 (sample SAMEA7055721, study PRJEB34461) | soil metagenome | biome: terrestrial ecosystem; feature: Peninsula; material: soil | place: Antarctica | collected 2016 | reverse complement strand
GGGAATATCAACAACCTGGCTGTCGCGGGCCACTTGAACCGATGTGGCTTTGTCCAGTACGATGGTGGGTACTATTTTGGCAAAATTCTCCACAGGCTGGTTGTCGACAGAGAGGATTTTATCGCCATTGAGAAATCCCAGTTTTTCACCGGTCTCATCCACCACAATCCCATATTTTACTTCTGAGGTGGGCAGATATTCCTCACCCCAGGCAAAAAGCACCCCGATATAGATAACAAAGGCAAACAGAAAGTTCATCATTACGCCCCCCAACATGATGATTAAGCGCTGCCAGGATGGTTTTGAACGGAATTCCCAGGGCTGTGCAGGCAGCTTCATCTGCTCTTTGTCCATCGATTCATCGATCATCCCTGCGATTTTTACGTAACCTCCCAGCGGAAGCCAGCCAATACCATATTCCGTATCCCCTTTTTTCATTTTGAAAAGTGAAAACCAGGGATCAAAAAAGAGATAGAATTTTTCCACCCGGGTTTTAAAAAGACGTGCAAACAGAAAATGGCCGAATTCGTGTAAAATTACCAGTATGGAGAGACTGAGAATTAACTGTGCTGCTTTGACTAAAACTGATTCCATAATCGAAGATGTAAGCTTTTTTTAATAATGATTTGATTGTATCAACAATTCAGTTTTGGTTCTGGTTTCATCGTTGGTGAGAATAAGGTCGTCGAGGGATGGATTTTTCACATATTCCGATTTGCGGAGTATTTCCCCGATAATGTCAGAAAGGGCGATAAAGCCGATTCTTTGCTCCAGAAAGGCACTGACTGCAATTTCATTGGCCGCATTCAGGACGCAAGGCATGTTACCTCCCATTCTGATCGCTTCGTAAGCAAGGGTCAGGTTCCGGAAATTCCCGGTATCTGGTTCTTCAAAGGTGAGGCTTGGGTATTTCCTGAAGTTGAGTCTGGGAAAGTCGTTGGGCAATCTTTCCGGAAATCCAAAGGCATAAAGGATGGGAAGCCGCATATCGGGAGGTCCGAGCTGTGCTTTGATGGAACCATCGCGGAACTGTACCATGGAATGGATAACCGATTGCGGATGAACGATCACTTCAATATCATCGGGAGAGAGTCCGAAAAGCCAGTGGGCCTCAATCATCTCGAATCCTTTGTTCATGAGGGTTGCCGAATCGATGGTGATCTTTGCTCCCATTTCCCAGTTGGGATGGGCAAGCGCATCGGAAGAGGTCACATTTAAAAGCTGATCCCGGTTTTTACCCCTGAAAGGTCCACCGGAGCAAGTGAGGATGATTTTCTCTGCCGGATTCATGGTTTCACCCGTGAGACATTGAAAAATGGCAGAATGTTCCGAATCGACCGGTAAAATATCAACCCGTTTTTCGATGGCTTTTCGGGTGATCAGTTCCCCGGCCACCACCAGTGTTTCCTTGTTGGCCAGGGCTATCTGTTTTCCTTTTTCTATTGCCCTGAGCGTGGGGATCAAACCAGAATACCCTACCATGGCTGTCAGCACCATGTCGGTGTTTTCCATACCGGCTGCCTCTTCAATCGACTTTTTGCCGGCAAAAACCTTTATCGGATATTTTTCCAGGGCTTCCCTGACAAAGTGGTATTTTTCTTCGTTGCCAATGACCACCATATCGGGCAGGTATTTCACAGCCTGCTCAATCAGCAACTCCGCATTGTTGTATGCAGTAAGCACTTCCACACTGAAACGGTCGGGGTTTAGCCCGATCACTTCAAGCGCCTGTCTTCCAATTGAACCGGTTGAGCCCAGAATGGCTATTCTTTTTTTCATCAGGGTTAAAATACAATATATTTTTCCGGGTCAATAGGCTTTCCGTTGTACCACAGTTCAAAATGGAGATGAGGTCCTGTACTTTGTTCGCCGGAATTTCCGATAATGGCAATAGCTTCCCCTGCTTTGACCACTTCCCCCGCGCTTTTCAGTAGCTCTGCATTGTGTTTGTAAGCAGAGGTGAGATTGTTTTCATGCAAAAGGTAAATAACATTCCCGGTTTCCAGGTTCCATCCTGCAAAAAGCACCGTTCCGCCCAGAACCGCTGATACCCTGGAGTTGGGCTGGCCGACAAGGTCTACCCCATAATGACCCTTCCTGGCATCAAACTTATTAATTACCAACCCTTTTGCTGGTAAAAAGAAATGAAGTTTCTCAGGCGATCCCGCTTGATCACGATTAACCGGTGTAGAAATATTTAACCGTTCCTCCAGCAGCTTGTCCTGAAATACGGAATCACTGTTGTAAGGTTTGTAATCAACCCGGCTCTTCTTTTTCTCGGCTTGTTGGTTGTCAGAGGTGGGATCCTGCGGAATTTCTCCGGAAAAGAGTGACCTTATATCGCCGAAAAACTGATCTCTGACAACCAGCTCCTTTTCCAGGGAGTCAACCAGCATCATGTTTTTCAAAAGCATTTCACGATATTCTGCTTTGGGATATCCGGGAATATACTCTTTCAGCGGGGTGGAGGCAACCAAAAAAATCACCAAAAAAATCATAAATGCCGAGAAGAGGCTGACAAAGGTGAAAACTTTCAGTGGTGAAAGCTTAATGGTCCATACCGACTGAAATGAAGTGTCGTTGTAGATAATCAACCGGTATTTGTTATGCAGGTTTTTAATGAAATTCTTTTTCTGGCTTTTCTTCCCCATGTACCTTTTTTGGAATTTGCAAAATTAGCAACATTTGATAAAAAGTCCCTGATTTAATATTTTTTAAAGAAATCCCCGGGGTGCAATTTTGTCTAAAAAATTTGTTACTGGGAAAAACAACTGTTATTTTCGCAACCAGTTTATTATCCATATTATTCACCAATTTAGCAATATGCTAAAAATCAATTAATTATACATGAAGAAATTAATTATTGCGGTGGTTTTATCCATCATCCTGTCTATTCCCGTTCTCACAAAAGCTGATGAGGGAATGTGGCTTCCTGCATTGATCAAGAAGCTGAATTACATTGAAATGCAGAAGATCGGGCTCAAACTTACTGCGGAAGATATTTACAGTATCAATAAGGGAAGTATAAAGGATGCAGTGGTGTCTATCGGAGGTTGTACTGCGGAAATGATTTCACCCGACGGGCTGATGCTGACCAATCACCATTGTGGATTTGGTGATATCCAGCGGCACTCCTCGGTTGAGCATGATTATCTGCGGGATGGTTTTTGGGCCAAATCCAGGGAGGAAGAACTTGCTAATCCGAATAAAATAGCCCGCTTTCTAATCAGCACAGAAGATGTGACAGAGAAGGTACTGGCCGGCGTTACACCGGGAATGTTATTTGCTGACCTTCAGAAGGTAGTATCAGAGGCGTCTTCTGCAATCGAAAAAGAAGCTGTGGAAAATACCCATTACCAGGCGCAGGTCACCTCGTTTTTCGAATCAAACAAATATTTTCTTTTTGTATATGAGACCTTCAGGGATGTAAGACTGGTGGGTGCCCCTCCGCAGGCGCTGGGAAAATTCGGCGGAGATACCGACAACTGGATGTGGCCCCGCCATACTTCTGACTTTTCCATATACAGGGTGTATACCGGTCCCGACGGAAAACCGGCTTCCTATTCCAAGGAGAACATTCCACTCAAGCCCCGCCACTTTTTTCCCATATCGATCAAAGGGGTTCAGGATGGCGATTTTGCAATGATCATGGGCTATTCCGGGCGTACCAACCGTTACAGAACTTCTGTCGAGGTTCAGTCTATCATGGACATTACCAACAAGATCCGGATTGATGTCAGGGAAAAGAAACTGGATATCATCAAACAATACATGGAGACCAGTCAACTGGCCCGAATTCAGTATGCCAACAAATATGCCGGAAGTTCAAATTATTACAAGTACAGCATCGGACAGAACCAGGGTTTGAAGAATCTGAATGTGATTGCACGGAAGAAGGCCGAAGAAGAAGTATTTTCAAAATGGGTGGCCTCTACACCCGAAAGAACTGCCAGGTACGGGAAAGCGCTTGGAATGATCAACCAGGCTTATGAAGGGCTTGACGATGAGATAGCCCAGCAATACCTTATGGAAGCTTTGCTTCAGGGCCCTGAACTTTTTATGTTTGCCTACCGTACCCGTGCTTTGTACAACCTCCTCAAGAAACCTGAAGAAAACAAGGATAAGATCAAATCCATAGCGGAGAGCATATCCTCTTCAATGGATGCATTTTTCAAAGATTATGATCCGGCTACTGACCAGAAACTGGCAGCTACCCTGATGAAACTTTACAATGACCGGGTGGAGGCCAGGTATCAACCCCGGTTTTACAAAACCATTCACTCCAAATACAAAGGTGATTTTGCAAAGTATGCTGCAAAGATGTATGGAAATACCCTGTTCAGCACACCTCAAAAGTTTTCCGCTTTCCTGAAAAACCCCTCTGTAAAAGTTCTGGATAAAGACATGGCCTTCAAAGCGGCGGGCGATATTTTTGACATGCTGCGGAAAATCGGAGAGGAGACAGACAAGCATGTTGCTTCCCTTGAGGAAGGCCGGCACCTTCTTTTGGCCGGATTAATGGAAATGAATCCCGGGAAAACCTTTTATCCTGATGCCAATTCTACCATGCGCCTGTCTTACGGAACCGTGGGAAGCTATGAACCTGCCGATGGGGTACTCTACAAGGAAACAACCACCGTGGATGGTTACCTCGAAAAGGAGATTCCCGGAGATGATGAATTTGACGTTCCACCCCGTATGAAACAGCTCATCCAGGCCCGCGATTTTGGCCGCTATGCCAACAAGAAGGGCGAACTGGAAGCTTGCTTCATGAGCAACAACGACATCACCGGCGGAAACTCGGGAAGCCCCGTCATCAATGCCAACGGTGAGCTCATCGGAATTGCCTTCGATGGTAACTGGGAAGCCATGAGCGGCGACATCGCCTTTGAACCTGAACTCCAGCGTACGATCAGCGTTGATATCCGTTTTGTGCTGTGGGTTATCGACAAATATGCTGGCGCCCAGCGTCTTATCGATGAAATGACGATTGTAGAATAAGGTTTCTGCTTTTATTCTGCCATTTTTACTTGCCTGCAAACAGTTAAGTACAGGAGGTCAAGTGCCGGGATGGCTGATGTTATCATTGAACAGTTTTGAATGCCTGAAATAATCATTTATACCGACGGCGCTGCCCGTGGCAATCCCGGTCCGGGTGGTTACGGGGCCATTCTTATGTCGGGCAGCCATAAAAAGGAGCTGTCGGCAGGCTTTCGCCTGACTACCAACAACCGGATGGAACTTCTGGCCGTCATCGTGGCACTGGAGGCCCTCAAAATGGAAGACTCTCAGGTAACCATTTATACCGATTCACGTTACGTGGCCGACGCTGTCACCAAAGGCTGGGTTTTTAACTGGGTGAACAAAAGGTTTAAGGGAAAGAAAAATCCCGATCTCTGGCTCCGCTTCCTGGAAGCATATAAAAAGCACCGTGTAAAGTTTATCTGGATCAAGGGACATAACGACAATCCCTGGAACGAAAGATGTGACCAGCTGGCCGTGGAAGCCTCCCGCCTTCCTTCTTTGCCGGAAGACACAGGCTATAATCCAGAATGACAGATAATAATCTAATGTTCTGACTACTGACGTATTGTGCGCCGGGTCAATCATCCATCGACCAGCCCCAAAGGGTCCATGGAAAATAACAGATGCAGAATTGTACAGGTGACCAAGAGTTGTTAATTTTAACAGCTGTTAATATATAATACCATCATGATGAACAGGAAATTGAGAATGGGAATGATTGGAGGGGGTCTGAATGCTTTTATCGGGGCGATTCACCGTCTTGCCGCAATAATGGATGGGCAGTCTGAGCTGGTCTGCGGATGTTTCAGCAGCCATCCGGAGGTCTCTTTTTCTACAGGTAAGTCCCTGTTTCTTGCCCGGAACAGAGTTTATGAGAGCTGGCAGGAGATGATTGAGAAGGAGGCGAAACTCCCGGAAGGTGAACGGATGGATTTTGTGTCGATCGTTACGCCTAACCATGTTCATTTCGGGCCGGCCATGATGGCCCTGGAACATGGATTTCATGTCGTCATTGACAAACCTTTCACTTTTACCCTTGAAGAGGCGTTGCTGCTGAAGGAAAAGGTGGCTGAAACAGGATTGGTACTGGCACTTACCCATACCTATTCAGGTTATCCGGCTGTCAAACATGCCCGGAAGATAGTGGCCGACGGAATGCTGGGGAAAGTCAGGAAGGTGTATGTGGAGTATCCCCAGGGATGGCTTTCTGAAAAGGTGGAGGACCGGGGGAATATCCAGGCTTCCTGGCGCACCGACCCCAGCAGATCGGGGAAAGCCGGCTGTATGGGGGATATCGGGACCCATGCCCATCATTTGGCCGAGTACATCACCGGCTTACAGGTAACTGAGCTTTGTGCGGAGTTAAGTACATTTGTTCCGGGCCGGCTCCTGGACGATGACGGTGCTGCCCTTCTGCGGTTCAGCAATGGGGCCAGTGGTGTGCTGATAGCCTCCCAGATTGCCGCAGGTGAGGAAAACGCCCTGAAAATCAGGGTGTATGGTGAGAGAGGAGGACTTGAATGGGCCCAGCAGGAACCCAACTCCCTGATTCTTAAATGGCTTGATAAACCCATGGAGATTTACAGAACCGGCACCGGCTTCATGCACCCTGTGGCCGCTGCCAATACCCGCACTCCCGGTGGCCACCCCGAAGGTTATCTGGAAGCTTTTGCCAATATCTACCGCAATTTTGCTTTCACCCTGATGGCCCGTCTCGACAAAACTGAACCGCAGCCCGAATGGCTCGACTTCCCCGGGGTTGAAGAGGGGGTCCGGGGAATGCAGTTCATCGAGGCCGTCGTCAAAGCCGGAACTGCAGATGCACCCAAGTGGGTGAAAATGAGTTGAAAAGATAAAATGAAATTAGAAAAAAGAAAATAGGTGATTATGATTACTAAATAAAAAACTATGTCCCGACCAGTTACCATTTACACCGGACAATGGGCTGATTTGCCCATTGAAGTCATGTGCCGCAAGGCCAAATCTTTTGGCTACGACGGCCTGGAGCTTTGCACCTGGGGCGATCACATGGAGATTGACAAAGCTGACCAGGCTTACTGCGATGCCAAAAAGGCCCTTCTCTCCCAACACGGGCTGCAATTGTTTACCATTTCCGCCCACCTGGTGGGACAATGCGTCTGTGACCCGATCGATGAAAGACATCAATCGATACTTCCTGCGTATGTGTGGGGTGACGGAGATCCCGAGGGGGTACGTCAGCGTGCTGCTCGGGAGCTCATTGAAACGGCAAAAGCTGCCCACCGCCTGGGAATCGATACCGTGGTGGGGTTCACCGGCAGCCCTATCTGGCATTTGCTTTACTCCTTTCCAACCGTTTCCCCGGAGATGATCCAACGGGGTTATGACGAGTTTGCCCGTCGCTTCCTCCCCATCCTGGATGAATACCAGAAATTGGGGGTGAAATTTGCCCTCGAGGTGCATCCTACTGAAATCGCTTTTGACATCCATACTGCTCACCTGGCTCTAAAAGCGGTGAATTACCATCCGGCCTTCGGGTTTAACTATGACCCCAGTCATTTCGGGTATCAGGGGGTAGATTATGTACGGTTTATTTATGAATTCCCCGACCGCATTTTCCATGTACATATGAAAGATGTTTACTGGAGCGACATTCCGATGGCCGTAGGGGTCTTCGGCGGCCATATGGAATTTGGCGATAACCGTCGCTACTGGAATTTCAGGAGCCTGGGTCGCGGGAAAATCGACTTTGAAAATATCATCAGAGCCCTCAATGACATTGGATACAAAGGGCCTCTCTCCGTGGAATGGGAAGACAGCGGTATGGACCGCGAAGCCGGAGCCGCTGAATCTTGCGAATTCGTCCGCTATTCCGACTTCGAACCTTCCGGGGTGAAATTCGACGATGCCATGAAGAACGCATAATAATAAAAAACATGTACACAGCTAACGAAAAAAGGTATACGTCCATGACCTATAACCGTTGCGGCAACTGGGGGTTAAAGCTTCCAGCCGTTTCGCTGGGATTATGGCATAATTTCGGGGGTGTCGACATCCTGGAGAATGGCAGGGCCATGCTGCGCAGGGCTTTTGATTTGGGCATCACCCACTTCGATCTGGCCAACAATTACGGTCCGCCCCCCGGATCAGCCGAAGAAAACTTCGGGAAGCTTTTCCGGCTCGATTTCCAGCCTTACCGCGATGAGCTGATCATTTCTACCAAGGCGGGTTATCTGATGTGGCCTGGTCCATACGGGGAGTGGGGAAGCCGCAAATATTTGCTGGCCAGCCTTGACCAAAGCCTCCGGCGCATGGGTCTCGACTATGTCGATATCTTCTACTCCCATCGCCCCGACCCTGATACTCCCCTGGAGGAAACCATGATGGCCCTCGACCAGGCTGTACGCTCCGGCAAAGCCCTCTACGCGGGACTTTCCAATTATCCCGCCGATATGATGAGGGAAGCCACCTCCATCCTTTGGGACCTGGGAACCCCCTGCCTCATCCACCAGCCCAAATATTCGATGTTCGAAAGATGGGTGGAGGCAGAACTTCTTGATGTTCTGGAAGAAGAGGGTATCGGCTGTATCACTTTCTCCCCTTTGGCCCAGGGACTCCTTACCGATCGCTATCTCAACGGCATCCCTGAAGGATCCCGTGCCGCCAAATCCTGGGGATTCCTGAAACCCGACCAGGTGGAGCCGGCTCTCGAGAAAGTGAAAAAACTCAACGCCCTGGCACAGGAAAGAGGCCAGTCTCTCGCCCAGATGGCCCTTGCATGGATCCTCAGGGATAAACGGATCACCTCGGTTCTGATCGGCGCCAGCTCCGTAAGCCAGATCGATGCCAACGTGGATTGCCTCAGAAACCTTGTGTTTGCAGATGATGAGCTTGTATTGATTGAAGCCATTCTTAACTGAAAGTCATTAAAAACCAGCTGTTTTAAGACCATATTCCAGTGAAAATAAAAACAGGAAAATATTGTTTTTTGTCATGGGTTTGGCATAATTTTAGTAAAGAAATCACTGCGTTTTTTAAGCGGATTACGGATCTGAAAAAGGACCCCGTTATTCCTGCCGAAAAAAATCAGATGCAGAGAAGTGTTCTTTGTATTAACCAACCCAATCCTGTTTGCTATGAAATCACTGAAGAGACTCTTATGGGTCATGGTCATTCTGAGTATGGCCACCCCTTCGACCGGACAAATCAAGGTTGATCTTAAAAGGAAAATTGAGAGTAAGATCAACCAGAGGCTCAATCAAAAAACCGACAGAGCGATTGACAAGGGACTTGACACAATGGAAGAAGGTGTCAAGGGAGATCCATCAAAGGAGAAATCGGGGGATAAAAAGGAGACCCCTGTAGCTTCTTCAAAGGAGAAATCGGGTGGTAAAAAGGAGACCCCTGCAGCTTCTTCAAAGGAGAAACCCGCTGATATTAAAGAGAAGTCGGGTGATAACAACTCTGGTGGTGTAAAACAGTCCGGAAAGGAGGAGAAGAGTTCAATGCAGTCCTTTTCCAAATACGACTTTGTTCCTGGCGAGAAAGTGATCTTTTATGAGGATTTCAGCCAGGATGCTGTGGGTGATTTTCCCGCTTTATGGAATACCAACGCTTCTGCTGAAGTGGTGACCACCAATTTATTTCCCGGTAACTGGATGAAGTTCGTCGGATACGAGAGTGTCTGGACTGACGATCTGCTCAAGCTTCCGGATAATTATACCATAGAGTTTGATATTATACCGATCATGGGAGAAGAGGGTGACGGTATGGGCGGTTACACATTCAGACTTTATCAGTGCGAGAATGTCAAGGCATGGGATGGCGGAGCCATTCCTGGCAAAGCGGGTTTCGCATTCCAAGTGGAATATTTCGGAAGACCAAGCTACCGAACCTATATCAACAGTGATGAAGGAGAGGATCTTGGAGTGACCGGATATGTGGAAAACGATGCA
>CAJDVZ010000061.1_pt1 | contig 10013 bp, 7 predicted proteins | sample 7391481 | NCBI WGS metagenome assembly CAJDVZ01 (sample SAMEA7055721, study PRJEB34461) | soil metagenome | biome: terrestrial ecosystem; feature: Peninsula; material: soil | place: Antarctica | collected 2016 | reverse complement strand
CCTGGAAAAAGGTGAAGTCTTCGGCACTGTTGAAGCGGTGAAGACAGTTTCTGACCTTGTTATGCCCGTTACGGGTGAGGTGATTGAAGTGAACGAAGCGCTGGTGGCCAATCCTGAACTGGTAAACAAAGACCCATACGGAGAGGGCTGGATGATCAGGGTCAAAATGGCCAATGAAGCAGAAACAGGTGAGCTGTTGACGGCCGCTGAATATCAGAAAATGATTGAAGCTTAAAAAAAAAGAGCTTTCCGAATCGGAAAGCTCTTTTTTTTATCCGCATTTGGAAGATCCGCAGGACATACAAACAAGGCATCCTTCCTGATACACGATTTCATTGGACCCGCAATCCCCGCATCGGGAATCTTCGACAATAGTCCCGTTCGGGATATACTTTTTCAATGCCCTGGCAACGCCGGCTTTCCATCAATTAATCGTTTCATTATCGAGCTGCAGACTGGTAACCAGTTCCACCACCTTATCGATAGGCATTCCGTGCCGGAGAACCCCGGAGATCAGCTTGGCATAATTCCAGTAAACAGGATTGAACTTGTAAGAGAGACCTTCAATGGTTGTCTTATACCCCCTTTTGTTGATATACTGAAAGTCGTAGCGTGAGTTCTCCTCATCCTCCCAGTTTTTGATGATATACCCCTTGGTTACAGAACGTGGCAAGAGGATTCCGTCTTCATCGTCACTCAAACCGGTAAATATCTCATAAGGTATGTTGTTAATCAAACCCATGAAAGCCACCCAGTTTTCCTTGTTGTTCCGGAACCGTACCACTTCAGCTTCAAGAACTTCAGGCCTTTTGGTCGGAAAATAAGATGTTTCCTTCTTCTCTTCCTTTTTTTCAGAGATCAGCACTCCTGTGCGGGAGCCGTCGCGGTAGACGGTAACCCCCTTACAACCGCTTTTCCACGCTTCTAAGAAAAGTTGACCAACAAGTTCTTCCGTTGCATGTGCCGGAAGATTGATGGTGACACTGATAGAATGGTCCACCCATTTCTGGATCCGACCCTGCATGTGAACTTTTGCCATCCAGTCCACATCGTTCGAGGTGGCCTGGTAATAGGGTGATTTAGTAATCAGCTCTTCCACTTCTTCCTGCGTGAAGGATTTGTTGAAGTCAATTCCGTTGGCTTGCATCCAGGTTTTGAACTTATGGTGGAAAACTGTGTATTCTTCCCAATGGTCGCCGATCTCATCCACAAAATCAACCCTGACATTCTTGTCATTGGGATTCACTTTGCGGCGTCGACGGTATACAGGCATAAATACAGGTTCAATCCCCGAAGTGGTCTGTGTCATCAGGCTGGTTGTTCCGGTAGGAGCAATTGTCAAAAGGGCAATATTCCGGCGTCCGTAACGAACCATCTCTTCATACAGTTCCGGGTCAGCCAATCTGATCCTGCTGATCATCGGATTATTCTTTTCCCTCTCAGCGCTGTATATGGCAAAGGGACCCCGGTCGACAGCCAGCCGCACTGAGGAACGGTATGCTTCCAGAGCCACCGTTTTATGGACTTCTTCGGAAAAATCGGTCGCATCTTCGGTTCCATATTTTAACCCAAGGGCAGCAAGCATATCCCCTTCAGCGGTAATTCCAATTCCGGTACGCCTGCCCTCTTCAGCCTTATTGCGAATATTCTGCCAGAGGTTTTTCTCCACCCGTTTGATTTCTTCACATTCGGGATCCTCTGTGATTTTTTGCAGGATGGCGTCGATCTTTTCCAGCTCCAGGTCAATGATGTCGTCCATCATTCGCTGAGCGATGTGAATATGTTTCCTGAACAGTTCAAAATCAAACCGGGCTTTATCTGTGAACGGATGGTTCACATAAGAATAAAGATTGATGGCGATCAGGCGGCAACTGTCGTAAGGACAGAGGGGAATCTCCCCGCAGGGGTTGGTCGATACGGTACGGTATCCCAGATCGGCATAACAGTCGGGAATAGATTCACGGATAATTGTATCCCAGAAGAGAATCCCCGGTTCAGCCGATTTCCAGGCATTGTAAACTATCTTCTTCCACAGATCCGTGGCATTGATCTCCGACTGATACTGAATTTCCTTTCCACTGATCGGATAGCATTGAACATAAGGTTCTATGTTCTCCACGGCATACATGAAATCATCGTGAAGTTTCACCGACACATTGGCGCCGGTTACTTTTCCAAGTTCCAGCTTTGCATCAATGAATTGTTCTGCATCGGGATGCTTAACCGATACCGATAGCATAAGGGCTCCCCTTCTTCCATCCTGGGCTACCTCCCGCGTTGAGTTGGAATAACGCTCCATAAAAGGTACAATACCGGTAGAGGTAAGGGCAGAATTCTTCACCGGAGATCCTTTGGGCCGGATATGCGACAAATCGTGACCTACTCCGCCACGCCGCTTCATCAGTTGTACCTGTTCCTGGTCAATTTTCATAATCCCGCCATAGGAGTCAGAATTTCCTTCATTGCCCACCACAAAACAGTTCGAGAGAGAGGCAACCTGGTAATTGTTGCCAATACCGGTCATGGGTCCCCCCTGCGGAACAATGTACTTGAAATCTTTCAACGTCTCAAAAATATCCTGTGCCGACAGGGGATTAGGATATTTCTTTTCGATCCGCGCAATTTCGCGGGTCAGCCGCCAATGCATATCATCAGGGGTCAATTCATAAATACTACCGAATGAGTCCTTCAAAGCATATTTGTTAACCCAGACACGTGCTGCCAGGTCATCGCCTTTGAAATAACGCAGCGATGCCTTAATCGCTTCTTCCTGTGAATAGATTTTTATGGCTGGAGGGGCCAAAACAACGTCCTCTTTAACTGACATGGCAAAAAATTCTTAATGTTCTATGTGTGCTGAATGGTTAACATCGCTTAAATCCCTGAAATCCCTGGAAGAACTGCTTCCGGTTTACCTCAGAATTTCTCTCTGCAAGATAAGTCTAGTAATGCTAATTTGGAATACTTTTTCAATTTCATAATTAAAAAGTTATCAACTTTAAAATGTTAGTTAATTGTTTACTAGCCATTTACGATTTTTTTTGGTCCTGAAAGTTTACAAAAAATGATTTTTACCATACAGAATAAAAACGAGATTACCAAGCATAAAAAGGAAACAAGGGGGACAAATATCTTACATTTTCCCAACAACTAAAGAACACCTCCAGCATCCCTGTGAAAAACTTCCAGAAGGATTTTCCGGGTTGCTCCGCAGTTATTTTTGATGTAATTTTTGGCAATTTCACTGCTTTTATTAAACAAATCGGGGTCTCCGGCCAGCCGTGACAGCTGTGCGGTGAAGGCCTCCGTGGAGGTTACAGGAAAGGCTGCACCGCTCTCAATGAGCTGGCAAGCCTCTCTGAATTTGTGGTAATTGGGCCCGAAAAAGATAGGCATTCCAAATGTGGCAGCTTCGAGAATATTGTGAATACCAACCCCGAACCCTCCCCCTATATAAGCATATGTTCCATATCTGTACAGGGAGGAGAGAAGTCCCACCTTGTCGACGACCAGCACTTCGTAATCCCTGGCCTCCTCCTCTCTGAGCCGGCTCCATAAGACCCATGGCTTTTTCAACATAGACGTCAATCTGTTGATATTTGCAACAGAGACTTCGTGGGGAACCAGGATAAATTTCCATCCCTGCTGACTGTTCAGGAATGGCACAATAAGCTCTTCATCTGGTTTCCAGGTACTTCCAGCTACCAGCAGTGGTCTTCCCTCTGAAAACTTATCAACAACCGGAAGAGGTTGTGAACTGTTTGCGATAACCGCTACCCTGTCAAAACGGGTGTCACCGGTAACAGTGTACCGGTCGATACCAATCGACGAGAGCAACGCGGCAGAAGCTTCATCCTGCACAAAGAGACGGGTGAAAGATTTCAGTATTTCACGAAACCATCCACTCCAGGGCATGTGGCTAAAGAACAACTGCTCCTTCCTGAAGATTCCTGAAATCAGGTAAAGCGGAATGGCCCTGTCACGCAGCAGGGTGATATAATAGTACCAGAATTCATACTTCACAAAGAATGCAGCCTCAGGGTGGAGCAAATCCAGAAAAAGTGCAGCATTTTTCGGGGTGTCGGCAGGAAGATAGCCCACATAGTCGGCCAGAGGATAGTTCTTCCTGACTTCGTACCCTGAGGGGGAAAAAAAGGTAAGCGCAATTTTGTATTGCGGAAAATCTTCGCGGATGGCTTCGATCACCGGTCTTCCCTGTTCAAATTCCCCGAGAGATGCACAATGGAACCAAAGATAATGTCCATTCCTGTCGAGCTTATCCTTAAGCTGCCGTTGCCATCCTTTTCTTCCCTGCACATAAAGCCGCGCCTTTTTATGAAAAGGAGCCACACACCTGATCAGCGTGTGATACATGAAAATGACGATAGGATATATGATCTTCATTCCGGAATTTTTAATGCAAAATAAGAAAGAATGCGTGTGAAACTACTCAATCAGCCATAATTTCCTTCACCCACCGGCCAGAGCCCGGAATACAGAGCTTATACATAAAGTGGCTTTTTTAGATATTCATGAGGTTTTATTACCTTCGCGCCATCATTTTAACACTATACCGATCATGAAAATTCGTCTGTTTTGTTCCTTACTCCTTGCATTCAGCTTGCTTTCCCTGAATTCCTATTCCCGGGGTGGAATAAAAGCTGAAAAAATCGGTAACAGAATTGATGTAACCATTAACAATCGTTTTTTCACCAGCTATCTGTTTCCCGATAATGAAAAATATCCGTTTTTCTTTCCTGTGAACGGACCTTTGACGGGGAGCAGTGTAACCTCTCTGCGAAACGGGGAATATCCGCATCACAGTTCACTTTTTTTCGGCTGTGACAAAGTAAATGGCGGCAACTACTGGCAGGAAGGTCTTGAAAGAGGCCGGATCGTATCAGCCGGAGCTGTTGTTGCAGAACAGGACTCTCAGCACGTAGTGATCACGGATGAGTGTACCTGGATGCGCCCTGGCGCACCCTCACCGGTAAAGGATTACCGGAGAATCACCCTTACTGCACCTTCACCCGGTCTTTGCATCATCGATTTTGAGATCAGACTGGTTGCTCTCATCGATGTGACCATTGAAGCAACCAACCACTCCCTCTTCAGTATCCGGATGGATGCAGATCTGTCGGTCAGTAACGGGGGAACCATGGTCAATGCAGAGGGGCAGTCGGGAGAGAAGGCTACTTTTGGGAAAGCATCCTCATGGATTGATTTCCATGGCCAGCGGGGTGCAGTGAAAGAAGGAATAGCCTTGTTGCAACATCCAACCAATCCGGACTATCCCTCCCCATGGTTTACACGCGATTACGGGTTTATTTCGCCAACCCCGCTTTACTGGCCGGCAAACGGAAATTCCACATTCTTCCCCAAAGGGGAGAGTATCACGCTTCGATACCGGGTTCTTGTGCATGGAGGGGATACCACTGAAGCTGATATTGCCGGTGAATGGGAAAAATACAGGGTTGTTCGTTGAATGGCTTCATTTCTATAAATACTCCAAATGATCCATATTATAACACAGAATCATCACCTGACATGAAGCAGGAACAGAAAACCGAGATTATGGCCCCGGTGGGATCGTATGAATCGCTGATGGCTGCCATTCAGGCGGGTGCCGGATCGGTTTACTTCGGGGTGGAACACCTGAACATGAGAGCCCGGTCGGCTGCCAATTTCAGTCTTGGTGATCTTAAAAATATCGCAGAGATTGCCTCCCGGCATGGCGTCAAAAGTTATCTAACCCTGAATACCGAAGTTTTCGACAACGAAACTGAATTGATGCATCAGATGCTGGATACAGCCAAAGAGGCGGGCATAACGGCGGTAATTGCTGCCGATATTTCCGTTATTCTCTATGCCCGCACAATCGGAATGGAAGTGCACATTTCCACCCAGTTAAACATCACCAATTTCGAGGCTGTCAGGTTTTATGCCCAGTTTGCCGATGTAGTGGTTCTGGCCCGTGAAACCAACCTGGGGCGCGTTCATGAAATCAGCGACAAAATCAGGGAGCATCAGGTAAAAGGTCCTTCAGGCAACCTGGTCAGGCTCGAGATGTTTGTCCACGGAGCACTTTGCATGGCTGTAAGCGGCAAATGCTACCTGAGCCTTCATGAGATGAATGCATCGGCCAACCGTGGCGCTTGCCTTCAGACCTGCCGCAGGGCCTACACGGTTACAGACAGGGAGACTGGTGCAGAGCTCGAATTAGACAACGCCTACATCATGTCACCCAAAGACCTGAAAACCATTCACTTTCTCAACAAGATCCTGGATGCCGGGGTTTCGGTGCTGAAAATCGAAGGGCGTGCCCGTGCTCCGGAGTATGTAAAAGCGACGGTGGAATGTTACAGGGAAGCGGAAGAAGCCTGGAGAACCCATACCTTTACCGACGAAAAAGTAGCGCAGTGGGATGCCCGGCTCGCTTCCGTATTCAACCGGGGATTCTGGAACGGCTACTACCTGGGGCAGCGTCTGGGGGAATGGAGCCATAACTATGGTTCTCAGGCCACCCGCCGCAAGATTTACCTGGGCAAAGCCACCAATTATTTCCCCAAAATAGGGGTGGCCGAATTCAAGATAGAAAGCGGTTCCCTGCAGGCTGGAGAAGAAGTGCTGATCACCGGTACTACCACCGGTGTGGTGACAACCCTTGCATCGGAAATAAGAGTCGGAAACAACCCGGTGAAGGAAGCTGGCAAAGGAGATTATTTTTCACTGGCAGTTCCGGTGAAAATCAGAAGAAATGATAAAATTTTCAGGTGGGTAGATGCTAAAACCCTTAAAGAAAACGTTCGTACTTAAATAATTCATACCTTTTCAAAAAAAAGGTCTTCGACTAAACATATAGAATATGAAAAGTTTTTTTATTCCTGGTACCTTCCTGCTCCTGATGTTGTGTGCAGCCTTTACTTCTACCGGTCAGAACACACTCAAACTGCGAATAAGCGGCAACTCTTCCCGGTTCATCAGTGAACCCCAGGGTTCGGAAATCCCCTTTATTGAGCTCGACAGCCTCAACAAAGCAGAGGGAACGATTAGAGATTTTGTCCACAAGGGAGAACTTGGGGCAGAAGTTGAAATAATGATGTCGCTCTCTGACAAGGTTTGGTTCGGCCTGGAATTGGGCAACAGCAGGATGAGCGGCACCTGTGATACTCCGGACTTCTATAATTTCCAGTACAGCGGCCTGCTCCAACTCCATTCGACCGATACTTCATCTTTCCCACCAATTATTACGACTTACCAAACCAATCAGCCGTTAAAATATAAGACGACCCTGTTTAATATATTAGGAAATCTCCGTTTTTATCCTGCACCCGACGGAAAATTCAGACCTTTCATCAAGGTTACTGCCGGGATTTCCCTGGTAGCGACCGAGCTTTCGCTGCGAAATCCGGACCTGTGGTACGATGCACTGCCACCCAGTGAAGTGGCTGGTCCGCCAGTTCTCTTTTCTCAGGGCACATCAGGGTCGGAAAAAGGAAGATACCCGGCATTTACCTTTGGCGGTGGTATCGGTTTTGAATACCAGATTAACGAAAAAATTGCATTGTACGCCGATGGTTCCTACCGGCTCATTCATTCCGACATTGTGGATGGCAAACCCAATATGGACTTCAACAAAGATTCGGGAAAACTGATCCGGTTCAACACCAATGCCAATACCAGCAAGTTCAGTTTAGGAATCGTCTATACCCTCAATGACGACATCAAATTGCTGGGCGGAGGCAAATCCGTCAAAAAAGGCGGTGGCGGCAAAGAAGGAAGAACCGCAGCCCATCTTCCGTTTTATAAACTGAAAAGGTTCTGACCCCATCACAGCAGATCAGCCGGAATTGAGAGGCACTTTTTTAGTTCAAATAGAGGAGCTTTTTCCAGACACCCCTTCTACCCATTTCCAGGAGAAAAAGAAAGTAACTGGTGCATGTATTTAATGTGATCCAGGATCAGGATATAGGCCCTTTCCCAGGATAATGCCGGATAGTAAGTATAGCCGTAATTGTTGCATTCCATCTGTTGCCGGATATCCTCTGACTTTATGATCGCGCCAATTTCCGTTCGCAGCAGGGTCCTTTGGTCAATCAGCAGTTTTATGAACTGGCCGGTGGCGTTCTTGCAGTACTCCACGATCACTTTGTGTACCTCAACCAACAGTTTTTCAGTTTCCCGCTCGTCGGTGGTTGAACTCATTTTCCGAATGATCTCATCCATCTTCCGCTGCTTTTCCAAGATGACCTTTTCATCCACCGCCTTTTCAAATTCGGATGCAAAATCATACACCGTAATGGACTTCCTGATTTTTTCGAGTTCCTTTATAAGCTCTGAATTATCGGCACCGGTATTGACTCTTCTGCCGGCACGCGACCTGATTTTCAAAGGTGCCAAAGAATCAATCTGATGCTGGACGGTTCGGGAAAATTCTGTAATAAGGAATGAATAGGCCTGCGCATCCTCCTGGCTGGATACACATACTGCTGTGTAAACCACCGGAAGCTGATTCATCAGATCAACCGGGCTGACCTGTGAAAAAGAGAAATGAGTCAGCAGGATGACACCTGCAATAGTACACAGAAATTTCATTTTACCTCATGCAAACAATACCCCGACTTACCTGCTGATCCGGAATTTATCCGGACTTCGCCCCTACTGAAACTGGATATCTGCCGGAACTTCAAACTTTTCGGCAGGTACTTTCGGGTTTTCCTCCAGGCTGACAGCTTCCATCACCATTCGGGAAGTAGCCATGTCCATTTCCATCTTCAAAACCAAACCTTTCCATACCCACATGTTCATATCTTTATGATCAGCGGAATATTTTACGCACTCCTTGCCGAGAAATGTTTCCTCACCCCCCTCTTTAAGGTTCCATTCTTTGATGATCTCTTCCGACAAGTCATTAAAATCAATCTGTGCAGGACTGCTGGACAATGCAATCTTGGAACCGGTTTTCTTTTCAGGATCAAAATTGTAAGTGTACCCATCTTTTGTGATGGTATGTGTCCGCATTTTCGTCCCCATTATTTCCATTACAATTTCGTTGGCCTCCAGGGCTCCGTAATCATCGAAATACAAAGTCTGTGAGGCTTCAAAACCCATCATGTCGGTTTTATAGGTCACAATACCCGATTTAATTCCGAATTTGCCACCAGCCTCGCTCTTTCCGGCATTTTCTGACTGGCCCGCAGGGGCAGGTTTTCGGTTGCACGAAAATAACATCAGCGAAAGGAGGGTGACCATCAGGGTAGTTCTCATAAAGAATGATTTTTGGATTAATTAGATAAAGGTAAAGAAATTAATCGGCTCAAACGATATTTCAGAGTTTGATGAATTCTACCCTGCGGTTCAGCGCTTTGTTGACGGGCGTATCATTGGGAGCAACCGGCTGGCCCTCACCCAACCCATCAGTTACCAGACGATCGCCTTTTACGTTGAAGGATTTTACCAGTTCATTTTTAACTGATGCGGCCCTGCGTTTTGAAAGGTCAAGGTTAGCGGCATCGGCTCCGTCACTGTCGGTATGACCTACAATCTTCACTTTCACATCCGGAACTTCATTTAATATCGCTGCAATCTCTTTAAGCGTGCCGTATGATTCTGGTTTAACCACATCTTTGTTTACGTCGAAATAGATGCCGTAAGTGACCAGCTTTCCTTCAGTCATAAGTTTATTGCGCATATCGGGAGCACCTACCGCGATGCGTATATTGCTCACCATAAGGGCGCCTTCTTCAAACCTGATCCTGTCCATTTTAACACTTGTGAAGGGAAAAGCCTTAGGCAGGTCAATGATCTTATTTTCTCCCTGATATAAGCGTACCCTCGATTTCTGTACCCAAACTGCAATATGATATTTTTGATTTATCATCTGCTTGTATGCTTCGTCATTCACAGCTCCAGTAAGTCCAAGGTCTACTCCTTGATCACTGTTAATATAAGTCCTGTACCCCGGTGTTCCGTAATATTCCACTTTGAATGCGAAGCCTGCTTTGCCGGGAACA
>CAJDVZ010000158.1_pt1 | contig 10043 bp, 5 predicted proteins | sample 7391481 | NCBI WGS metagenome assembly CAJDVZ01 (sample SAMEA7055721, study PRJEB34461) | soil metagenome | biome: terrestrial ecosystem; feature: Peninsula; material: soil | place: Antarctica | collected 2016 | reverse complement strand
AAGGGCCAGTCCGGCCGATACGGCAAAAGTGAGGGTGAAAAGCAAGGTTTGCCAGGGTACCATTATCAGTTGATTTTCGGATGATCCTGCTGGTGCCCATCGCGCTGGCCTATGGGTTTCTTTTCTGGCCAGTGATCGACTTCGGTAGCGATTATCTCTTTCTGAAGGCAACACGCAGTCAGAAGGTGGAGGTTGGAGAGTTGTTTGATGGATTCCGTACCAAATTCCTCCAGATCGTGCTGGCCAATCTGCTGGTCTTTGCCCTGGTGATGGTCGGACTGGTCCTGCTGATCATCCCGGGGATCATCATCGCCTGCCGGCTGGTCTTTGTCTCCTACCTGGTGATGGATAAAGACATGGAAGCCATTGCGGCCGTGGAGGAGAGCTGGCGGATGACCCGCGGCTACGGGTGGACCATTTTCTTTCTGGCGGTGGTTTCCTTTTTCCTGATCATTGCCGGACTGCTGGTAATGGTGGTCGGGGTGCTGGTATCGGCCATGTGGATCAGCGCCTCCTTTGCCGCCCTTTATCAGTCGGTGCTTGAATACCGGCAAAACAATGAAACCCTGCCTATCCTCGGCGTGAACTACGAACCTGACGGAAAATAATAAGGCAACGGGAATCCCTGAGCTAGTCGCATCCCGAATGATCCAAAGATTGTATCTTTATGACACCATAACCCGGATAATCCTTTCGTGATGATGAAGAAGTTTGTTTTTTCCCGTTTGATTCCCATCCTTTTACTCCTGAGCAATGGAACGTATTCTTTCAGCCAGAAGCTCCGGGAGCCTGTTGACGAAGTCAATCCCTGTATGGGCTACATCAGTCACCTTCTGGTACCGGCTTATCCCACGGTTCACCTTCCCGGGGGCATGGTTCGTGTGTACCCGGAGCGGAATGATTTTACCGGTGATCTTCTCGGGGGTTTGCCGGTGGTGGTAACCAGCCACAGGGGTATCTCTGCCTTCAGGCTCTCTGCCTTCAAGGGAAGTGTGAAGGATTTGAAACCGTTTACCCTGTTCAGTTACGATCTTGAGAGGATAACACCTTACTCCTATGAGGTATATCTCGATGAACAACAAACGCAGGTTCATTATGCGGTTTCCGGCCAGTCTGCCATTTACCGGTTTGATTTTGAAAAGAGTGATTCACTTTTTCTGACACTGAATACTGCCGATGGCAGCCTGACGTATGCCGAAGGAGCCATTTCCGGTTTCCGGGAGCTGGGTAACCGTACCAGGGTTTATGTGTATATGGTACCAGATATTAAGCCCGCAAATGCAGGAGTTCTCACAGATGGCAGGTTCAGGGCAGGTGAGCAAAGTATCTCCGGAAAAAACAATACCGTCGTTCTGCAGTACTCCGGAAGCTTGTCCGTATTAGGGGTCCGCTATGGCATCTCTTTCATCAGTGAGGAGCAGGCCCGAAAGAATCTGGAGCGGGAAATACCCGGGAATAACTGGGAGAGTGTGGCTTCGCGTGGCCGCAAATTGTGGAACGAAGCGCTGGGAAAGATAGTTGTCAGGGGAGGTACACCTGACGAACGCACACTTTTTTACACCTCTTTATACCGAACTTTGGAACGGCCTGTCTCTATTTCGGAGGATGGCCGTTATTTCAGTGCATTTGACGGAAAGGTCCACGATGACGAAGGGATACCCTTTTATACCGATGACTGGATTTGGGACACTTACCGGGCAGCTCACCCGTTGCGGGCGATTATCAGGCCTGAGGAGGAAACCCGGATCATTCACTCTTTCATTCGCATGAGCAGTCAAATGGATCATTTCTGGATGCCTACCTTTCCGGAGGTTTCGGGTGATGGACGAAAAATGAATTCCAATCACGGAGTTGCCACTGTGCTTGACGCATGGAGAAAGGGAATCACTGGTTTCGATCTTGAAAAAGCCTATGAGGCATGCCGGAAAGCCATCACGGAAAAAACCCTCGCTCCCTGGTCGGGAAAGCCAGCCGGCGAACTGGACAGGCTGTACCGTGAACTCGGCTACATCCCGGCGTTGCACGAGGGAGAAGCCGAAACTATACCCGAAGTACACCATTTTGAAAAGCGGCAACCGGTTGCGGTCACATTGGGTACTGCCTATGATGAATGGTGCCTGGCACAGATCGCCGGAGAACTGGGTAAAACCGATGATCATGACTATTTTCTGAAGCAATCACTGAACTACCGGAACCTGTTCCATCCCGAGAGCCATTTTTTCCATCCCCGGGATAAGGAGGGACACTTCATTCAGCCTTTTGACTATGTGTTCAGCGGAGGACAAGGTGCACGTGAGTATTACGGGGAGAACAATGCATGGATTTACAGGTGGGATGTGCAACACAATATTGCTGATTTGGTAAACCTGATGGAGGGTCCCGAAACATTTGCCAAAAATCTCGATGATATGTTTTCTGCTCCTCTTGGTAAAAGCAAATATGCATTTTATTCCCAGCTACCTGATCATACCGGAAATGTGGGACAGTTTTCGATGGCCAATGAACCGTCGCTTCACATTCCCTACCTGTATAATTATGCCGGCCAGCCCTGGAAGACCCAGAAAAGGATCAGGTCTTTGCTGGAACAGTGGTTCCGGAACGACCTGATGGGAATACCGGGAGATGAGGATGGCGGCGGATTGTCGGCATTCGTGGTGTTCTCGATGCTTGGTTTTTATCCTGTTACACCTGGCCTGCCCATGTACAATATAGGGAGTCCTCTTTTTGAAGAAGTAGTGATCCAGCTGGAAAACGGAAAACAATTCAGAATCGTGGCAGAAAATGCAGGACCCTACAATAAATATATCCGTTCGGCGAAACTGAACGGAAAGGATTGGGACAAGCCCTGGTTTTTCCATGAAGAAATCGTCAGGGGAGGAGAACTTCGTCTGGTGATGGATAGCAAAGCCAACAAAGCATGGGGAAGCAAACCCGGGAATGCACCCCCTTCCTTTCAGTAATTATAAGTGGAATGGGGATGATGGTTTTCATTTCACCGCGCTTGGTACGCGCCTTTATTTCGAGTTTGGTGATGGTTATGAAAGAATTGGTCTGTAAATTGTTAAATGGGAATAATGAGCGAATGAAAATACTAAATTCACTTAAATTAGGTTAGTAATCAAAAGGAAATCATATCAATTAACCTGGCATAATGCAAATAAGAAACAAACTGCTGCTTTGGGGAGTAGCGGTGATTTTTTTGGCTGCCTGCTCCTCGCAGAGCAGCAAGCGGGAGACGACAACCTCCGGAGCTGTTCCCATAACTCAAAAAGAAACAACAGCCGGACAGAAGGTGCCGGCACAGCCAGCCACCACCTCCCCCTTGCGGAAAGTCACCTTTTACCTCGAAAATTCCGCGAGCATGTTTGGTTATGTTTCGGGGATCACCCGGTATGTCGACGTGGTCTCGGAGCTGGCCGAGAAACCTGATTTTGTGAAGGGGGATATCTCCCGGGAATTTTTCTTTATCAACGGGGACAGTCCGGTGGTTACCCCCATCGGCGATGATCCGGTGGCGCTGAAGAGAAAACTCAACACGACCGGCTTCCGCTGCGGCGACATCACCCGCAGCAACCTTAACGGCATGTTTCAGACAGCCCTTGACCATGCCGGGGAGGGAGTGATCACCATTCTCATTTCCGACGGGATTTACGATATTGGTGATGGGGGGATGACCTCGCTGGTCACCTCCGGAAAGGAGACGCGCAGCCGGTTCATCCGCCGCCTTCAGTCGGCCGACCTGCAAACCATCATGATCAAGCTCACCTCTGAGTTCAAGGGGGATTATTTCTATGCCTCCCGGAAGGGAAAGCTCCCCCTCAGCTCGGTGCGCCCTTACTATATCTGGATTTTCGGAGAGAGCCACCTGCTGGCACGGTACTTCCCCGACAATTATATTGCCGCGGAGCTTACCGGCTATGAGACACTGGTGCGGTTTCTCAAACCTTCGGGCCAACCACTGCCCTGGCAGCTGGTCCCCGAAAATAGTCTGGGGACTTTCCGCTTTGACCACAAGGTTAAAAACAGGCTGGTGAACGCACAGCCCGATCGCAATGGCCGTGGGTTCCAGGTGACGCTGGCCGTCGACTTCTCCTCGCTTCCATTTCCCGAGGATTACTACCTCGATGCCTCCCATTACGAGTGCAGCGGGAACTATGCCGTGGCGGAGGTTAAGCTACCTGCCCGGAAAATCCACTCCCTGGCCTTCACCCCCACCCATTTGGTGTCGGTGAAAACCATGAAGAATCCTGCCGGCAAAACCACGGTCTCCCTGGTGAACCACGTTCCCCGGTGGATCGGGGAGACGGCCGCCACCGAAGAGGAAAACATCGCCACCGATACCTCCCGCACCTTCGGACTCAACTACCTCACCAACGCCATCGTGGAGGCCTACCGTTCAGTGGGTGAAAACAGGCCTCTGGCTGCCTTTACCTTTGAAATTCAATAAATTACATTATACGAATGAAAGAATTTTTTGCAGCGATGTATGAGACCCTTTTCAGGGTTTATCATGCCGATTATCCCGGGATCTTCTCCACCTTATTACCTGTGGCGTAATCCCTACGGGCGGTTTTGGCATTGGCTCCTCTGGCTGTTGCTGTCGGCCACCGTGGTATTGGTGGTCACCTGGATCCGGTCGCGTGCTGCTATCTTTGACTCCGTCAACCCGGCTCTGATAGATGCCATGGCTGACCCGGAGTCGGGGTACAAAACCTTCGCAGCCACACTGCCCATGCAGTATGCCCTGATCAACAGCGGGCTGGCGCTGGTCATCGGATTCATCTACAGTCTGATCCTGAAGCAGTTCAGTAAAATTCAAATGCATTTACCCTTCTAAACCAAGACTATGGCACAGAAACTCTATATTTTCGGCATTGGTGGCACCGGCAGCCGGGTGATCAAATCGCTCTCCATGCTGCTGGCCGCCGGCTGCCGCCTCGAAAACGGCTTTGACACGGTGGTGCCTGTTATTATCGATCCCGATACCGGCAACGGAGACCTCGACCGTACCAAGGATATCCTCCGCCTCTATCAGCAGATCCGCAACCAGGTCGACCATCCCGACGACTTTTTTGCCCAGGAGATGAAGACCATTCACGAGCTGGCCGACAATTCAGCCGCTATCAACCCCGACTTTTTTCAATTCCGGCTGAGCGGCGTCGACGGCAACTCCTTCCGGAAATATATCGGCTTTGACGAACTGGGTAACAAGGCCGACCCTTCGGAAGACGATCGCCATTTCATCCGTCTCCTCTGGTCGGAGGCCAACCTCGACGCTGACATCAGCGTGGGCTTCAAGGGTAACCCCCACATAGGATCAGTGGTGCTTAACCAGTTCACTGCTTCGGAAGATTTCCGCCGCTTCGGGCAGACCTTCTCGCCGGGCGATGCAGTTTTTATCATCAACTCCATTTTCGGGGGCACGGGAGCCGCCGGTTTTCCCCTCCTTCTGAAGAACCTCCGGGGTAACAGCGAACTTCCTCACAGGGTGCACGTGAAGGAGGCTCCCATTGGCGCCATCACCTATCTGCCCTATTTCTCGCTTAACCGGCAGGATGAAGTCAATTCGGAAACTTTTGAGGAGAAGGCCAAGATTGCCATCGACTATTACAACCGGACCATCATCAGCCAGAACAAGGTCAATGCCCTTTATCTGGCGGGGAACAAGGGGAACACCAATGTCATCAACTATGCAGTGGGGGGTAAGGACCAGAAAAACAACGCCCATTTTCTGGAACTGGCAGGGGCTCTGGCCATCTTTGATTTCTGCCGGAACACTTCCCTGCATGCCGTGTCGGACGGGAAAGCCGTGAACGGCACCCGCGTCAAGGAGTACGGGATCGAAAATGAGACGGAGATCATCGGTTTTGGTGACCTCAACCTCGATAACGTGAAGAGCCTCTCGGGGCCGCTCACAAAATACCGCCTTTTCACTGAATATCTCGAAAAAGGGCTTCCCCGGGCGCTGGGGGTGTCGCGCTGGACCCGCAGCAACATCCGGCTAGTGCCACGAAGTAATAATTCGGCACTGGACAAGCGTTATTTCAGTTCCGTGGAGTACAACCTTCAGGTGAAGGCCTTTAATGCCTATTTCACGGAATGGATCAGGGAGCTGGGCGACAACAAGCCAGCGTTCAAGCCTTTCCGGGAGGTGACTTCCGACACGGCGCTGAACCTGGTTAGCGGTTCGACCCCCAAGGGCAACCTGAGTTTCAAGTCCCTTGATGTCGGGAACTGCCGGCTGATTGCCCGCGATTGGGCGTTCCACAGAAAAGGTATTGTCAGACAAAGCGTTAATTATCCGTTAGATATGGCCAAAGTATTCAGATTACACGAAGGGGCTACCGGCACCGGGTGGTTCGTCAGTCAGCCGCTGACGCCGGCTCAGCTGACCACCATACGCACCGAGGGGAAAGAGGTCTCCACCTCCATTCCCAGTCCCTATGCCCGGATCGATCTGGTGAAGTCGGCGTTCCGTTGGGTGGCCGAACATGGCATCGAGGGAACCACCGCCCACCACCGGCTGGTCTCCGAAGCCTTTGATGTGGCGCAGCTTTTTTTCCTGTCGCAGAAATACCGCAGCCGCCTGGCCATTGTAGCCTACGATCCTGTGGCCCGCTTCAAACACCTTGAAGAGGAAGACGGGATCCTCCGCCACAACCATCTGGCCGAAACCCTCCACCTTTACTGGGAACAGGACAGCGTGGCCCGTGACGATGCCGGAAACCTGGTCCTTTACAATTTCGAGCATGTCAGGCGGATTTACCTGTTGCTGAACCGCAGTACCGGACAGGTGATCGGGGGGACTTCCCCGGCCACCCTTTTTCTGGCCGCCCCCGATGCCCGCGAGGCCGGTGGCAAACTCAACCTCCGCAGTTCCGACCATACGTTTTTTGGGGAACGCTGCACGCCACTCTCTGAAAGGGAGCCCTCCTTTGTCCGTTATTTCTTTTCCCTTGCCAAACAATCCCGCTTTCCCCTCCTTTTTCCGGAACTCTTTGCTTACCTCGAAAAGGTGCGACTGGCTTTGCCTGACCCGGAGCTTACCCATGCGGTCACCAACCTTGATGCGGCATCCCTTGCCGGCTACCGGCTCTGTCCTATCGGCAGCAACCTCAACGATACCTGCGAAGTACTGGGGATTCCCCTGGGCCTGCGCGAGGAGGATGACGAAGAGGGGGGCATCAGCGAGACCAGTGATTTTACCATCGTCAGTGACTTCCCTGTGGAAGGGCGCCGTCCGCTGGTCCTTCCTCAGGGACGCTTTCCGGGAGAGTGGACCTATACCACCCCCGGCATCCTCTGGAGCGAAAACAACATGGTTCCCTGGAGCAACGACCACTCCGGACGTGAATCGCTTCTGCCGGTCCAGGAAGATCCCTATCCGTGGCTCTCAGCAGGCAACTTTCTCGACGACAAGATGATCGAGCTTCCTTATCCGGTCGATGCCACCCGCTTTGAGATGTGCGGAACCAGCCAGTGCCTGCTGCCGCTCACGCCCCTTTTCTTCCGCTATTTTCGGGCAGAGAATGCCGCCAGGATGCTCAGCCTCACCGATCTTTCCGGAGGAGGAACCGAGGCAGTCCTCGAGATTCCCGTGAAGCGGGGAAAAATCCGCTTCCGCAAGGTCTATAGTCTCCCCGATAAGGTAAAAAGCGACCTTCACCTGGCCATTGTTCCTTTTATCAGAAGCGACAAAAAAGATCTGCCCTATACCATAGGTCTCCTCGACGATGGGACCGATGAGCCCCGATTTACGCAGCCGCTCTTTTTTGAGGAGGGGCAGCTGCTGCCTGTGGCGGAGCCGGTTTTCCGGAACCGCAGCCGGATGCAGCGGAGTTACTATTTCCGGACGCCGGGCCGGTTTGACGCCCTGCGGGTGAACACCCCCCAGGGAGGAGGATGCCTGGTGCCCCGCTGGAAGGCTTCCGGAAAGGGTTACCATGCTGTGAAATTTGCCGTCGACTTCGGCACCACCAACACCCATATCGAATACCAGTATGGGAACCACGATGCCCGCGCCCTTGACATCACCGCCAGTCAGCCTCTCTGGCAGTCGTTGATCGACACCCACCATCCTGATGTGAATTTCCAGGATGTGGCCGATGACCGGGTTTTTGAACAGGAGATTATGCCTTACCTGCTGCTCCCCGGCGAGAAGGTACACTTCCCGCTGCGTACTGCCCTGGCCTGCAACAGGGACCTTGACCCTGCCACGCGCCCCGAGCCTTTCCTCCATGTCAACAACTATATGCTTTACGAGAAGATACACTTTCCGGTCTACCTTGATATCCGGACGCAGTTGAAGTGGAGCAACTATGCCGATCTGCGCGACGAGTCACTCGTGGAGAGTTATATTGGCTTGCTGGTGCTGCTGGTTTATTACAAGACCCTGTCCCTGGGGGGCGATCCGGCGCAGACCACCATCACCTGGTTTTACCCGGTGAGCATGGATGAGTATGAGCTGGGAGTGCTCTTCCGTACCTGGAAAAAGTTCTATACGGCGGTTTTCGGACTGGAAGCCACCGGGAACCGGATCAATGGGATTCCCGAGAGCATCGCCCCTTATCTCTATTACAAATCGTCAGTGATCGGCCAGAGCCTCTCGGTTGACATCGGCGGCGGGTCGACTGATATTGCCCTCTTCGATGAGAATTCGACCCGGGCCAAGATGATCTCTTCCTTCAAGTTTGCGGGAAACGCCATCTTCGGCGATGGTTTTCCTACGGGTGAATACCGTAACAACAGCGACCGCAACGGGTTTGTCCGCACCTTTGCTGCCCGGGCCCGTGAGGCGGTGAGCGGCGACACCCTCATGCAGCCCATCCTGGAAAATATCCTGCAGAGCACCAAGGATTCGGCCGATTTCAGCAGCCTGCTCTTTGCCCTGGAGGCCGACAGCCGTTCCACTTTCAGTTATACCCGTTTGCTGGAGAGCCACAAGCGGATGAAACTGCCTGTTTTCATTTTCTACGCTGCCCTGGCCTGTTATTCTGCCCAACTGCTCCGCCGGTCCGGAGAACGCCCGCCCCGTTATCTCCTGTTCAGCGGAACGGCTTCCAAGACGGCGGCCATCCTTGATCCTTCCCCGCAGCTGAACCAGCTGTCGGCCCTCTTCACCTTCTTTTTTGAAAAAATCTTCGGGGAGGAGATCCCCGCTATCCATCTGCAACTCTCGCCCATCCCCAAGGAGATCACCTGCAAGGGAGCCCTCAAGGTGGGTATCGACGACAACATTACCGGGAACACCATCCGTTTATGGATAGGCGGAAGCGGTGACGGCGTGTGGAGCAATGCCCTCGACAAGGAGAAGCAGATCAGCGAAACCCCGAAATACGGGGAGATCTCCGAAGAGGTGAAAGCCATGATTGAAACATCGTTGAAGGAGTTTTATGCGCTGCTCGACCAATTCACAGGAATGGTCAACCTCGAAGGGGCATTCAACATCGAGCTGCAGGCCTATCAGGTTTTCCGCAGGATGAGGGAAGATCACATTCGTGAATTCCTGGTGCGGGGACTCAAGGCCTTCTTCAAGAAAGAGGAGAAACATATCGAGGAGACCCTGTTCTTCTATCCGCTGATTGGAATCCTGAATAAACTCTCATTTGAACTCTCGGAAATCGCACAATGATGGAATACTATTTTTATGCCGGGGCCTTTTTACTGGGGGGTGTGGTGATCTACCTGCTCACCCGCTGGCGGATCAGATTTCTCCTGAAGAACGAATTACGGTCATACCGCAAGGAGCTAAAGAAGAAAAAGAAATGGTGGCCTCCTGAGCCTTATCCGATGCTGCCTATACTGAAGCGCCGCAAAGACCACTACAAGAGCGAAGCAGAACATCGTGAGCGTGAGCTGGAGGAGCTCACCATGCAGCTGGAGCAGGAACTGCAGAAGCTTGCATCGACAGACGAGGAACTGGAAGAGCTACGGCGTGAAAACCTGGAGCTGACGACGATTGTGAATTCGCCGACTGAGGATCATCCTGTCTCTTCGGAATATCCCGTCTCTCCGGGCAGAGGTACCGTTCCGAAGGCTTCGCC
>CAJDVZ010000083.1_pt1 | contig 10176 bp, 10 predicted proteins | sample 7391481 | NCBI WGS metagenome assembly CAJDVZ01 (sample SAMEA7055721, study PRJEB34461) | soil metagenome | biome: terrestrial ecosystem; feature: Peninsula; material: soil | place: Antarctica | collected 2016 | reverse complement strand
TTCTGTTTGCCCTGTTGTTGCAACCGATTACGGTTTTGACACTGGCATTGTAAGTCAGATCTACACCCGATGCTTTGGTTGCCGTTACTGCATGGCAGCCTGCCCTTACCATGTACGTTATTTCAACTGGTGGGATCCCAAATGGCCCGAAGGCATGGAAATGTGAATTAGATATAATGATGTCAATATCCCCGTGAATTACATTCGGATATTCTTCAGTAAGACCCATAATTGCGTAAGGTATCCCAGAATCATTTAGATCATTAATAAATGTTGAATTAGAAAAGTCAATATTTGATTTTTCTAATTTAATATTCTTAAAAAATGGGTTAATTTTTTCAGGAACATGAAGAAATCACAGCACTAGAAACCCTGAAAAGGACAGGAAGAGCCAAAAGAGAGTTCTTCATATACCTTTGAATGGTATTGGGGAGAATGCGTCATCTCCCGGTGAAAAATCATGAAAACTCGTGGTAGGGGTAGAGAAGAACAGATTTACAGGGGGTGTAGGTAAAAGTGTCGACTACAAAGATCTTGCGGATTAGCTGTAAACGGGGAGGTTCCGTTGTGCTCTGGCTTCTGATGTACACCCAGGGGGCAGGAAAAAGAAAACTGGAGAAGGAGATGGCTGCCCTTGGCCAAAAAGACGGAATCTTTATCAGCGAGCATGAGTCATGGGGAAATAAGGTGATCGGAATGGACAGGGAGCATGAAAAGGCTGCCTTTCTTATCGAGGGGAATCCCCAAAGCAAAATTGTGCTGGCCGACCTGAAGAAATATTCCAAATGTTATATGGAAAAGAATATACTCGATACCCAATCTAAAGGAAATGCTATTGTCGTCAACTCTATTTCTCTTTGTTTTGCACCAAAGGAAAAGTCAGGTGAAATTTTGTTTTTTCCCCTTTATACGGATCAGGAGGACATGACACTCACCAACGAGTTGCAGATAGCAGAAGAGTGGAGCGGAAAATATAATGTGATTATGCGCAGGCATAGCTGAAATATTTCTTCCGTGATTTGCAGTAAGTGGTGTTCAATCACTTCAGCCGGGTACTTCTATTCCCAGGGAAGAATGTCCTGGTTATCTGCCTGTAAAACAATATAATACTTCCTGAGGGGAAGCCCGGAACAAGGGCTTTCCCTCAGGAATTTTCGTTGGTTTTTGTGGAAGCCGGCTGTCCGGTCGTATTGTCGAGCAGGTCGTATTTTTGTTTTCTTTTTATCCACCGGTCGCGGGCAAACTGCTGCATATCGGCAATTTTATCCTTTTCATCGACAATCTCGAACCCCAGGAGAGTTTCCACGATGTCTTCCATGGTGACAATCCCGTCGATTCCCCCGTATTCATCGACAATAATTGCGATCTGCTCTTTTTTATTGAGCAGGGTTTCCCATACGTTAAACAGGGGTTTGGACTTGTAGAACACTACAATATCTCTGCGCAGGTCTTTAAGCTTGAGGTTGACCTGGTCTTCAGCCAGTTTTTCAAAAACCTGTTCCCGGAAGACATAGCCTGTAATATTTTCGAAATAACCGGAGTAGACGGGTATCCTGGAGTAATAGAGAAACTGTTTTTTCCGGAGGAACTCTTCCAGTCCCATGTCTTCATCGGCAGCGGTCACCACCACCCTGGGGGTCATAATTTCTGACACGTTAACTGATTTGAGCCGCATCAGGTTCTGGATTATTTTCTGTTCTCTTTCTTCGAAAACCCCTTCGGTGCGGCCAATGGAAGCCATCACCGAGAGTTCTTCACGACTGATGGTATGTTCGTTTCCCTTACGGAAAAAGAAGCGGGTAATTAAGCCTGAAAGCAATACAAAGGGATAGGTGAAGAACATCATCACGCGGATAATTTGTCCGGCGGGAATTGAAAGTTGTTTGGAGTAGCGGGTACCGATTGATTTCGGAAGGATTTCAGAAAAGATCAGGATCAGGAGGGTGAGTACGACAGAAACGATGCCAAAGATGGCTTCTCCCCAGATTTTGATGGCCTGAGCACCTACGCCGGCCGCCCCGATGGTATGGGCAATGGTGTTTAGTGTAAGGATAGCCGTAATTGGCCGGTCGATGTTTTGTTTCAGCCCGATCATGGTTTGAGCTGATTTAACTCCTTCCTCCAGCTTAACAGCCAGGTAGGTGGTGGAAGAGGTAAGGAGAACAGCTTCCATCACCGAGCAGAGAAAGGAGATTAGAAGGGCAATGGAGAAATAAACGAAAAGCAGTATCATTATTTAAAAATTACTTTAGTTCAGTAACCCTTTCGGGAAAGTCAGGCGATGATCAGAAAAGTGAGGTATCCAACATAAAGGATAAGCAACAAAATGCCTTCCCGTTTTTCGAACCTACGACCTTTCCCGATGAAAATGAAGATGAAAATCAGGAAGCTGAGCAGCAGGTTCATTAGTATGTCAATCATGGCACCGGCTGGTACAGTCACCGGAAAAACCACAGCGCTGACGCCAAGAACTAGAAAGATGTTGAAGATATTGGATCCGACAATGTTCCCGACAGCGATATCGGTGTTTTTTTTCTTTGCAGCCACGACGGAGGTGGCCAGCTCGGGCAGGGAGGTGCCCACTGAGACGATGGTCAGGGCGATAATTCTTTCGGAAATCCCCAGAGAGGAGGCCACCTGAACAGCGCCGTAAACAATCATCCTGCCTCCGGCAACCAGCAGGGCCATTCCAGCCAGCAGCAGCAGGGCAGCCTTCAGTGGAGGAATATCCCTGACAGTTGTCTCTTCTGAAAAGTCTCCTTTGAGCATTTGACTGTAGCTGTAGGCCAAAAAGATTAGAAAAAACAGGAGCAACAGCAAGCCGTCGGACCGGGTCAGGATGGAACTCCCTGTCTTGTTGATCAGATGGTCGTTGGCCAGGATGAAAACGACTAATCCGGCCAGGAAGGCCATGGGGACTTCAATCCAGGTCGTGTTTTTTTTAACCGCCAGGGGATAAATAATAGCAGAGATGCCCAGAATAATGCCTGTATTGAAAATGTTGCTTCCCAGGACGTTGCCCAAAACAATGTTGGGATTTGCCCAAAACAATGTTGGGGTTTTTCTCCATCGAAGCGATGAGGTTGACCACCAGTTCAGGGGCCGAAGTTCCAAAGGCTACAATGGTCAGCCCGATGACAATGTTGGGGATATTGAACCGCTTTGCCAGGGCCGAAGCGTTATCCACAAGCAGGTTTGCACCATATATCAGGGGTAAAAATCCGGCAATCAATAAAAGCATTGACCACATACCAAATAAATATAATTTGCCACAAATATCGGAAAATCAGCTGGAAAATCAGCCAGACTGAAGGATAATGCGTTGAGAATGATCAAATATTAATATAAGTCGGGGTTCAGGGCTGGTGAGTCTGCATAGGAGTATAGCCTGGGAATAGACATCTTGTGTGTGTGGGATGTTAATCCGGGAGAATAGAAGTTGGTATTCAAGCCATGATTAACTGTGACGGTTGTCCGTTGAAAAGAAGCCGTGTTGGTAGTCTGGCAAGTGAAAATTGTGGCGATTGTAGATTGAAGAGAAAATAGTGCCCTCCTTTTGGTTTTAAATTCAGGAGAAAAGCGCTAATTTCGTGTTTCTAAGTCAAAAGACTCAAGATGAACATGACCGGTAAAAACGATGACGAGTCGAGGGCACGGAGTGCCAACAAGGTAACCTGGATGGGATTTGTGGTTAATGTAGTGCTGACTGTCTTAAAGTTTGCAGCGGGGATCCTGGGGAGTAGCGGGGCTATGCTCGCCGATGCGGTTCACTCACTTTCCGATTTCATCACCGACCTGGTTGTTTTGGCCAGCTTCCGGATAGTGCGGAAACCTGCTGATGAGGACCATGACTACGGCCACGGTAAATTTGAAACTTTAGCCTCGGTGTTTATCGGAATTGTCCTGGCTGTGGTGGGGGCCGGTATTTTCTACAGTGGTGCTGAGAAAATTTATTCTGCATGGATATTGCATGAACCATTGGATGCGCCGGGATGGATTGCCTTCGCGGCTGCCGCGGTCTCCATCGTTACCAAGGAGTGGCTGTACAGGTATACCATAGTGGCAGGGAAGATGATCAACAGCCAGGCTGTGATCGCCAATGCCTGGCATCACCGCTCCGATGCCCTCTCCTCTCTGGGGACTTTTGCCGGTATCGGGGGAGCCATTCTTCTTGGGGAAAGATGGCGGATACTGGATCCCCTGGCTGCTGTGGTGGTCAGTATTTTCATCGTCATGGTGGCCTGGAAAATCTTCAGGGGAGGAATCAGGGAACTTCTGGAAGAGGCCCTTGACGAGGAAACAAAAATGAATATCATGGCCATTGTAGGTAGCGTGGAAGGAGTTATGGAACCTCATGATCTGCGGACCCGCCGCAATGGCAGCAGAATTGTGGTCGATATCCACATAAGGGTTAAAAATGATACAACCATCGTGGAAGCTCATAATATCAATAATATTATTGAGTTCAGACTCAAGGAACAGTTTGGGGAAAACACCATGATCAGCATCCATACAGAACCTGAAACAGAGTAAAAAGCACCGGAGTCCAAAATTAACTCTTTGTTATTTTGTCGGCAATAAATAGCGGAGCACCTGAATTTTATAGCCTCTAATCGGGGGTAAAAGTTAATTTCGCGCCATTTACCGCAATCCATAAAAATGAGTATAATAAATGAAACAAATCAGGTTCGTTACCGCTGAGGAAGCGGTCAAGGTAGTGAAGTCGGGTGACCGGATTCATATGAGTAGTGTGGCCGTAACCCCGCATCTGTTGATTCATGCTCTGGTGGACAGGGGCCGGAAGGGAGAGTTGCGGAATGTACGGATCCAGCACATCCACACAGAAGGTGACGCACCTTATGCCGGCCCGGAGTTTGAGGGTATTTTCCAGCTGGAGTCCTTTTTTGTCGGATCGAATGTCCGGAAGCAAACCCAGGCGGGATATGCCGATTACATACCTGTCTTTTTGCATGAGACACAGCGGCTGATAAGGGAAGGATATCTCAAGGTCAATGTGGCTTTTATCCAGGTAAGCCCTCCCGACAAGCATGGATTTGTCTCGCTGGGTACCTCCGTGGATGCTTCACTTGCTGCCGTGGAGACAGCCGATACCGTGATTGCCATTGTGAACAAACACGTGCCCAGGGCCTTCGGGGATGCCATGATTACCCTAAACGATATCGATATTTTTGTGGAAGACCATTCACCCCTGTATGCCCCTCTAATGCCTCCCATAAGTGAATTGGAGTATAAAATCGGGCATCATGTAGCAGAATTGGTGGAAGATGGGGCCACCCTTCAGATGGGTATCGGCGCCATTCCCAATGCCGTGCTTTCCATGCTTGGGAATCACAAAAACCTCGGTGTCCATAGCGAAATGTTCTCTGATGGGATTCTTCCGCTGGTTGAAGCGGGGGTGGTCAACGGGAAAAATAAAGCCATTGACAAGGGGAAAATGGTGGCTACCTTCCTGATGGGATCCACCCGGCTCTACGATTTCATTGATGACAACCCCATGGTGGCCATGATGGACGTGGGGTATACCAACAGGGTTTACATCATTGCCCAAAATCCGAAGGTTACCGCAATCAACTCCGCTCTTCAGGTCGACATCACCGGACAGGTATGTGCCGATTCAATTGGCACGAAATTTTTCTCGGGCGTGGGCGGCCAGATTGACTATCTCAGGGGAGCATCTCTCAGCCAGGGAGGTAAACCGATCATCGCCATGCCCTCTATCACTCAAAAGGGAGTGAGCAAGATTGCCCCCATCCTGACTCCCGGGGCCGGTGTAGTCAGCACACGGGCCAACATTCACTGGCTGGTCACGGAATATGGAGCTGTCAACCTATACGGCCGTACCCTCCAGGACCGCGCTAAACTAATTATCTCTATCGCGCATCCGAGCGTCCGCGAAGAGCTTGAGAAAGCAGCTTTTGAAAGATTCGGCCCGCATTTCTACTTTGTCTGGGATGACAAATGAAAAGCGGAAAAAGGAAGGAAAAGAATTCTGCCTTAATTATTTAGACCAGTTATAAAAAGCAGTTATATTTTTGAGGGATAATGAAAATCAGGTAATCGAATCATTTCTTTCCATTATTTTTGTCGGTTCAATCAAAATGTTTTCCTAAATAACAATCATTTTATTACACCAGATTATGAATATTTCTCATATTGAGCACATTGGAATTGCCGTGGAAAACCTGGAGGCGGCGATTGCTTTTTACGAAAAGGTTTACGGTTTGAAGTGTTATGCAGTGGAAGAGGTTGCTGACCAGAAGGTTAAAACCGCTTTCTTCAAAGTGGGCCAGACCAAAATTGAGCTTCTGGAGACTACCGATCCTGATGGGCCGATAGGGAAGTTCATTGCGAACAAAGGACAGGGGATCCATCACATTGCTTTTGCAGTGGATAAGGTGGGTGAAGCTTTGGAGAGTGCCGAAGGAAAAGGGGTACGCCTGATTGACAAATCTCCCCGTAAGGGTGCCGAAGGGCTTAAGATCGGTTTTCTTCATCCGAAGTCCACATTTGGGGTTTTAACGGAGTTTTGCGCTGAGTAAAAAAAATAATTCATTTAATATGAGCAATCAGGATAAAGTAAAGAAGTTGATCGACCTGCGCGAGGAGGCTAAGCTTGGCGGAGGGCAGAAGAGGATTGACACACAGCATGAGAAGGGCAAAATGACTGCCCGCGAACGTATTGAGCTGCTGCTTGATGAAGGCAGCTTTGAAGAGTTCGATATGTTTGTTTCGCACCGCTGCACCAATTTTGGGATAGATAAGACTAAATTTCTGGGCGACGGAGTGGTGACCGGATATGGGACCATTGATGGCCGGCTGGTCTATGTTTTTTCCCAGGACTTTACCGTTTTTGGGGGTTCTCTTTCGGAGACTTTTGCCCTGAAAATCTGTAAGGTGATGGATGCAGCCATGAAAATGGGGGCTCCGGTAATCGGCATTAACGATTCAGGGGGTGCCCGTATCCAGGAGGGAGTGACTTCCCTGGCGGGATATGCCGAAATCTTCCAGCGCAACATCATGGCTTCAGGAGTGGTTCCACAGATTTCCGCCGTTTTCGGTCCCTGTGCCGGTGGCGCTGTTTACTCTCCTGCGCTGACCGATTTTATCATCATGAGCAAGGCTACCTCTTACATGTTCGTGACTGGACCCAAAGTGGTCAAAACAGTCACAGGTGAGGTGGTGACCGATGAACAGCTGGGGGGCGCCATGGTACATGCTTCCAAGTCGGGGGTAACCCATTTCGTTGCCGATGATGAGCAGGAAGGGATTGCGCTTATACGCAAGCTGCTTTCCTATCTGCCCCAGAATAACCTGGAAGAGGCTCCCGTTGTTTTCTGTGATGATCCCATCGATCGTCTGGAGGATTCCCTGAACGATATCATTCCTGACAATCCCAACAAGCCATACGATGTGAAGGATGTTATCCACGGTATGGTTGACTACGGGGAGTTCATGGAGGTGCACCGCTATTATGCTCCCAATATTGTGATTGGTTTTGCCCGTTTCAATGGGATTTCGGTGGGGATTGTTGCCAACCAGCCTGCCTATCTGGCCGGGGTACTCGATATCAACGCCTCACGCAAGGCAGCCCGGTTTGTCCGTTTCTGCGATGCATTTAATATTCCGATACTCACCCTTGAAGATGTTCCCGGGTTCCTACCCGGAACCACCCAGGAGTATGGCGGCATTATCACGCATGGAGCCAAGCTCCTCTTTGCCTACGGAGAGGCCACGGTTCCCAAGATTACTATTATTCTGCGGAAGGCTTATGGCGGGGCTTACTGCGTGATGAGCTCCAAACATCTGCGAGGGGATATCAACTATGCCTGGCCGACAGCGGAGATTGCTGTGATGGGACCCAAGGGAGCCATTGAGGTGCTGATGAGCAAGGATATCAAGAAGATTGAAGATCCGGTAGAGAAAGCAGCCTTTGTCTCCAATGCCGAGGAGGAATACAAGAACGAATTTGCCAATCCCTACAACGCTGCCCGGTACGGCTATATCGACGATGTGATCGAGCCCCGCAACACCCGCTTCCGGATTATCAGGGCTCTGCAGGCCCTGGCCACTAAAAAGGATGTCAATCCGCCTAAGAAACATGGTAACTTACCCCTGTAATGCCGTTGTTATGAGGTATAAAAAGCTGATAACCATTATAGGAGTCGTAATGCTGGGGCTCTTTGCTTCCCAGGTTGTTCAGGCCCAAAGCGCGATCGACCTGCGGATAAACGAGATACTGGTGTACAATGATTCCAATTATGTCGACGACTTCGGAAAACGCAGTCCTTGGATCGAGATCTTCAACACGGCCCAAAATACGGTGGATGTTGGTGGGCTGTATCTGACCGATGACCTGTCGAATCCTACCAAGTATCTTATTGCCAAAGGGCAGTCCATTACGAAAATTCCCAAAAGGAGTTATATTATTTTCTGGGCCGATAACAAGCCTACACATGGCATTCTTCATCTCAATTTTACTCTGGAACCGGGGAAGATGCTTGCCTTGTTTGACGGCACCGGCCGTACACTGATCGATTCGCTGACCATCCCTTTAGATGTGATGCGGGATGTTTCCTATGGCAGACTGGAAGATGGAGGCCCAAAATGGAGTAATCTTTCCAAGACTACTCCCAATAGCAACAACAACACGGAACCGGTGCTTACCAGTGGGGATGAATTCAAGAAATTCGACCCCTTTGGCGGAGGTATGGCCATGATCGCCATGGGGGTGGTATTCCTGGGGCTGGCGACGCTTTATGTTTTTTTTAAGTTGACCAGCAAGGTCCTCGCCCTTGATGTGAAGAAGCAGCTGACAGCCCGTTCTGCTACCAGGGCTAAAGCTGGCAGGGCCGAATCTGGCGACACGGGTAAGGAAGGCCTGATGATAACCGGCGAAATCAATGCAGCCATCGCCATGACCCTTCACCTCTATTCCAGCGAATTACACGATGCCGAGAACGCCGTTCTCACCATCAACAAGGTTTCCCGGACATACTCCCCATGGAGCTCCAAAATTTATGGATTAAGAAAATTACCAAAATAAAGATCAATGAAGCGGTTTAAATTTACAATAAACGGTAACCAGTATGAAACTGAAGTGCTCAGCATCGAGGACAATGTTGCCGAGATCGAGGTGAATGGTACCAAATACTATGTGGAGGTCAACAAAGATATCAAGCCGTCCAAAACGCCCAAGCTGGTCCGCTCGGTGGCGGTCCCATCGACCGATACGGTTCCTTCGCAGGCCAAGACCAGTCATCCTGATGCTCCCAAGGGTGCCGGAAGCGTCAAATCTCCCCTGCCGGGTGTGATTCTGGAAATGCTGGTCAGGGAAGGCGATACTGTGAAACTGGGACAGAGGTTGCTGGTTCTGGAGGCCATGAAAATGGAGAACAATATTGAAGCGGACAAAGCCGGAAAAGTGACTTCGATTCTCAAACACAAAGGGGATTCGGTGATGGAAGGAGATGTCCTCTTATTAATAGGAGAATAAGACATGGAGATTTCCGGAGGATTTTTCAGTTTTGTGCTGGAGCATCTGGAGAAGTTTCTCTCCTTCACTGCTTTTGCTAACCTGACCGCAGGCCATCTTTTCATGATTGCCATTGGCCTGATTTTTATTTACCTGGCCATTGCCAAGGAATATGAACCCATGTTGTTGATTCCCATTGGATTTGGGATTTTGGTTGGCAACATTGCTTTTTCTCCCGGTTACCAGATCGGGGTGTATGAGTCGGGCAGTGTACTCAACTATCTCTACTTCGGGGTGTTGCAGGGGATCTACCCACCCTTGATTTTTCTGGGCATCGGAGCGATGACCGATTTTTCGGCCTTAATTTCCAATCCGAAGCTGATTCTGATCGGGGCAGCTGCCCAGTTGGGGATTTTCGGAGCTTACGCCCTTGCCCTCGCCCTGGGTTTCAGTCCGGCTGAATCAGGTGCCATTGGCATCATCGGCGGTGCCGATGGCCCGACTGCCATCTTCCTCTCCTCGAAGCTGGCTCCCGACCTGATGGGTGCTATTGCCATTTCGGCCTATTCCTATATGGCGCTGGTACCTGTGCTGCAACCCCCGGTGATGAGACTCTTCACGACCAAAAAGGAGAGGCTGATCAGAATGAAACCGCCCCGCGCAGTCTCCAAGGTCGAAAAAAT
>CAJDVZ010000054.1_pt1 | contig 10564 bp, 8 predicted proteins | sample 7391481 | NCBI WGS metagenome assembly CAJDVZ01 (sample SAMEA7055721, study PRJEB34461) | soil metagenome | biome: terrestrial ecosystem; feature: Peninsula; material: soil | place: Antarctica | collected 2016 | reverse complement strand
GGGCTATGAGGGAATCCTGGCGCTGTTGAATAAGAAACTCGGGATTTCGTTTGGGGAAACCACGGAAGACAATCGTTTCACCTTGTTGCCAATTCAATGTTTGGGAAACTGTGATCATGCACCGGCAATGATGGTCGACAATGATTTGTACAATGACCTGACAGCAGAAAAGATTGACGAGATATTGCAGAAATACCAATAGGTAAAAGATGGAAACTCCCTTAACGAAAAATATAATCAGGGGCAAGCCGGTGGATCTCAAAGCTTACGAAATGTCGGGTGGCTACCAGGGTCTCAGGAAAGCCCTGATGAAAAACCCCGAAGATGTCACCTCCATCGTGAAGGAATCGGGTCTGAAGGGAAGAGGGGGTGCCGGCTTCAATACCGGGACAAAATGGAGTTTTGTTCCTATGGGTAAGGACGCCCCCAAAGAGAAGTACCTTATAGCAAATGCCGATGAAATGGAGCCCGGAACTTTTAAAGACCGGTTGCTTCTGGAAGGTGACCCTCACCAGCTTATTGAAGGTATGATCATCGCTTCTCATGCTATTCAGGCAAGTAGTGCATTTATATTTTTGCGGTGGGCTTATAAAAATTCGGCTGATCAGCTTCGCAGAGCACTTGCCGAAGCCTGTGAAGCAGGCTATCTGGGAAAAAACATCCTTAACTCCGGATTTGACCTGGACATACACCTGCATATCAGCGCCGGAAGATACATTTGCGGAGAAGAGACCGGTCTTTTAAATGCACTGGAAGGAAAGCGGGCGATTCCACGCTCTAAACCTCCTTTTCCGCAGGTCAGTGGATTATTTGGTAAACCTACTATTGTCAATAATGTGGAAACCCTGTGTAATCTGCCCCATATTATTGATAAAGGCCCCGAGTGGTATAAATCCTTGAGTAAGAGTGATGAGGGGGGGACAAAGTTATACGGTGTAAGTGGAAAAGTAAAAAACCCCGGATGCTGGGAATTGCCGCTGGGGACGAGCATGCGTGAAATAATTGAGGACCATGCAGGCGGGATGCTCGAAGGCTACAGGTTCCGTGGCGCATTGCCCGGAGGAGCATCTACTGATTTTTTGATTGAAGAACATATGGACACCATGCTGGATTTTGCCTCAGCGATGAAAGCCGGGAGCAGACTGGGCACAGGAACGCTGGTAATACTCGATGACAGAACATGCCCTGTGGGCTTTGTGCACAACCTGGAGAAATTTTTCGCTCATGAATCGTGCGGTTGGTGTACGCCGTGCAGGGACGGACTACCATGGGTCGAGAAAGTATTGTATGCCATAGAGAACGGAAAGGGAGTAGAAAAGGATATGGAGATTCTTGACTTTCATACACGTTATCTCAGTCCGGGCCACACATATTGCGCCCTTGCCCCTGGCGCTATGGAACCCTTACAGTCTGCCCTCAAATATTTCAGAGAGGATTTTATGAGACATATTAAAGAAAAAAGATGCCCATGGAGGATTGACAATGGCTAAAATTTACATAGACAATATAGAATACGAAGTTGAAGAGGGGAAGAGCCTTCTTGAATCTATCCTCTCCCGGGGGTTGAATCTTCCCTATTTTTGCTGGCACCCTAAGTTGGGCTCAGTCGGAGCTTGCCGTCAGTGCGCCGTTAAATCCTTTAGAGGCCCTGATGATACCAAAGGGAGAATAATCATGTCCTGTATGGAACCGGTGAAAGACGGGATGCGAATATCTCTTGATGACCCTGAAGCAAGTACATTCAGATCACATGTTGCTGAAAGCCTTATGACCAATCATCCACATGATTGCCCGACATGCGATGAGGGAGGAGAGTGCCACCTGCAGGATATGGTCGTTATGACCGGGCATACCTATCGCAGGTTCAGATTCAACAAACGCACCTTTGAAAACCAGTATCTGGGGCCTCTTGTTAATCATGAGATGAACCGTTGCATAGCATGTTACCGATGCGTCAGGTTCTATAAAGATTACGCAGGAGGAAAAGATCTCGAAGTTCTGGGCTCACATCATCATATATATTTTGGGAGACATGAGGACGGAGTTCTGGAAAGCGAATTTAGCGGGAACCTTGTAGAGGTTTGTCCCACCGGTGTTTTTACAGACAAGACCCTTAAAAAACATTTTACCCGGAAATGGGATTATACTACCGCTCCTTCTGTGTGTAATCTTTGCAGCCTGGGGTGCAATACCATTGCAGGGGAACGATACGGCAAAATAAGGAGAGTCAGAACAAGGTATAACAGAGAGGTAAATGGATATTTCCTCTGTGATCGGGGAAGATATGGTTATGAATACACAAATTCTTCAAAAAGGATACTGTTTCCCTCAATTCGGGATGATCAGGATGAATCCGGATTCAGGCATTCCGGGATTCAGGAGGTTCAACCGGAACTAAAAGATGTATTGAAAGGCAGTACGGATATCATAGGGATTGGCTCCGGAAGGGCATCTCTGGAATCGAATTACGCATTGAAGACCCTTGTGGGCAGGGACAATTTTTATCTTGGGATGTCTGATGCTGAGTATGAGCTGAATCATATTGCCGCAGACATATTGAAGAATACCTCAGCGGACAAATACTCCCTCAGGGCTATAGAAAATGCAGAATGTGTACTTATTCTCGGGGAAGATGTCACGAACACCGCGCCAATGATTGCGCTTGCAGTACGCCAGTCGGTAAGGCAAAAGCCCATGCATCGAATGGATGATATGAAGATTAACCGCTGGGATGACAAAACCGTTCGCGATGCCCTTCAACAGGAAAAGGGTCCATTTTTTAATATCACTCCTGCCCCTACGAAACTTGATGAACTCGCTCTGATCAAACTTCATACAGACCCTGAAAATATGGGTATTTTCGGTTTTGCCATTGCCCATTTTATGGATAGTGCAAATGCTCTTCCTGAAAACATAAGCGAGGAATATTCTCAGATGGCAAAAACAATTGCCGGCAGTCTGATGGAAGCGGAGAATGCAGTTATTATTTCAGGAACCTCCTGCTTGAACAGGAATATCCTCAAGGCAGCATTCAATATATCCGAAGCCCGGGTAAAACAGGGCAGGAAAACCGGGTTATGCCTGACCTTCCGGGAGGCAAATTCTCTGGGCCTGACAATGCTGGACGGGAAAAAGCTATCAGAACTAGGTAATGATAAATCAAATCACCACGCTCTGGTGAACCTTGAAAATGATCTGTATCGGAATGCTCCGGCACGGGAAATCGATCAGCTACTAGGATCATTTAAAAATGTCATCGCCATCGACAGCCTGATGAACAGTACAACAAGGAAAGCTGATTACATCCTTCCCGCAGCTACAGTTTATGAATCGGATGGGCATCTGGTCAATAACGAGGGGAGGGTACAGCGTTTTTACAAGGTGTTTGTAAAAGAGGGAGAAGTACACTCCGGGTGGGAATGGATGCAGATTCTTTCTGAAAATATTAACCCGAACCCGCTGGCCGGATTGGAAAATGTTTTCGATTATTGTGAAGCCATTGAAAAAGATTACGATATTTTTAAAGGTCTGGCAGAGAATATTACTCCTTTAAGCTTCCGCGAGGGCGTGCAAAAAGTTGCCCGTGAACCTCATCGTTACAGTGGAAGGACTGCCATGCACGCCGATAAGTCGGTTCATGAACCCACTCCGCCACAGGATCGGGAAAGTCCGATGAGTTTCAGCATGGAGGGCTTTCACGGAACTCCGGCAGCTCCATTAACACCGTTTTTCTGGAGCCCGGGATGGAATTCAGTCCAGGCTGTCAACAAATTCCAGATTGAAATAGGAGGAGATCTTCGAAGAGAAATCCCGCAATTGTGCATCCTGAAAAACACGAAGCCGGGAAATCTGAGTGGAGAATATTATACGATGGAAAATGGCGATCGCACGCAGTCCGGAGATAAGCCAAAAGGAGAATGGAAGGCACTGCCGCTTTACCATATTTTTGGCTCTGATGAATTGAGCGCTGCAGAAGGAGGAATAAAAGAGCTTGTACCTCCTCCCTATATCGCGATGAATCCGGAATCTGCCGGAAAAATGGGATGGGACGAATCGACATTGATAAGGCCTGCAGGAGACGAAATGGTTAAAGGAATTCAATTACGGTTTTTGAATGGAATACCTGATGATTGTGTTGGAATTCCCGTTGGACTGGAACAAATGTTATTTGTTGAACTGGAAGCATGGCAAAGCCTGAAGATATGATCTTGTAAAGACGGGCTATAGCCCGTCTTTACAAAGATATCGTTAACTAATATTTGTTTAAAAATGTAGTATTTATGGAGGCCAATGTACACTGGATATGGATTGTTCTGGGGGTGTTGATGGTGGTTTTATCCCTGGCAGCCGGCCTGATATGGTATGAGCGCAGGCTATTGGGCTGGGTTCAGGAGAGGCAGGGACCAAACAGGGTTGGGCCACTAGGCCTTATGCAACCTCTAGCAGATGTGGTAAAAATTTTCTTCAAGGAAGATTGGGTTCCTCCGTTTTCCAGCCGGGTGATATTTATTGTTGCACCAACAATCACCATGTTCACCATTCTGATGAGTTTTTCCGTGATTCCTTTTGGTCCGGCCATCATTGTGGCAGACCTGAACGTGGGATTGCTGTTTTTTCTTGCTATGTCGTCGCTTGGGGCTTACAGCATCGTACTTGCGGGCTGGTCTTCCAATAACAAGTATTCACTGCTCGGAGCCATGAGAGGAGCCTCCCAAATGATTACCTATGAGGTGTTCATGGGGTTGTCGCTTATGGGGGTTGTCATGCTCGCCAACTCATTTAATCTCCGGGAAATCGTTGAGGCACAAAAAGGGCTTTGGAATGTGATTCCGCAATTTGCCGGATTCGTAATATTTTTTGTTGCCGGCCTCGCCGAAACCCATCGGCTCCCCTTTGATATCCCCGAATCGGAAGGTGAACTGGTGGCAGGTTACCACTCGGAATACTCCGGGATGAAATTCGGAATGTTTTTCGTGGGTGAGTATCTTGGAATTGTTCTGATCTCTTCCATGATAACAACCCTGTTTTTTGGTGGATGGCTTGGCCCTTCATTCTTGCCCGGTGTAGTATGGTTTTTTATCAAGACATTCATCTTTATCTCCATTTTTATCCTGCTCAGAGGTTCACAGCCCCGGCCACGTTACGATCAATTGCTGGGATATGGCTGGAAATTCTTATTGCCATTAGCACTTATAAACATTCTCGTTACCGGGGCAATTGTTTTAATGATAGGTAATTAAATATAGCATATGATTAGTATTTTAAGAAGCTTATGGATTGTCTTTATTCATTTGTTCAGGAAGAAAGTCACTGTTGAATACCCTGAAGAAAAGATCTCCTTGCCTCCACGATACAGGGGCAGGATTATCCTTAGCCGGGATCCTGATGGGGGTGAACGATGTGTCGCCTGTTACTTATGTGCAGCCGCCTGTCCGGTAGATTGTATTTCCCTTCAGGCAACAGAGGATGAGACAGGAAGAAGGTATCCCGAATTTTTCAGGATTAATTTTTCCCGATGTATTTTTTGCGGCTATTGTGAAGATGCTTGTCCTACCTATGCTATCCAGTTAACTCCCGATGTGGAGATGAGTGAATATAACCGGAAAAATATGGTTTATGAAAAAAAGGACCTTCTCATTTCAGGTCAGGGGAAATACCATGGGTACAACTATTACAAGGTTTCCGGAATGGCAATTGGAGGCAAAGGCAAAGGGGAAGCCATGAATGAAGAAGAGCCCACTGATTTTAAAACCTTATTGCTATGACAGCCACATTTTATATCTCTTCAGTCATCGCGATTCTTTCCAGCCTGATGGTTATTACCCGGAAAAATGCCTTCAGTGCGTTGCTTTATATGATCATATCGCTTATATCAGTTGCGCTGATATTTTTTATCCTCGGCGCACCCTTTGTTGCCGCACTTGAAATTATAATTTATGCGGGAGCAATCATGGTTTTGTTCGTTTTTGTGACCATGATGTTAAACCTGGGAGAAGAATCGGAGAAACTGGAAAAAACGTGGATGCATCCCCGGATCTGGATTGGCCCTTCAATTTTAGCCCTTGTGCTAAGTGCGGAGGTAATACTGATTATCGTTTCTTCCGGGATCAATTCTCTTCCGGGAGGTGAGATTGGTCCCCGGGAAGTTGGAATTGCCCTCTACGGGAAGTATATTATTGGGGTTGAGCTTGCCGCACTTCTTATTACTGCAGGGATCCTGGGAGCCTATCACCTGGGGAAACGAAAAAACCTGGTACAGCACCGTTATTTAAAAGGAGGATCTGTATGATACATATACCGATTGAACATGCGCTTATCGTTGCCACCCTGTTATTTTTTGTTGGACTGGCAGGAACGCTGGTGCGCAAGAATCTGGTTTATATCCTGCTTTCCGTCGAGATCATGTTAAATGCTGCCGGATTTGCCTTTGTGGCTGCCGGGGCACGCTGGATGCAGGCCGACGGGCAGGTGATGTTCATATTTATTCTTACTATGGCGGCAGCAGAAGTTTCCGTCGGACTCGCCCTCATTCTGAGGATCTATCATAATCTTAAGACCATGGACGCAGACGAAGTGAGTAAAATAAAACCAAATTAGGGATGCTGAATTTGCTATGGACCATACCTTTTTTGCCGCTGGCTGGATTTCTCATTCTGAGTATAGGCAGTAAGTGGCTCACACCGAAGACCTCATCGGTAATTGGGGTATCGACTGTTGCACTAAGTACGCTTATAGCTGTTTTAGTGGGAATTGAATTCATTTCAGGGATTGGCTACAGCCATGCCTTCAGTCAGGAGCTCGGAACATGGATTGACGTGCCCGGATTTTCCTCAGGCTTTGGTCTTTATCTGGACAGCCTCAGCATGGTTTTTGTTTTTACGGTCTGTTTTGTTGGATTTCTCATTCACCTCTATTCTTCCTTTTTCATGAAGGATGATGAAGGTATCGTCCGGTATTTCGCCTGGATGAACCTGTTTATGGCCTCCATGTTGATTCTGGTTATGGCAGACAATCTTCTGCTTTTGTACCTCGGATGGGAGGGTGTCGGACTATGTTCCTATCTCCTGATAGGGTTCTGGTATAAAGATCCTGAAAATGGATACGCAGGCCGTAAAGCCCTTGTAGTTACCCGGATTGGAGATACTGCGATGGCGATTGGCCTGTTTTTTCTGTTCCGCTCTTTTGGGACCTTAAACATTAAAGAAATACTGCAGTCTGTTTCCCTGGAATGGCTATCGGGTTCTACCGATGCTAAAATAGCATCTCTGCTTCTGCTTGGAGGAGCGGTTGGAAAATCTGCTCAGCTGCCCCTTCAGACATGGTTGCCCGATGCCATGGCAGGGCCTTCCCCGGTAAGCGCCCTTATTCATGCAGCAACGATGGTAACCGCTGGCGTTTATCTGATCGCAAGGACCCATCTGATCTTTAGCCTGGCACCGGGAGTGATGCTTCTGATCGCTGTGCTGGGTGCCCTGTTACTGCTTCTGGCCGGTTTCAGTGCACTGGTCCAACGAGATATCAAAAGAGTACTGGCATATTCTACCATTTCTCAGATTGGCTATATGTTCCTTGCCCTGGGAGTAGGGGCATGGTCGGCATCTATCTTTCATTTCTTTGTCCATGCTTTTTTTAAGGCTTTGCTTTTCCTTGCTGCAGGAGTTATAATCATCAGCCTTAAGCATGAACATGACATGTTTAAAATGGGCGGGTTACGTAAAAAGATGCCTCTGGTTTTTTATACATTCATTGCAGGAGCCGCCTCCCTTTCGGCATTGCCACTGATTACTGCCGGATTTTTCAGTAAAGACAAAATCCTTATGGATGCCTTTCTTTCTCCGGATTCCGGGATTGTTTTATGGATCGCGGGGCTGGCAGGAGCAGGCCTGACCGCACTCTACACATCGCGGATGGTAATTCTCACCTTCTTTGGAAAACTAAAAATTGTGCCTCAGCCCATTAACTCTAAAGCACTCACTATTCCTCTTGTAATCCTGGCTGTACTTTCAATTATAGCAGGTTATATTGAAATTTCCCCCATTCACCTATTTACCCGGTTTATGGCTTTTAGCTTGCCGGAATTCAAGACAGTGGGAGGGGCATCCCTGGAGTTTATATTACCTGTTATCTCCGCACTGGTCGTGTTCTCCGGGATTTTTTCAGCATGGTATTTCTACCTGCGAAAGCCTGAAATTACTTATAGCATTAAGCAGTCGGGAGCGGGCAGTTTCTTTTATAAACTTTGGCTGAATGGCTGGGCCTTTGATCAATTATATGATAAGCTCATTGTACAGCCCTACGTTTTTCTGTCAAACATTAATAAAAAGGATTTCATTGACCTTTTTTACAATGGGATAGCAAAGGGGATCAGCTCATTAAATAAGTGGCTCCTCCTGACACAGACAGGTCGGTTACGATGGTATCTGGCCTTTATTACCGCAGGAGTTATTCTTGGTATTACAATAATTATGTTTTTATGATACTGGCATGGATTCTTGGAATATTACTGTTTTCAGGATTAATATCCTGGATGGCAGGGAGATTGCATAAGGAAGCCCCCCGATGGATAGCTTTGACAGCCCTTATAGTAACCGGCGTGCTGTTGATTGTAATATGGGTGAAAAGCATGGCTGCAGCCGGCTCAAACTTAAACAATCAGTGGTTCCTGGAATTCGATCGGCAATGGATCCCTCTTTTCGGTATTCGCTTCCACCTGGCCATGGACGGCTTGAGTCTGCTGTTGCTTCTTCTTACAAACTTTCTGGGAATTCTTTCTGTCCTGATTTCATGGAATGAGATCAAGCTCAGAACAGGTTTTTTTCATTTCAACATCCTGTTTATCCTGGCCGGTATCTCCGGTGTTTTTCTCGCTGAAGATCTCTTCCTCTTTTATTTCTTCTGGGAAGTAATGCTGATACCCATGTACTTTTTGATCGCAATATGGGGACATGAAAACCGGGTGTATGCTTCTTACAAGTTTTTCCTGTTTACGCAGGGTGGCGGGCTTCTGATGTTATTGTCTATTCTTGGGCTTTATTTCCATCATGCAGGAATAACAGGCGTGCATACCTTTGATATTATGGAGCTTGTAAAACACTCCTCAGCCTCTCCCTGGGCCGGTCTTTTCATGGCAGGATTTCTGATTGCATTCGGGGTGAAGATCCCGGCGATTCCTTTGCATTCCTGGCTCCCGGATGCACATACTGAAGCACCTACGGCGGGAAGTATCATTCTGGCCGGACTTATGTTGAAAACCGGCGTCTATGGTCTGATCCGGATTGTAGTCCCGCTCTTCCCCGATCTTTCGCTCAACATTGCCCCTTTTGCCATGGTTATTGGTATTGCCGGAATCTTATACGGGGCGAAACTTGCTTTTGCGCAAACAGATTTAAAACGACTTGTGGCATATACCAGTGTAAGCCACATGGGATTTATTATACTCGGATTATATTCCTTTAACAGTATTGCCTTCAGGGGCATACACGTGATATGAAAAGTATGGGTGGCCTGTGGAATGATATGCCCGGACTGGGTGGTTTTTCCTACGTCTTTGTAATGGCTTCCCTGGGATTGCCCGCACTCGCAAATTTCGTGGCCGAATTTATGATCCTTTTGGGAACTTACCTTTCCAATCCGTTTTTGGCCATTCTTGCCAGCCTTGGTTTGATCGTGTCGGTGATCTACTCACTCAGGATTATGCAAAAGGTCTTTTTGGGTCCGAAGCTGAGCGCCTACAAGACACATGATATAAATCTCAGGGAGATAATGATCCTTGGTTGCCTGCTCATTCCATTGATTTATTTCGGGATTTTTCCCCGACAGGTTTTCAGAACCCTCGCCATTCCGGTTAATTCAGGGATATTCCTGGAGAGTGATCATTCGGGCACCAGCAAATCATCCCATAACAAAAGCTATATCATGCAGACTGTTCATGAATCCGGGCCTTCACTCAATACTGCAGTTGAATTGAAAAGCTTATCAGAGAACGGAAAGGAGGTAGGAGATGGGCGGAACTGATCTTTTATCCCTGATGCCGCAAATAATCCTCGCGGCTGGTGCCATTGTCCTGCTTCTTTCAATTGCTGTCAGAAGGAACCAACTTTTCACCGCTGTTACAGCCATACTGTTTGTCTCTGCTTCCTTTGCAGCGCTGTTTTTTTATCCTGCACAAAATGAAATATCCGGCATTTTTATCCGCGATGGATTCAGCATGTTTTTTTCCGGCCTGATCCTGGTTGTAACAGCCTACATCATGCTTATTTCATATCCATATATAAAAAGCAGAGCTGAAGATACAGGGGAATATTATATACTGATGATGCTGGCTGCTCTGGGATCAACAGTTCTGGTGTCAAGCCGCCACTTCATCACTTTTTTCCTGGGACTGGAGCTACTTAGCACCTCCCTGTACGTCCTGATTGCGTTTTTAAGGGATCGTGAACACTCCATTGAAGCCGGTATAAAATATCTGATTATTGCTGCTGTTTCCTCCTCGTTTCTGCTTTTTGGAATGGCATTGATTTATTCAGGCTCAGGGAGCATGTATTTCCCTGATCTGGTTTCCTAT
>CAJDVZ010000115.1_pt2 | contig 10691 bp, 10 predicted proteins | sample 7391481 | NCBI WGS metagenome assembly CAJDVZ01 (sample SAMEA7055721, study PRJEB34461) | soil metagenome | biome: terrestrial ecosystem; feature: Peninsula; material: soil | place: Antarctica | collected 2016 | reverse complement strand
AGCGGAGAGTGAGGGATTCGAACCCCCGGAACCGCAAGCGGTTCAACAGATTTCGAGTCTGCCCCGATCGACCACTCTGGCAACTCTCCATTGCGTCACAAAAGTATAATTTTTTCGTAAATTGCAACCGTTTTCACAAGAGCCATGAAGAAATCAGAGACTTTCCCCGCAAACCACAACTCAGGGCGCCCCCTCAGAAGTGCCACCTTCGCCCTGGCCTTTCTGATGCTGCTGGCAGCATGCACCACCCCGAAGTACATCCTCGACAACGACAGCGCCGCTCTCCAGAAAAAAATCCACAACAAAAGGTTTGGAAATGTCTTCGGGGATATTTTCCTAACCACTGGATCCGCTCTGGTAGCCGTTTTTACAGGTATTTATGTCGCTTATGTTCCCGGAGGCCAAAGTCTTAAAAAAATTGTCCTCAAAAATGTAAGCACCGACCCCCTACAGGTCAACATGCTCACCGACATGATCTGGAAGGACTCCACCTATGCCGATGTGATGAACATCCGGATTCCCCCCGGCGAGACCTGTCGCCTTCTTCTTCCTTCAGGAGCGGTTTATAACCTCTATTTCAGCAATACTTTTGATACCACCGACGACGACGAATTCCTCGTCTTCGACACTTCCACCATGCGAAAGGTCACCCTCTATCCAGGCCTCACATTCCCAAAAGATTCCATTTCGACGGAAACTGCTCCCATCGATACCAGCAAAGTAAATTAAATTCCGGGCGAAGCCCCTTGTCCCCGACCTCAACCTTGTCTTGAGCGAAGTCCTAGAGCCACTTCTTCCGGCGGAAAAACCAGACCATCAACCCGGCAATGACAGCCATCACCGCAAGGACCGCAAAATAGCCCCACCGCCACTCCAGCTCCGGCATATATCTGAAATTCATGCCATATACCCCGACCAGGAAGGTGAGGGGAATGAAAATAGTGGAGATAATGGTGAGTATTTTAATCACTTCGTTGAGCCGGTTGTTGCCCATCGACAGGTAAAGCTCAATCAGACTGGCAATCATCTCCATATAAGACTCCACAGTTTCGATGACGATGGTGGTATGGTCCTGTAAATCTCTGATAAAAGGAAGGGTGCTTTTCCGGAGCAGGGGCGTTTCCGTTCTTTCCATGCGGGAAACCAACTCCCTGAGTGGCCAAACCGATTTGCGAAGCAGCAAATTCTCACGCTTGAGAATATAAACCGCCTTGAGGATCTCCTGGCGCGGAGCCTTTAGCAGCTCTTCCTCATTCTCTTCAATCTGGACTCCAATTTGCTCCAAAATAATGTAGTAGTAGTCCACAATCATATCCAGCAGGCTATAAGCCAGGTAGTCGGCCCCCAAATTCCTTATCTGCCCCTTGCCTTTCCGAAGCCTTTCCCGGAGGGAATCAAAAATATCATCGTAATTCTCCTGGTAAGTGATCACATAATTATCCCCCACGATGATGCTGATTTGCTCAGTCTCAATGAGAAGTTCCTTTTCATTCCAGATTAGCATCTTCAGCACAATGAAAATATGATTTTCCGAGAATTCAATCTTAGGCCGCTGGTTGGTGTTGAGAATATCTTCGAGCACCAGGGGATGGATGTCGAAAAGTTTTCCGGAAGTCTCGATCACCGACGGATCGTGCAAGGCTTTGGTGTCGATCCAGCTCACCGTGAACTCTCCGCCGGGCATGGGCATCCCCTTGAATCCCGCGAACTCCTGCTCCTCCAATTTCTCGCTGTTGTAACGGATCAGTTTTACCCTCACCTGCTCCGACTTTTGCTTACCGGTGTATACCAGGCTTCCTGGTTGCATTCCGGTCTTCTTGCTCAGCTTTTTCATTTTTGCATCCCGCATTACTTCTTCTCTTAAACAATCTTTTACAAATTTCTTATTTTACTGTCCATTCTGTCTCCTTAAAGTGAAATTTTATCGGGAAATAATTAATTTTATGCATCCTTGCCCGGCAAGGATTGAAGCTGAATGTTCATGTGAAAGGTTTAATCAACCGATTTCGTTAACTACATGGAGATGACAGCTCAACCAGTAAATAATAAAACAAGTTATATTAAAAACCGATGAAACGCAGATCATTTATCCGCTCAGCAGCGGCAGTGGCAGGGACGGCAGCAGCCATTCCCGCCTTTGCCACACCATCACCTGCTTCACAGTACGGCTCAAAAGAGCTGTATGAACTCCGGGTTTACCAGCTCACAGGTGGTGGCGCCCGTGAAAATCTGAAAAAGTACCTCACCAATGCGGTTGCCCCTTACCTCAACAGCCATGGTGGAAAAGTGGGGATATTTTCAGAATACAGCCTTCAGGAGCCCCCTAAACTTTATGTGCTGCTTGTATATCCCAATCCGGAAACGATCCTCCTCGTTAGCAGCAACATGGAAAAAAATGCCACTTACATCGAAAGCGCATCAGCTTACCTGCAGTCAGCACCTGATCGTCCCCTGTTTGACCGCTACCAAAGTTCGGTTCTGGAAGCACTGGATGCCCTACCCCGCCACAAACAGCCTTCTTCGGAACGCGGCCTGATTGAACTGCGCATTTACGAGAGTTACAATGAAGATGCAGGACGGAGGAAAATAAACATGTTCAACAAGGAAGAACTTCCTCTTTTCGAGAAAATCGGATTGAATCCTCTCTTTTTTGGAAAAATGCTGGCAGGCACTCATATGCCCGCGCTGGCCTATATGCTCTGGTTTAAGGATATGGCAGAACGGGAGGAGGCCTGGGGAAAATTCAGAAATCATCCCGACTGGATCGCCATGCGCGACAAGCCGGAATATGCCAATACCGTCAGCAAAGTCAATAAAATATTTCTCCTGCCGGAATCAGGATCGCAGATTTGACGTTTTACGCCTCAAAAAGTTGTTCCAGACTGCCAAGGTAATCTTCCAGCCATCCATCCCTGATATTCTCAAACGAATCATCCGGAATGTTAATATGCCGGATTTCAAGATTCGTACTATTTCCGGAGGGATGTATAATGAGGGTTACCACCGAGGGTGTTTCTTCCCCTTCGAAATCCCATTCCTGCACAATTCTGCGGTTTATTTCAAATTCCAGGTTACGGCCTGTAATACTTCCATCCCATAAGGAGAATACACTTCCGGGTTCTTCCGACATCACTGCCGGTTCACCAGTCCATATTTCGATCATCTGGGGATTGACAAGGGCGTTATACACAACTTCGGGAGAAGCATGCAGCGTGACGTATTTCCTGAACTCTTTCATAGACTTGTAATGGGTTAATCAAAGATAGCTTTTATTGACAAATTAGCCGGGATATTCACAATCTTTCTAATTTAGCCGACCAAAGAAAAGAATGATGGGTTGGATACAGAATTATACCCGACTGGTGAAGTTCGAGCATACACTTTTTGCCCTTCCCTTTGCCATGATTGGGTTTTTTATGGCTTCCATACAACCTGGTGCTGACGTCAGCTGGAAGCTCTTTGTGCTGGTGGTGCTTTGCATGGTTTTCGCAAGGAGTGCAGCGATGGGATTTAACCGGTGGCTCGACCGGGGTATTGACAAGATCAATCCCCGGACAGCGCAACGGGAGATCCCGGCCGGTTTGATCACGCCAGCTTCCGCACTTGCATTTGTCATCCTCAATTCGCTGCTCTTCATCATCACCACCTGGTTCATCAACCGGCTCTGCTTCTATCTTTCCCCGGTGGCCTTGTTTGTGATTCTTTTTTACAGCTATACCAAGCGGTTCACCTCCCTTTCCCACTTTTTCCTGAGTCTGGGACTGGCGATTGCGCCCCTGGGAGCTTACCTCGCGGTTACTGCCCGGTTCGACTGGCCGCCTCTGATCCTCAGCGCCATCGTCTTCTTTTGGGTGAGTGGCTTTGACATCATATACTCCCTTCAGGATGAGGAATTTGACATCGAACAGCAACTCAAATCCCTTCCTGCACGTCTGGGAAAAAGGAAAGCGCTCCGGCTTTCGGAAGTCATTCATGGACTAACCGCCCTGATGGTGATTCTCCTGGCTGTGACGTTGAAGGGGGGTGGTCTCCACTGGGCAGGAGTACTCTGGTTCACCGGACTACTGTTCTCACAGCACCTGCTTGTAAAGCCCTACAACCTGCAACGGGTCAATCTGGCATTTTTTACCACCAATGGCATCGCAAGCGTGGCCTATGCCCTCTTCCTGATTGCCGATATGTTCCTGTGATAACGGAACAATCCCGTCAATCAGCCTATTTGCGTATTTCTTTGGCGCGAAGTACCCGGCGGTTAACTTTATAGGAAAAGCCGATACTCACGAACTCCTTGAACTGAAGCCTGGGTTGCCTCATTTTTTTTCCATTGGTATCCAACAGGGGCTTCCCCTCTTTGTCAAGCTTGTCAAAGAGAACTTTACTGTCATATATGGAGTGGATCATCACCCGTGCCGTAATACGTTCAGTCAGCTGCATATTAAAATTGTTTTCCCATTCAATGTCAAACTGGTCGAAGGGATTCAGGTAGTTGACAAACATCCTGTATTTGGTCTCAAATGTGATATTACCGGGGAGAATTTTGGTGTACTTCAGGTCAGTGTTGAGACCCGGTTCCCAGTATGCCTTTTTACCCGGTTTAATCCCAAAGCTTGATTTGTCAAAGGTTAGGGTATCGCTAACGAAAACACTCTTCGCGGTAATTGGAGATATGAAAAGGGAAAAATTCTTGTTGGGCTTATAGTCCATCCCTATTTTAAAGAGGAAACGGCCGGGGGCCAGGAAACCGGAAATGGCATTGTCGCGGTTAGGGTATTTGTACCCATTGAAAAACTGGGTCTGAAAGTTAGCCTCGGTACTGTAATACCACTTCTGAATGGCATTGATGCCCAAACGGGAAAAAACCTCAAACTTATCGTCGTTTTTCTGTATTTTGTCTTCCCCTGGCTTTATCCAGCCACTACGAAATTCTATTCTATTTTCCCATTTCACCTTGTCCTTGTCGGACGAGAAATTGGCGAATCCTTTGGCAACAACCAATATCGAAAGGGCACTGTTCCCTCCTTTTTTCCAGTATTCGTTGAGGTATGTCTGCGTAAACAGCGTGGTACCATCCCCACCGATCGTCCAGGGTGTGTATGCCTGAAACTTGCGCTCAACCTTGTCGAGGTTGTTGGAAGGGGTATTCAGGGTAGTAAAGTCAAAATCCTTCACTGCCTGCTGCCGGAAGCGGGAAAAGGTCACCCCGTCTTCGATGACCAGTTGCATGGTTCGTTTATCGATATTCTGGACCAGCACTGCCAAAGAGTCGTTTTGCTCATTCTTCAGCCAGACACGGGTAAAAAATTTGCCTGCATTACTCAATACCAAAGGAGAAGATACATTACTTAAATTCAACATATTAACTGTCGTATTGTCGATCAGGTTGGCAAAATCGGCCAGCCAGTCAGCTGATCGTACCAGGGAATCATTGACCGCCCGAATGGCCACATCATTGTAAAATTTCAATACCTGAAAATTGCCCTTCCTGACCGATTCAATCTTCTGGCCCCGGAGAACCTGGGTCCGCTCATTGATCAATTTTTTCCGGTAATCTGCCGTCACCTTTTTACGGGCCACCTCCATCATACCGCTAGAAAAGGTTGCCCCAATGGCGATGTTCCACATAGCGGCTCCTCACACTGTCCAGGTTCAGGATCCGCCTGAAATCTTGCGGTGTCTGCACCAGATCGTCAGGAATAGCATCCAGAATTTTCAGGGAATCAGGCATTTCATAAATTCCCTCGGTGAACAGTTGCATACCGAGACCTTCGGAAACCAGCTCCACCTGTTTCATCTCCTCTTCCATCAGTTCAACAGGAACCACCACTTCCCTGGACATATATTCCTGCTTCACCTCTTCGCCAAGGGTAGTCAACTGCTGCTGCAAATTAGGGTAAGAAATGTATCCCGGCAAACTCAGGGAATCGGGAATGTCCTGAGGCCGTCTGACCACAAAGGTTCCCACGGGCACTCCTTTCATCTTGGCAATATGGCTGATAATGGTATCCAAGGGCTCATTCTCGATAAACTGAATCAGCCCCGAAATCCTTTTTTCCGTCAGCTGATCGGTAAAATGCCATTTGCTGCCATGCGACAAATATCTTTTTAACAATTGTATATTAAAATTGAGCGAGTCTGCAAATTCCGGTTCAGCTTCAGGCTGGGCCTTTGCCCCGGAAAATACCAGCACAACCCAAATGAGCGTCATTACAAATTTCTCTTTCATAAAAAAATCGTTATCAGTACAAAACGCAAAAATAAGGCTTCTGGTATGATAAACCAACCTGGGAAAGCAATTCCACCCCAAACCATCCGAAAAATGATTGAGTGATTCATTGAATTGGTGATTTTCCCGGTATTAAAAAATTTTAGACAACCATACAGCATCCTGATGCCTTTCACAGGCTTCTCTCAATCTTCGACAGGATTATGCTTTTCGGTATAGTGAAGGGTTATCAGTACCAGCCGGTAAGTGATCCAGATCACCACAGGAAGGCTGAAGAGCCATAAAATCTGATTGATCATATCTATTAAACCGTTTATAATTAATTATTTCTGCTTATCAGTATACATGTCCCTCTTCTTCCAGCTCTTCCTTATCGATTTTTTTGGAAGTAATCGCTCTCCAGGCATAGAAAATATAAGCCAGGATAACGGGGACCAGCAGGGTAACGTAGCTCATGACCGTCAGGGTGTAGTGGCTCGATGAGCTGTTTGCGATGGTCAGCGAGTCCTGCAGATCAAAAGTCGAAGGGTAATAGGCTGTGTTGTTGTATCCCGCGATGAGGAACAGGGAGAAGACTGTCAGCACCGTGCCGATGCCAGCTCCCCAGATACCCTTGTCGCTGCACTTCTCGAAGCAAAAGACAGTCCGGAAGATCCCCAAAAGGACCAGTACCACGCCCAACAGGAAGAGGATGCCCACTACCGGCATCTCCACCAGGTTTCGGAAATACTTATAAGGTTGCATGAAAACCTCTTTGGTGTCGGGATTCACGGCAAATCCCTCCTTTAGAAGAAGCATCCCCGTGAAGGTAAGGAAGAAGACCAGGAAGGGAATAGCGTCGCGCAAAATCTGTTTCCGGGCGCGGGCAATCACTTCGGTGTGGCGAACGTTCTGGATGATAAAAAGCGTGGCCAGGGTCCGCGACAGGAAAAAGAGTGCCAGACCGAGCGAGAGGTTCTGCACATTGAGGGCCGCCTCCAGTCCGTGCGTGGCTGTTTCCCACTTCGAGAAGTTGAAATCGTTAACCGAGAAGAGCGATCCGGTAAAAAAAGTACCCACGGCAGTTCCCAAAAAAATGGTTGCCACCAATCCGTTGATGTAGAGGAAAACTTCAAAGGTCTTCTTTCCGAGGAAATTGCCGGGTTTGGTGCGGTATTCGTAGGATACGGCCTGGATGATAAAGGCAAAGAGGATGATCATCCAGACCCAGTAGGCACCTCCGAAGCTGGTGCTGTAGAAAAGGGGGAAAGAGGCAAAAAAGGCGCCCCCGAAGGTCACCAGCGTAGTGAAGGTGAATTCCCATTTCCGCCCGAGGATGTTGACAATCAGGGTGCGTTCGGTATCGGTTTTCCCCAGCCTGTAGATGAGGGTTTGTCCTCCCTGCACGAAAAGCAAGAAGACGAGCAGCGCCCCCAGGAGCGAAATGATGGCCCACCAGTAGTGCTGCAATGCGGAATGTGACAGTGTTTCAAACATTATTGGGTTCCTCCTTTCCGGGGTCCTTTATGGATTTGCTTCACCATGATTCTGATTTCAGCGATCAGCAGGATGGTGAAGGTGATGGCAAACAATACAAAGGTAAGCTTCACAGCGCCGGTGCTGATGTGGGAGACGGCAGCCATGGTGGGCATCAGATCCTGGATGACCCAGGGCTGCCGGCCCACTTCCGCTACGATCCACCCCATCTGTGAGGCCAGGTAGGCCAGGGGGATCATCGCGATAGCCGTGATATAGAACCACTTTTTATTTTCCATTTTTCGTTTCAGCAAAAGGTACAGGGTGGTGGCAAAGAGCAGCACAAAGAGGAATCCCAGGACAACCATAATGCGGAAAGAGTAAAACGTGAGTTTTATAGGGGGTATGGCTTCGTGTTGGTTTTGGAAGAAACCATAGCCAAAATAAGGGTAGTTGGCGGTGAGCAAGACCAGGGAGCTGTCCGCGGCCGCTGTGTTGCCGGCCTTTCCGGCATCCTTGTAGCGCTTAAGAGCGGCGACGGCTATCCTCCCCTTTTCTATCTTTTCGGAAGTGGAGATGATTCCCCGCTCAGGGTTTCCGTGGATCAGGTCTTTGATACCAGGAACGTAAGCATTGGCATCGAGGAAGGCCATATAAGAAAGGAAGTTGGGAATCTCAATTTTCAGAATGAAATCCTCCTTTTTGTGTTCTTCCTGATCATAATTGGTACGCAAAAGCCCCACAGCAACCAGAGGAGCATTGGTGCGGCCTTCGTAGAGGTTTTCCATGGCGGCGAATTTCACCGGCTGATACCGGGCCATGAGCCGTGCCGAGAGGTCACCGGTGAGGATCAGAAATACCGACATCACCAGTCCGAAGACCCCGGCCACCACCATGCTTCTTTTAGCCAGCTGCTGTTCCCGGTTCTTCATCAGATACCAGGCACTGATACCGATGACAAAAATGGAGGCCAGCACGAAGCCCGACTGCACCGTGTGGAGGAATTTATTGATGGCCACGGGGGAGAATAAAACCTCCCAGAAACCTGCCATTTCGTTCCGGGCGGTATCGGGATTAAAAAAGGTGCCCGTGGGGTACTGCATCCAGGCGTTGGCCACCAGGATCCAGAGAGCTGAGAGACTGGCACCCACGGCTACCAGCCAGGTCGACAACAGGTGGAATCTCTTGCTTACCTTGTTCCAGCCAAAAAACATTACCGCGATGAAGGTGCTTTCCAAAAAGAAGGCGAGAATCCCCTCGATGGCCAGTGGGGCACCAAAAATGTCGCCGACAAACCAGGAGTAGTTCGACCAGTTGGTTCCGAATTCAAACTCCAGGATGATCCCGGTAGCCACGCCAATAGCAAAATTGATCCCGAAGAGGGTCATCCAGAATTTGGTGATCCTTTTCCACTCCGCATCCCCGGTCCGGACATAAATCGACTCCATAAAGGCGATGATGAAGGAGAGCCCGAGGGTGAGCGGAACAAAGATCCAGTGATACATGGCCGTTAGGGCAAACTGGGCCCGCGACCAGCTAACCAGTGCTTCTTCCATATTATTGTTGTTTTTGGTTAAATTGTTCGATCACATAATCGCTTCTCTCCTCATCGGTACTGAAGCGATCGTTGAGGAAATTTGGGAAAAGGAAAAGCCTGAAAATGGCAAACATAATGAAGAGCTTGATCAGGATGATAAGCCAGAGGGTTTTTCCAATGGTCATACTTCATGCTCCGGAATCCTTCGTAGTAAAAACGGAATATTTTAGTCAGGATGCTCATTTCGTTGTCAAACTCTAAAAGTATAAAAAAATCTTAAGTCTTGAGTCTTGAGTCTTAAGTGTGCTCCGAAAAGTTTGTTTGACCCCTAAACCCGCAGCCCCTATGTTTGTTTGACCCCTAATTCCCCTAAAGGGGACCTGAGTTTTGCTGTTAGTCAAGGACTTGGTATCAAGATTTTATTTGTCTGGTGATTGCACAAAAAATGTTTTTGAGTAAACGAAATTTTATATAGGAACAGAACTTAACCCCCATTTAGGGGGGGCAGGGGGGTCAAACAAACTTCTCGAAGTGGACTCATTTTTAAATGAAAGAATATTAGAGGATTAGAATGTCAGAGTTTTCAATGACCATCGAATGACCATCGAATAACCACTGAATGACAATTGAATGACCACCGAATAACCATCGAATGACCATTGAATAACCATCGAATGCCCATCGAATAACCATCGAATGGACTATTTCCTGGTTATGTCCAGCTGTTGAAGGGTTGTTGCGCCAGCTGAAAATTATAATACCGCAGGTCGTGGGTCACTTCTCTGTCCAGCCATTCCGGCCGCGCAAAGGATTGATCTTCTGTTTCCAGTTCCACCTCGGCCAGAAGAAGGCCCCGGTTTTCGCCCAGAAACTCATCCACTTCCCAGAGGGTATCTTCCACGTTGATCCTATGCCTGATTTTTTCTACCGGTGGAAAAAGTGAGAGCCGAAGGAGTTCCTCTGCATCACTGACAGGGATCGGGTATTCAAATTCCGGGCGGGTGATCCCTTTCATCTTTCCCTTGATGGTGATCCAGGCCTGCTCACCCTCGCGCCTGACACGGACTACCCGCTGAGGGTCTACTGACAGATAGCCCTGTTTCATGACCGTCCGGAAACCGGTTCTGGAAAAGAGCTCCTGTTTTACCAGAAATTTACGTTCCGTTTCTCTCATTTTTTGATATTTTTGGGATAAAAATAGAAATTAATCCTGAATTGAAGCAGCGGCCTGTGCGCGGCTTCCTTCCGGGGTATGTTCATAAAAAGTGTAGTGATATGATTACCAGAGAAGAAGCAGTCAGAATGCTGGAGGAAAGCATCAGCTCGGAAAATATGAAAAGACACTGTTACGCCAGTGAGGCGGTGATGCGTGCGTTGGCGCACCGGCTGGGCAGAGATGAGGAGGAGTGGGGACTTGCTGGTCTCCTCCACGATATCGATGTGGAGATTACCCGGGCCGATCCTTACACACATGGC
>CAJDVZ010000058.1_pt1 | contig 10750 bp, 9 predicted proteins | sample 7391481 | NCBI WGS metagenome assembly CAJDVZ01 (sample SAMEA7055721, study PRJEB34461) | soil metagenome | biome: terrestrial ecosystem; feature: Peninsula; material: soil | place: Antarctica | collected 2016 | reverse complement strand
TTGCTGTTTTTCAACCCTTTGAGTTCGAAATTGAACTTTATATCACCCAGGATGCTTTCATCTGTCCTGATGACCTTGCTGGTGTCTTCGAAATCCGTATCCTGAGTGGCGGCGTTACGCCGATCACATACAGGTATGAAGCTTGGGATGGTACCGTGAAGAAAGTGGACTCCCAATGGGGTGCTGTCAATACCTTCCAGGGACCTGCTGGTTTGCTGTACAAGGTGTGGGCGAAAGATGCCAATGGCTGCGTGGCTTATGTGGAGAAATTCATTAAGAAACCTGCCGCTATTATGTTCCTTTCCATCCAGGATGTGACTTGCTTTGGCGAGACTTCGGCTTCTGCAAAAATCACGGTCACCGGAGAACCCGGCCGTACCTTCACGCTGAGCTTTAGGAAATTCCCGACCCCGGCCAATGGCCCCTGGACTGCCGTTGCAGGCACGTTTACCAGCGAAAAAGTGGTGACTGGTTTGACCTATGGCGATGTCAATGATCAGTCGGGCCACTATTGGTTCAAGGTTACCGACAATCTGGGTTGTACCAAGGAAAGCACCGAGCAGACTTTTGTACCTGTACAGCAGCCGCTGAAGATCAGCATCTGTTGCCCGATTTTGGCTGAGTGCACAGGTTCTGTTCAGGTGAATGTTACCGGTGGAACTGGTCCTTATGTAGTAACTGTGAACGATCAGCCTGTGGTTGGTTTCGTACCTGCCGGTTCAACACTTACATTCCCAGCCGGGAACTATGTGATGAAGGTGGTTGATGCGCACGGATGTGTCAAAATTGAGAACTTCGTTATTGAAACTACACCTGTGGTTCGTCAGGCAACTGCCCACGCTTACAAGACAGAAAAGGTTCAGTTTACGGATGCTGAGGCTAAACTTGACACGCTTATTGCTGCTGGTGTACATACCTTCAAATATGACTTCAATGGTTGTGAACGTACCCTTGTGGTGACCGTTATCGACGACCTGGCCCGCACTGCCACTATTGCCGAAGTGCAGGGTAACACTGACGCCAGTCCGATGGTGGACAACTACCGCCAGATTACCGGTACAGTTACCGGTGTTGTTCCGGGTGTGGGTTACTTCTTGCAGGATGCCGTAGCTCCCTGGAGTGGTATCTGGGTCGCTGATGCTAGCCTGGTTGTCCTCGAAGGCAATGGTGTGAAGGTAGAAGGATTCATCTCAGAGGTGAACGGTGTAACCACCCTCACCGCTGCCAAGGTCTCCGTCGTCAATCCTCCGCTGGCCATTACGCCTATCGTGGTTGCTAATCCCAACGCTGGAAAAGCCGAGAAATACGAAAGTGTCCTCGTTAAGGTCGAAGGTGCCCGATTCATGGGTGCTCCGAATCCTGATGGCAGTTGGGTGATCTTCACCGAAGAGACCAACAAGATCACGGTCAACGACTGGATGTATTCTTACGTTCCGAAGGATGGCCATTTCTACACTGTTACAGGTGTGATAAATGGTGCACACGATCTTTATAAACTTGAGCCAAGGAAACTGGCTGATGTGGTAGATCTCTCTACTTCAACTCCTGTGATTGACGTGAACAACGTGCAGTTCAAAGTTTATCCTAACCCGTTCAGTGATGTGCTGAATATCGACAACAGCGAAAAGCTGACCCGCGTCACGGTTACCAACATTGCCGGACAGCGTGTAATCGATGTGCAGTCTCCTGAGCGTGTGATACGTACTTCTAATCTGGTTAGCGGCGTCTATGTCGTCACCCTCTTCACCGAGGCTGGCATTGCCAAAACAGAAAGGTTGGTAAAAAGGTAATACCGAATTGATTGATTAAAAAGGGGGAACCGAAAGGTTCCCCTTTTTTTGTACCTTAAATTTCTGACATAAAAAAAGCCGGAACTTTGTTGAAGCTCCGGCTTTTTTTTGTCAGATTCTGTCGCGCCTGTGGACAAATTTGTACAAGTAATATTTCAGGGGGTGGGAGTACTTGAGTTGTTTCCATGGTCTGCTGCTGTGGGGAAGGTGCAATACCCCGTTTTCAAGGAGCAGGTAATTACGGAAATGGAGCCTTAGGGAGGTGCGGCTGATGTGGATATCGAACCAATCCTTTCTGGAGGATAACTCGCTGAAATCGTATCTCCGAAGAAATTCGCCGGTGATCAGCGTGCAGCAAAAGCTCAGACTACGGGATGTTTCCGTTACCGGACTGTTTTCCTTTTTGACATGGGAATACGGAAAATTGAAATTCCCCTCCTTGTCGAGGGTGATAACTCCTATTAATCCCGGATTTTTTAGCTTACCGGCCAGATGTATCAATTGTTGGAGGGTATTCTCATGGATTACCACATCTGATTCGATCACTACGAGAGGGACATTGGCCTGCAGCGCCATGGTCTGGGCCATCCGGAGTACCAGCTTATAATTGGGTGACGGCGATAGGGTATGGTCACGGAGGTGAACAAGCTGATAGTGGTATTTTTCAAGGTTATCTGCCAGGTATTTTTCTGTTTCAGGTCCGCTGAAGTCATTGAATACCACATATTGAAAATTTCCTTCTGCCTTTGATACAGCTTCAATGGTCAACCTGGTGGTATCCAGGGAATCTTTGACGGGGGTGATTACCAGTGCTTCCATGGGTCACTTCCTGTTAAAGTCGCGGGAAAATGCCTGGGCTGCAGGCATCACCAGGATGTCGTCGATATTTACATGCGGCGGGCGGGTGATGACAAAAAGGATGGTTTCGGCGATGTCGTGTGCAAAGAGCGGGGTGAACCCTTCATAAACTTTGCTGGCTTTCTCCTGGTTTCCCTTGAAACGGACCAGTGAGAATTCAGTCTGGACAGCGCCGGGAGATACTGAAGTGACTTTAATTCCCTGTTTCAGCAAGTCAAGGCGCATGGCCTTTGTAAGTGACTGTACTGCATGTTTGGTGGCGCAGTATACATTCCCCATCGGATAAGTTTCCTTTCCAGCAATGGACGCGATATTGATTATATGACCTGATTTTCGCTCTGCCATTCCGGGAGCGATTTTACGGGTGACGTACAGCAAACCTTTTATATTGGTATCGATCATCTGCTCCCAATCGTCCGTGTCGCCCTCGTGGATCGCATTCATGCCTGCTGCGAGCCCTGCGTTGTTAATCAGGATATCAACCGTCCTGAAGGCTTCAGGGAGCCTGTCAATGGCATTGTTGACGGCTTCGCGGTCTCTGACATCAAAATGAAGCAATTCGATGTCACTCTGAAATGAGGATTGAAGCCGGTTACGCAGGGCAATGAGTCTCTCTTCCCGTCTTCCGGTGAGGATGAGACGATATCCGTGCTGAGCCAGCAATTCTGCTGTTGCTTCTCCGATTCCGGAGGTAGCTCCAGTGATCATCACAATTTTATCCATGGAATGAACTTTTACTTTTAGTTCCGAAATTTAAAAAATTCCTGCCAATCGTTATTATTTCCACCCACTTAATTACCTTTGTTTGCAGGAATTTATAAATATGTGCGGCATGACTGAACAGGAAAGTGTACTGACATCATTCAATATTGATGACATAACGGAACCTGAAAGCATCGGGGATGTGGTGTTTTCTCTGATGGTCAATCCCAACCTTTCGACCATTAACTATTTCAATGATTTCAGTGAACTAGCCATTACTCCTGACTCTGTCGGCGGGGATGACAATGAGGAAAACAATATTTTTGAGCTGACTGGTGCAGGACAGAGCATGTTTATGACGACCCATGCCTTCCACCACCACCTGGAAAATGATCCACAGAAGGCCATTGAAATTCTGATCTCGCGGGCAGCCCGGAAAATGTTGTGTTTTGGGGCTATACCACAGGTTGTCTCTGCGTTTCTTTACCATATCAATTTTGCGGATCCGCGTGGCCACCTGATTGCTTCAGCTGCCAGGCGCGGGCTTGAACGGGCTGCATGCACCTTTCATTTGAAGGTTACCGACCGCAAGATCCGTTTTGACCATTTCAGCGGACATGGACCTGTGCCTCCCACGCTTATCGTAAGCATGATGGGATTGGTTGACAAAGAACACACCACAACCCATGAATTCAAAAGCAAGGGAAATAATATTTTCATGATCGGTAAGCCTTCGGAAGATATCGGGGCATCGGAATACCTGGAGTTTTACCATGGGATTTCCGATTCACCCCTTCCGGAGTTTGATCTGGAGAGGGAGGCGGCCATCCAGAAGGCACTGGCAGGGCTCCATGAGCTGAAGCTGGTGAGCAGCGCTAGTCCGGTGGGTAAAGGTGGTCTTTTCTTCACCCTCCTGCGTGCATCTTTTCCCCAAAGCCTGGGGTTTGATATTACTACCGTGGCAGAGGTACGCAGGGATGCTTTTCTTTTCGGGGAAGCCATGGGCAGGATACTGGTCGACGTGGAACCTGATAAGGAAGATGACTTTGTGGATTTCCTTTCAGGAATGGGTATTCCCTTTTTCATGCTGGGGCATGTGACCCGCGGGGAAATCCGCATCGACGATGTCTCACTCGGTTTTATCGATAAAATGAGCGCCAGCCTCTGATGGTACTTCCCTACAATGACTCTCTTATGGGAAAGAAGCAGCAGGTAAGGGCGATGTTCAACAACATTGCTTCAAGTTATGACCTGTTGAATCATATTTTGTCGTTCAATATTGACAGGATGTGGCGTAGGAAAGCCATTGATATGTTGAGGGAACTTTCACCGCAGAACATCCTGGATGTGGCTACCGGTACCGGTGATTTTGCCATTGAGTCACTTCGCCTTCATCCGGCCAGGGTTACCGGAACTGATATTTCGGAAGCCATGCTTGAAGAAGGGAAGCGGAAGGTGCAGAACAAGAAGCTCACCGATAGGATCGGATTTGTTTGGGGCGATGCGGAAAACCTGCCATTTGAAGGGGAAAGTTTCGATGCGGTAATCTCAGGTTTTGGAGTCCGTAATTTCGAAGATACGGAAAAGGGGATCAGCGAGATGTTCAGGGTGTTGCGAAGGGGAGGGCAGGTGGTGTTGCTGGAATTTTCGAAGCCCCAAAACCCATTCTTCAGGCGGCTTTACCGTATCTATTTCACGAAGGTACTCCCCGCTGTAGGCAGGATGGTGTCGAAAGACCAGTCGGCCTACCGCTATTTACCCGATTCGGTGCGGGAGTTTCCCGAGAGAGAAGCATTTCTGGAATTGCTGGAGGCTGCAGGTTTTGAAAAGTGCCGGTTTGCATCGCTTACATGGGGCATCGCTGCCAATTATACCGGTTTAAAACCACACAGGTAGGTACCGGACAATAAAAACCTGAAAAATTTGTTTATGGAATGATGGTGACACGATCTTCGATTAGGATTTGGAGCATGGTGGTGCTGCTCATGGCTACTTTTGCCGGACAGAGTCAACAGGTAAAGCTGAGGCATCTGACTACCTTTGATGACAAATTGCTCCATTTTGGTTTTACACTCGGGGTGAATACGCTGGATTTTAGAGTCCGGAATTATATGCCTATCGGGGAAAATGGAAATTTTGTTCCTGACAACAGGTGGGTCCCTGAACCTCATCCCATAGGGGTTACCGATACGGTCAGGGCCGATGTGGCCGGGCTGATTCCCGGTTTTACCGTGGGTATCGTGACAAACCTGCGGATTACGCGCTACCTCGATCTCCGGTTTTTACCCGGTATGTCGTTCGGAGAGCGTAAGCTGAAATACAACATCGAGGTGATCGACAATAACTACACCTTCAACGAACCGCAATATGACTATTCGATCAAGTCGACCTTCATCGATTTTCCTGTTCTGGTGAAGTACAAAGCAGAGCGGATCAACAACGGTTGTCCCTATGTGATTTTTGGGGGTGCCCTGCGGGTCGACATCTCCAAGTCGGCTTCCGAAGACCTGGTGGGCCTCACCCGGTCGGGGTACTATGCTGAACTGGGGGCAGGATGGGACAGCTACCTTCAGTTTTTCAGGTTTTCGGTGGAAGCGAAGGTGAGTCTGGGCTTGAACAACCAACTGGGAGACGGTCCCGATAACACCCAACGTCAATACTATACCAACGCGCTGCGTTCCCTGAAATCGAATGTCTTCACCTTATCGTTCCATTTCGAGTAATGGATGTTTGACTTCCTTGTTCTGCCACATGGTTTCATCTCCTTCTCCTGATTTCTGAAAGTACAATGGCTGTGGCTGTGGAGACATTCAGGGAGTCAACTACGGCCAGCCCGCCAGAAAAATCAGGAATGGTGATTCTGAGGCTGACAAAGGGGACCAGCTCCTTGCTGATGCCTTTCCCTTCGTTCCCAAGGAGGATGATCCCGTTGCGGGGGAGTTCCGTGGAGTAGATAGGTTCACCGTCCATGAAGGTACCCGACACCGAAACAGGTTGGTCTCTCTGAGATCTGAGGAATCCGGGAAGGGAAACATAATGGACCCTGACCCTGGTGATGGCTCCCATGGTGGCCTGCACTGTTTTGGGATTGTATATATCAGCGCTGCCCGGAGAACATATGATGTCGTTGATGCCGAACCAGTTGGCCAGTCTTACAATGGTGCCCAGATTTCCCGGATCCTGGATGTCGTCGAGGCAGATCACTGGATTTGTGGCAGCCACATCATCCTGAAGGGTATAAACAGGGATGCGGCAGAGGGCAAGGCATTGCTGTGGATTTTTCAGCAGGCTGGCCCTGGCGATTTCCGTTTCGTCACTTTCAGTCCACTCTTCTGCACGGGGAAGCAGTAACTTCACCTCCTCGAGGAACCCGGGGGTACCTGCCAGAAAGGCTACCCCGGTATCCGACTCCAGCAGGGTTTTGACCAGTTTGTTCCCTTCGGCTACGAAAAGAAGCTCCTGATTTCTGAATTTTTTGTGTTCCAGTGATTTGATCAGCTTGATCCTGTTTCTGCCCAGCATAAAAAATGATTTTTTTAAAGATAAAACCAAAAACAGAGACTCATCACGGATCCGTTGATTATTTTTGCAGAAACCGAATGAAGCTTCATAATGCACATGGTCTTATCATCCCGCTCCGGACTTTTTGCCGCACTACTTTTGTTTGTGCTTTTCATGGCTTCATGTTCGGGAACCCGGTATATTCCTGAAGGGGAGCATCTGCTGAACAAGGTTGAAGTGGAGACCGACAATCGGGAGATTAACCGTGAAGAACTTATGTCCTATGTTCGTCAGCGGGGGAATACCCGGATTCTGGGATTTTTCAAATTTCACATGTGGCTTTATAACCTCTCTCCGCCCGACAAGCCCAACAGTTGGCTGAAACGGTCGGGGGAAGCTCCTCAGATTTACGATGAAGTGTTGGCCTTCCAGTCGCGTGAGCAGATCAGACAGTACCTTTTCAACAAGGGTTATTACGATGCATCAGTGAAGTTTAAGGAGGATACCCTCCGGAATAATAAAAAAAGCAATCTTACCTATAAGGTAGCCACGGGAGATCCCTGGCTGGTCAACGATGTTCAGTATGAAGTCGGGGACAGCGTCATGCGGCAGCTTTTTAACGAAAGTTACCGCCCCCGAAACCTGAAAGAGGCTGCTCTTTTCGATCTGGATATGCTGGACCGTGAACGGGATCATATTACGGGTTTTTTCAGGGACAGGGGGTATTATTACTTTTTAAAGCCTTTTGCTTTCTTTGAAGCCGACACGCTGAAGCAACACGGGTATGCCGATCTGAAGATGCTGATTGAGCTTCCGGGTGGTACCGCCGCTGATTCCCTGAGGATTTTCAAGCCTTACCGGCTGAACCGGTTTACTTTCAAAGTGATTTCAAGTGGACAGGAGAGCGTGGAGAACGACACGCTCAGGCAAGAGAGAAACACCTTTATATTCCCGAAATCGTTTCATTACAATCCGATGCTCTTCCGCCGGCTGAACAAGATGGAAGCCAGTGAGTGGTACCATGCCGGCAATGCGGAAAAGAGCTTTGAGGCGCTGAACCGGCTGCGGCAATTCCGGTTCATCAACATCAGTTTCCGGGAAGCAGAAGAGGCGCCTGCTCCGGCGATGCTCGATTGTTTCGTGGATCTTTCTCCTCTGAGCAGGCAGTCGACATCGTTCGATGTGGAGGGCACCAACACCTCGGGTAACTTCGGGATTGCCGGCAACCTCAACTATTCTCACCGCAACCTGTTCCGTGGCGCTGAAATCCTGAACCTGAAGCTAAGGGGAGCCATGGAGCGACAGCAGGCCATCATGAAAAATGAGTCGTTCGATTTCAACACCCGGGAGTTGGGAGTGGAAGCTACCCTTATTGTTCCCAGACTCCTGATACCCGGGAATTTCTTCCCTTCTTTCGGGAGTTCATTACCCAAAACCTTGTTTACCCTGGGGTACAATTTTCAGCGCAGGCCGGATTATACCCGTACCATTTCAACCATGCGGCTGGGATATGAGTGGATGACTTCAGAATACAAGCGGCACAACCTGAATATTTTTGACTTCAATATGGTGGATCTTTCCCGTTTTAATCCCGAATTTATCAATTCAATTTTTGATCTCTATATCCGGGGAAGCTTCACCGATCACCTGATTCTGGCTTCCAACTACTCCTTTGTGTACAATACGCAGTCGATCCGGATAAGGGAAAATTACACATACCTTCGGTTGTCGGCCGAATCGTCGGGCAATTTTCTGAACCTGCTGTCGCATATCACCCGGGCCGCAAAAACTACTGAAATTGATACCACCGGTCTGAAACCCCAGATTTACTATAAGCTTTTGGACACCAGGTATGCCCAGTACATCAGGGGTGATGCTGAATTCCGGAAAGGCTATATGCTTGACAAATACAATTCGGTGGTTGGCAGGGTCTTTTTCGGAATAGGTTTTCCTTACGGGAATTTTGACGTACTGCCTTTTGAGAAGAAATATTTCACGGGCGGGGCTAACGGGATCAGGGCCTGGCAGGTACGATCGCTGGGTCCGGGAACCTATCATGCCTCGCAGGGATCCTATCCTAACCAGTCGGGCGATATCAAACTGGAGGCCAACCTGGAATACCGTTTCAAGCTCACCCGGTTCCTGGAGGGGGCTTTTTTCCTCGATGCCGGCAATGTGTGGGCAATCAACGAGGGCCCTGGGAACAGGTACCGGCCTAAGGTTCGATTTTACCTATTTTATTTTTCGCCTCGACCTGGGGTTGAAAGTGCGGGATCCGGCACAGGCGGCTTATGACGGATGGATTCCCGGCCATCGCAAACTTATTGGCAACGATTTCAACCTCTCTTTTGCCATTGGTTATCCGTTCTGATTGAAACTCACGAAAATGAATAACCATCGAATAACCAAAGATTTTTTATTGTCATAAGCTGAAGGCGTATATATTTGCAAAAAAAGGTTTATGAAAAGTAATCAGGGAAACAGGGAGTCGTTTGCCACCAAATTCGGGGTTATTGCGGCCACAGCCGGGTCGGCAGTAGGGTTGGGGAATATCTGGAGATTTCCCTATTTGTTGGGAGAAAACGGGGGAGCGGCATTTCTGCTGATCTACCTGGGTTTTGTGCTGATGATCGGCATCCCGGTGATGCTTTCTGAATTTGTTATTGGCCGGTCGGCAAGGAAAAATCCTTACGGGGCCTTCCGGTTGCTGGCACCCGGAAAACCGTGGTATCTGGTAGGACTGATGGGTGTGGCTGCTGCTTTTATGATCCTTGCCTTTTACACCACCGTGGCTGGCTGGACCCTGGAATATATGTACCAGTCGGTGATCAATGGCTTCGAATCGAAAAGCGGGGCTCAGCTCAGTGAAATGTTTACTGCTTTCAGGAGCAACTCATGGCGGCCACTGCTCTGGTTTCTGGTTTTCATGGCGATGACGGCGACCATTATCTTTATGGGTGTCAAAAAAGGGATCGAAAAATCGACAATGATTCTGATGCCGGCTCTTCTTGTAATATTATTGATTCTATGTGTTCGCTCGCTGATGCTTCCCGGATCCATGGAGGGTGTCAGGTTCCTTTTCAATCCCGACTTTTCCAGGATAACCGGCTCTTCCATTCTGGCAGCGCTTGGGCAGGTCTTTTTTTCCATGAGCATAGGGATGGGGACCCTGATCACCTATGCGTCCTACTTTCCGGCAAAGGACAACCTCTTCAGTACGTCAATCTCCGTAGCTCTGACCGATACCCTGATTGCAATTCTGGCAGGAATTGTCATTTTTCCGGCAGTTTTCTCTTTCCACATTGCGCCGGGCTATGGGGAAGGACTTGTTTTCGTTACCCTTCCCGGGATCTTCCAGCAAATGCACGGAGGGAGCTTCTTTGCCCTGCTATTTTTCCTGCTTCTCGGACTGGCAGCCCTGACTTCCACCATTTCGGTGCTCGAAGTGATTGTGGCTTTCTTCGTGGAAGAGCTGAACCTTACCCGCAGGGCCGCTACCTGGATTGCGGCTTCCACCGTATCCATTCTGGGCCTCATGTGCGCTCTTTCGTGGAACAGCGCCCTGGAAGGCGTTAAAATTTTCGGGTTGAACATCTTTGGATTACTCGATTTTACTTCTGCCAACATCCTGTTGCCGGTAGGTGGCTTTTTTATCGTCCTTTTTGTGGCCTGGTTTTTCGGTCGGGATAAGACCCGGGCTGAATTGTCCAGCTCAGGCACCCTGAAAGCCCGGTATATTCCTGTCTATATCTTTATTATCAGGTACATTGCCCCTGTGGCCCTGGCCTTCATTTTCCTGAACGGATTGGGACTGATCCGCATCTGATAATTTTTGAACCTGAAAATCCTTAAGATTCCGTTTTTTTTCATTATCTTAAAGGTCCGGAAGAGAGGACGCT
>CAJDVZ010000048.1_pt1 | contig 10770 bp, 10 predicted proteins | sample 7391481 | NCBI WGS metagenome assembly CAJDVZ01 (sample SAMEA7055721, study PRJEB34461) | soil metagenome | biome: terrestrial ecosystem; feature: Peninsula; material: soil | place: Antarctica | collected 2016 | reverse complement strand
CAGTTCTATTAATGATGTTATTTGATAATGACTGTTTTATCCACTTCGTAATCCATGCCGCCTGACCTCCAGGTGGTTTTGACGATGTAACGCCCCGGGGTCAGATTCCCGGAGGGAATCCGCATCACGCTGTCGGTGAAGTTTAGGGGGTAACTGATATCCATGTTTTGGTTAGAAGGTCGGAAGAAAAGAAGGCTCCCGCTTTCAATGGTTGCGGCCAGGTGACGGGGGAAGATAAGGATGACCGAATCGCCGGTTTCCGTAATGGTGAGCAGGGGGGCAAATTCTGCCGACCGCCGGTTCTTTTCCATCTGCCGGGTATAGTCGACCCCTTTTTCATAATAATCCTTGTGGACCATGTTGACATCCTGATGAAAGGCGAAAACCACGAAAGAGAGCAGGGCTGCCAGGAAGAGGAAGAGAAAAACGACAATCCCTGTGCCCCAGGTAAATTTGATGCGCATAGTGAGAATTTTACGATTTAAGACTCAAGACTTAAGATTTTAGAGTACGTCACTCGCACACTTCCCCCTGGGGTCCCATGGCATTGGGTGGGTTGGAGCCTTTGATGCTGATCACATAGCTGGCGACCTGGCTGATCTTCTCGTCGTTGATTTGTCCTTTGAAGGCCGTCATCCCTTTGGTGGGAAAGCCGTTTTTGATGATATTGAAGACCTCGTCGAATTTACAGCCATGGATCCAGTTTCCGTCGGTAAGGTTTGGGCCAATGACGTTTCCTTCCCCGACAGTTCCGTGGCAGGCTGCGCAGTTCATGGATGCGTATACCTCTCTGCCGGCGTTCAGGGAAGCTTCATCGGTGAGCAGGATCAGCGCGCCCGCCGGAGCTTCTGACTGGTATTTCAGTTTTGCATTTTCCAATGCCCGGGCATATTCTACATCCTGGTCAGGTCCTACCTTTAGCCAGAAGTAATAGGCCCCGTATAGGATGGATATCCCGATGGTAATGTAAAAGATGGCCATGATCCATCCAGGCGGGGGATTGTCGAGTTCCTGGATACCGTCGTATACATGTTCTTCGCTCACCGAGTCGGAACTATGTTCCCCGTCGTCATCGTAACCGGCGGGATCTTTGATATCTGATGTCATGTTATTTTGGTTTAAATGGATGTTTTGTGGTCTGTTTCCTCCTGGTCATCGAGAAGGGCGTTTTTGATTTCCTCCATTTCCTTGCGGGGCCTGATCAGGGTCCGCACCACGAAGAGCAGGAACATAATGAAGAAGATCAGAAGTCCGGCGATATACCAGATTTCGATTCCGTCTATGTTTTCCAGCAGGTTACTGACTATCTTCATTGGTTTGGAAGTTTTGCAGGATAAAAGCTGTCAGCTGTAGAATCTGGGTCTCTGAAAGCTGAGATTTGTAAGCGATCATTCCCTTGGCGGGGCTACCCTCTCTGATGGAGTGTGCTACAGCCTCCGGAGCGTTGGTGTTGATCCATTCCCGGTCAGTAAGGTCGGGGAAAGCCGGAGGGATGCCTTTCCCTTCGGGACCGTGGCAGACTGCGCAGATTTTCAGGTAATTTTCCTTGCCTGCTTCCAGGTCAGCAGCGGTGGCAGGAAGTACCACCGGCGGGAAGCCGTCCACTCTGGAAGCTTCTGCATCCACAGGTTGGGAGATGTCCCTGCCCAGTTTATGAAGATAGGCGATCATGGCGATCATCTCTTTGGAGGGGTCGATTTCTATACCTGAATTATTAAGATCGGTTGCGATGGCGGATGCCTGTTCCTGCAGGTCGGCAATGGCCTGTTGGTCATATCCTACTGGATAGGGGGTTCCCAGTTTTTGGAGGACCCTGATCTTGGCCGGAATGATTTTGATGTCGATATTGTTGGCAGCGAACCAGGGATAGGCCGGCATGATGGAGATTGCGTTCATCTGCTGCGGATCGATAAAATGGTTGAAATGCCAGGCGCCATTTTTGTACATCGGGCCGCTGATGTTCCCTGCGCGGGCCAGGTCGGGGCCGGTCCGGCGGGATCCCCACTGGTAGGGACGGTCATAAACGAACTCCCCTATCTTTGAATACTCCCCATAGCGGTCGGTTTCCCAGCGGAAAGGCCTGACTACCTGTGAATGGCAGGTGTAGCACCCCTCCCTGATGTAAATATCGCGGCCTGCCAGTTCCAGCGGGGTATAAGGGGTTACGCTCTCTATGGTCGGAATATTCGACTTGATGAAAACCATGGGGATGATCTCGACAGCGCCGCCAATGGCCAATACGACAAAGGCGACCAATGAGAACTGAATCCCTTTTCTTTCGAGCCAGCGGTGAACGGTTTCCTTTTCCAGGTTGAGGGGGCCCATTTTTGGCAAGGCGGGGGCTTCAGCAGCCTCGTCGTCGGGACAGCTCCCTGTTTTCATGGTTTTCCAGAGGTTGAAGAGCATCAGCAGGAAGCCGGTGAGGAAGAGGGTGCCCCCGATGATCCGGAGGGTATATAAAGGCAGGTTGTGGTTAAGGATTTCCATGAAGTTGGGATGGGCCAGGAAACCTTCCGGCGTGTATTCCCGCCACATCAGCCACTGGGTCACTGCCGACCAGTAAAGGGGGATGGCATAAAGGAGGATTCCCAGGGTGGCGATCCAGAAGTGGGTGTTGGCCAGCTTCTGCGACCAGAGTTTGGTGCGGAAGAGCACTGGCACCAGCCAGTAGAGCATGCCGAAGGCGATGCCGCCGTTCCAGCCCATTCCGGCAATATGGACATGGGCGATGGTCCAGTCGGTGAAGTGGGTGATGGCGTTGACATTTTTCAATGACAACATGGGCCCTTCGAAGGTAGCCATGCCATAGGCGATGAGGCCCACCACGAAAAATTTGAGTTCGGCGCGGTCGCGGACTTTGTCCCAGGCGCCCCGGAGGGTCAGGAAGCCGTTGAGCATCCCTCCCCACGAAGGGGCGATGAGCATCAGCGAGAAGGTGGTTCCCAGTGCCTGGGCCCACTCCGGCAGGGCCTGGTAAAGGAGGTGGTGCGGCCCGGCCCACATGTAAAGGAAGATCAGCGACCAGAAGTGGATGATGCTCAGCTTATAGGAATAGATCGGGCGGTTTACGGCCTTGGGAAGATAGTAATACATCAGTCCGAGGATCGGCGTGGTAAGGAAGAAGGCCACGGCATTGTGCCCATACCACCATTGAACCACAGCATCCTGAGCTCCTGCAAACATCGAGTAGCTCTTGAAGAGCGATACGGGCAATGCAAACGAATTGACAATATGAAGAATAGCTACTCCGAGAAAAGTAGCCAGGTACCACCAGATGGCTACGTAAATATGCTTGACCCGGCGGATCATGATGGTGCCAATCATGTTCCAGCCGAAAGCCACCCAGACGATGGTGATCAGGATATCAATGGGCCATTCCAGTTCGGCGTACTCCTTGGAAGTGGTGAATCCCAGCACCAGGGTGACTGCTGCCAGCAGGATAATCAGCTGCCATCCCCAGAAGTTGAGCGCACTCAGCCTGTCACTGTACATTCTGGTTTTGAGGAGTTTTTGCATGGAGTAGTAAACTCCTGCGAAGATGCCATTCCCCACGAAGGCAAAAATGATCGCGTTGGTGTGCACCGGCCTGAGCCTTCCAAAAGTGAGCTCCGCCACCCGGCCATTGAACCAGGGGAAGGAGAACTCCAGGGCAATGTAAAGCCCCACAGTGACCGCCACAATTCCCCAGGCCACCGTCGCCCAGATAAACTGCTTGACAATCTTATTGTCGTAATAGAATTTCTGAAGTTCCATGTATGGTAGTTTAATAGTTTCCTTTCCTTTATCTCAACCTCAATCTAATTCTTGTTCTTGTCCTTATTATTATCCTCGTTATCATCCTCGTCCTCGTCACTGACCTCATCATCAAAAAGCATCCTGTACGGAGGGGTTTCGTTGTCGTCGAACTGTCCGGTTTTAACAGCCCAGATAAAAGCAGCCAGGAAGATGAGTGCCGCCACCAGACTGGCTCCGATCAGCAGGAAGAAGATGTTCATGTCCGGTATGCAGTTTCAGGGTCTGTGTTGATCACTCTTTTCCAGCTTTGAATATTTTAAAGATCTGGAAGATCACGTATCCGATGGTCAGCCACACGCCACCGACCACGCCGAAGAAGGAGAGAATCAGCCACCATTCGGTCCGGTCGTTGGTCGACCAGAGAACCCGGTCGCTGAAGAGGTTTTCAGGTTCTGCAGGAGCGGCGATTTTTACCCGGTTTATTAGCAGGGGATCACTGTTGTATTCCTCACCGAGGGTAACCACCAGGTCGATAATGCCTTCCTTGTCGCCTTTGTAACCTTCAGCAAATATATACTCAGCCTGCCCGGTGGCGTTGGTTATGGTATGTCCGATACCCAGGCTTCCGAAAGTCCTTTTTGCATTGATAAAGACATCGGCGTTGGCCAGGGGAACCCACTGTCCCGATTTGTCAAGGAGCTGTGCCGAAATGGTAAGTGTGCGTGCTGACTCATCGATAGCTCCCTGGAGCCTGGCTGGCACGGGTTCCTCTTTGACCAGAAGATCCTTATTGGCAGGGTCGAAACTTTTCATGAAGCTGACGATTTTCCAGCGGTGCTCTTCGGTCAGCGTGGAGGCAAAAGCGGGCATGGCTGCACGTCCCGTCGAAATCTTGTAAAACAGGTCCCCTTCGCTGTTGCTCAGCATCTGTTCATCAGTCACATCAGGGGGAGGGGGAACCAGCGGCAGGGCATTGTTTTTGCCCGGGTCGCCGTGACACGACTTGCAGTTGACAGTATAGAGCTCCCTTCCGGCTTTGACATTCTCATTGTTGAAGGCCGAAGGGTTTTTCAGCGCCTTCTGATCAGCGGGGACTTCCCATTCCTGGCTGAAGAGCTGAAAACCCGGCAGTAGAAAAAGCACTGCGGCAGTGATGGTGAGAAACTTGTTCATAGTTTACTGGTTTTCAGGTTTTTCGGACAGGTATTTCTTGTCGATGCCCTGCTGGTGGGCGACCTCCCAAATGGGAACCACCGGGAAGAGTTTGGCCAGCATGGTGATGATGAGCAGGGCAGACACAAAGGCAAACATAATGATGACGATCTCATTGCTGGTAGGCGTATAGTGCCTGAAGAAGTCGGGCACATTCTGTATCGGCAGGTGGGGATGTTCCATGGTGGGGACGACGATGATGTACCGTTTAAACCAGGAGGCCACCAGTGCAAGAAAGGAGATCAGAAACATCGGCAGGGGTTTCCGGAAATACCTGAACAGGAGCAGAATGATGGGCAGGATAAGCCCGGCGAACTGCACGATCCAGAACAACCCGGAGAAGCCTCCTGTAAAGAGTTCGTGGAGGTGGATACCCTCGTGGAGCCGCATTTTATAACCGGGCACAAGGAACTCGTTGATATTGAAATATAGGTATACCAGGCAGACGAAGACCATGAGTTTTCCCATCATATCGAAATGGTAGTCGGTCAGGTAGTTTTTAAGCCGGTATCGGACGCGGTAAACATACATGACCATGACCACAGCGGCAGTGCCGGCGACAAAGGCTCCCGAGACGAAGTAGGGGCCGAAGATGGTGGTATCCCAGCCGGCCCTCAGGGTGGAAGCGAAAAGCCAGGAGGTAACGGTATGGATGGAGAGACCCACGGGAATGATCAGAATCATAAGAACCCGCATGGCATGGGCCATGAGGCGGAACTGTTCGTCGTTTCCTTTCCAGCCCAGGGCCAGGATTTTGTAAAGTTTCTTCTGGATTTCGGGAACTCCTGTGAGCCGGTCGCGCAGAAGTGCGATATCAGGGATCAGCGGGAGGTAAAAGAGCAGTACCGAAATGACCAGATAAGTGGTGATCACGGTGATGTCCCATAGGATAGGAGAGGCGAAGCGGCCATGCAGGAAGACGTTGAGGAGTCTGTCAGGGCGCCCCATGTCCATGACGATAACCACCCCGGCAAGGGCCACAGCTGCAATGGCTACCTGCTCCGCCACCCTGGAGATGGGTTTTGACCATTCAAATTTCAGCAGGTGGAGGGTGGAACTGATCAGAAATCCAATGAGGCTCACCGCCACAAAGAAAACAAAGTTGGAGATGTACATCCCCCAGGAGACATAGTCGCGCATGCCGGTAACCCCCAGCCCACGCTGAAACTGGATGATGAACCCCCAGACGCCCACGATGGCAAACATTACCAGGATGAAAAGCCAGAAACGACTCAACTCGTCTTTGTGCGTGATCGAGCGGGTGAGATCCTTGAAGATTTTGTCGAGCTCTTTTCTCGATTCTTCAGGTGATTTTATTTCATTCATGTGCATAAAATATTGCGTTGTGATGGTTCATGATTCTGGTTTGTTATGCGTTCAGGCTTCATGTCCCTGTTCCAGGAGGTCACCCTCAAAGGGGAAGGTTCTGTTTTTGGGAGGCAGATAGTACACTCTGGGTTTGGTGCCGAGTTCTTCCATCAGGGTATACCCCGCGTTATCTCTGATCAGCTTGCTGAAACTAACCGTCTCTTTGGTAGTACCGTTGGTGACGGCATCCTCGTTGCGGTCACCGAACCAGTATACGCTGTTGGGGCATGCCGACACACAGGAGGGGAGTTTCCCATCGCGCAACCGGTCGGCGCTGAAGAGGCATTTGGAGATGGTGCCCTTTTTCTGGGGGACGTTGGCTTCGATGTTGTAGGTGACGCCCACGTACTGTTCGGCATCGCGGGGGTCAAACCAGTTAAAAACCCTGGCGGAATAAGGACAGGCGGCAATGCAGAAACGGCAGCCTATGCACCGCTCATTATCGATGAGTACGATTCCGTCGGCCCGCTTAAAGGTGGCATTCACCGGACAAACTTTGGTACAGGGGGGATTGTCGCAATGCTGGCAGGGTTTGGGCATGTAATAGGGAGCGGTATGTTCCGCGTCCTGCATCTGAAGTACGTTGATGTGGTGCTGCTCAGGCCTCAGCTGGTGGTGTTTCTGGCAGGCAGCCATACACTGGCGGGCATTGCGGCATTTCGAGAGGTCGATTACCATCACCCAGCTCTTCCCTTCGATTCCCAGGCGGCCCCGTTTTTGGTTTTCGGTGAGCGAGGGCATTTCTACCGGTGTGAGCTGTGAGGCATCCACTTCGACCAGCTCTCCGCTGGAAGTCAGTAGCTTGATTTTTCCTTCCGGGGATACAGCGGTGATTTTACTGCACGAACTCAGCAGACCCTGTGAAGCGCCCAGTCCGGCAGCTCCCAATGTCAGGCCCAATGATTTCATGAAATTCCTTCTTGAACTCTTATTTCGCTCCATAAATGAGGATTTAGATGGTATTTATCCTTGGTTTTTGTTTCACAAGCTCTTCCAAAAGTAGTTCGTGAAACAAAATTGCAAATTAGAATAATGCTTAACTGAAAATTCTTTCAGACGACGAATTTAAAAAATCGACTGTCAAAAACCTCAAATATGTTGTATAATATATAAGCTTAGGACAACTGTGGCATCCCTGCATCCTGGTTTGGCACCTTTTAACACACTTTCGGGATGTGGAAATGCGGATTACTTTTTTCCTAACTTTGTATAAAAACGAAGGTTCTTTTGGAAAGTAAGCGATAAATTTACTTTTATTTGAACTGCATTTTAAACTGACTCAATTACTCCGCATGAATTTGCTGGTTGCTTTCTTAGCCATTCTCCTGGCAGGGATGATGGGTATTCCTTTTTTCAGGGGAAAAGGGCAGAGCATTTTTTTCTTTGGGATTACGCTGCTGTTGGCAGCTTTGTCTGTCCCTCTGGCTTTCGGGACCTTAACCGGTGATGTTTACGAACTGATCCTTGAAGGGAACATGCTGACAGGGAAGATACCCCTCCGCGTGGATGCACTTTCCGGATGGTTTATGCTGATCATCAATTTTGTTTTTGTGACGGGAGGATTTTACGGACTCTTTTATTTGGACAGCTATCCGGCTTCGAAAAATGTCCTTTCCCTTCATTACTCCTCTTTTGTATTGCTCCATGCTTCCCTTCTTGCGTTGTGTGTTATCCAGAACAGCCTTATCTTTCTGGTAGCCTGGGAATTGATGACCATGGCCGCTTTCGTGACTGTGATATTCGAACATGAAAAATGGACAACGGTAAAAGCCGGGATAAACTTTTTTATGCAGTCACATATTTCCCTGCTGTTTTTGATGACCGGATTTATTTATGCGGCCATTCTGACCGGAAGTTATGATTTCAATGCTTTGAAGGAGGTAACATCCGGGGGGACCGGGGCTGCAGCGCTGGTGCTCCTTCTCTGTTTCATTGCAGGGTTTGGTGTAAAGGCTGGTTTTGTTCCTTTTCATACATGGCTTCCCCATGCGCACCCAGCAGCACCAGCTCATATTTCCGGGATTATGTCGGGGATTATCATCAAGATCGGGATCTTTGGCATACTGAGGATGCTGACGATTTTGCCCGTTGACTTTAGTGAAGCGGGATACCTGTTGCTGGCAATATCGCTCGTTTCAGGAGTGTACGGCGTAATGCTTGCCATTGTGCAGCACAATCTGAAAAAGTTGCTCGCTTACCATAGTATCGAGAACATCGGCATTATTGGCATGGGAATCGGAATTGGCTGCATCGGCCTGGGCAGCGGTAACCCGTTGATGGCTTCTCTTGGGTTTGCAGGTGCCTTGCTCCATGTCTTAAACCATGCACTGTTTAAATCACTTCTTTTTTATACCGCCGGAAATGTTTATCAATCGACGCATACGCTTCATATTGAACACCTCGGCGGAGTGATGAAAAAAATGCCGCATACCGCCATTCTCTTCCTGATTGCAGCCATAGCCATTTGCGGTATTCCGCCCTTTAACGGATTTGTTTCCGAATTTCTGATTTACGCAGGGATGTACAATTGGCTGAAAGATGCATCACTGGTTGTGCTGGTGGTGATTGTGTTTTCAATCATGGCACTTGTCCTGATTGGCGGTTTTGCGCTTCTTTGTTTTACCAAGGCTTTCGGAATCGTTTTTTTGGGAAATCCACGGCAACCGTTTCATACCCCTGTCAGGGAAGTTTCGAAACTCCAGCTTATTCCTTTATATATTCTCGCATTGCTGATTGTAATGATCGGCATATTCCCGGGGTTTTTCCTGCAATATCTATCAAAACCGGTGGCATTATTGACGGGTATGCCCTATCATGAAGCTATTCCGGTTTTCCAGGGTGTATCCTCTATTATGGAACCGGTGGCATGGGCTGCATGGGGAATGATCGCTGTCACATTGCTTATCTGGGGCGTTCGGAAATGGGCCATCTGGAGAATAAGATCCCGCGCCTTCCGTTTAAAGCCTGAAGTTGCAAGTCGGAAATCCCAAATTCCGTATCCTGAATCCCGGACAACACCAACCTGGAGTTGCGGATATGTGGCTTCGACGCCCAAACTTCAGTATACGGCAGGATCATTCGTGAGGAGTTATACCAAACTGTTCCGGTCGATCCTTCTCTTTTCCAAGAAGGAAACCACGATTACCGGGATTTTTCCTTCCGGCGGACATTATGAATCACATGCCTACGACAAGGTAGAAAAGTGGCTGATCGATAAACCCTTCGGAGCGTTGCAGTGGTTTATGGGACGATTCTTCTTCCTCCATAATGGCAAACTGCAGGTGTATATCCTGTATGGGATCTTCTTTATCCTGGCTGTTATCATTTCCCCCATCCTCTTCGGAAAGTTTTTGCAACTCATTGAATTCTTTAAACTGTTGTAGGATGTTAAGTGCGTTTCTTATTATCACGGCCGCCCTGTTCTTTACAGGTGTTATTAACCGGACCAGGAGTATTGCTTCGGGGAGGAAAGGACCCGGAATTATGCAACCCCTGAAAGATGTGATCCGGCTGTTCCGGAAGGAGTCAGTATATCCTGAAACTTCCGGGATCATCTTTCGGATTGCTCCCACCATCTGTTTTTCATCCATTGTGATGGCACTTCTGGTGGTCCCCTTCGGCCAGTCAAAAGGATTGATCAGTTTTAGCGGTGATTTTATCTTCTTTGCCTATATTTTAGCCCTTGGCAGGTTTTTCAGCATCATCTCAGCCCTTGATACGGGGAGCAGCTTTGAGGGGATGGGGGCTAGCCGTGAAGCACTTTTCTCCCTTCTGACCGAACCAGCTTTTTTTGTACTGATGGGGTCATTGGCTCTCCTTTCCGGCCACACTTCCTTTTATGAAATTTTCAATGAACTCCACCTGGGGTCCTGGGTGAGCTATGCCATTGCCATCCTGGCTACTTTTGTGCTGGTGATGATTGCCATGATCGAAAATAGCCGGATGCCCGTGGACGATCCCAAAACCCACCTCGAGCTGACCATGATCCATGAAGTAATGATCCTCGACAACAGTGGTTTTGACCTCGGTTTGATCCTTACCGCAGGGTATCTCAAATTTGCAATTTATGGTGCCCTGATCGTAAATCTCTTCATAGGTATGGTGCCATACCACCTCTCCATACCCCTGTTCTTCGCGATTCAGGGAGGTGTGGCGATCGCTGTGGGGCTGCTGGAGTCATTTATGGCCCGTTTCAGGATGAGCCACAATGCCCAGTTCATCACTGCCCTTACCTCTGTTGCCTTGCTTATCTTCTTTGCTGCGCTCCTGCTTACCGGAAAATTCAGCTGATTGGTCTAAATAATAAGATAAATTCCCATGGTAGATATTATCCTGATCACTTTTCTCATCACCCTCTTTTATATGGCGATTGCCAATAGAATGATGACCTATGTGAAAGTGCTTGCCCTGCAGGGAGTGCTTCTCTTTTTTGTGGTTTTTTCTAAAGTTTATATA
>CAJDVZ010000047.1_pt1 | contig 10932 bp, 6 predicted proteins | sample 7391481 | NCBI WGS metagenome assembly CAJDVZ01 (sample SAMEA7055721, study PRJEB34461) | soil metagenome | biome: terrestrial ecosystem; feature: Peninsula; material: soil | place: Antarctica | collected 2016 | reverse complement strand
ATGGTATGATGCGGGCTGCGGAAAGGTCGCTGGGTCATCAGGGAAGTATCCTTGTCGATCCGGCCAGCCACCGAATGGATCTTGGTGGTTTCAAGGGCTCGCTTTTCCGTTGAGTATCCGGCAAGTTTTATGCTGGTAGCTTCCATGAATCCCTGCCCCTGCGGCTATTATAACCACCCCACCAAAGAGTGCGTCTGCGGCCCCGGACGGGTGCAGAAATACCTCAACAGGATATCGGGTCCACTCTTAGATAGAATTGATATCCAGCTGGAAGTTGTTCCTGTACCTTTTCGGAAACTGGACGAAAATGAGGCTTCCGAAAATAGTGAAGTCATCCGGGAAAGGGTCATTAAAGCCCGTCAGATCCAGGCTGAAAGGTTCGGTGATTCTGTGGGCGTCTACTGCAATGCACAAATGAGCTCCCGGATGATCCGGGAATATGTGGCACTGGATACGGCCGGCCGTGAACTGCTCAAAAATGCCATGGACAGACTGAGCCTTTCTGCCAGAGCATATGACCGGATACTAAAAGTATCACGGACTATTGCCGACCTGGAAGGTTCTGGAAAGGTGGAGAGCTACCATCTCTCCGAAGCGATCCATTACCGGAGCCTCGACAGGGAAACCTGGGGAATGTGAAGGATCGCCCTAACTTTTATTCGTTTCAACGAATATTATTGAGCTTTGCTCTGACTTCTGCTACCTTCTCCTTCTGTTTGGAAATTTCATCTTCCTTGCCCCTTTGTTCCCGCTCATTTTTGCTGATTCTCCGCTCAAATGACGATTGGGATTTCTGCACTTTCCGGATTTCCCTTTCTCCCGATTTGATCTCTTTTTTCAGTTCTTCCTGTGGTGTCCGCTTCTCTTTTCCCGTGGTTCCCAGCTGGATTGCATCCGGTGTGTTTTCCAGCTCAACCTCCTTGCGCCTTACGTCATCTTTCATTTCCAGCTCATCCTTTTGAGCTGACTTCACCTTTTTGTTGAAGGTTTTGTTTTTCCGCTCCATTTTACTGAGTTCATTTTCGAGCGCTTTTTGTTTGTTTTCCTCAATCCTCAGCTCTTTTTCAACGGCCTGTTTATAGAGCGCTACCCCATATTCCCTGACATATTTCTTTGCTGCTTCAGTGGTAGAAGGTGAGGAGCCTGCTGATCCAATAAAGCCGCCTTCGCTTTGCATGAATATCCGCACATAGATATTCCCGGGGAAAGTGGATACCTGGGTATAGATATTCAGAGGGTTGGAGGTAATATCGCTGATGACAATATCTCTGACAATCCATTCATCCTTCTCCTTTTGCATTTTGGGATTTTTCTTGAAAAGGCCTCCCGGCATGATGGTTTTCTTCCACAAATCAATTGCATCGTTCTCTTTGGCCTGGGGGACGACTATTTCAAATGCTGACACAACTCCCTGTGAAGAGGGTCTGTTTTCAACTTTCACTTCAATGGGTTCCTGGGCTACAGACCCCAGATATCCCATCAGGAAAAATAAAGCGAATAATTTCTTCATAACTAACTGTTTTATAAATAACAAATTGGATTTTTCTGAATATACAGTTTTTATACGATTTATTCATCAAATATGTTGCCGGAAATTATGTGGGTCAGCGAAGTTCAAATACCGAAATTGATTTTCCAGGTAACTGTATTGCAGTCAGATCGGGATAGTTTTTCCCGGTTATAATTTCGGTGGCACCGGTACATCCGCTGAGCATTTCTGCAAGTCTGCCTGTTTTTAGCAGGATTTCCTCCTTGTTTTTGTTCAGAACGACCATTACTTTTTCTTTTTCATTGTACCGGAAGAAGATATACAGGCCGTCAAACGGAAGAAAATGGCGCAATTTGCCGGTATGAATGACCTCTTTTTCCTTTCTCCAGGTGAGCATCTTTTTGATAAATAGCTGTACCTCTTTTTCGCTGGCGGAGAGTCCCTGGCCTGTAAAACCGTTTACTGGGTCTCCGGCCCAGCCTCCCGGGAAGGGTTTCCGGAATTCGCTGTCATGGGTGCCGGTATGGTTCATCATGATTTCCGAGCCATAGTAAATCTGTGGAATGCCACGGGTGGTAAGGAAAAAGCCAATGCCCATTTTGAACAACTCCACATCCCGGTTGACCTGCACGTAGAAGCGGGTCATGTCGTGGTTATCGGGGAAGACCACCAGGTTTTGCGGATCGGGGTACTGGAAGTCATTGGCCAGGCATTCGTATATTTTCATCAGTTCTCCGGTTCCGGGGTCACGAAGGGCGTTGCTGACGGCACTCTGCAGGGGGAAGTCCATCAGGCTGCGCAGATTTCCCCTGTAGCCGTCGAGGTTGACTTTCCCTTTCTGCCAGTAGGAGATAATGGCCTGGTTCATGTGCCACTCCTCCCCGACAACGTTAAAGTCGGGGTACTCTTCCCTGATCCGGCAATTCCAGGCGGCCATAATCTCCTTGTCGGGATAGGGGTAGGTATCCATGCGGATTCCCGCAAGGTGGACATATTCGATCCACCAGATGCTGTTCTGGGTGAGGTAGGTGGCCAGGAAGGGGTTTCTCTGGTTCAGGTCGGGCATGGTGGGCACAAACCAGCCGTCGGTGAACTGTTCCTTGTCGTAGGCAGAGGCATAGGGGTCCTGGTTGAGGGTTTTGACATGGTTGGTGATCTGGTAATCGGGATACTGGTTGATCCAGTCAGCCATCGGCATGTCCTTCATCCACCAATGGTCGAGTCCGCAGTGGTTAAAAATCATATCCATGATCAGCTTGATGCCCTTTTTTCTGGCTTCTTCGGCAAACTCCCTGTACTCCTCATTGGTGCCATAACGGGGATCAACCTTGTAAAAGTCGGTGGTGGCATAGCCATGGTAAGAGGTGGCGGGCATATCGTTTTCGAGGGTGGGGTTTAGCCAGATGGCTGTGAACCCCATTCCGGAGATGTAGTCAAGATGATCCCTGAGTCCTTTGATGTCGCCGCCCTGGCGCCCTCTCAGGTCGGTCCGGTCGGGTTTTTCCTTTAATCCGGCCACTTCATCATTTCCGGGATCCCCGTTGGCAAACCGGTCGGGCATCACCAGGTACATGGCGTCGCTGCTGTTGAAGCCCTGGCGAGAGGCCGAGCCCGGTTCCCGCTCCTTCAGCTCGTAGGTGGCGGTGGTCAGCGTTTTCCCTTCCTTCTGGAATCGAATGTCGAATTTCCCGGGGGTGGCCCGGGACAGGTCGAGGTCGATGAAAAGGTAGTTGGGGTTTTCGACTGCCGACACCGACAGGAGCCGGATGCCCGGGTGAGAGAGGGCCACACGGGTCTGGCCGATATCCTGCCCATGGACCATCAGCTGAAGGTGGGGATTTTTCATACCGGCCCACCAGAAGGTGGGTTCCACACGAGGCTGCAGCAGCGGGGTCTCCTTTTTGGGTTTGCCTGCTATCGTAAGGCTAAGGGTGATGAAGGCAAGAAGCAGTATGGAAATAATTTTCTTCATGGATCAGTCATTTAATAATTTGAAACAATCTTACCGGGATGTAGGCCCGGGTCCGGATTGCCCCGGTGTTCAGGCCATTTTTTTATCATCTTTATCCTGCACGAACATGGTCATGATGGCGGCCACAAACAAGGATACTCCCCCGAGCATGATGGCATAAATGGCTTCTCCGCCAAAGAGGTCACGGGTGAAAAAGCCGAGAATGCTGGCGGCCAGGATCTGCGGAATTACGATGAAGAAGTTAAATATCCCCATGTAGGTTCCCATTTTGTGGGCGGGGAGAGAGCCGGTCAGGATGGCATAGGGCATCGAGAGGATGGAGGCCCAGGCCAATCCGACGCCCACCATGGAGAGGAGCAGTAAGTTGGGATCTTTGATGAAATAGATGGAGATCAGGCCTATTCCTCCGGCTACCAGGGAGATCATGTGGGTGAATTTCCGGGATGTTCTCCGTGCAATGACCGGAAGAAGGAAGGCCATAATGGCTGCGAAACCGTTGTAGAGGGCAAAGCATATCCCCACCCAGTCGGCTCCCTTGTTGAAAAGTTCCGAGGTGGGATCAGAGGTGCCGTAAATATGTTTGGTGACTGCCGTGGTGGTGTAAATCCACATGGCAAAGAGGGCGAACCAGGTGAAGAACTGGACCACGGCCAGCTGCTTCATGGTGGTGGGCATTTTGTACATGTCGTGCATGACCACTGCCACACCGTTCCGGGTTTGCCCCTTTTTTATCAGAAGCCCCGAGATAAGGGTCATGATCCCGAAAAAAGCGATACCTGCAGAAAAGACGTAAAGTTCGGCGTGCCATTTAAAGTAATAAATGAGCAGGGAAGTGAGCGCGCCGACGGTAATCCAGATAAAGCTGCGTTTCAGAAAGAGTTTTCCTGTTCCCTCCGGATCGGCGATTTCTTCACCATGGGATTTCATTGTTCTGTCTCCTTCTGCTTCGGCATGCATGCGGATTTCTTCCGGGGAGTATTCCCTGGTGCGGATGATGGTCCACATGACTGCTGTGAAAAAGGCAAAAGCCCCCAGGTAGAAGGAGTACTTTACCGACGGTGGAATCTGGCCTTCCGGGGCAGTGTTGGCGATGCCAAACCAGTTGGTAAGGACGTAAGGGAGGGCGGAGGCCACCACGGCACCGGTTCCGATAAAGAAGCTTTGCATGGCAAAACCTTTGGTGCGTTGTTCCGAGGGAAGCATGTCCCCCACAAAAGCGCGGAAAGGTTCCATGGAGATGTTGATGGAAGCGTCCATAATCCAGAGCATGCCAGCTGCAACCCACAGGGTGGGGGAGTTGGGCATGAAGATAAGGGCAAGTGATGCGAGGATGGCGCCTGTCAGGAAATAGGGACGTCGCCGGCCCAGTCTGTTCCAGGTGTTGTCGCTCATATGGCCGATAATGGGCTGGATGATCAGTCCGGTGACCGGAGCTGCAATCCAGAGAATCGGAATTTCATCTACCTTGGCCCCCAGGGTCTCAAAGATCCTGGAAACGTTGGCGTTCTGAAGGGCAAACCCAAACTGGATGCCCAGAAAACCGAAACTCATATTCCAGATTTGCCAAAAATTAAGAATAGGTTTTTTGTTCATTTTTAAGGCATGTATTAATCAGGTATATTTACTTAATGTATTGGAGGTAAAGCAATAATGAGATGATAATCCAACGCGGGGACAAAGCTACGTACAAAAATAAAAAAAACAAATTTTTTGGTTTTGGGGTCAGCGTTAATCAGGAACAATGAGGGCGGCAAAACAGCTTTACCGGTGAGTTACCGAGGATTCTCTGACCACAAGGTTGGCTTTCAGAACGGTGGTTTCATAGGGGAGCTCTTTTCCTCCCAGGTTAATTCTGTTCAGCAACATGCGGGTTGCAAGGGTCCCCATTTCGAAACCGTGCTGGTCGACAGAGGTTAGTGTGGGTCGGGAGATTTCTGCAAACCGGCTGTCGGAGAAACCGGCAACGGAAATGTCGGTGGGAACCCGGAACCCTGCTTCGGTGAGTGCTTTGATGGCGCCAATGGCAGTGAGGTCGTTCGCCCCGAAAAAAGCATCCGGTAGAGACCCCGAAGCACACAGTCTGACAACTTCGTGATACCCTTTTTCAAACGTGTCAGCTTCTGTACACAACGCCGGATCATAAGGGATGCCCGCTTCGGCGAGCGCTTTCAAATAACCTTCTTTTCTCTCTCTGCCAATGACCAGATTCTGGGGGGCAGCAAAATGGGCGATCCTTTTTCTGCCCTGATCAATAAGGTGCCGGGTAACCAGCCTTGCAGCCTCCATGTCGTTGGTAACTACCTGGTCGGCAGGAACCGAAGGAACAACCCTGTCAAAAAACACGAGGGGAATGCCGTTTTCCTGGATGTCAGACAGATGCTGGTAATCGGATGTCTCTTTTGAAACCGAAACAAGGATGCCTTCCACCTGATGGGCCATCAGTGTTCTTGCGTTATTAACCTCCCGGTCATACTTTTCGTTTGACTGACAGAAAATTACTGTATAGCCTGCCTTAAAGGTCACATCCTCTATTCCGCTGATAACCTGCGAAAAGAAATAGTGGACAATTTCGGGAATGATCACCCCAATGGTATTGGACCGGCGTTGTTTCAGGCTCTGAGCTACCATATTGGGCTGATATTTCAGTTTTGTGGCCAGTTCATTCACCATCTTCCGGGTTTTACTGCTAATATCGGGGTGACCTTGCAACGCCCTGGAAACAGTCGACGGGGCTACCCCCAGCATCCTTGCCAAATCTTTTATGGTTACCTGTCCTGTCCGCATAATTGCCTGGTTTGATAAGCTATAAAAATAGACAAATTCTTTTCCATAGAATAGGAGGCTCCGCGAAAAATTAGTATTTTACATACAGGGAACTACCCTACCAGTACCTACCTGTTTTACAACATATGCTTTGTAGGACACCGCAAACGTTTGCAGTATGTTTTTCATTTTGAAGAAGTTCACACGTGTGATTTAATAGTTAATTTTGTATACTTTTTCAAAATAGTTTAATTTAAGGGATAATCAAACGCACAAACAAAAGTACATAGTAATTAATCTAATTTAGGTATAATGATGATGATTCGAAAAAATCTGAAATTATTTTTGTTTTTTGGGGCCCTGTTGATCACCATGGCAGGGTTTGCCCAAAAAGTAAAAGTTACGGGGAAGGTGACCGATGCGGGTAACGAAGGAATCCCCGGGGCTAGTATTGTTGTTGTCGGAACTACCACGGGTACCATTACTGATATGAACGGTAATTATACGTTGGAAGTCGATCCGCAGTCCGCACTCTCATACAGTTTCGTGGGGTTTAAAACCCAGCAGGTTACCCTGACGAACCAAACAGTGATTAATGTCAAGCTGGAAGAAGAGACCTTTGGGGTAGATGAAGTGGTGGTAATCGGTTATGGCCAGGTAAAGAAGGGAGATGCCACTGGTTCAGTGACTGCCATCAGTTCGAAGGATTTCAACAAGGGAGCGATCACCTCACCCCAGGATCTCCTTGTGGGTAAGAGTGCCGGGGTTGTCATCACAACTTCAGGAGGAGCACCCGGAAGCGGAGCTTCCATACGGATCAGGGGTGGATCTTCGCTGAATGCATCGAACGATCCGTTGCTGATCATCGACGGGGTGCCCATTGACAACAACAACGTCTCAGGAAGCAGTAACCTTCTTTCTTTTGTTAATCCCAATGATATTGAGACTTTCACGGTTCTGAAGGATGCTTCTGCCACTGCCATTTACGGATCAAGGGCGTCAAATGGGGTAATCCTGATCACTACCAAGCAGGGAAAGGCGGGAAGTCCGCTGAGCATCAGCTACAACCTGAATACCTCCGTGGCCAGTGCGATCAAATTCCTGGATGTTTATTCCGGTGATGAGATCAGGCAGATTGCAAAGGACCATGCCTCCCTCTATGGTGCTGAAACCTTCCATCTCCTGGGAAGTGAAAATACCAACTGGCAAAAGGAAATTTTCCGCAATGCACTGACTCACGACCACAATGTGAGCCTGACCGGCTCCGTGAAAACCCTTCCTTACAGGGTTTCGTTTGGTTATACCGGCCAGCAGGGCATCATGAAAAATACCGACCTGGAAAGAATGATTGCATCGATCAGCCTTTCGCCCACCTTCTTTAAAGGAAGCCTTAAAGTCAATGCCAACCTGAAAGGAATGGATACTGACCATAATTTCGGGGATGCCGGTGCCCTGGGATCAGCCATCAATATGGATCCCTCCCAGCCTATTTATGCTGACAACACGATGTATGCCGGGTATTACCAATGGGCCAGCCGCGGTGCAGGCCTCGGAACACCCAACCCTGTTGAGCAGCTGATGGAAGTAGACAACAAGTCCAATGTGAAAAGAGTACTCGGGAATATCCAGTTCGACTACAGGCTGCCTTTTCTGACTGACCTGCGCGCCAACCTGAACCTTGCCACCGATTATACAACCAGTGAAGGGCATAACAACCGTCCTACCACCACCGCACCCAACCTGACAAATCCTTTCTGGGGAAAGCTGAATGATTATTCCGGCAAGAATTACAACAACCTACTCGATTTTTACCTGAATTACGTGAAGAACTTTGACAACATCTCCAGCAAGGTTGATCTTACTGGCGGTTATTCCTGGCAACATTTCAAAAGGGAAGGTGATTCTTTTACCCGCGGTTACTCCGACGCCAGTCACCCTTATCAGGAGAATGAACCTAATTCCTGGATAACCGAAAATTACCTGGTTTCATTCTTCGGACGTGCGAACTACACGCTCATGGAAAGATACCTTCTTACCTTGACCCTTCGTGATGACGGCTCGTCCCGCTTCATAGGGAAGAACAAATGGGGTTTATTCCCATCAGCTGCTTTTGCCTGGAAAATCAAGGATGAGCCCTTTCTGAAAGATGTTAAAGCTTTGTCAGAAATGAAGTTAAGAGTGGGATGGGGGATTACCGGTCAACAGGATATTGGTAACGACTATCCCGCACAGGCAAAGTATACGCTCTCCTCGTCCGGTTCTTATTACCCCATCGGCGGTGTATTCCTGCCAACCCTTCGTCCCGATGCCTATGATCCGAATATCAAATGGGAGGAGACCAACACCCAAAACATCGGCCTTGATTTTGGATTTTTTAACAACCGGATTTCCGGAGCCATCGATCTCTACAAAAGGGTAACCGAGGATCTGCTGAACGAAGTAACCGTTCCCACAGGCAGTAATTTTTCCAATAAATTATTGACCAACGTGGGAAGCCTGGAAAATAAGGGTGTGGAATTCAACCTGAACCTTACCCCTGTTTCCACAAAGGATATGTCGCTCAACCTGGGACTCAATCTTACCTATAACAAAAATACCATTACCAAACTGTTGCTCTCTGATGACCCCAACTACAAGGTACTTTACGGAGATGCCTTCTCCGGAGAAAAACAGGTAACCATGATTGGTTATCCTGCCTACAGCTTTTTTGTGAACAAACAGGTTTACGATGCCAATAACAATCCAATCGAGGGACTTTATGTCGACCTATCCGAAAAAGGAGGAATCGTAAACGGCGATAACGATGACAAATATATCTACCACAATCCCGCGGCAGATTACCTGATGGGTTTCTCTGCCAGGTTTAACTATAAAAACTTCGACTTTTCCTTTTCGAGCCGTGGGAGTGTCGGAAATTACGTTTTTAACCAGTTGGCGTCAGGGGCTTCGTATGATCAGTTGTACCAGATTGGCTACTACAAAAATTTCCCGAAATACCTGAGTGACACCCAATTCGTCAAGCGTCAGTTTACCAGTGACTACTTCGTCAGAAATGCCTCTTTTTTCAAGCTTGACAATGTAAGCGCGGGATACCGCTTCGAAAATGTCATCGGCAAACTGAGTGCCCGTGTAAGCCTGACTGCCCAGAATCTGATGACGATAACCAACTACGAGGGAATCGATCCTGAAGTTCCGGGCGGAATTGACAACAATTTCTATCCAAGGCCCCGGACTTACATGCTGGGAGTTAATTTCACCTATTAATCATCAAAGAAAATACCATTATGAATAAAAAATCGATAATCGCAGGAATCCTTCTTTCAGCTTTGATGATCACATCATGTGTGAAAGATCTGGATGTTGTTCCCCTGGATGATGATGTAATCATGTCCAGCAGCCTGAACGACAATCCGATTTATATGAAGCAGGTACTTGGGAAAATTTACGGAAGCTTTAACCTTACGGGTCAGGGTGCCAATGGCGGTGCCGACATAAAATCTTCCGATGAAGCTTTTTTTACCACCATGCGTTCACTCTGGAACCTCCAGGAAATCACTACCGATGAAGCAATTTGCGGATGGGGTGACACCGGGATATCGGAGCTGAACACCCAGACCTGGAGTCCGAGCAATCCTTTCCTTACTGCCCTTTACCAAAGGCTCGGGTTGAGTATTACCTATGCCAACGATTTTATCAGGCTCACCAAAGGGAACAACGATCCCGAGGTTTTGAGATATAACGCGGAAGCCCGTTTCCTGAGGAGCCTGGCGTATTACTGGCATATGGACCTTTTTGGAAATCCTCCTTTCACCACAGATGCCGACGGGGTGGGGAATTTCTATCCCAAGCAGATTAAAAGGGCCGATTTGTTCAACTATATTGTTTCTGAGCTGCACGCCATTGAAGGCCAGCTCGGGGAACCCAAATTTTCCTATCCGCAAGCCGACAAGGCTGCCGCATGGATGCTGCTGGCCAGGGTCTACCTCAATGCTGAGGTTTATACCGGGACTGCAAAGTGGGACAGCTGCAAGTTGTATTGTGATAAGGTAATTAGCAGTGGTAAATATTCGCTGGCAACCGATTACCGCCAGAATTTCACAGCCGACAATGACGGAAAACACAATCCGGAAATGATTTTCGCCTGGGAACAGGACGGGATTCAAACGCAAGGTCCAGTGGGAACCACCTTTATTATTCAGTCGTCGTCCGATCCTACTTATATCCCTGCAGCAAAATACCATGATCTGCCATCAAATCCCAACTGGAATGGAAACAGGACCAGGATCCAGTTCATGAACATTCTGGTTGATACCCTGGCCACCTATGGGAACATGCCGATTCCCACTTCCGATTCAACTTTTTCAAAATGCAAGGATAAACGGGTGTACCTGAAGACGAAACAGAGCATGAACATTCCCAGTGCATCTTCCAGTGGCAATTATGGGATTGGGGTGTATAAATTTACAGCAAAAAACCTGAATGGCACCCGGGCGGCTAACTATAATCCGGAATATGCATCGACCGACTGGCCGGTATTTCGTCTGGCAGATGCCTACCTGATGAGGGCTGAAGCATTGTTCCGCAAGAACGATATCAATGGCGCCGTTGCAGACATCAATGTGATCAGGGCGAGGGCTTATGGAAACAGCAGCGGAAACATCACGGCTGCCAGGGTAAATGCCCAGTTTATCCTGGATGAGCGGGCGCG
>CAJDVZ010000045.1_pt1 | contig 11032 bp, 8 predicted proteins | sample 7391481 | NCBI WGS metagenome assembly CAJDVZ01 (sample SAMEA7055721, study PRJEB34461) | soil metagenome | biome: terrestrial ecosystem; feature: Peninsula; material: soil | place: Antarctica | collected 2016 | reverse complement strand
ATTACGACCGTGAGAATGTGTTCAAAGCCGGCAATGAGTTCCGCTATTTCGACATCCGCAATTACAGGATAAACGGGGAAGGAGTGGCCGAAACCTCCTTTCATCGTCCTTACTACCACGTCACCCTTGTTCCCGATAAAATCCGTAACGGTAAACCCTACTTCCTTTATGAAGAGATGAACGGGAAGTATGTGGTGGAAAGTCAGGAGCGTGTAAACGATTATGACCTGGAATGTGATTACCAGTTTGTCCATTTTGCACTCCCAATGGAAGCTCCCCTGATGGGGGGAACCGTCAATGTTTTCGGGGAATTGTCAAACTGGAATGCCAACAAAAGCAACGAAATGACCTGGAATTTTGAGACTGGCAGGTACGAGCTTACCCTGCTGATGAAACAGGGATACTATAATTATATGGTTGTATATGTGCCCGAAGGTTCCAGGAGCGCCGACCATACCAATCTTGAAGGATCTTTTTGGGAAACAGAAAACGATTATCAGATTTTTGTCTATTACAGGGATCTTGCAGGCCGGTACGACCGATTGGTTGGTTACACCCAGATCAACAGCCGGCTCCGGTAGTTTAGCGGAGGACTACCCTGGCCACCTCTGAGAAGCCGCTGCCGAAGATATGCATGAAATAAACACCGGGAGAACATCCCTTCAAATCAAGGAGTTCCTTATTCCCCTGAAATTCTCTCATTATAATCCGGCTTCCGGTTTCCGTAAACAATTCCATGAAACAGGTGCCTTGATTCCCAACAGGTAGTTCAACCGTTACAAATCTGTCGGCCGGCAGCGGATAAACCTTGAGACTTCCCTTCTGTTGAGAAAGAAGTGCGGTGGAAACACCTTCCTGAACCACTTCTATCTGTTTGCTGTTAAAGCACCCTGAGACAGCAATCCAATCGCTCCGTTTTTCACCTTCATTGGGTTCTACCATAACAGTGACAATTTCCCCTTGCGTCCCGTTCACCGATGAAAGACGAATCCAGGGTGAAAAAACGGAAGCAGACCAATATGATTTGGTACCGAGGATCACCTGCTTGCTCTCCTGCCCTGCCCCGAATGCAAGTTTTTCTTCCGACAAAGTGAAGAAACATGCATCCTGCTTCACCGTAAGGATACTTGTAAGATTACCGTCGCTGAATGACAGATGTGCCTGGCGCTGGGATTCTCCCCTGTACAGGTCAACGGATATCTCAATGGTTCCAGACCAGTAACCATACTTTGGGGAGACCGTCAACCAGTCTGCATCACTGGAGGCAACCCAAAAATTGGTAGCCTTCACTGAGGCCGTTTTACTTCCCGGCATATAGGAAAAATCAAGCGTCGAAGATGAAAGATCAATGGTACTGATGGATTTCTGAACGACAGCAACCTTCCGGACCGTATTGCATCCCCCGATGATAATCTGGCCGCTCCGGTTTGAGGAAGAGTGGTTGGCCGGAACTGATATTTTCAAAATACCGTTCTCCTCCCCTGAAGATGGGGTCACCGATATCCAGTAATCGGGTGATGAGGCACTCCATGTGGAGTTGGAAGAAACCGTCACTGTCCGGGAATCTGCGTCAGGCTGGAACTCAAGGTTTGACGGTTCGACCGTAAGATGGCAATTCCCCATCTGGTGTATGGAAATGATGCGGGAAATGTCACAAACATGCAGGGTCACCGTTCCATTCCTGCCTGCCAGATCTGGGTTGGCACTTACTTTCACCCTAAGGTTCCCGTTTCCGGTTGCAGACAAGGGCGTGACAGAAATCCAGGAATCATTGCTTCCCGCACTCCAGGACGCATTGGAACTGACTGTCACTGAAGTATCCCCTGCTTCATTACCAAAATTGCAAACCTGTGAAGAGAGAGAAAACAAACAGGATCCCTTTTGAGAAATAGTAACCTCTTTTTGTTCACTGCAAGCCGATATGGTAAGGGTCCCTGTCCGTTGGCCATACCCTGTAAATGCAGAAACTGAAACAGACAGGGTTTCATTTCCGCTGCCATATACCGACGATACCTGTACCCAGGATGGTTTACCGGTTACTATCCAGGAAGCTGTCGATTTAACATCCAATGTGCGGACCGATGCAGTGTCAGAAAAACCGAGTTCAGAGGTATTTAATGAAATCTTGCAGGTTCCTTCCTGGAAAACAGAGATTTTCCTTTTGACGTTGCAACTTAAAAAGGTTACCGTTCCGTATCTTCCCAGAAAACCGTTATATGGCAATGCTTCCACCGCAATCCTGGTGGTATCTTTTCCAGAAGCGGGAGTCACCACGATCCAGGAATCCCCGGATTCAACCTTCCAGTTGCTGTTGGTATAGAGGTCAATCTTAGAGGTTCCTCCGGCTGTAGTATAAGAGAGGGAATCGGTGGCCAGTGAGAAGAGACATTCAAATCCGGAGAGCGGTTCGATCCCCGTAATAGCAGAGTGAAAATCGGAAAACAGATAGATATCCCCACAATCTGATGGCCTTAAGAATCCCAGTGAATAATAGCCGTTGGAACATCCGTCCCAGCCCCAGTTAACATGAAAAAGTCCCTGCCCTTCGTACCCGTCAACCACAAATGAATGTCCTGCAGCAGGATCATTCGGGTCATCAGGATCTTTCGGGTCCAGTGCACTGTATATGACCGGCCGTCGATGGTCAATCTCATTCTTAAGCAATACCTCCCATTCTGCTTTGGAAAACTGCGACCGACTTACCATCTCAGCCTTTTTATATTTAAAATAGTTCGTCAGGGCGGCAGGTATCATCCCTGCATAGGAAGCACTCCCGTAGGGTCCGTATTCCATTTCCAGGGCAATGCCGCAATGATAGGTCAATTTCGCAATTTCGGGATTGGCTGGTCCCAGAGGAGGTTTGTCCTCCATCAGCCAATACTGGTACTCCGCTTCGGAAAAATCAGCTGACAGATAACCGTAGGAAGAAAGGTATCCATGATTACCAGTTCCCACCCTGGGGTATCTGTAGTAATAAATCACCTGCGCCATGGCAGTGGCCACACATCCTGCCTGGCACCTCCTGCCTGTAAAAGGATCAAGGGGGCAAAGCGTATTGAAAGGAGCAGGGGACTGGCTCCATGCAATATCACCCAACAAGGGATCCTGGTCATTAGAGGCAGATTTGAGCTGACCGGCCGGCAAAGCTACCTGTTCCTTTACCAGGGTAATTTCCCTGACATATTGATCAAGCAAGGTTTTCAGCTGAGGGGGAGTATCACAGAAAGCAGAGCTTTCGGACCACGCCAGGATTTCCGGCACCCTTTGATCGGCTGCTACCATCACAAATCCCTCACTACCGGTTCGGTTGAAGAGATAAAAAGCAGGTTCCCGGGTTCCGGAAGCCGCTGATTTCAGCCCCCACGAAGAATCGGTATAAAAAATGCGGCCTGAATCCAACTGTATGACTTCTCCCGATTTTAAACCACTCTTTTCCTTCACTCTGTCCAGGAAAAAAGAAGCTGCCTTCAGCTTGGCCTGCTCCACATCCACCTCCTGGGCCCATAAGGGCAACCACAAGCAGACTAGGAGCAATATTATCAGAAGTTTTCTCATCATGAAGTTTTTCGAAGTTCAGGATGCCAGTTTTACAAAAGCTACATAAATTGTTCCAGCAGTTCGATCCGTCGCTGGATCGGAGGGTGCGTGGCAAAAACCTTGTCGATCGAAAACCCCTTTCCAGCCAACTGGGGATTTTCGATAAACATCTGGGAAACATCCCTGCTTTTAACAGCTTCGATCAGCGGATCATTTGAAATTTTCCGCAGGGCACGTGCCAGGGCATAGGGTTTTCGGGTCATTTCGGCAGAACCTGCATCAGCCATGTACTCCCGCGACCGGGAAATCCCAAACCGCAGCAACAACGAAATCAGATAGGCAATTCCGGATAAAACAAGGGCAATAAGGATCACGGGAGCGTTGTTTTTATTCCGGTTCCCTAAACTTCCGAATCGCAATCCCCTGAATGCCATATTGGCAATAAAGGAAAAAATACCAACAAAAATGATAGAAATGATAAGAAGGCGAACATCCTTGTTACTGATGTGGGTAAGTTCATGGGCAATCACCCCTTCCAGTTCTTCGTCATCCAGTTTATCGATGATCCCGCGGCTGAGTGATATGGCATATGTTTTCTCGTTGACACCGCTGGCAAAGGCATTCAGTGAATCATCCTCAATGACATAGATCTCTGGAGGCTTCATGCCTATAGATATACAAAGGTTTTCCACCAGATTGTAAACACGTTTATTCTCCCTTCTTTCCAGGGGTCTCGACCCGGTAGCCTGCCTGATAATCGTCGTATGGAAAAACCATGCGACCACAAACCATATTCCGGTTACCAGAATAACCACCGGGGCTATCTTGGTAAATGAGAGGTCTGAATGTTCCTGCTGTCCGGCAGGGGTAGCAAAAAATAGGAAAAGATAAACCATCCCCAGCAAGATCAAAGGAAAAGCAACCAGCATGATCACTGAGTTGACGTTATTCTTCCTGACCTGCGAATGAATTCCGACATACTTCATTTTCCAACCATCCTTATTAAAATGTTACTGGCCCTATGATGAAGCTCATTAATCTTCTATTCCGTTTATCCATCTGATATCTGACAATCCGATATCTTTTACGCTTTTTAAAATTTGATGGTTGGCGGTTTTAGTGCTTCACCCCTTTCCGTTCCCAGGTCAAAAAGGGTTTCCCTTTTAAATCCGAACGTGCCAGCCATCATGTTGGCAGGGAAGGTCTCTATACTGCTGTTGTATTCTGTAGTTGCGGCATTGAAGAATCTGCGGGCTGCTGCGAGTTTATTTTCGATATCGCTCAGCTCTTCCTGCAACTGCAGAAAATTCTGATTGGCTTTGAGATCAGGATAGGCTTCTACCTGGATCTTTAGTCCCTGAAGGGCACCGGACAGCCGGCTTTCAGCAACAATTTTGTCGTCGATGGTGGTTGCTCCCATTGCCGCAGTACGGGCTTCGGTAATCCGGATAAGGAGCTCTTTCTCATGCGACGCATAACCTTTTACAACCTCCACAAGCTGAGGCACCAAATCGTGCCGCTGTTTGAGCTGAACATCGATATCCGCAAAGGCATTCTGTCGGTTATTGCGCAAGCGCACCATCCGGTTGTACAAACCCATAACCCAGAAAACAAGGAGAACAAGCACTCCGATAACAATCAAAATTCCCATGGTGTTTTTATTTTAGGTATTCAGCAAATATAATAGTTTTCTTCACTGAATATCATTTCTGAATAGGTGCATAGCTTGGAATTACAATTTTCTATCCTTATTTTTAACCGCAATAAGCAAAACCGGTGGAAAATCTACAACGAAACATGGAAACAGAAGAAAAAGAGATTCAGGAGATATTTAACCGTATGGCCAGGCTTTGCAGCAAGGCTGAACAATGCACACCCGACATTCGGAAAAAGATCAGGGAGCTGGGAGGGACAAGCGTGATGGCAGAACAAATCATTGCCCGTCTGGAACAGGAAAATTTCCTGAACGACGAAAGATATGTTACTCATTATGTGAGTGACAAATTGAAACTAAACAAGTGGGGAAGAATCAAGATCCATTATTACCTGAGGATGAAAGGAATGGATGAAAAGGTGATTGAAAGGGGCCTGGCCACCATCGACAACGGGGAGTATATCGTGTTACTGATCAAAACCATGAAAGAGAAAGCCAAAGGGATTAAGAAGGAAGACAAATATGAAAAAATGGGACAGATCATCCGTTTCACCCAGAGCCGGGGCTTTGAACCCGAGCTGATCCACCGCCATCTGAACGAAGTTACCGGCTGACATTTTTATAATCGAATTCGTGTTAACTTTGCCCCGAATAAAACCGATTGACAATGATATTAAAGGAACAGGTCGAAGACCTCGTACAGCGCAGGAACGCACTGAGGAGGCATCTTTGACTACGATGGGAAGCTGATACAATTACAGGAAGAAGAGTTAAAGACCCAGGACCCGGTGTTCTGGAATAATTCTAAAGAGGCGGAAACCCAGATGCGGGTGATCCGCTCCATCAAAACCTGGACAGAAGGATTTGAAGTGGTGAACAGGATCACCGAGGATTTTTTAGTACTGTGGGAGTTTTTTGAAGCCGGGGAAGCGGAGATTACCGAGGTGAACCTTACCTATGCCCTGGTCCAGGAGGCGATTGAGAAGCTCGAAGCCCGCAATATGCTCCGCAATGAAGAAGACCGGTTTGGGGCTCTCCTTCGCATCAATGCAGGCGCAGGGGGTACTGAAAGCAACGACTGGGCCAGTATGTTGCTGCGTATGTATACCCGCTGGAGTGAACAGAACGGCTACACGGCGAAAATCGTTGATATGCAGCCTGGTGACGAAACCGGGATAAAAAGCTGCACCGTGGAATTCGAAGGCGATTATGCCTATGGCTACCTGAAAAGTGAAAACGGTGTTCACCGGCTGGTGCGCTTGTCACCCTTCAATGCCCAGAACAAAAGACAGACTTCATTTACTTCGGTATTCGTGGCTCCTTTGGTGGACGATACCATCGAAATTGAGATCAATCAGGCTGATATCACGTGGGATACATTTCGTAGCGGCGGCGCAGGCGGACAGAATGTAAACAAAGTGGAAACCGGCGTCAGGCTTCGGCATGCCCCTACCGGGATTGTCATCGAAAATACCGAAAGCCGTTCGCAACTCGGTAACAAGGAGAATGCCCTCAAGTTACTCAAATCGCAGTTGTATGAACTTGAACTTCGCAAAAAACGTGAAAAAATCCAGGAAATAGAATCTTCCAAGAAAAGAATCGAATGGGGCTCACAGATCCGCTCATACGTCCTGCAACCCTATAAAATGGTGAAAGACCTTCGCACAGGATATGAAACCGGGAATGCCCAGGCCGTTCTGGATGGAGAGATTGATGGCTTTATCAAAGCTTACCTCATGGAATTCGGAGGCCAGTAAAGCTCTTCAGGCGAACGACCTGTTGATCAGGTTGTAAATAGCCAGATGGACTTTGTCGAAATTAAATTCAGCCATGATCTGATCCTTTTTACTCCTGATCTCCTCCAGACATAAGTTGCCTATGCTGCCTTCATGGGTATGTTCTACTTTCTTTACAGGAACAAATTCGCCTTCAGTAACTTGTCTGCCAATCTCGTGATAGGCATCCCGGAAGGGCATCCCTTTCAGAACCAGCTGGTTTACGGCTTCCACCGTAAAAAGGTGATCATATTTCTTATCGCTCAGAATATCGGGATTGACCCGGATATGTTCGATGGCATACCTGGTAATGTCGAGGCAGCTTTCCAGTTCACCAAAAGCGGGCAGGAATACTTCTTTCATCACCTGGAGATCGCGGAAATAGCCGCTGGGAAGATTGTTGGAGATCAGGGTAATCTGGTAAGGTATTGCCTGAATTTTGTTGCAGTGCCCCCTGATGAGTTCAAAGACATCAGGATTTTTCTTGTGGGGCATGATGCTTGATCCCGTGGTCAACTCCTCGGGTAAAGTCACAAAATTAAAATTCTGGCTCATGTAAAGGCAAACATCCCAGGCAAGCTTCGAAAGTGTGGAGGCCAGGTTGGCCAGAGCACAGGAAATTACCCGTTCACTTTTTCCACGGCCCATCTGGGCATAAACCACATTATAGCTGAGCTGGTCAAATCCCAGAAGCCGCGTGGTCAGGGTTCTGTTGAGGGGAAAGGAAGAACCATAACCGGCCGCAGAACCCAGGGGATTCTGGTTTGCCATTTTCCAGGCCGACTGAAGGACCATCAGGTCGTCGGTAAGGCTTTCAGCATAAGCCCCGAACCACAATCCGAAACTGGAAGGCATGGCAACCTGGAGATGGGTGTAGCCTGGCATCAGGACATCCTTGTACTGGTCACTTTTTCCCAGCAAAGTCTCAGCAAGAAGCTCCGTCTTGTTGACCAGATCTTCTATTCTGGCCCGGGAAAAAAGTTTCAGGTCGAGAAGTACCTGGTCATTCCGGGATCTTCCGCTGTGGATTTTCTTTCCCCTGTCACCCAGCTGGCGGGTCAGCATTAACTCTACCTGGGAATGAATATCTTCAATACCCTCTTCAATCACAAATCCCGGTTCAAGCGACCGGGCATACAACTCCTGCAGGGCAGCGTAAATAGGAGGAAGTTCTTCCTTCCCAATAAGTCCGATCGACTCAAGCATAATGACATGTGCCATGGAACCCAGAATGTCATGAGAAGCCAGGAGCAGATCAAGCTCCCTGTCTTTCCCGATCGTAAATGCTTCAATCACGGAATCAATTGAATTCCCTTTTTCCCAAAGTTTCATACCCGTCATTTTGGACAAAGATAGGGAAAAAACTATTTTTGAACTTTAGAATCCATTCTGGAAATGAGTGATCGACTTTTTGATGGCCGGTATACCCGGATCCTCCTTGTACTTTTGGTGGTGGCTTTGGCAGCTCTCATTGCAGGACTTTTTGTTCATGTTACCCGCGATGCCAGCAAATATGCCGCCATCGCACGGGAAATCTATGAAACCGGCGATTTCATCAATCTCCGGATCCATGGCGAAGCCTATAACCAGAAACCCCCTATGCTCTTCTGGCTCAGCGCAATCTCGTTCCACATTTTCGGCGTAACCGATTTTGCCTTCAAGCTTCCGATTCTGTTGCTGTCGTTTTGGGGACTGTATGCTACATTCAGACTGGGGGAAAGCCTTTACAACCGGAATATCGGAATGCTGGCAACCCTGTTCCTGGGCAGTTCCCAGATCTTTTTTCTTTACCACATGGATATCCATACCGACACGGTGCTGCAAACCTTCGTTACCTTGTCGTTATGGCAATTTGCTGCTTTTCTGAAAACCGGCCGAAACAAACACTTTATCTGGGGATTTATGGCCATAGGGATGGCTTTGCTTACCAAAGGACCGGTAGGCGCAGCGGTGCCTGCATTTGCTGTGACGGGAACGCTCATTTTTACCCGGCAGTTCAGGCGGCTGGCCGATTGGAGATGGTATGCCGGCATATTGATCGTAATCATCATGATTATCCCGGCAATTGCAGGATTATACAACCAGTTTGGCATGAAAGGCGTCCTCTTTTACTTCTGGGAGAATAACATGGGAAGGATCAGTGGCAGGCTGGTCGGCAGAGATTTCAACTACCTATTTTACATCCAGAATCTTTTTGTGCTCTTTTTTCCCTGGATGATCCTGCTTTTCGTCTCGGTTTGGTATGAATTCAAAGCGTTGATACAACACAGGTTCAGAGAAAATGACTGGTTCGTTTTTTCGGGGATCTGGTTTGTTTTTCTAATCCTTACGGTATCACACGGGAAACTGCCCAATTACGTTTTTATCCTGGTGCCGTTGTTCTCGGTCCTGACTGCCCAATTCGTGTATAGGACGCTTTCCGTGAAGAGGGAAAGATTATTGCAAACCCTGCTGATTATCCAGAACAGCGTGGCGGTACTTGGCGCCATCCTGGTGCTCCTTCTGGCTATTTGGCTCTATCCTGTTCGCCATCTGTGGGAAGTTATCCTGATAGGATTGATGGGAATCATCGCCATACTGCCCTTTACGGGTAAAGGAAATGACGCGGCAAAGCTGCTGATCCCATCCCTGGCCATGGTGTTCGCCCTGAATTTTCTGATCAACTATCGTGCAGCTCCTGCCATTTTCAGCGACCAGGCCAGTATTAAAGCTGCGCTTCTCTACAACCGGGAAGCGGGCCCCGGAGAACAACTTTGTAATTACAACTACCCTTCGCACGAACTCTTCTTCTATGCAAAGCAACCCGTCGGGCAGCTCAGGAATGATCTGACCATGTGGGAACTCCTCAGGAACCGCAAAACCTGGGTCTTCACCACCGGAGAAGTGGTTGCACGGCTTCCGGAAGATGAATTGCCACCCCTGGAGATCATCCCACTGGAACATGTATGGATCAACAAACTTCAGATCAGGTATCTGATTCCCGCCACCAGGGCAGCAAGTCATGATACACTCTACCTGATAAGGCCCTCTGCAACAGTCCATCCCTTTACTCCCTGATCCGATCAAAGTTATTCCGGGGCAATGGCTTTAGATCAACCCGTCGAATCAATAATTCGGCGCCCTCTGATTGAATCTGAATGCGCCCTTTTTGTGGTTGAACATCCACTGCATGGTTGACCAGTTTTTTGTTGAGGTAGATAAAAATCTCTCCCCCCTTTGCGATGCACTCAATCCTGTTCCATTTGCCGACCGGTTTTTCTATATCATTGGTACCCCGGAATCCCTTGACATCCTTCCAGTCCGGATCGCGGCCATACCAGTTTATCCGCCCGCCATAAATAGTTTTCAGATCGCCGCCTGGTCTAAATAGATACGACCCATTCTGTTTTTCAGGCGCCACGGGGCAGGTAACCGAAAATGCAGGAGTTCCGTCACCCACCACAATAATGTCACCCGTTCCGCCCTCAATAAGCTGGCATTCAATTGAATACATCCAGGTTCCCGCATGTCCGCCGTCTTCTCCCCTGGAGTGCAGCAATATACCGCTGTCCATCGCTTTTCCTTTCCTGCCCGCAAAAGTGGTTTCTCCCCATTTGAACTCCACCACGAGTTTGTAATTTTCATATTCGTTGTTGGTAGTAATGCATCCAAACTCTTCACCTGAAATGGTCAACAGCCCCTTCTGCACTGTGAACACTTTATTGGGATCGTTGTCGCGTCCCTTTCCTTTTATAAAAGTGTACCATCCGTCAAGGTTTTTACCATTAAACAATTTGACCCCAGCCTGGCCAGCCTGTTTTTTCCCTGTTACGTCAGGGTCAGAAGACCCGGCAAAAACCCGGTTTCCAAAGATGGTCATTGAAGCCACAAGGCTCAGGGAAATAATAAATAACCGTGTCATATTTCAATTTTTAATTTTCGTAATTTAATAAATACAACTTATCACCAGACAATAAATATATACCTATTTAATGAAAGTGATGTCATCTAAATTTTTGAATATTGTTCATTAATAGTATTTTCGCAGGCATAGGTGATGCCAAATAATTTATGTCATGAGAAAAAG
>CAJDVZ010000044.1_pt1 | contig 11041 bp, 9 predicted proteins | sample 7391481 | NCBI WGS metagenome assembly CAJDVZ01 (sample SAMEA7055721, study PRJEB34461) | soil metagenome | biome: terrestrial ecosystem; feature: Peninsula; material: soil | place: Antarctica | collected 2016 | reverse complement strand
TCCGGAAGGGTGGAAAACAAAATTGTTCTGATCACAGGTGCAGCGCAGGGATTCGGTGCCGGAATCGCGGAAATGATGTTTTCTGAAGGGGCCCACATCGTAGTGGCTGACCTGAATGAGGAAAAGGGAATTGAATTCGCCCAGGCACTAAACCTCCGGGGAAAAAAGAACAAGGCATACTTTGTAAAGGTTAATGTGGCCGATGCGGTCTCAGTAAGGGAGATGATCCGGAAAACCGTACTCTTCTTCGGAGGAATCGATGTGTTAATCTCCAATGCAGGAATCCTTCGGGCAGGAGGGCTGGAAGAGATGACCCCGGAAACCTTTGACCTGATGACCAGGGTTAATTACAACGCCTATTTCCACTGCGCCAAATATGCTTCAGCTGTGATGAAAATCCAGAACCGACACAACCCGGATGTCTTTATGGATATCATCCAAATCAATTCCAAGTCGGGACTGAAGGGAAGCAACAAAAACTTTGCCTATGCAGGCGGAAAATTCGGGGGTATCGGACTGACACAATCTTTTGCCCTGGAACTGATGCCTTTCCATATTAAGGTAAATTCCATCTGTCCGGGGAATTTCTTTGACGGACCGCTATGGTCTGATCCGGAAAACGGGCTCTTCATCCAATACCTAAAAGCGGGAAAGATCAGGGGGGCAGAGACAGTGGCCGATATAAAACGCCATTATGAATCGCAGGTCCCTGCCGGGCGGGGATGCCTTCCTGCCGACGTAGTGAAAGCGATCTATTATGTGATCGAGCAAGAGTACGAGACAGGACAGGCTGTTCCGGTCACCGGTGGCCAGGAGATGCTGAATTGAGAAAAACAGGAAAATTGTAATAAAATTTAAAAAAGTAATCCCATGCGTACCAAAGCAATTCGTTTATACGGCAAGAAAGACCTCCGGCTGGAGGAATTCGAACTTCCGGAAATCAACGATGATGAGATTCTCGCCAAAGTAGTCTCCGACAGTATCTGTATGTCGTCGTACAAAGCTGCCCACCAGGGAACCGACCACAAACGGATTCCCGGCAATGTGGCTGAAAATCCGATTATCATAGGCCATGAATTTGCCGGAGAGTTCGTGAAGGTAGGAGAAAACTGGAAGCACAAGTTCAGCCCGGGACAGAAATACTCGATACAACCTGCCATCTATTATCCGGAAGGACCAGTGGGGATATTAAGTGCGCCCGGTTACAGCTATCCCCACATCGGGGGCGATGCCACCTATGTAATCATTCCGAAGGATGTGCTGGTGCAGGATTGTCTGCTGGTGTATGAAGGTCCCGGTTTTTATCCGGCTTCGCTGGCTGAGCCACTCTCCTGTGTGATCGGGGCGATGCATGCCAACTACCATACACAGCCAGGGAGTTACATCCACAACATGGAGATCGTCAAGGGTGGCAAAATGGCTATCCTGGCGGGGGTGGGTCCCATGGGACTTGCAGCCATTAACTATGTAGTCAACCGTCGGGACCTGAAACCATCCTTGCTGGTGGTCACCGACATTGACCAGGTCAGACTCGACCGGGCAGCCTTGATCTTCCCCGAAAGCTGGGCAAAGGAAAAAGGAATTGAACTGGTTTACCTCAATACGGCAAAAGAAGAGAATCCGGTTAAGGCTCTGCGTGACAAGACCGGAGATACCGGATTTGACGACGTATTCATATTTGCTCCTGTAGCATCGGTCATTGAACAGGGAGATGCCATTTTGGCGTTCGACGGCTGCCTCAATTTCTTTGCCGGACCCTCAGATCCCAACCTGACCGCCAGGTTCAACTTTTACAATGTCCATTACGCATACACCCATATTGTGGGAACTTCAGGCGGGACCAACGACGACATGGTCCAGGCGCTGGCCTGCCTGTCAAAGGGACTGGACCCGGCCGGACTGATTACACATATCGGAGGGTTGAATGCGGTGATCGAAACCACCCTAAACTTGCCCAAAATACCGGGAGGCAAAAAACTGATCTACACGCATAAAAACTTACCCCTAACCCCACTCACGGAATTTGAGGAAAAGGGCAAAACCGAACCATTCTTTGCAGAACTTGCCGGAATCATAGCGAAAACAAAAGGACTCTGGTCAGTTGAAGCTGAAAATTATCTTTTGAAATACGCTCCGGAAATCTGACTGGTGAGGGCAGGTTAGTGGTCTATATTGTTCAGCAAACCGGGAAGCTGATGAAGATCCACATCGGGATTGCTGACGGTAATTTGGGATTGTTCATAAAAGGGCCTTCTTCTCCTCAGGTTTTCACCGATAAATTCGACGAGTTCCTGTTTTGATTTTCCCGCAATCAGAGGCCGTACTATTTTAGAGAGAGAAAGGCGCCGTGCCAGAATCTGCGGCTCCATATCCAGGAAGAGCGTGATCCCGGTGCGGTTCATCAGTTCCATATTTTCGTAGAAACAGGGGGCACCGCCTCCGGTGGCTATCACCACATTGTCAAATTCCGATACTTCCACCAATGCTTTGTGCTCATATTCCCTAAAAAGCGCTTCACCCTCCTCCGCAAAAAGCTGCTGGATACTCTGGCAATGTCGTTCTTCAATATATCTGTCCAGGTCGATAAAATTCAGCCCGGCCAGTTTAGCCAGCCGCTTCCCCAGCGTGGACTTGCCGCTTCCCATATATCCTACCAGGTAAATCCGCATATCAGAAAAGGGACATCTGGTTGGCATCATCTTCTCCGGGTCGCCTGATTTCAAAAGGAATATCATCATTTTCCCCAGCCTGAGCTTCAGATACCTCTTCATCCTCAGGCATCACCTCATGCTCATCCTTAACAACAGGTTCAATTTCCCTGATATTTTCCACAAAATAATTGGACAACCGCTTCCCTTTGGCCTTCCAGCTCTTGATTCCAATGAACTCAGCCACTTCAATAATCTCATTTTCCCGGTCGCTGTTCTTCCCTCCGAATTCAATCTCAAAGCGGGGATAACGAACCCAGGTTATGCTGACCAGCTTATTCTCCTTGCTCTCACCGATGAAACCGATCATTTTGTTCATCGTCTCCTCGATCTCGAAACGCTTTACATAGTAATATCCCTGTTCGGCATCGTAATAAACCATGGAGAGAATCTTTCCCGGGTCAAATTTTTCAATGGCAAGGATGTGGGGATCAAAGTGGTTTGCGAAATCATAACTGTACAACTGGTACTCTCCGCTTTTGAAAATCACCAGTATCTTGTCTTCGCCTGTAAATTCTCCGAGATATTTTCCCCGTTTTTCGGCATTTAGCCGGAGCACATCCGGATCGAACCACACCTTTAATCCTCCAAGGGTTGAGATTCCCCTTTCATGCAGGGTGATTTTGTGTACCTCATATTTAGTCAGGATATTGCCCATCGACTGTCGCCCCTTGATGGCCAGCTCCCCCATATCCTGCTCAAAAACCAGTTTCTTGATCCGCGGTTTAGGCTTAAGGAATACTTTCAGCACTTCAGCTTCACCGTTGGGATTCGACGACATATAAAGGATTTTCGATCCCTTGCTTCCCATGGTAAGATCGTACTCTTTGTCGCGGGTCACCCCCGTTACGTTAAACCGTTTCATATAGGAAAACCCGCTCTTTCCGTCGCGGTACACTACATTGTAAATAATTCGGGAATCATCCTTCCTGAATAACCCGATATGGATCACATTTTTCCCAATGAAAGTCTTCTCACTGACTTTGGTGACAAAGTAGGTCCCATCTCTCCGGATTACAATGAAGTCGTCCATATCAGAGCAGTCGCACACATATTCGTTCTTTTTCAAACTGGTGCCGGCAAAACCCTCTTCCCTGTCGACATATAGCTTCTCATTGGCAACGACTACCTTGGCGGCTACGATATTTTCAAAACTCCTGAGCTCCGTGAGTCTCTCCTTCCCTTTGCCGTACCGGCTTTTAAGCCTTTCAAACCAGTCGACGGTAAAGGGAACAATGTTCCGGATATTTTCCCTGATTATTGCCATTTCCTCCAACAATGAAAGAAGGTAAGCGGCAGCCTTGTCGGCATTGAACTTGAGGATCCGGGCCATCCTGAGATCCAGAAGTTTCAGGATATCGTCGCGTGTAATCTCACGATGCAGTTTGGATATGAAAGGTTCAAGCCGTTTATAGACATGGGCAATGGCCATATCAAGGTCCTCTGCCTGCTCAAATTCCTTATCCTTGTAAATCCTTTTTTCAATAAAGATCTTCTCCAGTGACGCAAAGTGCCATGCCTCATCCAGTTCACTCAAACGAATCTCCAACTCAAGTCTCAGCAACTGAAGTGTTACATCGACCGACTTTTTCATGATTTCAGAGACTGTCAGGAAATGAGGTTTGTCATCCTCAATAATACAGGCATTCGGGCTGATCGAAATTTCACAGTCGGAAAAAGCATACAACGCATCGATGGTTTTATCGGAGGAAACCCCGGACGACAAGTGAACAAGGATCTCCACACGGGCAGCCGTATTGTCGTCGATTTTTCTGATTTTAATCTTTCCCTTTTCATTGGCCTTCAGGATCGATTCGATCACTGAGGTGGTAGTTTTTCCGTAAGGGATTTCATTAATTATCAAGGTTTTGCTATCCCTCTTTTCGATCTTAGCCCGTACTTTAACTGCTCCGCCGCGCAAGCCGTCGTTGTATTTTGACACATCCACAGAGCCCCCCGTTGGAAAATCAGGATAGAGGATAAAGGGTTCTCCTTTCAGGTAGGATACCGATGCATCGCAGAGTTCAATAAAATTATGGGGTAGAATTTTAGAGGCCAATCCCACGGCGATCCCCTCCACTCCCTGGGCAAGCAGCAGGGGAAATTTGGCAGGCAGGGTGACCGGTTCCCTTTTTCGTCCGTCGTAAGTGAGTTTCCACTCGGTTGTCTTTGCATTGAAGAGCACTTCGAGTGCAAATTTGGAAAGACGGGACTCAATGTAACGCGGAGCGGCAGCTCCATCCCCGGTAAGAATGTTCCCCCAGTTTCCCTGTGTATCCACCAGCAACTCCTTTTGGCCCAGCTGCACAAGAGCATCTCCGATAGATGCATCCCCGTGAGGATGGTATTGCATGGTCTGGCCGATGATGTTGGCCACTTTATTGTAGCGGCCATCATCCATCTCTTTCATGGCATGCATAATCCTCCGCTGTACAGGTTTCAGTCCATCAATCACATAAGGAACTGCACGCTCCAGGATCACATAAGATGCATAGTCAAGAAACCAGTCACGGTACATTCCCGACAGATAGGTGATCACCTCTTTGGGGGCTTCAGATTTATTTTCAGGGATTGGGATTTTCTCTTTAGGCATTTTCAGACAACATCATCTTTTTCGACATAGAGATTTTCTATAATAAAATCCTGACGTTCAGGGGTATTCTTACCCATATAAAACTCAAGCATCTGAGAAACCGATTCATGCTTTTTCATCAGGACCGGATCAAGCCGAATTTCCGGTCCGATGAAATTACTGAATTCATCCGGGGAAATCTCACCCAGGCCCTTGAAACGGGTGATTTCCGGCGTTCCTTTCAACAGATTGATGGCCGCCTGTTTCTCCTCCTCCGAATAACAATAAATCGTCTGTTTTTTATTTCTGACTCTAAAAAGGGGGGTTTGCAGGATAAATACGTGTCCCCTTCTGATCAGTTCAGGAAAAAACTGAAGGAAGAAGGTGATCAGCAACAACCGGATATGCATTCCGTCCACGTCAGCATCTGTGGCAATGATCACCCTGGCATAGCGCAGATCGTCGATACTCTCCTCGATATTCAGGGCTGCCTGCAGAAGGTTGAACTCTTCATTTTCATAAACCACCTTTTTGGTCAGTCCAAAAGTATTGAGTGGCTTACCCCTGAGGCTGAAAACCGCCTGTGAATCCACATCACGCGATTTGGTGATGGAACCGCTGGCCGAATCCCCTTCCGTAATGAAAATACAGGATTCGTCCCGTTTTTCATCGTTGTCACTGAAATGAATGCGACAGTCGCGCAACTTTTTGTTGTGCAGATTTGACTTTTTCGCCCGCTCTTTCGCCAGTTTCTTGATGCCGGTAATGGCTTTTCTTTCCCTCTCCGACTCCTGGATCCGGCGCAAAAGCACTTCAGCAGTTTCAGAATTTTTATGGAGATAATTATCGAGTTCCTTCTGGACGAAGTTAAAAACATGCTGCCTTACCGTTGGCCCTTCAGGGCCCATATCGCGCGATCCCAGTTTTGTTTTGGTTTGCGACTCAAAAACTGGCTCTTCCACCTTGATACTGATGGCCGCCACAATGGAAGCCCTGATATCGTTGGGATCAAAATCCTTTTTGAAGAAATCGCGAACGGTTTTAACCAGCACTTCCCGGAATGACGAAAGATGGGATCCCCCCTGGGAGGTAAGTTGTCCATTGACAAAGGAATAGTAATCCTCCCCATACTGGTTCCCGTGGGTGATCGCGATTTCAATGTCCTCCCCCTTCAGGTGGATGATCGGGTAAAGAGGCTCAGCTTCCAGGTTATCATCAAGAAGATCTTTCAACCCATTACGGGAGGAAAACTTCTGCCCGTTGAAGTCAATAGTCAGTCCGGAATTCAGGAATGTGTAATTCTTGATCAGGTTGATGAGATGGTCCGCAATAAACCGGTAGTTTCTGAAAATGATATCATCGGGACGGAAAGCAACAATGGTACCATTCAGCTCATCCGTTTCGCCAATTAACTTCTCTTCTACCTGAATTCCACGGCTATAGTGAATTTCCTTTACCTGTCCTTCACGGATTGCCATGATGGAAAAATCGGAGGAAAGCGCATTGACCGCCTTAATCCCCACACCGTTTAACCCAACCGATTTTTTAAAAACCCTGGAATCATATTTTGCACCAGTGTTCATTTTGCTTACAGCATCAGCAAGTTTCCCAAGGGGAATACCCCGCCCGTAATCACGGATTCTCACCTTCTCCGTGTCGATGGTGATTTCAATTTTCTTTCCGAAGCCCATCATGAATTCATCCACGGAGTTATCCATTACCTCCTTCACCAGCACATAGATACCATCGTCGGATGCAGAGCCATCCCCCAGCTTGCCAATGTACATGCCAGGCCGTTTACGGATATGTTCCTGCCAGTCGAGGGTCTGAATGGTACTCTCATCATACACTGCGTTCATACTATCGGAAATTTTATGCAAATATAGCTAAATCCCCGGCGGTTTCAGGGAATAAATTTTCCCCGGGAATAAACAGTACCCGGTTGATAAAAGCATTGGGATTCAAAATCAGAGAGTTAAAGGAAGTCGTACTTATGCAGGATGTACACTGAAATTAAAAGGGACAGAATAAGGGTAAAAAAGAGTAGTCCAAGTATCCATGCATGGTTAATAGGAAGTTGTTTTTCCCTGGGTGGTTTTCGCCTTACATGACCTTTTAATTCTGCGATTACCAATAACCTGTAAAAGAGCCACCCTGTCAGGAGTCCAAAAATCCATCCGGCGGCAATGTCGAGCGGAAAATGTGCACCGGTGTAAATCCTGGAGTACGAAACCAGGAGGGCCCAGAGCAGCAGCACCGTAAAGGTAATCCTGTTTCGGAAAAGATAACCGGTAAACGCCAGTACAAAAAAGGTATTCGCTGCATGGGTCGAAGGAAACCCATAGGTGCCACCCTTCCGGAGCACGATGTGGGTCAGGTTCCCGATTTGCTCGTTATATCCCGGTCTGAGCCTTCCTATAATCTCCTTGATAATCCCTGTCCCCTGGTCACTGACTACCACCCCGATCGCCAGAAATATCAGAATCAGCCATGAACGGCGACCGTAATTCCGGATGATCAGCCAAAACAAGGCCACGTACAAGGGGATCCAGGTCTCTTTTCGCGTGAAGAAAAGCATGGCTGTATCCCACCAGGGATTATTCATCCCGTTGATCTGAAGAAAAAGCTGCTCATCGAATCGGAGCAGTGAATCAAAAAACTCCATTCAGGATTCCATTAGAATTTTCCAGATCCGGTCTTTCAGTGCAACAATATTGTATCCCGTGATGGAAGAAATAAACAGGTGCGGAACGTCAGGGAAAATCCGGCTGATCTCTTCCATCAGCACTTCATCAAGCATATCAGCTTTACTGATCACCATAAACCGTTGTTTGTCGAGTAGTTCCGGATTGTACTCTTCCAATTCACGCAAAAGGATACCATACTCATTCTGGTAATCTTTGCTGTCGGCAGGAATCAGAAAAAGCAACATGGAATTCCGTTCAATATGACGCAAAAACCGCAGGCCAAGGCCTTTCCCTTCATGCGCCCCCTCTATGATCCCCGGAATATCAGCCATCACAAAAGATTGTTGATCGCGGTAGCTTACAATGCCAATATTGGGAACAAGGGTAGTGAATGGATAATCAGCGATCTTTGGTTTAGCAGCCGATACTACGGATAGAAGGGTCGATTTTCCGGAACTGGGAAAACCTACCAATCCAACATCGGCCAGGATTTTTAACTCCATGATAACCCAGGTTTCCGTCCCGCTTTCTCCGGGTTGGGCAAACCGGGGTGTTTGATGGGTAGCCGATTTGAAATGGGTATTCCCCAATCCTCCCCTGCCTCCTTTCATCAATATTTTGGTCTCGCCATCCCCGGTAATTTCCATCAGGAATTCTCCGGTTTCAGCATCTTTAACTATCGTTCCCAAAGGAACTTCAATAACCTTATCCTCCCCGCCTGCCCCAAAACTGCATTGTTTTCCACCAGACTCCCCGTGTCCGGCCTTAACATGGCGGTGGTATTTCAGATGCAGCAAGGTCCACAACTGGGAATTGCCCTTCAGGGTGATATGACCGCCCCGACCACCATCACCACCGTCGGGGCCACCCTTGGGAATAAATTTTTCCCTTCGGAGGTGAGCAGAACCCGGTCCCCCATTTCCCGACTGGCAGAAAATTTTTACGTAATCAACGAAATTTGATTCAGACATACGTCTTTATTTTTTAACCCTGGATTCCTGGCTATCAGCAGCTACAATCCCCCTGTTTCCCATTACCCGTCAGCTGGTCAACGGTTGTTTTCAGCCGTTCGGCAATTTCCGGAATAGTTCCTGCTCCGTTTATGCTAAAATGTTTTCCCTGAGCTTCATAATATTCGATAAGCGGAGCTGTCTTTTGGCTATAAACCCGGATCCTGTTTTCAATTACAGCCTGATCCAGATCGTCACTCCTTCCCGATATCAATCCCCTTCCCAGGAGGCGCCTGATCAGCTCCTGGTGCTCCACTTCGAGCGACAACATGCCCGAAATAGGGGTTTTGTTGTCATTGAGAAGGGAATCAAGTTCCTCAGCCTGCGCAACCGTCCTCGGAAAGCCGTCAAAAACAAACCCGTTGGCTTTGGGGTTGGCCTCCAGTTTCGACCTGATCATCCCGATTACAACTGCATCAGGGACCAATTCTCCATTGTCCATGTATCTTTTTGCTTCCATACCCAGTTCAGTTTGACCAACAATTTCACTGCGCAACAGATCACCCGTCGAGAGATGGATCAACCGGTACGATTCAACAAGAAACTCAGCCTGGGTGCCTTTTCCTGCACCCGGAGGGCCAAATAAAACCAGATTCAGCATATTTCAAATGTTTAAATTATCATTCCACTACCGAATAAATATCTTTCAGGTTTCTTCCATAACCATCGTAATCGAGACCAAAACCAACTATAAAATCGTTCGGAATTTCCAATCCGATGTAATCAAGGTTAACCTTTTTCACCAGGGCATCAGGTTTCAGCAGAAGTGAGGCAAGCCTGATTTCCTTCGGATTCATCTCCTGCAATTGGGTTATTATATTTTCAATTGTACTCCCCGAGTCGACGATATCTTCAAGCACCACGACGGTCCTGTTTTCTATTACTTCGTTCAACCCGATCAGCTGCCTGATAATTCCCGTGGAATGAGTTCCCTTGTAGGAAGCCATTTTTACAAATGTAATTTCAGATTCCGTCAAGGTGACTTTCTTCAGCAACTCAGCAGCAAACATAAAGGCTCCGTTAAGCACACAAACGAAAAGCGGATCTTTTCCGGCAAGATCGCGGTTCATCCGATCTGCTATTCTGTCTACTGCATCAAGGATCCTGTCGTGAGAAATATACAGTTTAAAGGTTTTGTCGCGAAGCGTCACCTGGTCCATGTTCAAGATGTTTTTATGAGAAGGTTGATGAAAACTATGAAAATATTGTATTTTAGCTTTCTAAAGGCACAAAGTAACAAAACAATTTAAATACTAAAAAATTAATTGCACCGATGACTCCAAAAGTTAGCATCATCATGGGGAGCACTTCCGATCTGCCTGTCATGGAAGCTGCAGCAGGCCTGTTCGAAGAATTTGAAATCCCGTTTGAAATCAATGCACTGTCGGCACACAGGACACCGGCCGAAGTAGAGCAATTTGCGCGAACTGCCAATGAGCGCGGAATCAAAGTGATCATTGCCGGGGCAGGAATGGCAGCTCACCTTCCGGGGGTAATCGCCTCCATGACCCCCCTGCCCGTAATTGGCGTCCCCATCAATGCCAGCCTTGGGGGATTGGATGCACTCCTGGCAATCGTACAGATGCCTCCGGGAATACCTGTGGCCACTGTCGGGATCAACGGAGCTCTCAATGCAGCGCTGCTGGCCGTTCAGATTATAGCTGCAGGAGATGAGGAATTAATGCAAAAGTTTATCCGCTATAAGGAAGGACTGAAGGAAAAGATCGTAAAAGCCAACAAGGAACTGGAAAACGTAGCCTACAAATACAAAGTCCAGGCCTGGGCCGGGTCAGAATAAACGCATGAAGACCAGGCCGGACTGATTATCAGGTTATTAAGAAATCGAAGAATGGGTTGATTGGATTCAAAACCGGCAGATCGGCCTGTTGTCATCCCGGGGAACGAAGTGGTGTTAAAAAATCCATTTAAAAAGCACTCCCCAATTCTCTTTTTTTGTATATTGGTATACCCTTAAGTACAACCAATCGGGGTCGTGAAATGAAAAAATGGGCGTTACGTTTTTTGATTTCCGCGTTGATCCTGTATTTACCTGCCATTAACCTG
>CAJDVZ010000049.1_pt1 | contig 11212 bp, 11 predicted proteins | sample 7391481 | NCBI WGS metagenome assembly CAJDVZ01 (sample SAMEA7055721, study PRJEB34461) | soil metagenome | biome: terrestrial ecosystem; feature: Peninsula; material: soil | place: Antarctica | collected 2016 | reverse complement strand
CCCAATTGTCTTCTGAATACCTGATCTTTGTCGGGCAGTGTTATTTAACATCTTTTTGTAAAGCATAAAAAATAGAATATCAATACTTTAAAAAATCATATTTTAGCTTTGAAGCAATCACAATCCGAAATTTCCTGGTTACATTTGCTGTGTTAATTCAAACAAAAAATTATGAAAACTGAGATTAATGAGTTCATGGAAAGCCTGAAACAGAGGACTCCCGGAGAGAAGGAGTTTCACCAGGCCGTTCAGGAGGTTGCTGAATCAGTATGGGACTTTTATGAGCAGAACCCCAAATACCGGAAGAATAAAATTCTGGAAAGAATGTGTGAACCCGAGAGGACGATCATATTCAGGGTACCCTGGGTAGACGACAGGGGAGAAGTGCAGATCAACAGGGGGTACAGGGTTCAGTTCAACTCTGCCATTGGTCCTTACAAGGGGGGGATCCGCTTTCACTCCACAGTAACATTGAGTATACTGAAATTCCTGGGATTTGAGCAGACCTTCAAAAACAGCCTGACTACCCTTCCGATGGGAGGAGGCAAAGGGGGTTCCGATTTCAGTCCTAAGGGAAAGTCGGATCCTGAAATTATGCGTTTCTGCCAGTCGTTTATGACGGAACTATACCGCCATATCGGACCCGATACGGATGTGCCTGCGGGAGACATTGGTGTAGGGGGCCGTGAAGTGGGGTACATGTTTGGCCAGTATAAAAGGCTGAAAAGTGAATTTACAGGTGTATTGACAGGCAAAGGATTGGGCTGGGGCGGTAGTCTTATCCGTCCTGAAGCCACTGGTTTTGGTGCTGTCTATTTTGTTCGGCATATGCTCAAGCGACTGGGTAAAGATATTGCCGGCCATACGTTTGCCATTTCTGGTTTCGGAAATGTGGCCTGGGGCGCTGTAACCAAAATCAATGAACTGGGAGGCAAGGTGATTACCATCTCGGGTCCTGATGGATATGTGTATGATCCTGACGGAATTTCGGGAGAGAAGATCGACTATATGCTGGAACTCAGGGCCAGCAACCAGGATATCGTGGAACCCTATGCCAGGGAGTTTGGGGTGAAGTTCGTCCCCGGGAAAAAACCCTGGGTGGAAAAAGTCGACATTGCCATGCCTTGTGCCACACAAAACGAGCTAAACCGGGAAGATGCCGAAGAGCTGGTGAAAAATGGCAGTTTTCTGGTTGCTGAGGTTTCCAATATGGGATGTACCGCCGAGGCCATGGAATACCTGAAGGAGCATATCGATTTTGCTCCCGGGAAGGCAGTCAATGCAGGGGGAGTTTCCGTGTCGGGACTGGAGATGTCGCAGAACAGCATGCGGTACAACTGGTCGCGTGAAGAGATTGACCAAAGGCTGCAGATCATTATGCAGGATATTCACCAGACTTGTGTAAACTTTGGACTGAAGGGTGACAAGGTCGATTACGTCAAAGGTGCAAACATCGGCGGCTTCGTTAAGGTGGCTGAAGCCATGCTTGCCCAGGGCATTGTCTGATACGACGCATGCTGATTGATACGCACGCACATCTCTATACGAGTGATTTTTCTGACGACAGGAAAGCAGTAATTGTCAGGGCAACGGAGGCGGGTGTCGGATCTGTCATCATGCCCAACATTGACAGCAGATCAGTGGAAGAGATGCTGGAAGTGTCCTGTGATTATCCCGGTATTTGTTATCCAATGATGGGGCTCCATCCTACCTCCGTGGGGGAAGATTACGGCAAAGAGCTGGAGATAGTTGCCGGGTGGCTTGACAAAGAACAGTTTTACGGGATCGGAGAAATAGGCATCGATTTATACTGGGATAAAACGTTTCGCGTTCAGCAGGAAGATGCATTCAGGCAGCAGCTCAGGATAGCCCGGGCGATGAAACTGCCGGTCGCTATCCATGTCAGGGAATCGTTCAACGAAGTATGGGCCATCCTCGAAAAGGAGCAGGACGGATCTCTCACCGGAATTTTTCACTGTTTTTCAGGTACTGCGGAAGAGGCTTGTAGGGTTACCGACGCTGGATTTTATCTGGGAATTGGCGGGGTGGTTACATTTAAGAATAATTCACTCACCGGAGTCCTCGAAAAGACCGGCCCCGGGCGCATTGTGCTGGAGACCGATGCTCCCTGGCTGAGCCCGGTCCCCTACAGGGGGAAGCGGAATGAACCCGGATACCTGGTGCACGTCGCCGGTAAGCTGGCTTCTATCTTCGGCCTTTCTGTGGAAGAAATTGCAGTGCGTACCACGGTCAATGCTCAGAAAATTTTTAACATCTGAGGCTCCCACCTCTTATGTTGTTCACTTTACGGCGGACTTCTCCGGATCTGATTGATCTGAAATCTTTTTATTTTTTTATTATGAACCAGAATCTCCAGCAGAAAGCCAACATTCTGATCATTTATACGGGAGGAACCATTGGCATGGCACAGCATCCGGTGACCGGGACGCTTGCTCCTGTCAGGTTTGACCAGATCATGGACGAAGTCCCGGAACTGAACAAATTCGGATACCGGATTAAATCGGTCACCTTTAATCCCCCGATCGACTCTTCCAATGTCACCCCTGAAATATGGGAGAAGATTGCACTTACCATTCAACGCAATTACAGCCAGTATGATGGTTTTGTGATTTTGCATGGTACTGATACCATGGCATATACTGCTTCAGCCCTGAGTTATATGTTTGTGAACCTCGACAAACCCATTATTCTTACCGGATCGCAGCTGCCGGTGGGTATGCTCCGGACCGACGGCAAGGAGAACCTGATAACGGCAGTGGAAATTGCAGCAGCTCAGAAAAGCGGGCACGCCCTTGTACCTGAAGTATGCATCTATTTCGACTTCAAGTTATTCAGAGGCAATCGGGCAGTAAAACGCGATTCTGAGAATTTCAGCGCTTTTGTATCGGAGAATTATCCGCCGCTGGCTACAGCAGGTGTCGATATCAGGTTTAATGCCGATGTGATCCATTATCCCGAGTACACGGGAATACTGAAGGTTCAGACCGGTTTTGACGAGCATGTGGCTATTTTGAAAATGTTTCCCGGAATGGGGCGGACTGTTTTTGAATCGATTCTGGAGATACCCGGTTTAAAAGGGGTAGTCCTTGAATCATACGGGTCGGGCAATGTGCCGACTTCCCGCTGGTTAATTAACGCAATCCGCAAGGCCATCCGACAGAATATAATTATCCTCAATGTGTCGCAGTGCCAGGGTGGCAGCGTGCAGATGGGGCAGTATGAAACCAGTGTGGAACTACTGAATGCAGGGGTAGTGAGCGGGAATGACATGACTACAGAGGCAGCAGTTACCAAGCTTATGTTTTTACTTGGTCAGGGTTTGAAGAAAGATGAGATTAAAATGGTTCTTAATAAAAGTTTATGCGGTGAAATTAGCGAATAGGTTAAGTTTGTTTTTGTTTTTTTTGTAATTTGCGCCACATTTCACAGGGATGCCGTTATACTGGAGAGGTTCAGGAGTGGCTTAACTGGCACGCCTGGAAAGCGTGTGTTCCCCAAAAGGGAACCGGGGGTTCGAATCCCTTCCTCTCCGCTAACTTGTTCTTTATAATTATTATTACAGACTGGCGGATTGTCAATTTTTAAAATTATATGAGTATTTTTAAAGAAAAAAAGGCTTCCGTTTTTGTATAATGTGTACGATATTATAAATTTGAAACAAAAATTTGAAAAGCAAAATCAAGAAGATTATTAATTAAATTCAAAACGATTATGAAAAAACTATTTGCGTTGATTGCAGTATTCGGGATGCTTCTTTTTGTTGCATCAAAACCCGTAGTTGCTCAGGACAAGCCGGCAGCCACCACCCAGGCAGTGGATTCATCTGCTGTAGCTATGGACATAGTAGCAGCAGATCCGATTGAAACGGTTGCAGCAAAGACTGAAGCAGGACAGTCATTCCACAGTGCTCTGAAACAGAAATTTATCGAAGGTGGACCAGGCTTCATGACTACTATTCTTCTCTGTCTTATTTTAGGTTTGGCCTTTGCCATCGAGAGGGTAATTTACCTCAATATGGCGACCTCCAATACCAAGAAACTGCTCGTTAAATTGGAAGATGCCCTCAACAATGGCGGAATCGAATCAGCCAAGGAAGTATGCCGCAATACCCGTGGCCCGGTTGCCAGCATTTTCTACCAGGGACTTGACAGGGCCCATGAAGGTGTAGATGTTGTTGAGAAATCAGTGGTAGCCTACGGCGGTGTTCAGGCAGGTCTATTGGAAAGAGGTCTTACATGGATTGCTTTGTTTATTGCTTTGGCTCCTATGCTCGGGTTCCTGGGAACGGTTATTGGGATGATCCAGGCTTTCGACGCCATCGAGCAGGCCGGTGATATCAGCCCCACGCTCGTAGCTGCCGGTATCAAGGTAGCCCTTATTACCACCGTGGGCGGTTTGATCGTGGCTATTATCCTTCAGATTTTCTACAACTACCTGGCCAATAAAATCGAATCAATCGTCGGTGACATGGAAGATTCATCGATTGCACTGATCGACATGGTAGTCAAGCACAACCTCAAAAAATAGTCATTATGAAGAAATTCGGTCGCTTATCTTTAATCGTTATGGTGGTTATCATGGCCATTACTGTTATTCTTCTCATCTCGCTGATGACAAATCTGAGCAGTGTGACGACAGATCCCCAAATGAATGCCTGGATCGACTATAACCTCACGTGGGCCTATGTACTCTTTTTTGTGGCTGCTGGCGCTGCTGTCCTGTTTGCGCTCTATCAGATGGTGACAGATTTAAAGTCGGCCAAGGCAGTAATGGGTGCGGTAGGCTTTATGCTTGTGGTAGTGGTTATTGCCTATCTTCTCTCTTCCAGCCAAATGCCGAAATTTCCGGGTGTGCAGAAGTTTATCGACAACGGTACGCTGACCTCCACTGTTTCAAAATGGGTCGATACAGGGTTGATAACAACTTACTTCCTTCTTGGAATCGCTGTGCTTTCACTTCTGCTGGGATCTGCTGTAAAGCTGGTGAGAAAGTAGGTAGTGATTAGTTTTTTATAAAGTAAATTTGAAATTATGCCAAAGAAAACACCAGAAATACCATCCGCATCGTTGGCAGATATCGCCTTCCTTCTGTTGATCTTCTTCATGGTTACTACGACCATGGATGTGGACAGCGGATTGGAAAGAAAGTTACCACCTTTGGCTCCTGATCAGGAAAATAAAGACACCCCCCCTATCAAGGAAAGGAATGTGTTCATTGTGCTTGTGAATAAAGACAATAACATTCTGGTCGAAGGTGAGTGGATGCAATTGGGCGAAATCCGTGAAAAGGCCAAAGAGTTTATGGCCAATCCCAACAATTCGGAAGAACTGCCTGAAAAGGAGACCAGGGAAGTAGAATTCTTCGGTCCTGTTGAAATATCAAAAGGGGTGATTTCCCTGCAGAACGACCTGGGAACCCAGTATGGGACCTATCTGGCCGTCCAGAATGAGCTCGTCGGGGCTATCAATGAACTCAGGGATGAAGCTGCGGTGTTGAAATTTAACAAGCGTTTTGATCAGTTAGCCAAAGAGGAACAGGATGCCGTTCGCGAAATTTACCCGCAACGTATTTCAGAAGCTGAACCCAAAAGAGTAGGAGGTAACTAATATGAGGAAATTTGGAAAAAAAGGCAAAAAGGAGACACCGCCGATTTCAACGGCGTCCCTTCCTGACATTGTATTTATGCTCCTTTTCTTTTTCATGGTGACCACCACCATGAGGGAAGTTACCATTATGGTTAATCAGGCTTTGCCTCATGCAACTGAACTTACCAAACTGGAGAAAAAGTCACTCGTGAGTTACATCTATGTGGGCGTACCTCAACTGCAGTATCAAAGGTTATACGGAAACGAACCGCGCGTCCAGCTGAATGACCAATTTTCAGAGGTCAGCGACATTGTCGACTATATCATAGTGGAAAGGCAGGCACGGGATGAATCCGAAGTTCCCTTGATGGTCACTTCATTGAAAATTGATGAATACACCATGATGAAAATCGTGCAGGATATCAAGCAGGAATTGCGCAGGGCTTCAGCACTGCACATCAACTATTCCGCAAGGAAAAGGACGGAGAAAATGTAATGTTCTGCTGCAACAAAATAAAAAAAGGAAGCCTGGGGCTTCCTTTTTTTATTTTGCAGGTATGTTTAGCATAAGTTTGAGTTCTTTCAGCTGTTCGTCGGAAATAGGAGCCGGGGAGTCATTCATCACATCCCTTCCGGAGTTGTTTTTGGGGAAGGCAATGACATCCCTGATTGAATCGAGTCCTGAAAACATGGAAACCAGCCTGTCAAAGCCGAATGCAATTCCGGCATGGGGCGGAGCACCGTATTTAAAGGCATTCATCAGAAAGCCGAACTGTGCTTCTGCCTGTTCAGGAGTAAATCCCAGCACCCTGAACATTTTTGCCTGGAGTACGGAGTCAAAGATTCTGACAGACCCGCCACCGATTTCTACCCCATTGATCACCAGGTCATAGGCGTTGGCCCTTACTTTCCCCGGGTCTGTATCCAGCAGAGAGATGTCTTCCGGTTTGGGAGAGGTAAAGGGGTGGTGCATGGCTGACCATCGGGCGGCTTCCTCATTCCATTCGAGGAGGGGGAAGTCGACAACCCACAAGGGCTGGAAAGTATCCCTTGGGCGAAGCTCCAGACGGTTTCCTATTTCGAGGCGCAGGGTCCCCAGGGCGGTCACTGTTTTATCTTTATCTCCCGGAATAATCAGGATCAGATCACCGGCTTTTGCCCCGAAATGAAAGGCCAGATCTTTTAGCTCATCCTGGTTAAAATATTTGTCAATTGAAGAGCGGATGGTCCCGTCGGCATTCATCTTTACATAAATCAATCCTTTGGCGCCGATCTGTGGCCGTTTAACCCAGTTGGTGAGTTCGTCGAGCTGCTTGCGGGAATACTCTCCGCAACCTTCTGCGCAGATCCCCCCGACATATTCCGCTCCGTCAAACACGGTGAATCCCTTTCCCCTGACACTGCTGGTAACATCGACAAGTTTCATTCCGAAACGGATATCCGGTTTGTCGGAACCATAACTGCTCATGCCCTCTGCATACGTCATCCGGGGAAATGAGTCCACATTCACACCCCTGATTTCTTTCAGTAAATGGCGTGTAAGCCCCTCGAACATGCCGAGGACATCATCCTGTTCCACGAATGACATTTCGCAGTCGATCTGTGTAAATTCCGGCTGGCGGTCAGCCCGGAGGTCTTCATCGCGAAAGCATTTTACGATCTGGAAATATTTGTCAAAGCCGGCAACCATCAGCAACTGTTTGAAAATCTGGGGTGACTGCGGCAAGGCATAAAATTCACCAGGGTTCATCCTGGAGGGAACCACAAAGTCGCGGGCTCCTTCCGGGGTGGATTTGATCATAACGGGTGTCTCTACTTCAATAAAATCCTTGTCTATTAAATAATTCCTGGTAACCTGAGCCATCCTGGACCGGAGGAAGAGGTTATGCTGAAGGGCTGGGCGCCTAAGGTCGAGATAACGGTACTTCATCCGCAGGTCATCTCCTCCATCGGTGTCGTTCTGGATCGTGAAAGGCGGAATGGCAGATGCACTCAATACCTTCAGGGCCTGGATTTCAACTTCCACATCGCCGGTGGCAATATGTAAGTTTTTACTGCTACGTTCCCTGACAACACCCTTCACCTGGATCACAAATTCCCTGCCCAGCCTGGATAGCTGCTCTCTGACAGCGGGATCGCTCTTCTCGTCAGCAACCAGCTGAGTAATACCGTAGCGGTCGCGAAGGTCCACAAAAGTCATTGCCCCAAGGTCGCGCACCCGCTGAACCCAACCTGCCAGCATTACGGAAGTCCCGCAATGCCCGGCTCTCAATTCTCCACAACTATTTGTCCGGTACATAAATTTTCATTGTTTAACTGTTTGCGAAAATAGCCATTTTTTACCATTTTTATCCCGTTGTTCAGAGAAGGTAAAAAATGAAATCCCAGAGCCTGTGGAAGTCCTGTTAAGTGATGAATATTTTATGAAGAAGGCCCTTGCGGAAGCAAGGATAGCTTTTGACAAAGGAGAAGTACCTGTTGGTGCGGTAGTGGAGTGTGCCGGGAGAATCGTTGCACGGGCGCATAACCTGACCGAAATGCTCAATGACGTAACGGCCCATGCTGAAATGCAGGCGATCACGGCTGCCGCCAACACATTGGGGGGCAAATATCTCAGTCAGTGTACGGTGTATGTCACCGTGGAACCTTGCGTGATGTGTGCCGGAGCTTTGTCATGGGCGCAGGTCGGAAGAATCGTGTATGGTGCCCCCGATGAAAAACGGGGTTACAGGAATCACGCACCAGAAGCACTTCATCCTAAAACGAAGGTCGCAGGAGGTGTACTCATGGAGGAGTGTGCAGCGCTTATGAAAAGGTTTTTTGCACAGAGAAGAGAGAGCTGAAGGTACCCAAACCGCAAGAGAAAAGCGATGGCACATGCCACAGTACAGAATCAGAACCAGGGAGAGCAGCTGCCGTCCACATGCGGAGACCTGCTATTTCACCATAACCATCCGGCTGCTTTTTCCCGCAGCATCGAAAGTTTTCAACCGTACCTCTCCGTTTACCTTTACTGGTTCGGTATAAAGCGTTGACTGTACAACAGGCTCGCTCCCATCGGTGGTAAAGCGTATCTTCAAGCCCGGGTATTCGGTATTGGCTTGCAGCATTCCCTCCTTGATAAGAGCACCCGGAGGCGGAATCCTGTAATTAAAACCTCCGAATAGAGTGCTGAGTCGTGGAAGTTCCCTTTTCCCCAACTCATTGGCGAAAACATTCCAACCTTCCTCCATCATTTGCATTCTTTTGTTCTTGTCGGGTTCACTTTCCCAATTGCGGGCTTTTCCCCATGCTGTTTCTGCAAACCCGATTAGCTTGGGCAACGTATAATACTCCAGCATTTCCGGTCCATGGATTGTTTCTGCCCACAACTGGGCCTGAAGCCCTTTTATATTTTTCTTTGCTTCCGGTTTGAGTTTTTCCAGCCCCGGGAATTCCTTGTCGGGATCGATTTTTCTCCCCATACTGGTTCTCAGATTGGTCACGAAAGAGTTGTATGGTGCAAACTGCCATGGACTGCGCACATTACAGAAACCGCCCCAGTAAAGCCCCGGTTCGCGCGGATCCTTGCTGTAAGCCAGGTCAAAATAGAAATTTGAAACATCACACATCACAACCGGATAACCAGCATTGGCCAGGCGGTATGACAGATTTGCCCATTGGCCCATATTGTTCCAGGCATAAGGAACTATTTCTTTTCCTACAAATTCAGGATTGGGTACATATTTACCCTCATCGTTTTTCAGCAAGGCAACTTCCTCCCAACCCCCAATCTTCAGGTTCCGGGTACTCAGGATTTCAACCACCCGGCGAAGAAAATAGCTTTGAAGGTTTTTGGGATCCTTCATTTCCGGCATGGTCTCCATCAGCTTACGGCATAACGGCGATTCTGACCAGACGCCTTCCGGTACCTCGTCCCCTCCGGTGTGGAAAAGCTCAAGCGGCACTTCTGCCTCTGCATACATCGCGATGATGTCATCGATTACTGTTGAGTAGAACTTATAAACCGACTCCCTTGCCACACAAACAACATTGTCGTCGTAGCTTTGTGCGGAATTGTATTTCGACTGGTCATCGGGATCGATCAGCCTGTATTCATTGGCTTTTTCTTCATTTCCCTCTTTCATGAACTTCTGGTAACGGGCTTCCATGGATTTTATGGCTGCCCGGCTATGCCCCGGCAGATTGATGGTCGGGATGACCGCAATATGGTGTTGCTGTGCATGCTTAATAATTTCCTTGAAGTCATCCCGGGTGTAAAACCCGTTTCCTGTTGAGTTCTCTGCATCGGCAAACGGACCCGATCCATAAGAGGGATGCAGATGATCGACCGCTTCTTTGGTCGTATGGCCCCGCCGTGATCCCACTTCCGTCAGTTCAGGGAGTTTCCCGATCGCGATCCTCCATCCTTCATCTTCCGAAAGATAAAGCATCAGCGTGTTCAGCTTGTAAAAGGCCATCACACTAATCATCTTTTTCAGGGTTTCCTTATCCTGGAAGTTCCGGGCTACATCAATATGCAGACCGCGATAGCCAAACCGGGGAGCATCTTCGATAACCATGACCGGAAAACCGGGAGCTGCCTCAGCGCTGGTATGCATTTCCGGGGGAACAAGTGCCAGTATGCTCTGAATTCCGTGGAAAACACCGGAAGGATCACTTCCTGTAATGACAATCGACTGATTTTCTCTGATCTCCAGCTTGTAGGCTTCGCGGGTCACTCCATCTACCGTCATGGGACGAATCCCGAGGTAGATACTGTGCCCTGCAGGTTCGGTTGCTTCCCTGGGTGTAATCTCCGTTCCTGCAATCTTTCCTGTGATGGCAGCCACGTAACCTGCTTCCTGTTCCAGCCCTTTTTCGTACAAATCGGATCCCCGTCGTTCCGGTACCTGTTGATCTGCTGCGGCTCCGTGAACGGTTCAATAACAAGGGATGTGACTTCAACCACCGATTTTTCTGCTCCATCTTCTCCATAGAATACAAAATAGGGTCCCATCGGAGCATCGGACTCCTTAATTAGCCAATGGCTTGCCTCGTATACGATTTCTACTTTTTGGCCAGGTTTCAGGATAAAACCCTCCTCCGGAACCATTTTGAACCAGTCTCCGCTGATTCGGGCGATCTGCACATCCCCTTCTGTCTTAACTATTTCCCGTGGCGTCTGGTTGAAAAAAAGCGCCCAGTTGGTGTCAGTAAGCGTGAAGTTACTCTTGTTTTCCAGGGTAAACTGTGCCTTTACCCCGGGCTGGTCTGCATATTCATTGCTGATCACTTTCCAGCTTACCTCAAGTTCGTTACCAGCAGGATATTTTTCCTGTCCGCACCCTGACCACAAAATCAGGCACAGACTCCAAAAAAGAAGAGACGATATTTTTTTCATAGCTGAAAATTAATTAGTTTGGCTACTTGTTTTGTCTATAAAGATAATTCAATGTTTCAAATCACCTTTCATTATTTTGAAACTATATGAAAACTAATCAGCGACTTATTTCATTGGATGCTTTCCGGGGATTTACCATTGCAGCCATGATTCTTGTAAACAATCCGGGTAGCTGGAGTCATGTATATGCTCCGTTGTTGCACAAACCCTGGAATGGGATTAC
>CAJDVZ010000111.1_pt1 | contig 11510 bp, 8 predicted proteins | sample 7391481 | NCBI WGS metagenome assembly CAJDVZ01 (sample SAMEA7055721, study PRJEB34461) | soil metagenome | biome: terrestrial ecosystem; feature: Peninsula; material: soil | place: Antarctica | collected 2016 | reverse complement strand
GAAGGAGACATTCGCAGATTTATCCGATTTTGACCTGAATGAGGTTTCCGTGTGGCAGTTACAGAAGAAGATGGAGTCGGGAGAGCTCACGGCTGAAGCTTTGTGCAGGAAATACCTTGATCGGATTGCATTGACCAATCCGGTTTTGCGATCGGTGATTGAACTGAATCCCGATGCCCTTGCTATCGCGATAAAACTCGATCAGGAGCGGAAGGCGGGGAAACTCCTCGGGCCTTTGCACGGAATTCCGGTTATGATCAAAGATAACATTGATACGGGTGACAGGATGCAGACCACAGCCGGATCGATGGCGCTGGAAGGGCACCATGCTGCAGAGGATGCATCACTGGTGGCCAGATTGCGTGAGGCTGGAGCCGTATTGCTGGGGAAGACCAACCTGAGTGAATGGGCAAATTTCAGGTCAGAGATGTCGAGCAGTGGTTGGAGCGGAAGGGGCGGTCAGGTGCGGAATCCGTGGTGCCTCGACCGGAGTCCCTGTGGAAGCAGTTCCGGAACAGCGGTGGCTGTTTCGGCCAACCTGTGTACCATCGGGATCGGAACGGAAACCAATGGTTCTATAGTATGCCCCTCGGGGGTTTGCGGAATTGTGGGCATTAAACCGACGCTGGGTTTGTGGAGCCGGCGGGGAATCATCCCCATTGCCCACAGTCAGGATACGGCCGGTCCCATGTGCCGCAGCGTTGCTGATGCAGCGATCCTTCTGGGTGCATTGGCTGGCTTTGATGATCAGGATGGGGAGACCCACATACCCTGCGGAGAGATCTTCGCGGATTACACTCTTTTCCTTGATGTGAATGGATTGAAGGGGGTCCGTATCGGCATTGTCCGTGAAATGCTTGGATTCCACCCCGCCGTAGACGAACTCTTCGGACAGGCTGTGGAACTCCTCAAAAGCAGTGGAGCCGAAATTATCGACAACATCTCTTTCCCAAAAGGGAGGGAGGCGGGAGCTGCTTCCTATCAGGTTCTTCTGTATGAGTTCAAAGCCGACCTCAACGCATATTTGGCTTCCCATCCCACAGCTCCCGTCAAAACCCTCGCGGAAATCATTGCCTTCAACGACTCCAACAGGGAAAAGGAGATGCCCTGGTTCGGCCAGGATATCTTCCTGGCAGCCGAAGCCAAAGGGGACCTGACCACCCCGGAATATTTGGAATCCCTTGCCAAGTCAAAGAAAGGATGGGGTACGCATGGGATTGATTCGGTGATGGCTGAACACCACCTCGATGCGATCATCGCTGCCACCAACGGCCCTGCCTGGACCATCGACTCTGTCAACGGTGACCATTTCAGCGGCAGCAGTTCCTCGCCGGCAGCTATTTCAGGATATCCCAATATCACGGTTCCCATGGGATTTGTACATGGCCTCCCGGTAGGGATTTCCTTCTTTGGAAAAGGCTGGAGCGAACCCAGGCTGATTAGTATGGCCTATGCTTTTGAACAGGCCACCCTCCACCGAAAAGCTCCGGAATTCAGGAAAAGCCTATAACCTGAAGTTTGCAGTACCAGGAGGTGGAACAGCTGATTTATACGAAATCCTGACCTTTCCTGATCAGTACGTCATTGACGAACTGCCTGATATGCTGTTCGTCTTCACGCTTGCAAACCAGCAGGATGTCGTTCGATTCAACTACAATATAGTCTTTAAGTCCCTGAACTACTGCTACTTTGTTGTCGGGAATATTGATGATGCAGTTGGTGGAATCATACACGAACGCATCAGGTCCGGTGATGACATTTCCGTGATCATCCTTCTCTTTGTTTTCGTACAGCGAACCCCAGGTCCCCAGGTCGGTCCACCCGAAATCGGCGGTCAGCACATATACGTTGTCTGATTTTTCCATGATCCCATAGTCGATGGAAATACCCATGCATTCGGAATAAATCTTCTTGATAAAGGCGCTTTCATCGGGCGTATTGTAGAGATGTTCTCCCTGGGCAAAGAGGGAAGCCACTTCGGGCAGGTGGGCTTCAAGTGCTGTCAGTATGGTGGGGAGCGACCAGAGGAAAATCCCGGAATTCCAGAAGAACTCACCGCTTTCCATGAAGATCTCCGCCATTTTCAGGTCCGGTTTCTCTGTAAAAGTCTTGACATTATAGAGATTATCGGGATGATCGTTTCCGACTTTTTCACCGGTTTGGATATAGCCGTAGCCTGTTTCAGGCATATCCCAAAGGTTAGCAAAGCTTTTGTGGAAGCTACAAATTCCAGTCCTTTGCTGATTTGCCGGATAAACTCATCTTCCTTCAGGATCAGGTGGTCGGAGGGGGCTATGATGAGGTTGGCTTTCGGATTGACAGTCTTGATTTTGTTGGCTGCATAGGCCACGCACGGCGCGGTGTTCCGGCGCAAAGGCTCGGAAAGAACCTGTGCGGCTGTGATGCCGGGAAGCTGCTCCAGGACCAGAGAGGTGTAATCCACACTGGTGACCACGTAGAAATTTTCAGGAGGTATGATTCTGGAAAAACGATCATAGGCTTGCTGAATCAGGGTACGTCCTGTACCGAGGATATCAAGGAATTGCTTGGGCATCGACTTGCGGCTTAAAGGCCAGAACCTTGATCCGATACCCCCGGCCATAATTACACAATAATTGTTGTTCATTTCCATTGGGTTTCTGTTGCTTCAAAAATATCTAAAATTTCTGATTTTGACTGCAAAAGCCAACTGAGTTCAAATTGATTTGTCAAACCATCCTGAAATGTTTTTCCAAAGGCGATTTAGTTTGTATTTTTAGAAAAATTTTTAAAGGTTGAAATCGCCATGATTGACATATCGCCAAAGGGGCTGAATAACTTTCCTCATGACGATTCCATGTTTTTCAATAAGTTAACGATAATATCCTAATTTTTTAAACACATGAATATTCTTTTTCATGTTGGAAGGTACTTCTGGATGCTGGGGAGGGCTTTCTCCAGGCCTGAAAAGCACAAGATGTATGTGCGGCAACTTTTTCATGAAATAGATGGATTGGGCATCAATTCTGTCTGGATTGTTGTGATCATCTCCCTCTTCATCGGGGCCATCCTTACTATCCTGATTGCCTATAACCTGATGAATCCGCTTTTTCCCGCTTATCTCATTGGGTTGGGAACCCGCGACACCCTGATACTGGAGTTTTCGTCCACTATCATGGCGCTGATCCTGGCAGGAAAAATAGGATCCAATATTACTTCTGAAATCGGGAGCATGAAGGTGACTGAGCAGATCGATTCCCTTGAGATCATGGGAGTCAATTCGGTGGGGTATCTTATCCTTCCCAAAATCATCGCCGTGGTTTTCATCTTTCCGTTTCTGGCAATCCTGAGCATTTTTTTTGGCCTGATCGGGGGTTTGATTATAGGGCCGCTTGTTGGAGTGGTATCCCTGACCGATTATATTGACGGGATCCGCTATCTCTTTGTTCCCTATTATGTCACTTTTACCCTTATCAAATCGTTGTTTTTTGGTTTTCTGGTTGCCACGGTTCCCTCCTATTATGGCTATTTTGTGCAGGGAGGAGCGCTGGAGGTAGGAAAAGCCAGTACGAAGGCTGTGGTAAACACCAACATTCTCATTCTGCTGTTTGATTTAATCTTAACCAGACTTTTACTCACATGATTGAAGTCATGAATGTTACCAAGCTGTTTGATGGAAAGGCAGCTATCCGGAATATCTCTATCAATTTTATGGAAGGGAAAACCAACCTGATTATCGGTCGGAGTGGTTCCGGAAAAACCGTTTTGCTGAAATGTATCCTGGGGTTGCTGGAGGTGGACGGAGGTCAGGTTTTGTATGATGGCCGCAACATGACAGAGATGAAGCTGAAGGAACGCAAGCTGATGCGTCGGGAGGTGGGAATGGTCTTCCAGGGGGGAGCGCTTTTTGACAGTCTTACTGTGGAGCAGAATATCAGGTTTCCGCTTGACATGTTCACCAACAATACCGCCAAAGAGAAGAACGACCGTGTCAGTTTTTGTCTCGAGCACGTAAACATTTCAGGGTCTAACAAGCTGTTCCCTTCCGAGATCAGCGGAGGTATGCAGAAGAGGGTAGCCATAGCCCGTGCGATCGCGTTAAATCCGAAATATCTGTTTTGTGACGAACCCAATTCAGGTCTTGACCCGGAAACGGCAACGCTGATCGATGAGCTGATCCAGATGCTTACCCAGGAGTTTAAAATGACCACCATTATCAATACCCACGACATGAATTCAGTGATCCAGATCGGCGAAACTGTGCTGTTCATCCATAAAGGTGAGAAATGCTGGGAGGGTTCAAAAAATACGATCCTGGATTCTGATAACCCAATACTGGAAGACTTCATTTTTGCCAACAAGCTCTATGCCCTTATGAAAAAGGAGAAAGATGCCAATCCGTAACAATCCCGGACTGCAGGGTGGGGGCCGGAAAATGGCCATCAGAAAATGGCCTTATTTTTTTGGGGAAAGGGTAACCACCGGGATAATCATTTCTTCGAGTGAAATTCCTCCGTGCTGAAAGGTGTTTCTATAATAATTTGCGAAATAATTGTAGTTGTTGGGATAGACGAAAAAGTCGGTGTTTTGGGCGAATATGTAGCTGGTACTCACATTCCGTGACGGGAGGAATGCCTCGCGGGGATTGGTAATCTCAAATATCTGCTTCGATTTGAAATTGAGATTCCGGCCCAGTTTGTACCTCAGGTTGGAATTTGTTTCACGGTCTGCGATCACTTTCACCGGATTATCCACCCTGATGGTCCCGTGATCGGTAATAATTACTACCTTAATAGCCAGTTCGGAAATGGTTTTCAGCAGGTCGAGCAGGGGGGAGTGCATGAACCAGCTCAGTGTAAGGGAGCGGTATGCTTTTTCATCGGAAGCCAGTTCCCTGATCATGTCCATCTCGGTTCGGGCATGTGAGATCATATCCACAAAATTGAAAACCAATACTGACAGGTCGTTATCCAGGATACTGCGCGCAGTGTCGGTAAGCTTTTTACCGCTTTTCAGGATTGAAACCTTGTCGAACCAGAGTTTTTCTTTTCTTCCCAGCCTGGTCATTTGTTTCCGGAGCAACTCCTCCTCATGTTGATTTTTGAAACCTTCATTGTCATCATCTTCCCACATCTGAGGATAGAGTTTTTCAATTTCCGACGGCATAAGCCCTGCGAATATAGAATTGCGGGCATACATGGTGGCTGTAGGCAGAATACTGAAATAGAGGGCCTCTTCATCGGTAATAAAATATTCATTGAAGACCGGGCTTAAAATTTTCCACTGGTCAAACCTCAGGTTATCGATCAGCAGCACAAATACTTTTTCCCCGTTCTGAAGCAATGGGAAAACCTTTTGCCGGAAAATGTCGGTCGACATCAGCGGCCTTTCCCCGAGCGGTTTTCCAAACCAACCGGTGTATTTTTCCTTCACAAATCTGAAAAATGCCTGGTTGGCTTCGTTTTTCTGCATCACCAGCACTTCGTCCATTGCCTTGTCGTCGGAGGTGCTCAATTCAAGTTCCCAGTAAACCAGAGTCCGGTATATCTCTATCCATTCATCGCAGGTCAGCCGGTTGCCCAGCTGGGCTCCTATCTGCATAAATTCGTTTTGGTAATCCGATGTGGTTTGTTCGGTGATCAGCCGTTTTTTTTCAATGTTCTTTTTCAGGCAGAGGAGGATCTGATGCGGATTTACCGGCTTTATCAGGTAGTCTGTAATTTTGGAGCCAATGGCTTCATCCATGATGCTCTCCTCTTCGTTCTTGGTGATCATCACAACCGGTACGTTGGGGACTATAGTTTTAATCCGCGCAAGGGTCTCAAGGCCACTAAGACCCGGCATATTTTCATCGAGAAATATGATATCATAATAATTTTTCTTGACCAGATCCAACGCATCAGATCCGTTGGTGGCCGTATCCACATCGTATCCTTTTTCCTTCAGGAAAATAATATGAGGCCTTAGAAAATCGATTTCGTCGTCGGTCCAGAGAATGGAAATTTTTCTCATTTAAATGATTTTTCTAAAAGGTTAAGATAATAAAATTCAGACTACAAGTGGGGGTCTTAACAAACTTTAACCAGTAATCCGGGGGGAGGGCCCATTATTCGTTGGGATAGGCAATCCGGTAAAAATCGAGGTATTCAGCTATGTTTTTCCTTTCCAGGAAGATGGTGAAATTCTCGGGAGTGATGATCAGGTTGCGGTAGCTGCTGTTCCCCAGGGGAGCAAAGAGAGAGCGGTTGTTGACGATTTCGCGCATGTAGGTAACAGCCGAGTTGTCGTCGCTTAACGGGGAGACCCTGATGATGGTCCGGAAGTTATCCAGCGGTTGTTCTTCAGTCAGCAGTGCTGTTTCCGGGAAACTTAGCTTGTTAAACTCTCTGATTCCGGCAAGAAGATCAGTTTTATTGACGCCTTCCGAAGAAATTATGAGCAGGAAGTGGTGTGGTTTTTTTACAGAGAGAGAATAGGGTCCGTTATAATCTACGGAACTGCCTGGTGCTGCTGTTGATGCAGGAGTTTCAGTTTTCACACCGGAGTCAGGGGCTGTCTGAACCGGAGTTACCGGGCTAGACTCTCCTGTTCGCTGTAAATAGGAGGTTCGGAAGAAATTCATGTACGTATCCACATCTCCCTTTTCGAGCAATCGTTGCAGGTTATATCCGGTTATCAGGAAATTGCGGTAAGAGGTTTGACCCAGGCTTCTGAAGAGGTTTCTTTCCAGAATGACCTTGCGGAAGTAAGAGAGGCCTTCGGCATACCCGGGGAGTCCCTGGATTATCATAAACTGGTAGTCGCCAACTTGCTTGATCTGAAGGGCGAGGTTCATTACCTTAAAATTGTTGCGGTTGAAATCTGCGAACTGGGTTAGCATGGTCCGAAGGGAGAAGTTTTTGTCTTTGACAGCAACCACAAAGCTTTGGCTGGTATCAATGGCATCTGAAAAGAATCCCTGTGATACAGGAACACCAACCGTAACGAATTTTCCCTTTTCCTTCAGCAAATCATCTTCCTGCTGTGCCCTTGCCATCAGCTCTTCCGGATTGGCGTCAGGAGCACCTTCTTCATTGAAATCGGGCCCGATAAAACGGCTGTAACTCCGGAGGTGGAATTTCAGGTAATCGGTTACCGATTTTTCATTGAGGATTTCCCGGTAATTGGTGGAAGAAGTGATAAAATTGAAGTAGTCGATGTTGCGGAGTGTACGGAATACCTCAGGCTGCCTGATGATAGCCCTGAAATAGATCAGTCCCTGTTCCTTGTTGGTGAGTGAACGGACAAGCATCAGGTTTGTGGTTCCATCAAGGCTTTCTTCCTCAATGTCGAAGTCTATTTTGGCATAGTGATCCAGGTTGTAGTTGGCAATGTCAAACTTGAGCCTGTTGACATCAATTCCGGTACTTCGCGGATATGCAATCACGAAATAGTGAAGAAGATCTTCCTCGTAACTGAATTTCCCTCCGAATTCATCATTTTCGGGTTGGTTTCCCGGTTGAAGTTCATCATTTCGGATCTCATCGTGGAGATAACCCATTTCGACCAGTTTGCGGTAATCGGTCAGGGTGCTGTCTTCGATCAGGGTAAGGATTTCTTTGGCCAGGCCGACGGGTTCAGCATCGGGATACGTGAGAATATAATCCCGCAATCCGTTTCCGAATTGTTGCATGTCCGATTGTGTTCCTGTAGCCACAGTACCGATGAAATCGATTTTTGCCAAAAGCAGGCTGTCAGGTTCCAGTCTTTTCATCGTTTGGGTGAGCGGGGCCACATCGCGGTACCGTCCTGCTTTATAGTCCCTGAATGCATCCTGGTACAGCCGGTTCAGGCTGTCGGTCCTTGCCTGAAGGTCGTTGAAGAAATTGGGGCAGGTATCTGGCATATTTGCTTTCCGGAAAGCGGCTGATGATCAGGTTCCGGTATTCTGTAGCTTTGGCAGCGTCCCCCATCAGTTCGTAAAGGTCGTACAGTTCAAACCATGCGGAGAGCAGGTAGATATTGTTGGCATAGCGCTGGTTGAGATCCTCGTATGATCCGGCTGACTTGGGGTAATCGCTGAAATCGGATTTGAAAATTCGTCCGGCGTTGAACAGGGCATCCCTGATTTTGTCGTTCGACAGGGCTATCAGGGAATCTGTCAGAGGCAGGTCCTGGATGTAGTAATTTCTTTCAAGTGGGTCAATTGCGCGCACTGCAATCCTGGCAGAATCGGTCAGTAGTGCCAGTTCATCCATTTCGTCGAGCGGGACAGTCGACTTGTTAAGGCGGCGCCAGTCGTCTTCCAGTTTGCGCCGTCCCCATCTTTGCTGGAACTGTGCTTTTCCATAAGAGACTGTCTGGGGATTGTAAAAATACCATCCGCCTCCCTCAGCCGACTGGCCCAGTCCAAACCGGTATTCGTTGGCCTGATAGTAGCCCCGTTCCGACTGCTGCTGGCTGGCTATCAGCTCTGCTTCGCGCTGTTTTTCCCTTTCCCGGGCTATCCATTTGTCAATCAGTGCATCGCGCTCCTTTTCCGGCATGAGGGCCAGTTTCTGGAGACTGTCCTGAACTTCAACCGTGGTTAGGTTTTCCACCAGCCGGGTAAGGCTTTTAAACCTGTCATTTAGTTTGGTATAATCGGGATATTCTTCTCCGATCACTATCATGGCACTGTCGTAATAGGCCTGTGCTTCGCGGTAATTGGGTTCTTCGAAATAAATGTCAGCGAGTGTAATGGAAGAGAGCGCCAGCTGATAGGTATTGTCGATACTCGAGGAGACTGATTTCCTGTAATTTTCGATTGCTTGTTCCCTGTTTCCTTCCCGGTAGAGGATATTGGCCAATGCAAAATGGATCTGGTCGCGGAATTCCAGGTTTTTCTCATCCCGCAGCATCTTACGGAGTTCTTTTTTCAGCTTTTCGGGATCACCCTTTCCTGAGAAGATTCCTGCTGCATTGATCCAGGCGTTAAAGGCCATTTTGTAGGGAGGATTGAACCTTCGGACTTTCAGGAATGCCACCCTGGCTTTTTCTTCGTCTCCATTCTCCCGGTACAGCTGGGCCAGTATATACTGAAGCCGTGCTTTCTCTTTCTGGCTGAACCTCTTTTTTAGGCTGATATCCAGATATTTGATACTCTCAAGGAAATCCTCCTGCTTCATGTAAAAGTCGGCAGTGACTCTGGCCAGTTCTTTCTCAAGTTTACGGGGAAATGACTTGTCGGATTGCAGCAATTGAATAATCTCCATTGCTTCGGGAAAGCGTTCCAGTTCACTGTAGCTCCTTATAAGCCATACCATTGCATCGTAACGGATTTTTTCATCCGGGAATTTTCTGAGTATGTAGGAAAAATTCTCGGCAGCTGCACTGAAATTGTGCATGTAAAAGTAACCTTGCCCCATCAGCAGGTAACTGTCATCGATCCATTTATTGAATTCTTCCTTGCTGGCAAATTGCTGGTATGAACGGGTTCTGAGTCTTTGTCTTTTTGGTTTTTTGGTGATGGAGTGGATCTGGATGTTTTTGTTTCCTTTGATCACAGCATTGTCCATATCGGCGCGGGAAATGTTCCCTGCGGCAGGATTACTTTCCTTGTAAATGGGCAGAATGTGGGTATAATCGTCTTCCACACTTTTGTTGATGCGCTCAATACCTGCCTTGAGGCTCTCTTTTCCGTTGAAATGGATATTGTACTTCGCGGTGAGGTTGTGGTATGCCCTCGAGGCTCTTGTATTTTTTTCAGTGGAGCAACCAGAAAAGAAACCTGCTATGATAAGCAGCAGTGCTGTATGTAAGAAAACCTTCTTCAATCAGATTTTTGATATTACAGTAGTTTAAACTCTGTTGTCCGGAAAATATTGCACGGTATACAGGAAAACACCCCGGAAAAGGGAAGGTGCAATTTATGAAAAAAATCGCTGTTATTTCCGGGTTATAATCACTTTTTCGGTAGGTTTCATCAAGGCATTGCGCCGGCCGGTTTCCTTTGCTACCCTGCGGGCAAGTTCCACAAAAGCCATTCCTGTCACGGAATCGGGTTCAGTTGCAGAGGGGATTCCCTGGTCTCCTCCTTCGCGGATACTCTGAACAAGCGGGATTTGTCCCAGCAACACCAGACCGAGTTCTTCGGCAAGCCTTTTGCCTCCTTCTTTCCCGAAGATATAGTATTTATTGTCCGGAAGTTCTGCAGGGGTAAACCACGACATGTTTTCAACCAGCCCGAGTACGGGGACATCAATCGATTTGCTCTGGAACATGTTGACCCCTTTGATGACATCGGCGAGTGCCACGTCCTGGGGTGTGGTTACGATTATGGCAGCCGTAACCGGGACTGTCTGAACCAGGGTAAGATGGATGTCGGAAGTTCCCGGAGGCAGGTCAATCAGCAGGTAATCGAGCTCACCCCAGTCCCCGTCAGCGATAAGCTGTTTGAGTGCATTGGAAGCCAGGGGGCCGCGCCATATCAGTGCATTTTCGGGAGCCACGAAGAAGCCGATGGAGAGAAATTTCACACCGAATTTGGCAACAGGAACGATCAGGTCCCGGTTTCCTTCTTTCCTGGTTTCGGGACGGACATCCTCGGTGCCGAACATCTTGGGAATTGATGGTCCGAATATATCGGCGTCGACCAATCCTACTTTTACTCCGGTATTGGCCAGGGCTACAGCCAGGTTGACAGCTACGGTTGATTTTCCCACCCCACCTTTTCCGGAAGCTATCGCGATTATATTTTTCACGCCTGGTAAAAGCGGCCTCTCCATATCGTGAATGAATTTCACCGCTATATTTCCTTTTATGTCAACCGCTGGGCCCAGGTTCCGCAGGATGGCATCTTCGGAGGCTGCAACAACAACAGGAATGGCCGGATCGTCGGAACGCTGGAACACCAGCGAAAAGCTGGCTTGCTGGCCTGCAATTCTGATTTCCTGAACCATGTTCAGCGATACGATGTCTTTGTCGCTTCCCGGAAAGATGACGCTTCTCAACGCATCCGTCACATTCTTAGGGACAATCAGTTTTTTGGGTATTTCATTCATGATTTTTTATTTTAAATGGTACGATGAATATTAATCTCTGTTCATTTTCTCTTTTCAGTTGTTTCTGAATGGGTTGAAGCAGACTGAAACCAGTCGGCATCAATCCCCAGTTCTTTTGCAGGATCCCAGAATTTTTCCGCAAAGTGGACAATCTGGTCGTTAACGATTTCAATTCCTTCACTTTCCAGCAATTCCTGCATGGCAGTAGATGTTGCGAAGTGGTGTTTCCCGGTAAGCAGGCCATTCCGGTTGACCACCCGGTGGGCCGGAATGGCATCCGGGAAATGGTGGGAAGCATTCATGGCCCAGCCGATCACCCGGGCTGCGCCCCTTGTTGCCGTTACAGCGGCAATGGCTCCGTATGTGGTGACCCTCCCCGGAGGGATCTGTTTTACGATTTCGTATATATGCAGATAGGATTCAACCATAGTCTTTAATTGCGTGCGTTCCGGCCGAAACTCCGGTAACTGTCTTTTTCAAATTCTTCCCCTGGTTCCAGCAGTTCCTGGT
>CAJDVZ010000036.1_pt1 | contig 11549 bp, 12 predicted proteins | sample 7391481 | NCBI WGS metagenome assembly CAJDVZ01 (sample SAMEA7055721, study PRJEB34461) | soil metagenome | biome: terrestrial ecosystem; feature: Peninsula; material: soil | place: Antarctica | collected 2016 | reverse complement strand
TCTCACTGTTTAACCTTATAGGTACAGGGCGATGGAGCAGAGGGGATTCAGACAAATCATGAAGGATTATTTTTCGTTTACCCGCTCGGAACGAAGGGGAATGATGGTGCTTTGCATCATTCTGGCTTTTTCAGTGGGGGTAAATTTGTTTTCGGGGAAAATCCGCACGGACAAGCCAGCTGACAGGTCGGAATTCATACAACTGATGCAGTTGATGGAGCAGTCGGCCGAAGAAGTGCCGGTTCATGGGATGAAGCTTTTTCCGTTCGACCCGAACCGTATCACAGAGGGTGAACTTGATTCGCTCGATCTGCCTGCAGCGGTTAAGCGCAATCTTTTCCGGTACCGGCAAAAAGGAGGATCATTTCGCCGGGCTGCCGATTTTGGCAAACTATATGGTATGAACGATTCCCTGATGGCTGTAGTGATGCCCTATCTGGTGGTCAGAACCACGGAAAGGCATGAATATGAGGCGAAGCCAGAGTACGCCCGGAATAAGTTCAGGGCTACGGATGACGGAAAGGTTGATCAGGCGATGCAGCAGTTTGTATCACGGGAAAAGGTTATTGGGATAGTAGAGCTTAACAGCGCTGATTCCGTAATGCTGCTTGCCCTACCAGGAATAGGGCCTGCTTTTGCAGGGAGAATCATCAGGTATCGCAACATATTGGGCGGTTATTTTTCCCCTCATCAGTTGATGGAAGTGTATGGCATGACCCAGGAGCGGATGGCACAGTTCCTGCCTTATGTCATTGCTGACACTGTCCTGATCAGAAACATCAGGCTGAACTTTGCCGATACCAGGATGCTGGCCCGGCATCCTTACCTGGGCAGGGAACAGGCATCCCGGATCATCGATTTCCGTTCGGCAAACGGTCCTTTCACCTCTCCCCGTCAACTCCTCGATCATCAGCTGGTTGACAGCGGGAGCTTCCACAAGGTCATCCCTTACCTTACCTGCCGGTGATTTTTTCAGCAAGGATTCAATCAAAGGCAGTATAAATATTATTTTTTTGTATTATATTTGAATAGGATTGAATATTTTTTAATTTTGCGCCTCGTTTCGAAATTTAAAATTGAATACGCATGATCATTATTCCGGTAAAAGAAGGAGAGAATATTGAAAGAGCCTTGAAAAGGTTCAAAAGGAAGTTTGAAAAAACAGGTGTAATCAAGGAATTAAGGGAAAGGCAGGTATTTGCCAAGCCCTCGGTGAAGCAGCGCGCAAAAATGATGAAGGCGGTTTATATTCAGGGTTTACAGCGCCAGGAAGACTAATCGAAAGTTAGTGATTCCTGTTTTTGGAGTAAAGTGGAAGCATGAATCATCAGGAATCTTTCATCCGTTTTCTCACGTATGAGAAGCGCAATTCTTCGCATACGAGAGTAGCCTATCAGCATGACCTCGATCAGTTCGTACAGTTCTGTACCGAATTGACCGGGGAATTTGATATTAAAACCATTGACCGCAAGCTGGTCAGGGAATGGGTGGTGAGGATGATGGAGGAAAAGCTTTCACCCCGTTCGGTCAGGAGGAAGATTTCTACGCTGAGGTCCTTCTACATCTATCTGATGAAGCAGGAGATAGTGGAAGCCAATCCGGTCCATGACCTTCCCCTTCCCAAGGTGAGGAAACGGCTACCAGGCTTTGTAGAGGAGAATAGCATGAACCATTTGCTTGATGACGGGTTTTTTCCGGAAGGCTTCAGCGGGTCGCGCGATAAACTGGTGATCGCCATGCTATATGGAACCGGGATCAGGCTGAATGAATTGCTGACACTTACCGACGCCCATGTCGATCTGGGACAATACCAGATCAAGGTGCTGGGCAAGCGGAGCAAGGAGCGGATCATCCCTTTTTCACGGAGTTTAAGACCTCAGATTGAAGCTTATCTTCAGCTAAGGGAGGCTCAGTTCGGAACGGGTTGCGGAATGCTGATAGTGACAGATAAAGGGGATCCTGTTTATGAAAAGCTGATTTACAGGATCGTCAAAGGATATCTGGCACAGGTTACCCTTTCTGAGAAAAAGAGTCCCCATGTTCTCCGGCATTCGTATGCCACTCATCTGCTCAACAAGGGTGCCGACCTGAACGCTGTAAAAGAGCTGTTGGGTCATTCCAATCTGGGGGCTACTGAGATATACACACATACAACATTTGAAAAATTAAATGCCATTTATAAACAAGCTCATCCAAGGGGCTAAAAACTGACGGATTATGAATATAAAGGTTAATGCGGTACATTTCACTCCCGATCAGAAGCTGATTGACTTTGTGAACAAGAAAGTAGCCAAGGTGGTCACATTTTATGACGAAATTATCAGTGCAGAGGTATCGTTAAAGGTAGAAAAGCCAGAAGCAGCCAACAACAAGATTACTGAAGTAAGGATTTCCCTTCCTGCAACTGAAAACCTGTTTGCCAGGAAGCAGGCTGATTCGTTTGAAGAAGCCACTGACCTTGCCGTGGAGGCTATTCGTCGTCAGATTAAACGGCACAAGGAAAAGCAACGGGCAAAATAATTTTCAGGAAAAATTGATTATGCGTGTGAGTTAAAGAATTAAATTCTAACTTTGCACGGTTTTTTAAAAAGCGGGAGTAGCTCAGTCGATAGAGCATCAGCCTTCCAAGCTGAGGGTCGCGGGTTTGAATCCCGTTTCCCGCTCAAAAAAAGTGATTATGGGAGTCAGGGATTCTTTACAAGCCGAAGTAGCTCAGGGGTAGAGCGCATCCTTGGTAAGGATGAGGTCACGAGTTCAATTCTCGTTTTCGGCTCCGATGATTTAAATTAAAAAAGTTAAAAAATTGAAGTTATGGCAAAACAACATTTTAAAAGGGACAAGGAGCACGTCAACATTGGCACCATTGGTCACGTTGACCATGGCAAAACCACTTTGACGGCTGCCATCACCATGGTACTGGCAAAGAAAGGTTTTTGCGAGATAAAGTCTTTCGATGCTATCGACAATGCACCTGAAGAAAAGGAAAGGGGTATTACTATCAATACTTCGCACATTGAATATTCCACAGAAAAAAGGCACTATGCACACGTTGACTGTCCAGGTCACGCTGACTATGTGAAGAACATGGTTACGGGTGCTGCGCAAATGGACGGAGCTATTCTTGTTTGTGCCGCTACCGACGGTCCGATGCCTCAAACCCGTGAGCACATTCTGCTTGCTCGTCAGGTAAACGTTCCGCGTATCGTTGTGTTCATGAACAAAGTGGATATGGTTGACGATGAAGAGTTGCTTGAGCTGGTTGAAATGGAACTGCGCGACCTGCTTAGCTTCTATAAATATGATGGTGACAATTCACCCGTGATCCAGGGTTCTGCATTGGGAGCCATGAACGGTGAAGCCAAATGGGAAGATAAGGTAATGGAACTCATGAACGCTGTGGACGAGTGGATTCCGCTGCCTCCGCGCGCTACTGACAAACCATTCCTGATGCCCGTTGAAGACGTCTTCTCCATCACCGGCCGCGGTACCGTGGCTACCGGTCGTATTGAGACCGGTGTCGTTCATACCGGCGACGAACTCCAGATCATCGGTCTGGGTGCCGAAGGACGCAAAACTGTCTGTACCGGTGTGGAAATGTTCCGCAAGATTCTCGATGATGGACAAGCTGGTGACAACGTAGGTCTCCTCCTCCGCGGTGTCGACAAGAATGAGATCAAACGCGGTATGATTCTTGCCAAACCCAACAGCATTAAACCTCATACCCGCTTCAAGGCTGAGATTTACGTGCTGAAGAAAGAGGAAGGCGGACGTCACACCCCGTTCCATAACAAATACCGTCCGCAGTTCTACCTGCGTACCCTCGACGTGACCGGTGAAATTCACCTGCCCGAAGGACGTGAAATGGTGATGCCCGGTGACAATATCTCCGTCGAAGTGGAACTGATCTACCCGGTGGCCCTCAATATCGGCCTTCAGTTCGCTATCCGCGAAGGCGGCCGTACTGTGGGTGCAGGCCAGGTAACCGAAATTGTGAATTGATCCGTGAATTTTCTTATACTTACATAAAATATAGTCCCGGATTTCTTGTCCGGGACTATTTTCAGATGTTACTCATACCGGGAGTAGTTAATAAACTGTAGGTTCGATTCTTGCCATCTGTCAAAACATTTCAATTATGTTCAAAAAAATCAACACTTATATTCATGAGGCCTTTGACGAACTGGTATACAAAGTCACCTGGCCTACATGGAAAGAGCTGCAAAGCAGCGCTTTGGTTGTAATGGTTGCTTCCTTTATAATAGCACTCATAATTTTCGTCATTGATATCTCTTTTGAGAAGGTGATGGGGGTTATTTATGGCTTATTTTATTAATTCAATTAAACACTGAAGAAAAAATGAGCAATTCTGTTAAAAAATGGTATGTCCTTCGCGCTATTGGCGGTAAAGAGAAGAAGGTGAAGGAGTACATCGAAAACGAAATTGCAAAAGGCTATCTTCAGGGTTTCGTGACGCAGGTTTTGATCCCCACTGAAAAGGTTTACCAGATCAGAAACGGAAAAAAAATCAGTAAAGAGCGGAACTTTTATCCGGGTTATGTTTTGATCGAAGCCGTACTTGTAGGCGAAGTTACGCATATTCTGCGCAACATTCCCAATGTGATTGGCTTCCTGGGCGACACCAAAGGTGGCGACCCGGTGCCTTTGCGGCAAAACGAAGTGAACAGGATCCTGGGTAAGGTAGACGAACTTGCCGATACCGGAGAAGAACTGAACATCCCGTTCGTGGTAGGTGAAACTGTAAAAGTAATCGATGGACCATTCAACGGCTTCAACGGAACCATTGAGTTAATCAATGAGGAAAAGAAGAAGCTGCAGGTAATGGTGAAGATTTTTGGTAGGAAAACTCCTTTAGAGCTTAGTTTTTTGCAGGTTGAAAAGGAGTAGTAAACGCTCTAATATTTTGCTATGGCGAAAGAAATTAGTGGATTAATCAAGTTACAGATCAAAGGTGGTGCAGCAAATCCATCACCTCCGGTTGGACCGGCTTTAGGGTCTAAAGGGGTTAATATTATGCAGTTCTGTAAGCTATTCAATGCCCGGACGCAAGAACAGGCAGGGAAAGTGCTTCCAGTTGTGATTACCGTATATGCTGATAAATCGTTTGATTTCATTGTCAAACAATCCCCTGTGGCCATTCAGTTGCTCGAGTCTTCAATGATAAAGAAGGGATCGGCTGAGCCTAATCTTAAAAAAGTGGCTTCAGTCACCTGGGACAAGGTTAAAGAGATTGCCGAATCAAAAATGTCGGACCTTAACTGTTTTACCGTGGAAGCCGCGATGCATATGGTAGCCGGAACTGCCAGAAGTATGGGGATCACCGTTGAGGGAGAATCCCCATTCAATCATTCATAAAATTTTAAACGATGGGCAGAATTACGAAAAATAAAAAGGCTGCACTTGGGGTAATCGATAAGGGTAAAGTCTATTCATTGGATGAAGCGGCACAACTTGTGAAAGATATCACTTTCACTAAATTCGATGCATCCGTTGATGTTGACATCCGCCTGGGTGTAGATCCAAGAAAAGCTAACCAGATGGTTAGAGGCGTAGTTTCGTTACCCCATGGAACTGGTAAAGATGTCAGGGTCCTTGCAATGGTTACTCCCGATAAGGTTCAGGAAGCCAAAGATGCCGGGGCTGACTTTGTTGGTCTTGAAGAGTATATCGACAAAATCAAAGGCGGTTGGACCGATGTGGATGTGATTATCACCATGCCACCGGTAATGGGTAAAATTGGTGCTTTAGGACGTATCCTCGGACCCCGAGGATTGATGCCTAATCCCAAGAGTGGTACCGTTACCATGGATGTGGGCAAAGCCATCCAGGAAGTTAAACAGGGAAAAATCGACTTCAAGGTTGATAAATTCGGGATTGTGCACACTTCAGTCGGAAAGGTATCTTTTACCCCTGAAAAACTGATTGACAATGCCCGTGAGTTTATCAACACCATTGTCAAGCTTAAACCTGTGGCCGCCAAAGGTACCTACATCAAGAGTATTTATCTCTCCAGTACCATGAGCCCTGGTATCCAAGTTGAACCCAAGTCAGTGTCTGACTAAAAATGAGTTGTTATGAAAAGTTCTGAAAAAAAGGTCATTATCGACAGACTGACCGAGCAAATTAAAACCTACAACCATTTTTACCTGACCGACTTAAGTGGGCTTAATGCTGGAAAAACCAGAGAATTAAGGAGACGTTGCTTCAAAGAGGATGTAAAACTGGTTGTTGTTAAAAACACAATGCTTCGTAAAGCGTTGGAACAATCTGGCAAAGATGCTTCCGAACTTTATGACATTCTGAAAGGCAACACTTCGGTAATGTTCAGCGACAACGGCAATGTGCCGGCTAAACTGATCAAGGAGTTCAAGAAAGTTTACAAAGGAACAACCCTCAAGGGGGCCTACGTTCAGGAATCGGTATACATTGGCGATAACCAGCTCGATGAACTGATCACTGTGAAGTCGAAGAACGAACTGATCGCCGAGGTGGTGGCCTTGCTGCAATCACCCATTAAAACTGTGCTTTCACAGCTGCAGTCGGGTGCTAATATTATACATGGAGTTTTGAAAACTCTCGGAGAAAAGGAATAATTTTTTTGAATTCATTAATTAATAGTAAATACGATGGCAGATTTAAAACAGCTTGCAGCTGAGTTAGTGAACTTGACTGTTAAAGAGGTTAACGAATTGGCTAAGATTCTTAAAGATGAGTATGGCATCGAACCGGCTGCTGCAGCAGTAGCTGTTGCCGGTCCCGCCTCAGCCAGTGCAGAAGTTTTGGAAGAAGCAGTGCAGACAGAATTCGATGTGATTCTGAAAGCAGGTGGATTGTCAAAACTGGCAGTGGTTAAACTTGTAAAAGAATTAACAGGCCTTGGCTTGAAGGAAGCCAAAGAACTAGTTGACGCATCTCCTAAAGCAGTGAAGGAGAAGGTTTCAAAAGAAGAAGCTGAGTCTCTGAAAGCACAGCTCGAAGAAGCCGGAGCGGAAGTTGAAATTAAATAAGTGGAGCCTTATTTAAGGCAAATATGGTTTAGAATCTTGCCCAGGTGAGATTCTAAACCTTTTTGTATTTATATTTTATTTAACTTAATCAGTATAAATACATGATTATAAATAAAAAGAACGAGAGAATAAGTTTTTCATCAACGCAGTCCAGGTTTGATTATCCTGACTTTTTGGAAGTGCAGATTGAATCATTCAAGGATTTTTTTCAGTTAAGAACAACCCCTGAGAATCGGAAAAATGAGGGATTATTCAAGGTTTTCCAGGAGAATTTTCCTATTTCCGATACCCGGAACAACTTTGTCCTCGAATTTGTCGACTATCAGGTCGATCCTCCCCGTTACAGCATCGAGGAATGTATTGAACGGGGACTTACCTTCAGCGTTCCGCTGAAGGCCAAGCTGAAACTATATTGTACCGATCCGGAACATGAGGATTTCGATACGGTGGTTCAGGATGTTTACCTGGGTACTGTACCTTACATGACCGAAAAGGGAACTTTCATTATCAACGGAGCGGAACGCGTGATCGTTTCACAGCTGCACCGCTCTCCCGGAGTTTTCTTTGGCCAGAGTGTGCATGCCAACGGTACAAAACTTTACTCAGCAAGGATCATCCCGTTTAAGGGATCATGGATTGAATTTGCCACTGACATCAATAGTGTGATGTATGCTTACATCGACCGGAAGAAAAAACTGCCGGTGACTACACTGCTCAGGGCCATCGGTTACGAAAGCGATAAAGATGTGCTGGAAATTTTCGACCTTGCCGATGAAATCAAAGTTTCCAAAACCGGCCTTAAAAAGGTGGTGGGCAGGAAACTGGCAGCCCGCGTGCTTAAATCGTGGGTGGAAGATTTCGTGGATGAAGATACCGGTGAGGTGGTTTCCATCGAACGTAATGAGGTGATCATTGACCGTGAGACTGTTCTGACAGATGACCATATCGATGAGATCATTGAAGCTGGTGTGAAAACCATCCTTCTTCACAAGGAAGACCATAACCAGCAGGATTTCGCCATCATTTACAACACGCTGCAGAAAGATCCCTGCAACTCTGAGAAAGAGGCAGTGCTTCACATATACAGACAGCTTCGTAATGCCGAACCCCCCGATGAGGCCACGGCAAGGGATGTGATCGATAAACTCTTCTTTTCCGAGAAAAGATATGACCTTGGGGATGTGGGGCGCTATCGCATCAATAAGAAGCTGGGGCTGAACATTGGAATGGAAACCCGTGTGCTAACCCGTGAAGATATTATTGAGATCATCAAATACCTGATCCAGCTTGTCAATTCAAAAACCGACGTGGATGATATTGACCACCTGAGTAACCGGCGGGTAAGGACGGTGGGTGAGCAGATGTTCAGCCAGTTTGGTGTAGGTCTTGCCAGGATGGCCCGTACTATCAGGGAGCGGATGAACGTGAGGGACAATGAGGTATTTACTCCTACTGACCTGATCAATTCCAAGACGCTCTCTTCGGTGATCAACTCATTTTTTGGCACCAATGCCTTGTCACAGTTTATGGATCAGACCAACCCTCTGGCCGAGATGACCCACAAGCGCCGCATGTCGGCCCTTGGACCAGGTGGTCTGTCACGCGAAAGGGCAGGTTTTGAAGTCCGTGACGTACACTACACCCACTATGGTCGTCTATGTCCGATTGAAACCCCGGAAGGGCCCAACATTGGTCTGATCTCCTCGTTGTGTGTATATGCCAAGATCACTGAGCTGGGCTTTATTTGTACTCCTTACCGCAAGGTAACCAACGGACAGGTGGATCTCTCACCCGCTGGGGTCACCTACCTTACTGCTGAGGAAGAGGAAAGCGTCATTATTGCACAGGCAAATGCCCTTATTGACACAGAGGGAAAATTCGTCCGCCCGACGGTTAAAGCCAGGTATGACGGTGATTACCCCATGGCAGAAGCGAATACCGTGCAGCTGATGGATGTGGGACCGAACCAGATTGCTTCGGTTGCCGCCTCACTGATCCCCTTTTTGGAGCATGACGATGCCAACCGTGCCCTCATGGGATCGAACATGATGAGACAGGCGGTGCCGCTGCTCAGGCCGGAGGCACCCATCGTGGGTACAGGACTGGAAGCCCGCTCTGCGAGCGATTCCCGCATCCTGATCAAAGCTGAAAGCGATGGGGTGGTCGAATATGTCGATGCACGCCAGATTGTGGTACGGTACGACATGACCGAAGATGACAAATTTGTCCGCTTCGATCCTGAACTGGTCACCTACAATCTGCCCAAATACGCCAAAACCAACCAGGGAACAACCGTTGATCTCAAACCTATCGTGGTTAAGGGACAGCGGATCAATGCCGGACAGGTGCTCACAGAAGGGTATGCTACCGAAAATGGAGAACTTGCCCTTGGCCGTAATCTGATGGTGGCTTTCATGCCCTGGCAGGGGTATAACTACGAAGATGCCATTGTGGTGTCGGAACGGGTGGTCAGGGAAGATGTTTTTACCTCTGTCCATGTCGATGAGTACAGCCTCGAAGTGCGCGATACCAAGCGGGGTGTGGAGGAATTCACCTCCGACATCCCTAATGTGAGTGAAGATGCCACCCGCAATCTCGATGAGAATGGGCTTATCCGAATCGGTGCCAATGTGAAACCCGGCGATATTCTGATCGGAAAGATTACACCGAAAGGGGAATCCGATCCTTCACCGGAAGAGAAACTGTTGCGTGCAATTTTTGGTGACAAGGCAGGCGATGTGAAAGATGCATCATTGAAAGCTACGCCTTCGCTGAATGGCGTGGTCATCGATAAGAAACTCTTCTCGAGGGTTGCCAAGGAGAAAAAAGGTAAACTTTTGACCAAGCCGCTGCTTGAACAAATTGATGAGCGGTTTGAGAAGGAAGTGGCCGTTTTGCGTGGCCGGCTCGAGGAGAAGTTGTTTGAACTGGTTTCAGGAAAGACTTCCCAGGGTGTAAAAGACTACTATGGTACTGAAGTGATTTCCAAAGGGGTGAAATTCACCCTGAAGCAGCTTCAGGAGATCGATTACCTGTCAGTGAATCCTTCCAAATGGACCACCGATAAGGATAAGAACGATCTGATATTCAGGGTGGTCAATAATTACATCATGAAGTACAAGCAATCGGAAGCGATTTCACGGCGGGAGAGGTTCAATGTCACCATTGGTGATGAGCTGCCTGCCGGGATCATCCAGCTTGCCAAAGTATATATTGCCAAGAAACGGAAATTGCAGATCGGTGATAAGATGGCAGGACGCCATGGGAACAAGGGTATTGTTTCACGTGTGGTACGCTCTGAAGACATGCCGTTTCTGGCTGACGGTACTCCTGTCGATATCGTGTTAAATCCTCTTGGTGTACCATCACGTATGAACCTGGGGCAAATTTATGAGACCGTCCTGGGTTGGGCAGGAAGAGAACTGGGTGTGAAGTTTGCAACCCCGATTTTCGATGGGGCATCCCTGGCAGATATTGAGGAATACTCCGTGAAAGCAGGGATTCCGAAGTTTGGGAAAACCGTTCTCCATGACGGAGAAACCGGAGAACCTTTCGACCAGGCTGCCACTGTGGGCATCATTTATATGATGAAGCTGGGACATATGGTGGAAGACAAAATGCATGCTCGTTCCATTGGGCCTTATTCACTCATAACCCAGCAGCCACTCGGCGGAAAAGCCCAGTTTGGAGGTCAGCGGTTTGGAGAAATGGAAGTCTGGGCTCTTGAAGCTTTTGGTGCTTCTCATATTTTGCAGGAAATCCTTACCGTAAAATCGGACGATGTGATGGGAAGAGCCAAAGCATACGAATCGATCGTGAAGGGTGAGCCGATGCCTCAACCCGGTATCCCGGAGTCACTCAATGTACTTTTACATGAGTTGCGGGGATTGGGTCTCAGCGTCAGAATGGAATAATATAAGGACCCTGTGGGTAACAGGGTCCTGATTCAACCTAAAAATAGCAGTCTGTATGGCATTCAGAAAAGACAATAAAGCAAAAAGCAACTTTTCAAAAATTTCAATAAGTCTGGCTTCACCTGAGGAGATTCTCGAGCGTTCCCATGGTGAGGTGCTAAAACCTGAAACGATCAATTACAGGACGTACAAGCCAGAAAGGGACGGTCTTTTTTGTGAAAGAATATTCGGACCGGTAAAGGATTATGAGTGTCATTGCGGAAAGTACAAGCGTATCCGGTATAAGGGGATCGTCTGTGACCGTTGTGGCGTGGAAGTCACCGAGAAGAAAGTCCGCCGGGAACGTATGGGACACATCTCCCTGGTCGTTCCGGTAGCCCATATCTGGTATTTTAGGTCGCTACCCAATAAAATCGGGTATTTGCTGGGCTTACCTACCAAGAAACTCGATTCGATCATTTACTACGAAAAGTATGTAGTGGTCAATGCGGGTGTCAAAGCTATTGACGGGGTTAAACAGCTCGATTTTCTTTCCGAGGAAGAATACCTTGATATCCTGGGTACCCTTCCCAAAGAGAACCAGTATCTCGATGAAGAAGATCCAAACAAG
>CAJDVZ010000065.1_pt1 | contig 11660 bp, 9 predicted proteins | sample 7391481 | NCBI WGS metagenome assembly CAJDVZ01 (sample SAMEA7055721, study PRJEB34461) | soil metagenome | biome: terrestrial ecosystem; feature: Peninsula; material: soil | place: Antarctica | collected 2016 | reverse complement strand
CTTTTGGACCTGCGGATTTAACCATTACAATGCCGGGGTTGGCAACCGCCAGCACCAGCCCGCCGGGAATAGTAATCTTTCCTGCCCTGTAAAAGACCGCCTGGCACATCTGCTCTCCCGGATGGTAAACAGCCTGAACCAATGAAGTGTTGCTCAGAATCTCAATCTTGCTTTTCAGGCCGGTAGTCAGTTGCTCCGGTTGAACACCCGGCATCACAATGTACTGGTACCCTCCATTGGCCGGACGGTTTCCGTGATCGATCCAGAGTTTGAACACATCGAGACTGACCTCCTCTTTCGGGGAATCGGCTTGTTTGTTGACCGAATACCAGCTTCCCTTCTGCGATTGATTCGACAAGTAAACCTTTTGCTGCTCCGGGAAAAGATAGGCAATTCCATCATGGTACACCCAGGATACATCTTCCAGCCGGTATTCTCCTTTTTCTACCACTTTACTCCCTGAGGAAGTTCCTACTGTCACATTTCCGTGTAAAAGGCACTGATTCAATGTAGTAACCACAGGAAGGTCGCTGCTTGATTTAATGGCGGTACCCAGGCATACAAATGCTTCATCAAAAAAGAACCAGGCCTTGCGGGCCGATACCGGGTCGTGGGGACTTTTAAAATCATACCCTACCGCACCAAACATTCCGTTGGTGACAGCTCCCACAAAATCGGTAAGCCCCTCTTTCTGGATTTCACGCGGATCGGGAAGTTCAGGTTTTTGCAGGATGGTCGCCCCGGGGATCTTCTGCCAGTCCAGAACCGGTGCTATGTTCAGGTACTCGTCTCCCCGCAGGAAGATATGGTTGGTCCCGTCACCCCTGTGGTGATTTTTCAACCCTTCGCTGTTATGGGGTTCTTCCATATTCCGGTTCCGGGTTGAGTGCATCCTGACGCTTGTAAAGTAGCCGGGCCTTTGATGAACATAATGCTCGCTCTGCCAGAAAAATTTTGAAAAAGAAGGAGCAGTCACGTTTTCTCCCTTCCTTATTCTGACAATCTCCTGAAGTTCACTTTTCCGGTAACCGGTAGTCAGCATCAGTCTTTCCGGAGTTGTTGTGCTAAAAGCTTTTCCGCTTTCCCGCCGGGTGATATCCCTGTTTAGGATTCCCGTATCACTGGTTTTGCCAAATACCATCTGCTTGCAGATTCCATCGAGGTAGTAATCGACCAGCTGGTTGACCTCCCGATGATTGGTTGTGTTTTAGTCACCAACTCCCCCGGAAGTTTATCCCCTATAAGCAGCATCACTCTGACCAGGTTGTCGGGAGTACCGATCTGGTTATGCCACCAGTTTTCGCAAACGAAATCATTCCGTACCCAATAAGCAAGTGCAGCTTCGAGTGTGTTTTTTACCCTTTTACTTTTGTAATAGGCCGAAGAGCGCACGTTATAGGCCCTGGCCAGGGTCACCAATGCCGCGGAATGGCGGCCATGCTGAAAGCCCTCCCGTGAAAGATCGCTGTAGTTGATACCGGGCCAGGTACTGTCAGCCCTGAACGATTCAAGCAGCATCTTCACTCGTCCATCATCAGATCCTTCCTTCACCAGGTTTTCAGTAACCCGTTGCCTGATAATTTCAAAATCCGATTTCGCGGATATTCCCTGATGAGCTACTCCGGCAAAAAAAAGCAGAATCAGCAGTTTCAATTTATTCGTCATAGGTCATTGAACCAATATATTAACAAATGGTTATTTGGGCAGATCCGCTCCGGAGAGCCTGATCCTGAGTGTCTCCGCGCCGTTCTGCAGTATCCAGGCCGGGATCCGGATTTCAATCCGTTTTAGCCCTTTGATCTGCCGATCGAGTTCCAGGGGAGCAGGATACAACGATACCACAGAGAGGACCAAATCAGGGTGGGAGAGGTTTTCGAGTCTCAATTGTTTTCCGCCGCTGCGAAGGAGGGCGCCCCCCTTCAGGATTTCCACATCGGCAGTGGTCATCAACTGCCAGGTGATGCTTTTGGTTTTTTCAGAGGTTTCCAGCTGATCTTCAATGGTGATGGAAGATGGCGTATCTTTTCGGAAAGTACGGATTACGCTTTTCATGTTCCCGCCGTAAACCGGGGTCAGGTCGAAGGCAACTTCCGGGGTATTCCCCTCCCCGAAATGGGTTAGGGGTGCATAGCCATTGTTAACAAACAGTGCATCGTTGACTGTGAGGGTGCTGTGGCCGAAGTTGTTCTTGGTTAGCAGGGTCCAGCGCTGGCAATCCTGGCAGCTTCCCCACAGGTCAAAACCGGTTTTTTCCAGTTCATTATAACCCTGGTTTCCCGGATCGATGACCCACCTGACACTGTCCAGCTCAAAAATAAAACTGCCGGCATCCATATTTCCGTGGCTGGTAGTTGCCCTGCCTCCTTTGCCTCCAAAATAATAGGCACGCCGGTCATTCTCCCCTCCTGAAAAGATGGCAATGGGATTGGAGCCATCGCCTTTCCATACATTCGGAATTTTCACGTCACTTTTTTCCTTGTATTGGGAGAGCCATACCAGGGCTGCACCCGATATTCTGGAGAGTTCACCCAGGTTTGAGGTAGGCGTCAGGAAGCGCTCCTTCTCAAAAAATGCCTGGTTGCCGGTTTTGGAGGCAAACCATGCCAGGGTCACATCACCGGCTGCACTTCTTCTGTCACCACAATCGGCGAAATTGTAATACCATCCCGAAGGGGAATTCATCAGCACCCGGTAAACGGCGCTTTCCATGAATGCAGGATATCGGGAGATTCCAAAGTCAGTACCGAAGGCACTCTCCAGCATGGCTGAAGTCATTACGGTAAAACTGGTACCATAAGCCCAGTAAGTGGAGCCCTCGGGATATACCCCATCGGGCATATACTCTGCCAAAGCATGTGGCATTCCCTCCAATGCCCGTGAAATGGTAGTGGCAGCCAGCTCAGGATCTTTTTCTGCAATGGCTATCGCGGCAGCAATCAAGCGACTGCAAAGCCAGTTCAACAGTTGAATGGGGTAAATCGTTGCCTGCCCAGTCAACGGCAATGGCAACGGCCATCGACATTTCAGCCACATCGAGGAAGTGCGACGGATTCCAGTCCGTGAAATTACATACTGCAATCACCTCCTCATTAATCCGCTTCAACACCCTGGAATCTTTCTCCATCCGGTACACCATGCCCAGCATATTGATCCGGTAGAGCATTTCCCGGCTTACCCCCAGGAGGCGACGACCTTCCAGCTTCCTTTCCAGCAAAGGCTTCTCCATAATCTTATCCACATTCAATTTGATCGCCTGGTACATATTCTGAATAACCGGATCAACCTTCAACCTGCTTTTAAGCACTTTCTCATTGGCAGCATTCAATACCAGCCGGGGTTGCGACTTAAGCAGATTCTTTCTGAGATACTGCACCGACATCGGGTTTTCAAGTTTGGGAATCTCCTTTCCATGCACTGAGACAGCTCCCAGCATGAAAAGAAAAATAATCACTAAAGAAATCCTGTTACTCATTCCTGTAATGGTTTTTTGTTTTATAAAGCGTAGCCGATCGTCAATGATTTGTCCTTTTCAGTCACTTCAATCACCATTCCCTGCGCATGGAATACAATCCACTGTAAGGAAGCGCCCAGGTAAGTGAATCCTTAGACAAATCTATAATAAAATAGGAAATACCCTGTTAAATCCATAAAATTCATGACCAATGACTATTTTAGATTTTAATTATTCCCAATATATAAAACCCATTAAAAAAAAGCAATTAAACCACCAGATTATGCAATCGAAACAGATGCAAGAACCGGGGTTCACAATTTTTGATTATTTTAGCGGTGCCAACTGAAAGTGAAAAAGAGCAATAACATTTAACATATATAAATCCATGGATCGTAGAAAATTTATCCGGAACAGTGCGGCATCAATTGCGGCATTTTCCATTATTCCCTCCCATGTGATGGGAAGGAACGGGGCATTGGCCCCCAGTGACCAGTTGACCCGGGCGATAATCGGAGTCGGGGGTATGGGCCAGGGGCACATCGGCTATACCGATGGCCGGCTGACAGCCATTTGCGATGTTGACAGCAACCATTTAAAAACTGCTCTGGCAAAATGTCCCCAGGGTACCAAAACTTATCATGATTACCGGGAGTTACTTACTGACCCAGGCATCGACATCATCCACATTGCCACTCCTCCCCACTGGCATGGCATCATGAGCGAGGATGCCGCAAGAGCTGGTAAGGATATATGGTGTGAAAAACCCATGACCCGCACCATTGGTGAAGGGATAAGGGTAAAAGAGGCCATGGCGCAGCATGGCAGGATTTTCCGTTTGAATACCTGGTTCCGTTTCAAGGACAACTTCTATGGCATGAGAACCACTGTGGAACCCATTAAAAAACTGGTTCAAAGCGGTTTACTGGGATGGCCGCTCAAAGTGACCGTGAATGCGGCGACCGGTTTCGACTGGAAATTTTACTGGGTAGGTCGTTCCGACCTGGATGTACAGCCTGTTCCCCCTGAACTCGATTACGAAATGTGGCTGGGGCCGGCACCTTTCAAACCTTACAATCCGCACAGGGTTCACGGCACCTTCAGGGGATACTGGGACTATGACGGGGGAGGACTGGGCGACATGGGTCAGCACTACCTTGACCCGATCCAGTATTTCCTGGGAAAAGACCACACCAATCCTGTCCGCGTCGATGTGGATGCCCAGCAACAGCATCCTGATGCCGCCGGGACCTGGAACAGAATTGAGCTGACTTACGATGACGGATGCAAGATCATTCTCGATGGGGAGAACCGGGATAAGCAAGCTGCCTACATTGAAGGACCTTCAGGGAAATTGTTCCCCGGGTTCCGCAGCACCATTCCCGACCTGGAGAAAAAACTGGCTGCCTTCCCCGATCCTGAACTGCAGAACACCGACTTCTCCGAATCGATAAGAACACGACGTAAATTTGCGCTGAACGAAGTGAACGGCTTCCGGTCGTGTACGCTGGTCAACATGGCCATCATTGCTGTAAGGCTGGGAAGAACCCTTCATTTCGATCCGGTGAATCTCCGGTTTACCGGTGACGAAGCAGCCAACATGCTCATCAATCAGCCTATGAGGGCCCCATGGAATATTTAATCACGGAGAAACAGAAAAAAATATGAAGAAAAATATGATAGTATTGCTGATCGCAATGATGATGACGGTCAGCGTTTCAGCACAGCCTGCGGGCAAAGATCTGCGCACCACGGAAACCAAAGTTGCAGATTTGCTAATGAAGCTCCCTGCGACAAATTCTGCCGACCTCCAGAACCTGATGGAAGAGCTGGCATCATACGGGGAACCGGCCATTACCGCACTGGCATCGAACCTGGTTGCTCCGGGTAAAGGGAACGATGCTGCTTCGAGGTATGCCATCAGCGGATTGGCGATATTTGCAGCCCGCGAGGGAGGGAAACTGGCTGAAACCAGTTCCCGGGCACTCAGTGAGGCCATTTCCCGGGCAACGGATGCAGAGGTAAAGGACTTTCTGCTCCAGGAACTGCAGTTTGTAGCAGATGACAATGCAATTCCGGTGGTAAGTAAACTACTTACCGATAAAAGGCTCAGTGATCCCGCAGTCCGCGTTTTGATACGCATTGGGAGCGAGAGCGCTGCCAAAGCCCTTGCAGCAGCCTTGCCCGGAGCCACGACAGCGCAGCAGGCCAATGTAGTAACTGCACTCGGCGACCTGCGATATGCCCCTGCCGCAGCTGCACTCAGGAATCTGGCTGCCACCCCTGACCCCTTACTTAAAAAAGTAGTGCTCAGGGCACTTGCAGAGATAGGTGATCCCTCGTCGGAACAACTGCTTGCCGCCGAGGCCCAAAAAAGCGGCTTTTCCTTCGAACCTGTGGATGCAATGGGTTCCTACCTGCTGTTCCTGAAAAGAACTGCAGAGAACGGAAACCCTGCATTGGTGGAGCGCACCACCCAAAAGATGATAAAAAACAAATCTCTGCCTGAATATGCACGGACAGCAGCCCTGGAAACCCTGGCATCGGCAATCGGGGCGAAAGCAATCCCTGTGCTGATGAAATCACTGAAATCGTCCGATAAAGTATTCAGAATGACGGCGCAGCGCTGGCTTTCAGAAGTTGCCGATCGCGCCACCCTGGATAAAATCGTTAAAATGGCTTCCAAAACAAAATCGGGAGCACTGCAGTCTGAGCTGATCACCATGCTGGGCGATCGGAAAGAGAAGGCTGCCCTACCCCTGATGTTCAAACTGATGAAGTCAACCGATCAGGAAGTAAAGGCAGCGGCCATCGTATCGGCAGCCAGAACCGGACAGGAGGAAGCCATTACCCCATTGGCAGATCTGCTGAAGGAAGGGGATAAGACCATCCTTCCATTGGTAATCAATGCCCTGCAAACCATTCCCGGCAAGGGTGTTTCCCAGACAGCCGCTTTATTAATTCCGCAGGTTAAAGGAGCTACACGCAGCGCGTTGATCGGGCTTCTTGCCAGGAGAAATGCCACTGAATACAGCGATCTGATTTTCGCGGAAGCCCAATCAGAGGATCCGCAGGTGAAATTGGCTGCTGCAAAGGCCCTCACTGCAGTGGCCGGACAGAAGGATGCTGCAGCAATTGCAGGATTACTCAACAAGGCTTCCTCCAACGAAGAGATTTCAGCACTACAGGAAGCCCTCTATACGGCCACCCTTACCGGAAAGGATAAGGCAGCTCAAACGGCAGCCATTCTTGGGTTAATGAAAAAAGCCGGTTCACAGGAATCAACCTATTACAATGTACTTTCAAGGATAGGCGGTTCAGAAGCACTGGCCGTCGTGGAAAAAGAATTTAAGACCAGCACTGCCTCCCAAAAAGAGGCCGCCCTGAAAGCCCTTTCCGGATGGAGCGATTTTTCGGCGCTGGATGTGTTGTACCGGATCAGCAAAAACGACCTGGTGGAGAAATTCAGGGAGACTGCTCTGAACAGCTTTATTGCCGGGATCAACAAATCGGATAAATCACCCGAACAAAAGGTACTCATGTTCCGCAACGCCATGGAACTGGCCCAAAAACCAGATCAGAAGAAGCAGATCCTGGATGGTATTTCCCGCAACAGCACCTTCCAGTCACTGATTTTTGCCGGGTCATTCCTGGAGGATCCCGAACTGGAGCAAAGCGCGGTTCAGGCAGTGAATTCTATTTATCAGAAGAGCACCCGGCTTTACGGTACAACCGTAAAAAAAATCGTTGAAAAAGCGATTGCCCTCAACAAAGATGCAGAAGCCGATTACCAGAAACAGGCGGTATTGAAGCACATGGCTTCGCTGCCTGTGACAGAAGGTTTTGTTCCGCTTTTCAACGGCCAGGATCTGACCGGATGGAAAGGACTTGTCGGGAATCCCATTTCCCGGAGCAAGATGAAACCCAACGAACTGAAAGAAGCCCAGCAGAAAGCAGACCAGGAGGCTGCAGTTAGCTGGGTGGCTGAAAACGGGACATTGCTCTTTACCGGCAAGGGAGACAACCTTTGCACCGTAAAAGATTATGCCGACTTTGAGATGACCGTGGACTGGAAGCTCTATCCCGGCAAAGAACCGGATGCCGGAGTCTACCTTCGCGGGACGCCTCAGGTCCAGATCTGGGATACTGCCAGGGTGAATGTAGGAGCTCAGGTGGGCTCAGGCGGATTGTACAATAACCAGAAAAATCCCAGCAAACCACTCGTGGTTGCCGACAATGCCGTTGACGAATGGAATACCTTTCACATTAGAATGGTGGATGATAAAGTAACGGTTTACCTGAACGGCAAGCTGGTAGTGAACAATGTAATCCTTGAAAATTACTGGGACAGAAGCCAGCCTATCTTCCCGTCAGGGGCCATTGAAATGCAGGCTCATGGCAGTAAGGTGGCTTACAGGGATATTTATGTCAGGGAAATTCCGCGTCCCGAGCCTTACAAGGTAAGTGCGAACGAAGAGAAAGAAGGTTTTGTCCCCTTGTTTAACGGAATCAGCATGGATGGCTGGAGTGGAAATACCATCGACTATTTTGCACAGGAAGGGATGATCGTTTGTCAGCCCACCGGCCGTGGCAAAGGCAACCTGTATACCGACAAAGAATATGGTGATTTCATTATGCGTTTTGATTTTCAGCTCACTCCCGGTGCCAACAACGGATTGGGAATCAGAACTCCGAAGGAGGGCGATGCAGCCTATGTGGGCATGGAACTACAGATTCTCGACAACGAAGCCGAAATTTACAGGAACCTGAAGGAATACCAGTACCACGGGTCGGTTTACGGAGTAATCCCATCAAAACGGGGATTTCTGAAACCTGTGGGGGAATGGAATACCCAGGAAGTTCAGGCTATCGGGAACAAAATCAAGGTTACCCTCAACGGGGAGGTAATTCTGGACGGTGACATTGCAGTAGCAAGCAAAAACAATACGGCAACAGTTGATAAAATTAAACATCCCGGACTTCTCAACAAATCAGGGTTTATCGGCTTCCTGGGACATGGCTCTCCACTGAAATTCCGCAACCTCAGAATAAGGGATATTAGCGGTAACTAGCGGCAGCGGCGGCAGGAGCAAATAGCTCCTGCCAACTCTCTGCCTCTGTTTAGCAGAACAGTCAACAAGATGAAAAACCATTCCACCCAAACAAAAAAAAGATGGTGGGGTTTTGACCGTAACATTTTTTTTACCGGACTTACCAGCTTTTTGACCGACACATCGGTCAAAATGGTCTACTCGGTCATGCCTATGTTTTTGCTATCCATAGGGGCTTCCAAAACCAGTCTCTCCCTCATCGAGGGTATCGCCGAAAGCACAGCCGCCCTCATCAAAGCCTTCTCCGGATTCTGGAGCGACCGCATCGGAAAGAACAAGCCATTTATGCTGATAGGTTACGGCCTCTCCGCGTTGATCATTCCCCTGTATGCCCTGGTGGTATCCCCTATCCAGGTGTTACTGCTTCGCTTCGTGGAGCGGTTCGGCAAAGGAATCCGCACGGCCCCCCGCGACAGCCTGATTGCCGGCTCCATCACCAACAACGATGCCGGCCGTAGTTTCGGCCTCCAGAAGGCCATGGACAACAGTGGCGCTATCGTTGGCCCATTCATTGCCTTTCTTTTCCTGTTTCTGTTCCCCGGAAACTTCCGGATCATTTTTCTCTTCGCCGGAATCCCCGCAATCCTGGCCATCTTTGTCATCTTCTTCGGCATCAGGGAAGCCTCAAAATCCAGAGAAAGTCTTTTCCGGAAATTCAGGTTTCGCGATCTTCCGCGTCGCTTTTATCTCTTTCTGGGAATCATCTTCCTCTTCACCCTCGGAAATTCCACCGATGCCCTCCTGATGGTCAAAGCCAATGAAGTGGGGGTTAAAGTAGCTTATATTCCCCTGGTATACCTGGTCGCCAGTCTTGTTTCCGTCCTCCTTGCTATTCCCCTGGGATCACTTTCAGACCGTATTGGCAGGGAAAAGGTCATCACTGCAGGGTTTCTGGTCTATGCCATTGTCTATTTCGGTTTCGGAGCCACCACCAGCGTGGGTGTTATCGTGGCCCTCTTTGCTCTTTACGGGCTCTATTCCGCAGCTACCGACGGGATCCAAAAGGCATTGGTGTCTGATCTTGCCGATCAGAACAAACAGGGAACCGCTCAAGGGATTTACAATGCCCTCCTGGGAATCACCCTCCTCCCTGCCAGCCTGATTGCCGGAACTCTCTATGACAAGGTCAACTCTTCTCTCCCTTTCTACTTCGGTGGAGCAACAGCCCTCCTCTCAGCCATCCTGATGTTTATTTTCTTCAGACGGGGTACTCCCCACGGGTCAGCAAGCCGACAGAATACACTACCCTTCGCTGCCAAAAAACCGTAATAAAAATAGTTTCCGTTTATTAAAAAAGTAACTTTATAAGCTAGAAATAAGGATCAGGATGCACAGAAAACAGGAGTTAACCGGTATAAACGGGCTAACATTTCTATATTTGCATCTACCAATTATTTTGCTAACCAATACCTGATAATATGAAGCATATCCCGCAAATTCTGCTTCCTGCTGTGGCCCTGACCACCTGCCTGACGGCCTGCACCGGAGGAAGTGGCCCTGCGAAAGTCCGCAACAGTGAGGAAAAACCCAATATCATCTATATTATTGCAGATGACTTGGGATATGGTGACCTGAGCTGTTACGGGCAGAAACTTTTCCAGACGCCCAACATTGACCGGCTCGCAGCCGAAGGTATTCGTTTCACCCATCATTATTCCGGAACCACCGTCTCAGCCCCGTCGCGCTCCTCCCTGATGACAGGTCAGACGACCGGGCACACACCCATCCGCGGAAACAAGGAGTGGAAACCTGAAGGACAGTGGCCCATGCCCGATTCCGCCATTACGCTGGCAGAAATACTGAAAGAAGCTGGTTATGTCACCGGGGCTTTCGGTAAATGGGGATTGGGATATCCCGGTTCAGAGGGTGAGCCGCTTAAACAGGGCATCGATGAATTTTACGGGTACAACTGCCAGCGGATGGCCCACAATTACTACCCGGGGCACTTATGGGACAATGAGCAGAAAGTGGTTCTCGAAGAAAACAGTGGCGACGCTTTGAAAGTGTATGCCCCTGAACTAATCCACCAGAGAGCCCTCCAATTCATCGAAAAGAACCGCGATAAACCCTTCTTCCTCTTTTACCCCACCGTGATCCCACACGCCGAACTGCTCCTTCCCGAAAAATACATAGCGGAGTTCAGGGGTAAGCTGCTTCCCGAAAAAGCTTTCAGGGGTGCTGAACCGGGTGACGCAAATTTTAGAAACGGCGGCTATGGCAGCCAGCCGGAAGCCCATGCCGCCTTTGCGGCCATGATAACCCTCCTTGACGAACAGGTGGGTGAAATTGTCGAAAAAGTGAAAGAACTGGGCCTTGAAAAGAACACCCTGATCATTTTTACTTCTGACAATGGTCCCCATATGGAAGGAGGTGCCGATCCTGACTATTTCGACAGCAACGGCCCCTTCCGGGGATACAAACGCGACCTCTACGAAGGAGGTATCCGCGTACCCATGATCGCCAGCTGGCCGGGAAAAATAAAAGCAGGAACTTCCACCAGCCATCTGTCTGCATTCTGGGATGTAGTACCCACCATTGCCGAAATTTCAGGGACTACGCCTCCCTCCGTCACCGATGGGATCTCTTTCCTCCCTACCCTCCTGGGAAAAGGAAAACAGGAAAACCATGATTACTTTTACTGGGAGTTTCACGAATCATCAGGCAGGCAGGCCGTGCGCCGCAACGACTGGAAACTGGTACGGTACAATATTCTGGATCCTAAAAAGATCACTACCGAATTATATGACCTTTCGCTGGATCCCGGCGAAACGGAAAATGTGGCAGACAAACATCCGGGTGTGGTTGAAGAACTCCTGAAAATCATGATCGAAGCACGTACACCCTCCGAGGAATACAGTTTTTGACGACCATTGAAAAAGAAGTGAAATATAAAATAAAAAGTTAGTTACCATGAATATCCTGGCTTACAAAGTGAACATTCCGGAAATAAACAAGCTGATTTTGGCCACAGCCTGTCTGGCAACCAGTGCTTCCTGTACTCCGGCGGATAAAGAGAAAGTTACAGAAAAGCCAAACGTAGTGATCATTTATGCCGATGATATCGGATACGGCGATTTAGGATGTTACGGGACTAAAGC
>CAJDVZ010000079.1_pt1 | contig 11661 bp, 8 predicted proteins | sample 7391481 | NCBI WGS metagenome assembly CAJDVZ01 (sample SAMEA7055721, study PRJEB34461) | soil metagenome | biome: terrestrial ecosystem; feature: Peninsula; material: soil | place: Antarctica | collected 2016 | reverse complement strand
TTGGGGGTCTCTGTTTCTGTCAATCGTTTTTATTTTGATATTGCCTCTAATTTTGCGACTGGCGACGGAGTACAAAAAGAAAAGAGTACAGTAGGAACCTATAGGTTGGAGAAAAAGAGGATTGGGGTAATTAATGCCGGTTATGTCATCCCATTCCGTAAATATTTCATTATTCCCAAAGTTGGTATTGCCTGGACCTTCGACATTCTGCAAAATAACTATCCGGAACCCACTTATTACACGTACAATGAAATCGACCACTTCAACTTCGGCATTGTGGGCGGTTATCATTTGAATGATAGATTTTCCGTAAAATTGGGTGTGGGTTCTTTCGAACGTTTTAACTTTGGTATCCAGTACTATATTGGTGACTTTTGATAAGTACCCTGTTGTTGAAAAATTTTTGGAACTTTTAACCTGGATCATGCAACGCAGGTCCTGGCTTTTTCATTTTAAAAATTAGCAACTATGACTCCCTTACAAAGACTTCGGAAGTTCCTTTATTATTTCGACCTGGAATCAGAGTTGGAAAACAAGGATATCATCCATGAGGAAATAATCAAGGGGATTGCATTCAAGGGAACCAATCTCTGGATTCTTGGTTTTGCCATCATTGTGGCGTCCGTAGGCCTCAATATGAATTCCACCGCAGTCATCATCGGGGCCATGCTGATTTCTCCGCTGATGGGCCCCATCAACGGTATTGGCTACAGCATTTCCACCTATAATTTTGATCTTTTCAAACAATCGGTCAAGAATTTTTCCTTTGCCGTCGGTACGAGTCTTGTTGCTTCAACAACCTATTTCGTATTGAGTCCGATCTCCACGGCTCACTCCGAACTGCTTGCCCGTACCAGTCCGACAATTTATGATGTGATGATTGCCTTGTTTGGCGGACTGGCGGGGATTGTGGCTATCAGCAGCAGACAAAAGGGAAACGTCATCCCGGGAGTAGCCATTGCCACAGCCCTTATGCCTCCTCTCTGTACAGCTGGATACGGACTGGCCACTGCCCAGTTCGACTTCTTTTTCGGAGCAATTTATCTCTTTACCATCAACACTGTCTTTATTGCCCTGGCCTCAGTGGTCGTATCCCAGTTTCTTAAGTTTCCAATTCGTACGTTGATAAGTCCCGGTCAGAAAAAAAGAACCAACCAGTGGATCACGTTTGTCATCGCCCTGGTGCTTATTCCCAGCATCTATTTTGGCTTCGGGCTGGTACAGAAGGAAAGGTTTTCTGGAAATGCCGGAAAATATGTAGTCAATATTAGTATGGTCGAAGGCAACTATTTACTCACCAGCGACATCAATCCCAATAAAAAGGAGATTACCCTGGTCTATGGTGGCATGAACCTTACCCAGCTGCAAAAACAAAACATCATCGCCAAAAAGGCCGACTTTAACCTGGAGAAAGCCTCGGTTATCGTTAAACAGGGACTCTCATTTGGCAATTTTGATAAACAAGACCAGGAACTTCTCGGGCTTCGGGAAAAGCTCACCTACATGAACCTGGCGGTAAAAGAAAAAGATATGAAAATTGACAGCCTGCAGCATATGGGAATGTTTGGAGAAGCGCTGCTGAAGGAGGCAGTTACCTTATTCTCTCAGATCAGGGGTTGCAGCTGTTTTGACTCCTGGTATTTCGAAACCGGAAAACCTGAAGAACCCATCAAAACCACCCTGGTACTTTTTACCCTGAAGGATAAAAGGCTAAACAATGTCGAAAAGGAGAAAATTAAAAACTGGGTTAAAGTCCGGCTCAACGAAACCGGCGCCAGGGTCTTCTTTGAATGACTTCACTTCAGAATCCAACAGACTTAAGCCGCCCCATGTGTTATGAAGGAGGTCACCAGCTGATTGGTTCCTGGCCGTGTGCGGCCAGGTAAGCGTTGGCTTTACTGAAGTGCCCGTTTCCGAAGAAGCCGCGGTAGGCAGAGAGCGGAGACGGATGGACCGACTGCAGTACCAAATGGCGGGAGGTGTCAATGAATTTTCCCTTTTGCTGGGCATAGCTTCCCCACAACATAAAGACCACATTATCTTTTTGTTCTGCCAGGGTATGGATTACGCTGTCGGTAAACTGTTCCCATCCTTTGTGCTGGTGGGAGCCCGCCTGGTGAGCCCTGACGGTAAGAGTGGCATTGAGAAGGAAGACACCCTGGCGGGCCCACCGTTCGAGGTTGCCGCTGGCAGGCACCGGCACCCCCATATCTTTTTCTATTTCTGCAAAGATATTCTGCAGGGAAGGAGGAAACAGCACCCCATCGGGGATCGAAAAACAGAGCCCATGGGCCTGTCCTGGACCATGATAGGGATCCTGTCCCAGGATGACCACCTTTACCTCATTGAAAGGACAATGGTCAAAAGCATTAAAAATCAGTCTTCCCGGAGGATAGACTTTATGTTTTTCATACTCTTCCTTCACAAAGCGGATCAGCTCTCCGAAATATGGTTTTTCAAACTCATCGGTCAGAAGCCGTTTCCACGACGCTTCGATCTTCACTTCCATAAGCGGTTATCGTTTTTAAAGGGGTACGCTGAAGGCGCCGCTGATCACCACGCGGTCACCGGGAGCAAGGCCTCCGGCTTTAATCTCCACCATATCGCCCTGCTTCATGCCGGTCACTACCCTTACTTTGCTGAGAAGCCAGAGGTCATCCCGCGGGTCGCTTTTGACAAGAACTAACTCGCCTCCATCTCCGGAAATCAGAGCTGATAAGGGAAGGGCCATCACCGTAAAGCTTTCAGTAATGATTTCCGCCTTCACAAACATTCCCGGCAGATAACTGCCCTTCAGTTTCGGGGTAAAAAGGGCATAGACCATCACCGTTCTGAGGTCACTGAGGGCTTTCCCAGTGGTAATGACCCTGGCGTCGAGGGTATCCGGTGAGACTTCCGGGATCCTGAACCTGACGATCTGGCCTTCACGCACCACAGGAATATCCTTTTCGAAGAGCTGCAGGCTGACCATCAGCGGAGAGGTTTCAACGATTTCCATGACAGGGGTTTCCGGGGTAACATATAACCCGTTGCTTCCGGTCACAGAGGCTACAAAACCGCTGATGGGTGAGATGACGGGTACTGAGGAGACCATGTGTCCCTGCCGGAGAGCTTCCTTATCGATATGGAGCAGGGTCAGGCGGGCTTCCAGGGCGCTGAACCGTGCCTGGGTGGACAGGTAATCGCTTTCGGCTTTCAGAAAAAGCTTGCGGGCTGCAACATTTTCCCCGGTCAGCAGCTTCTGACGTTCATAGTCATCTTTCAGAAATGCCAATGAAGCCGAAGCGGTAAGGTAATCTTCCTGGAGTTGCAGTAATTCCTGGTTTTCAATTCTGAAAAGAGTTTGTCCCCGGCCGACCTGGTTACCCGGCAGAAGAGCCAATTCACGGATTACCCCACCGTTAATGGCACTCACAATGGCCCTGTTCCGGGGAAGAGCCTCCAGCTGACCGGTAGCTTCCACCAGGCCTGAAAACTTGTGCATAACCGGTTCTCCCAATACCAGATCGTTGGCAGCAATCTGTTCCTGCGTTAGCCGGATTAAGCCGTCCTCTGCCGCGGATCCTTCCAGACTCTTTTCTTCCCCTGAACGGTTATGACATCCTGAAAGCATCATAAGTGAGAGCTGCAGGAAGATTATCAGGGATAAAACCAGTTTGTTTTTTGGTGAAGTTTTCATTTCATTAAATATATTTAATGTATTTTATATCAGTATTTTAAGGCACATATATATTAATTTCATAAACGGTTTTGTTATGCTGGAGCAGCCGGTCGAGATAGTCGTTTTCCATTTCAGCGGCACTCTCCAACCCCATAAGATACTGGTAAAAATCCACCTCTCCGTTAGCAAGTCCCATGGCAGCTGCTTTCCTGAGTTCGATGGAAGTCTGTTTCCCTTTCTCCTCATATTGCTGGAGGATGATCTTCAGAAGGGTCAGTTCTCTTCGCAGTTGGGCCAACCGGGCTACCTGGGTCAATGACCAGCTTTTTTTGCTGAGCTGATTAAGTTCCCTATCCATAGCTGCAGACCTGATTTTAGCCTTTTGCTCACCGAACCAAAGGGGGATGGCTATGCCTGCAGTGAGGCCTCTGTAAATTTCCGAACCGGGGGCATGGTTGGTCCCCTGGAAATATTCCAGTTCAATATCGGGCAAAAGATTGTTTTTTTCCAATTGAAGTGAAGCCTGTGCATTCTCGTCCCGGAAGTCGAAGAGCTGTTCCCCGGGAGAATTGCCACCGGGAGAATCACGTAGCGGAGCCAGAGGGGGCAGTTCCCGGGGGAGTATACCCTCAGGGGGTATGTTGAGCAGGCCAAAGAGTTGACTTGCGCGTTGCTGCCTGCTCTCAGCCATCAGTTTTTCCAGAAGGTTGCTCTCCCCCACTTTGTATTTCAGGGTAGAAAAGCCGGCTGTAATCTGGTAGAGACTGTCGATTTCTGTGAAAAGCCTGACTTTGCGGCCCAGGATCAACACTTCGTCATATTTCTGCCGTACATTTTTCTCAGTCTCCCTGATTATCAGTTCATATCGCGCCTTTTCCACTCTGGCTGCAGTTTTATTCAGTTTAATACGGGAGGTATAAACGGTCGGAAAACTAATATTCTGGCGGATACCCCATACCCGGATGGGCAGTCCGTTCTCGGCAATGTTGTTCTCATCGTAGTTGTAAAAGAAACCTGTTTTCTCAGGGTTAAAACCTGCCGGGACCATCAGTTCAGCCTGGCGTATCCTGAGGGTAGCCGCCTGTACTTCCGGGTGGCGTTCCAGAGCCATCTGCACTGCTTTTTCGGCGGTTAACATCTCCCCTTTTGCGGGCATCAAACTATCCTGCAGCACAACAAGTACCTCCTCTGCCCACAGCTGGCTATTCCTTATGGCTGTTGCCGGATCGGGAGTAATCAACCCATTTTCATTTTTCGCGGAGTTTCCTGAATCTGCTATGGCCGGGAGGGGTGTGGACGCAAGCAGCAAAAGCATTATCACAGGTATCAGCAGAACCGTTATGACTGGCGGAAGAGGATTTTTTCTTTTTTTCCGGAGGACTATTCTTTCAGGCCGGTCAAAAAGGGCATAAAAGAGGGGAAGGATAATCATGGTCAGGAGGGTTGAAGTGACCAGTCCACCAATGACCACAGTAGCCAGAGGGCGCTGCACTTCGGCGCCTGCGGAAGTAGATATGGCCATGGGGAGGAAACCGAGGGCTGCTGCTGCCGCGGTCATCACCACTGGTCGGAGCCTTTCGCGGGTTCCCCTGAAGATTCGTTCCCTCATATCACTTATGCCCTTTCTTTTCAGCTCTTTCAGATGTTCAATGAGGACGATGCCGTTGAGAACGGCAATCCCGAAGAGTGCGATGAAGCCCACTCCTGCAGAGATACTGAAGGGCATTCCCCTTACCCAGAGCAGGAGGATACCTCCGACGGCCGACAGGGGAATGGCGCTAAAGATCATCAGGGCATCCCTGAAGGAGTGAAAGGCAAAGTGGAGCAGGACGAAAATAAGGAGCAGGGCCACGGGAACGGCAATGAGCAGACGCTGGCGGGCGCTGCGCAGATTCTGGTATTGCCCCCCGTACAACATGGAATAGCCGGCGGGAAGGTCATAATTCGCCTTCACCAGAGCCTGGATATCCTTAACCACCGATTCCATATCGCGGTTGCGGACGTTGATACCCACCACAATGTGTCGGCGGGTCATGTCGCGTGATATTTTCGCCGGTCCTGTAGTATAGTTTATATCGGCGAGTTCCCTTAGCGGAACCAGGGCTCCATTGGCAGCGGGAACCACCAGGTTGCGGAGCTGGTCGAGCTCTTGCCGGTAAGGTTTATCGAAACGGACCACCAGATCGAACCGTTTTTCCCCCTCGAAGATGGTCCCGGCACTCATTCCGGCGAAGGCCATGGAGATCACCTGGTTGGCATCTGCTATGGGAATTCCGTAGCGGGCCAGCCGGTCGCGGCGGAACAAAACGGACATCTGAGGCAGGCCTTCCACTTTTTCGACGGACACATCGGCGGCCCCCTCCACATTGATGATTAGTTCCCTGAGTTCATTGGCTTTGGAAGCCAGTACGGAAAGATCTTCCCCGTAGATTTTAATGGCGACATCTGCCCTGACTCCCGTGATGAGCTCATTGAACCGCATTTCGATGGGTTGGGTAAATTCAGGTTCGAATCCCGGCAGAACCGACAAGGCTTCCTTGAATTTTTCCGCCAGCTCATCTTTTGTGGAGGCAGAGGTCCATTCCCTGATGGGCTTGAGGGTCACAATAATATCAGACTCTTCCATAGACATGGGGTCGGTAGGGACTTCAGCTGCCCCGATGCGGGAGACCACCTGTTCCACTTCGGGGAAGCCGAGCAGGATTTTTTCAATTTTGGTGGTAATCTCAATGGTGGTCCCCAGGGAAGTTCCGGTGGGGAGAACCGGCTGGATAACGAAATCGCCTTCGTCAAGGGTGGGTATGAATTCACCGCCCATTCTGCCGAAAATCAGAACAGAAATTAAAAACACCACCAGTGTAGTCCCCAGCAGCAGCTTTTTATGGTCCATGGAGAATTTCAGCACAGGAAAATAGCTCATCTGGAGAAGGTTGATAATATGGTCTGAGAGATTTTTCTTTTCCTTCTTTTCCCGGGGTTTCAAAAAGAGGGAGGCCATGACAGGGACATAGGTCAGGCAGAAAAACATGGCCCCGAGGAGGGCGAAGCAGAAAGCCAGTGCCATAGGTCTGAACATTTTCCCTTCTACGCCGGTAAGTGACAGCACAGGAATGAAAACGATCATAATGATGAGTTGTCCGAAGATTGCCGATTTGAGCATTTTTACACTGCTATCGTAGGTTATCTGGTCGATCTGTTCCTGCCTCTCCTCCCCGGACAGGGCCACGAGGGAGGCACTCTTTGCAGCCAAACTGAAGACTATGAATTCCACGATGATGACGGCACCGTCGATGATGATTCCAAAGTCGATCGCCCCGAGGCTCATCAGGTTGGCATCGATGCCGAAAAGATACATCAGTGAAATGCCAAAAAGAAGACAAAGCGGAATCACTGATGCGACAACCAGTCCGGAGCGGAAATCGCCGATCAGCAGGATGACAATGAAGGCCACAATCAGGAATCCCAGGATCAGGTTTTCAGCCACGGTTTTGGTTGTTTTGGCAATCAGGGCACTTCTTTCCAGGAAGGGGTTGATATACACCCCTTCGGGAAGGGTCTCCTGGATTTCTGCCACTCTGGTCTTGACCGCCTCGATGACTTCTTTGGAGTTGGCATCTTTCAGCATCATCACCTGCCCCAGGACCTTTTCGCCCTCCCCGTTTCCGGTGATAGCCCCGAAGCGGGTGGCATGGCCAAAACCCACGCGGGCCACATCTTTCACCAGCACGGGAATTCCCCCCCGTGCAGTCACCACCATGTTTTCCACATCTTCCAGGCTAGAGGCCAGTCCCTCTCCCCTGATGAAATAACTCTGGTTGTTTTTTTCAATGTAACCTCCCCCGGTTACATGATTATTTTTTTCAAGCGCCGTAAAGAGCTCCCCGATGGTAAGCCCGGCTGCCTGCAAACGCTCGGGATCCACCGCCACCTCGTATTCTTTGAGATACCCTCCCCAGGTGTTGACTTCGACCACTCCGGGGATCCCCGACAACTGCCGTTTTACCTGCCAGTCCTGAAGGGTTCGCAGATCCATGGGAGAATAAACGGAGTCAAACCCCGGTTTTGCATCCAGTATATACTGATAAATCTCCCCCAGTCCCGTGCTGATAGGCCCCATTTCCGGAACTCCGAACCCTTCGGGAATCTTCTCTGAAGCCGATTTGATCTTCTCGGCGATCAGCTGGCGGGGAAGATAAGTTCCCAGCCGTTCCTCAAAGACGATAGTCACCACCGACAATCCGAATTTGGAAATAGACCTGATCTCCTTGACCCCGGGAAGATTGGCCATTTCCAGTTCCACAGGCCAGGTAATGAACTGCTCTACATCCTGGGTGGAAAGGTTCCGGCTGGTGGTGATCACCTGAACCTGGTTGTTGGTGATGTCGGGGACAGCACCGATAGGGATTCGGGTAAGGGAGTAAATCCCGAACCCGACAAGCGTGGCTGTGAACAGCATTACCATCAGCTTGTTCCTGATGCTGAATTTGATAATATACTCTAGCATATGATGTGGTTTAACCGGGTAAAATTATTGAAGACGACTAAAGTATAAATTATTGTTTAAAATTGTCCCGATGTGAACAATTTTTAAATCCAGGCGTATTAAGAATATGAGCACACCATGAGAAGTTGGCACATTTGTTGGTCTAACAATAAAACAGCAAAATGATAAACACATGAAATACATAGTAACAATTACCTTAATGATCGCCTTCATGACAACCGCAGCACAGAATAAGGAATACCGGAAGCTGAGTACTTTCGAGGAGTATGTGATTCTGAAAAAAGGGACGGAGGCTCCCTTCTCCGGAGAGTATTACAAGAACAAGAAAAAAGGGACTTACCACTGCAAGCAGTGCAATGCTCCGCTTTACAGGTCAGCTGATAAGTTTGAATCAAGCTGCGGATGGCCCAGTTTTGATGATGAAATCGAGGGTGCGGTGCTGAAGTATCCCGATGCAGATGGCCACCGCACAGAAATCGTGTGCGCCAATTGTAAGGGGCATCTGGGCCACGTCTTTTTAGGCGAGGGCTTTACTTCCAAGAACACCAGGCACTGCGTCAACTCCGTCTCTCTGGTATTTCTTCCGGAAGAAAAAACCTCTCCAAAAGATCAGAAGTAACCTTTTTGCTTATTCGATCAGGGGCACCAGTTTATCGAGGAGCCACTGCGGAGTTCTTACGGCTTTACCGGACACGGGGTTTGTGGAGACCAGCACCACTTCTCCCTGGCTGATCAGATCGCCGGCTGGATTAATTACGTCAGTTTTGATGTGGAACCTGACCAGGGGGATCTCCTCCACCCTGCTGCGGAGCGTGAGCAAGTCGTCGTAAAAGGCAGGTTTCAGATAGGTGACGTGTAAACTTCTCACGGGCCAGATGATGCCGCGCTCTTCAATCTCCTTGTAAGTAATTCCGTAAGCCCTGAGCATTTCGTTTCTGGCCACTTCGAAGAACCGGGGATAGATGCCGTAATAGACCACTCCCATTTTGTCGGTATCGCCGTAGCATACCCTTATTTGTGTTTCATGTACCAACATAGTTGTCTGCCTTATTTATTTTTTTTCATTCAAGACTTAAGATTTCCTTTAGTTTTTGTCATTTAAGACTCAAGACTTAAGATTTTAGTGCGGTTTCCTACTTAAAGGGAGAATCGAGTTCCTTGGCCATGTGGTTATAGGCGAGCCGATCGAGCAGGGAAGGCCACCATTTTCCGAGGAAGACGGTGAATTTTCCTTCCATGAAGGTAAGGGTCAGTTGTCGTTTCCGTCTGACCACAGCGTGGTAGACATGGCGGGCACAGGTTTCGGCGCTCATCATTTTTGTCTCGTTGCGTGGCGACTCTCCCTGTTGCTGTCCGGCCGCATTGAGGGCCGAGAAGCGCACCTCGCTGGCGGTAAATCCGGGGGCAACGACCAGGACATGGAGTCCCTTTTTGAGGTTTTCGATTCGAAGGGAATCCAGGAAGCCCCTGACGGCGAACTTGGAGGCGGCATAGCCGGTTCTTCCCGGTAATCCCATATGGCCGGCTACCGAGATAATGCCAGCCACCGTACCCCGGCTTTTCAGCAGCCACGGAAGCGCATATTTGGTGCAGTAAACCGTTCCCCAGAAGTTTACATCCATCAGGCGTCGCAGGACATCCAGCTCCACCTCTTCAAAGAGGGCCCGCATGGAGATACCGGCATTGTTAATCAGTACATCGATGCGGCCGTAGCGATCCACACATTTTTCCACCAGCTGACGACAATCCTCCTCGCTGGTAACATCGGCAGGCACACACAATACCCGCTCCCGGCCCAGTTCTCCGGCGAGCTTCTCCAGCCGGTCAATCCTTCGGGCTGCCAATACCACCTGCGACCCTTCAGCCACAAATTTCCGGGCCAGGGCCTCTCCTATTCCCGAAGAGGCACCCGTGATGATGACCACTTTTTCTCCCATGACATAGTTTTCTACAAAACTAACATCTTCCAGCAGAACCGCTTTCCTTCCCGATTAATTTAAGATCAACTTTCAACGTGGTGTAACCTTAAATTCAGAATGGGCAGATGGTCAACCTTGTTTTAAGATTATCTTTGCCGGCCGGGGAAAACAATTTTTTTATATGAGTACTGAGTTTTTGCTGATGGCGGGGTTTATCCTCTTCATCATATTTATCCTTTTCATTGACTTGCTGCTGGTGGGGCGCAAGACCCATGTGATCCATGCCCGGGAAGCCCTGATCTGGTCGGGAGTGTGGATCGCCCTGTCCCTGGGCTTTTACTTCATGCTACGGCATTTCGGCCATTTGCTCCACGGCATAGATAGCCCCGAGCGGCTTCAGGAGATCGTCGCCCGCTATTCTCCGGAACTGAGGTTTTCCACCACCGGATTTGAGGAGATGCTCCGGGAATACCGGCAGCACATGGCTATCAACTACCTCTCGGGGTATTTCATTGAGAAAACCCTGTCGATCGACAATATCTTTGTAATGCTGATGCTGCTGCAAGGGTTTGGGGTTGAACTCCGCAACTACAAAAAGGTACTCTTCTGGGGAATTCTGGGAGCCATCGTCCTTCGCTTCATCTTCATCTTTGCCGGGGCAGCCCTGGTACGGAAATTCGACTGGATGCTTATCGTTTTCGGGGTATTCCTGATCTATCAAAGCATCCATATGCTCGTTGCCAAAGTCGGCGGCTTGCGGGACCCCAAAAACCACCCGATCGTGATCTTCCTGAGCAAGCACATCAGGCTTCTCCCACATTATGTGGAGAGCAAATTCTGGACAGTCAGCAGCGGCAAGTTCTTCTTCACTCCCCTGTTTGTGGTTTTGGTAATGATTGAATTTACCGATATTATTTTTGCTTTCGACTCGATACCAGCCATTTTTGCCGTTTCACGGGATCCCTTTGTGGTATTTTTCTCCAACATTTTTGCCATCATTGGTCTTAGGGCTTTGTTCTTTCTACTGGCTGACCTGGTGGAAAAATTCAGGTTTCTTAAACTCGGGGTTTCAGTATTGCTGGCTTTTGTGGGTTTCAAGCTGGTCTTTCATCACTGGCTCGACCTGATGGGGTATAAATCGTGGTATTCCCTGGTCATCATCGGGGGAGTCATCTTTTTGAGCATTCTGTTGTCGGTGATCTTCCCTGGAAAGGCTAAACCGGCTCATCTATCAACTGAGTAATCAGCTTCATCCTTCCTGAAGTTCCCTTTTTGCGGACTTCCCGCAGGAAATTAAATCCCAGGGGAGAAAAGTTTTCCAGCCAGTCGCGGTATTCCCGGGGATAAAAGCGGCTGTTTAGGCCTGCTGCCTGCACAAGCATGATCTCAATACTTTGAAGTATAACTTTATTAAATCCCTCTGAAATTCCTTCACTGCAATACTTTATATCTTCCATAATTTTTCTTCCAAAGTGAAATGTGCGGTTGGTCAGGGAGGAAAGTTCGCCTTTATTTTCAGGTGCAGTGAAAAGGGTCAGGGCACCCTCCTTGAGGTCTTCTTCCATGTCCTGGATGTC
>CAJDVZ010000062.1_pt1 | contig 11666 bp, 9 predicted proteins | sample 7391481 | NCBI WGS metagenome assembly CAJDVZ01 (sample SAMEA7055721, study PRJEB34461) | soil metagenome | biome: terrestrial ecosystem; feature: Peninsula; material: soil | place: Antarctica | collected 2016 | reverse complement strand
GAAATGTTGATGAGTTAAACGAATTGTATCTGAAAATATCGTTTTTTAGCGGGTCGAGGGTGAAGAGACTGAACCTGACCGGGTTAACCCGGAGTTCATAATTGATGGTGTTCAGGTTGTGCCCGAGCGTTAGGGTTTCTTCTTCGACCGGGATCTCGCCGAAAACCAGTTCACTGCCGTTGAAGAAAAACCATTCCCCGTAACGAATGGATAACCGCTTTATGAATTCCAGGTCGCTCTCCTCGAACTGTACGATATAGGGAAAGGTGGGTTTAGTCCGGGGTGCAACCTTAGTCTTGACCGGGTAATCCTTCAGGACCTCTTTCACAATCTGCTCCAGCGTTTTATCGAGGAAGGCCCGGTTGTGAGGTTTGCGGTTCATAGTGATCTCCATGCTGCCCCCGGAAATCACTACCTTGTCCATATCCTGCATGCCGCTGCGCGATCCCTGTACCTGGGTTACGTAACCAGTAAACAGGATTCCCTCCTTTTCCGTTCCCTTTTCCTTCATTTTTGTCTGGATGACCACCGGCAGACCGAGATAATCCTTGCTCCGCTCAATGATGAAGTCGTTGCCCGATTCAACGGTGTTGTATGGACAGATGATTTCAAACTGGTCGATCCCATAGAGGTTCTGTACCACCGTCACCTGCCGGTAACTCTTCAGCGGTCTGCCTTCAATGGTGACCGAAATTTTCGAAAGTAGGGCCATGATCGGATCGTTTAATGCATTTAACTCTTTTCTTCACTGTCCCAGTCCATCTCGTAATCCATCCCGGAGAATTTGATCTTCCGTGCCGAGAGGGCCAGCTTCACGACCACATCCGACTGGTCGGAAAAGGATTCGTAATAATAGACACACGCGGCATCTGTAAATTCGATGCTTCGTTTTTTTCCTGTATCGAGCACGCCTGAAAAGACGATTTTGCCGCTTTTGTAGATGTTCCTTCCGGCCATCCATGAAATGACCTCCGCATCTTCGATTCCGGGCAGTGTCAGGTTGATCTGTCCTGCCCGGACCCTCGACGTGACCGCGCCGTAATTGTCCACTTCCTGCGAAAAGGAGAAGTCGAGCGCATTGATTCTGATTCCCTGCCTTTCGAGGCTGTGCCCCGCGATGTGCAACCGAGCAGTAAGTGACATAAGCAAATGGATTAAAAGTGATGGTACCAGAAATAAAACCACAGACGAGGCTTCGGTCGGGGAATAACCAACATTCCATGCGAACCAGGATTCCCTGTGATCCGCACAGCCCGCACTGAACACTTTCAGTCCGGGGGTTCACCGCTGCCTGCCGGCAGGGCACTCCTTCTATCTCCGGGGATTCTCCTTCCGTCCTGTCCGGTATCTTTAACGAAACCTCAGCTCTGCGCTAAATCGGCCATTCGTTGTCGTGCTCGCCATTCCCCATCTTGATGCTCTTGGCCGAAAGGGTGATGGTCTCCAGCATGGCTCTTTCGCCGAGACTGTCAAACGATTCACTGTATCCTACCATGTAAGCCTCGACAATCCCAAGCTCTTTCAGCTTGGCATTTTCGTCGCGCTTGTTGAAGGTGATGGTGGCATCTTTTTTCATATAGCTGTCGCACATCCACTCAAACAGGGCGGTGTCATCGGTCGATTCCAGTACTATGTTCACCACGCCTCCCCTCGTTATCGACGAAGGCCTGCCGGTAATATCGTGTTCCTGATTCAGAGTGAATTTGCATGAAAGAACGTTGTAATCCTTCCCGTCAATTTTTAAAATTGCTTTGAATGACATTTTTCTGTTTCTTTTTTAAGTTAACTTTTTGAGTAAATAACCGTTTCATGCGAACGGGATCAGTTTTGGTTATACTGGGTGTCCCACTCGTTGCCGTCGTCCCCTTTCTGGCCATCCATTTTGATCATGAAGCTTTTGGCCGGGAAATAGGGAGTCATGTGAATGTCCAGATAAATCCGGTCTTTCTGAACAGGATCCTGTTCAAAGCGCCTGATGGAGAATTTCTCGATCAGCTTGCCGGGTCCGGTAATCCCATCCAGAAACCGGATGATCTGCTCCTGGATCTCTTTTCTGGTTTTCACGTTGAAATTCTCAAATGCCCGCCGGTTCAGAAAATCCATAAGGACCTTTGTGACATAATCGAACACCCTGACAACGGAATAGGTCTGCAGACCCAGGTTGTCGCCGTTGAAAAGGGTTTTGGCCGAAAAGGCCATCACTTTTCCGTATTCGTTCACCATGGGGACTAAACCCATCTTTTCCAGGTTGGCAATCTCGCTCTTCTTCAGGTCGAATTTCACCCCGTCGATCTCACTCAGGCTGCCATGCTTTTTTCCGGCTGCCACCTGCGACATCAGCGTCTGGTAGATATTCCCCGCCAAAGCCCCCGACGGTGGAACTACCAGCCAGTTACAGGTCATCATCACATTTGAACGGTACATGTCCCCGCCTGTAAGGTTGCTGGCTTCGAAGAGCTCCATCACATCATCGGGTGTGTCGAGATGCTCAAAATCAGTAACAAGGATCACCTTGTTCTCATGGGCAATTTTTGCCCATTTTTCCACTACCTTGTTGGAACCGAGATAACCCGGCACCACCATGATGCTGTAGTTTTCCCGCAGGTCCAGCCGGTCGTATTTCTGAACCAGCTCTTCCTGCACGGCATCGATGAACCGGGTGTCATCCAGGTCTTTCAACTGGTCCGGTTCCGCATTCATGAAACTGACGTTCTTGAGTTTCGTACTGCCCGTATTTTTGAAAAACAAAGCGACTGACCGGTACGATTTTTCAAGTTCATGGGTGGCTTCCACCGCATTCAGCAGGTTCTGCTTTAGGGTAGTGTCCGCTGATTCTGCGTTGGCTTCGCAATTTTCAATCATGTCGGCGATGCTCTCGGATGAGTTGATGACTGCAGCCCACAATTCCAGGCTCTTTTTCAACTCCTCCCGCTCCCCCTTCCGGGCCTCTTCGGTCAGAAATATCTTCTTCCGCGCCTTCCGCTCGGGATTCAGGTTTTGGGTTCCCTCGATCGTCGATTCCAGCAGGTCGAATGCCCCTACCTTGGCCAACTGTCCTAAGGAGGTCCCCAGCAGTTCGTCGGGCTTCTCTACCTTTCCGATCTGCTCGGCTACCTTCTCCTTGTACTGTTCTATGTTTTGCCTCGATTTCTCCTGTAATGCCATGTGATTCGCTTTTTAGAATTGAAAATTACGCTTGTTCAATTTCTTTACTTATCGCGTAGATCGCGTTCAGAAAGGCCTGGCGGGTTTCGGGGTTCTCCAGTGCCTTCCGGAGCAGTTTGTTGCTCTTCAGCTGCTTCATCATCTTAAAATACTGTTCTCTCTGCCGGTTCAGGTTTTGCAGCGTCTCACTCTGCGAAATGATCCCCTTGGTCCCGAAATCGCCGAGGTTGTGGAACGCAAGGTGCTCTTCTTTCGTTTTGCCCTCCGAATTCTCAAACTCCACACCGATCGATGGCCGGAAATGGTTGAAAACATCATCGATAGTGGTCAGCCCTTCCACAATATCCGGCTTAATGGGCGGATCGGCTGTCAATTTTTCTATCATCAAGGTCCTGTTTTGAGGTATTTCAGTGATGGCTTCACTTGCATCGCCTTTGACCTCTGTACCCCCGAATCCATACGTTTGCATAACTCTATTATTTTTAGTGATTAATAATGATTTCAGCCATTCTTTAAGTCTACTCAATATTCCATTGAACCGTGTCATTGTCGTCGAGCGTTAAGGAAACTGTTGAGCCCCGTTTGACCTCGTCTGCGATAATCATCCTCGAAAGCGGCCTTCGAAGCTGGGACCGTATCACCCCCACGATCGGGCGTGCCCCATATTTGGGTGAGAATCCCGACAAAGCCAGTTTTTCTTTCACCTTGTCGTCGATCTCGAGCCGGATGCCCTTGTCCTGAAGCGACTTGTACAGGCTCTTCATGTGGATATTGAATATCTTGACCACATTTTCCTTGCTGATAGGGGCGAAGGGAACGATTTCCGTCAGACGCCCCAGGAACTCAGGCCTGAAATAGTTGCTCATGATCTCCATCAGCGTGTTGGAAGGGGGAATCTCCCCCTTGTCGAAGGATTCCACGATGTATTGGCTCCCGATGTTGGAGGTGAACAGGATGATGGCATTCGAAAAATCGCCCTCCTTGCCGAGCCGGTCGTGCAGTTTGCCCTCATCGAGGATCTGCAGGAATATGTCAAAAACCGATGTGTGGGCTTTTTCAATCTCATCGAACAGTACCACTGAGTAGGGTTTTTGTCTGATCTTGTTGACCAGGAGCCCTCCCTCCTCATAGCCTACATACCCTGGGGGCGCCCCGTACAGCAAGGCGGCAGAGTGTTCTTCCTTGAATTCCGACATGTCGAAGCGGATCAGGAAGCTCTCATCCTGGAACAGGAATTCGGAGAGTGACTTGGCCAGTTCGGTCTTGCCTGTGCCGGTGGGGCCCAGGAAGAAGAAGGAGCCGATGGGCTGACCAGCCTTGTTCAGGCCGGAACGCGATTCCAGAATCGCCTCCGAGATGCTCTTCAGGGCATGATCCTGTCCCACCACACGCTTTCCCAGATGTTGTTCGATGTTCATCAGCCGGTCTCGCTCCTTGCTCTGCACCTTTCCCAGGGGTATGCCTGTGCGGGCTGACACAATTGCGCCAATGTCCGATTTGTCAAGTGCTTCCACCTTTTTGCCGGCCGTCTCCTCCAGGCTCGCCAGTATTTTTGTACAATAGTCGTAAATTTCTGAAGCGGAATTGAACTGGACGGCTCCCTCCTCCTCGTGGATTTTTGAAAAGAGGATGGGGGAGATTTGGTTTTTCAGGTCGTTGTAAAACCATTCCAGCTCTGCCATCCGGCTGTTGTCGTCCGGTTCAGGCCTGAGTGTCCCGAGTTGTTCGCCAAGCCCGGCGATCTGGGCCGCCGACAGGTCAGTCATCAGCCTGACCCCTGACATGGCATGGTCGATCAGGTCAATGGCAGAGTCGGGTAGGGAGCGTTCCTTCAGGAACCTTTTGGATAGTCGGATGGCTTCAGACATCACCTCTTCACCAGCCTTTAGCTGATGGTGGTTTTCAAAAGCCGGCACCACCACTTTCAGCATCCTGAGGGCCCTGGCTTCATCGGGTTCTTCGACCTTCACGATCTCGAACTGTCTGTTAAAAGCTTCGTCGGTCTCAATGAACTTGGTGTAGTTGTCGATCGAGGTGGTGCCGATCAGAGTCAGGTTGCCCCGCGACATCTCTGGTTTTAAAAGGTTGGCGGCGCCTGCGGTCCCGCCCTGCTGGTCCAGCAGCATGTGGATCTCATCCACAAAAAGGATGGCCTTATCGAATTGTTGAATCTCCCGGACGATACTTTTCAGCCGGTCTTCCACTTCCCCTTTGTAAGAGGCGCCGGCAATCAGCGACCCGTAGTCGAGCTCCAGTATTTTGGCGTTCTTCAGGTTGGCGGGAACCTTCCCCTCCTCGATCATCTGGGTAAAGCCATTTACCAGCGAGGTTTTCCCCACTCCTGCATCTCCCAGTATTAGTACGTTCGATTTGGATCGTCTTCCCAGAATCTCGGCCACCGCGCGCAACTCGCTGTCGCGTCCCACAACCGGGTCCAGTTTCCGGGCTGCCACCTGTTCATTTTTGTCAATGCAGTATTTCAGCAGGGCGCTGGTTCCTCCTTTCGGGGCCGGGGAGCCGGTCGCCGGCGCGGAAGTGCCGATTACCTGCTGCAGATCAGAACTGCTGATCACCGCATCGAGTACCTCCTGCTGCGTCAGGGTGAACGATTTCAGTTGCTCGTAGGTGAATCCAACACCCGGCGTGCTGATGGCAGCCAACACACATACGGGGTCGGCCTCGTCTTTCGACAGCTTTATACGGATGTGGTCTGCTTCGCGCAATACCGCCCTGAACTGTTCATCTCCGGCGGGGTTTTCGCCCACACGGGCTGATTTGGGACTGGACTCAATCCTGACCTCGGCCCACTCTTCCAGGTAGTAAATGTCTTTGTCGAGAGACAAAAGAAAATCGGTAAGCCCGACATCCTTGTGAAACAGTGCTTTCAGTAAATGCGACGGAGTAACTTTTTCATGCGAGTGCTCCTTTGCCAGTGACTGTGCAATACCGAGAGCCCGCCTGAGTCCGTCGGAAAAGCGAAAATCCATTTCATTTTCTCCCATGTTGCGATTTTCTATTGAAAGGTCTAAGGTATGAGATTTTTATCAATTTCCACGCTCTGTAATTCCTTAATTTTCTTATTTTTGTGTTAAATACCGGACTTTTGGCAGATTTAGATCAAATATCGCAAAGAATTAGCAATCTTCCCTTCGACCTGAAAGCCGAGACGATCATTGCTGCCCTGATAGCCGGTGGTCTTGATACCAGGATGTTCCTGGCAGCTTATGAGGGGCAGCTGCAACGTAACTGGTCGGACGATATCGCCTCTGTCGGTGTCGAAACCCTCGAAACCGGGGACAAAGTTCTCCTCTTCCGGCTGAACCGCGATGGGATCTACGACATGTTGCCCGAGTTGCTTTTCCACAACAAAATAGACAAGGATTGCGGCACTGCCAGCGAAATGGCCCGGGATTCGATGCAGTTGCGTAAAGAGGAGAAACAGAGCCGTACATTTTTCCAGCCCTTCGAGAATGCCATCTTTGCCGAAGGAGTTTACTTAGCACTTCAGGAGAACCAGCTTTTTACCAGTATTTTTACCCATGGCATCATGGGGCTGATCCCCGGTTTCTGGAATATCCCCGAGGGATTGCCCAGTGGGTATTCCGGCAGCCTCGTAAAACTGATCCCCTTTGCTTCCCGGATTGTCGGCAACCTCGATCTTACCGCTGAATGCCTGGCTTACATACTCAAGGAAAAGGTGTCCGTAGACTCCCTGCCTTGCCACTACCAAACCGCGCAGGACCCGCTGCTTCAGGATTGCGGAATACTGGGCGATTCTATCCTGGGAGTGGACTCCGTTTGCGGATCCCTGGTCAATGGCGCTATAGCCAGGGTACTCTTTACCATTGGACCCATCCAAAATCCCCAAACTGACCAATTCCTGAAAAACGGAACCCTCGACAGGTTCCTCGACTGCTTCTATGGTTTCTTTGTTCCTGCAGAACTGGATCTGGAAACCAGCTATACCTTTGAACCTTCAGACAGCCTGTTCGTTCTAAGTTCAGGGAATGACCGGAAAGATACCTTTCTGGGCTATAATTCGATAATTATGTAGTTTCACTTTAACCCGCTTGCCATTATGCCGTTGCCGCTTAAATATCTTAACGTGAATTGGGTGAATGGAATGAAGATCACCCGGGAGCACCTGGCCGGACAGGACAGGGCCGAAGATGATAAAATCAAGGATGTGGCTTCTGCCTTTCTCAATCGCTTCAGCTATGGTCTGCTTCCCATTTGGCCCGGTGAGCAGTATTCCTTCCGGGCTGACTTCAAGGCAGATAATCAGAAGTTCCTCAAAGCGTCGCTGTTTGATCTCCGGGCTTTCACCCCGGGGGGAGCCAGGATCGAAATTGCCGGCCCGTCCAACCCGGTGGAACTTCAGGTCGACCTGACCCGTGAAATCGAAGCCTCCAAAAAAGAGGAAAGCAGCTGGTATTACATCGTGCTGAGTGTCGACCTGTTCTCGAGGGAACCCTGTGGACAACCCGACGAAATGGAGGAGCCTCCCCGCTTCCCCTTCACCGCACCGGCCGTTAGGATGCAGGTAATTCCCGTGAAAGAACTCGCTGCCTCTGCGCTGCTTCCTTATTCCCTGTGCATCGGCAAAATGCTTATCCGGCCCGAAAAAATCGAAATCCTCGACGATTATCTGCCTCCCTGTATGACCCTGAGCAGCCACAACAGGCTTTTGGTATTCCATTCAAAGGTTGAGAAATTTTATAACCAGATGGAAATCAATCTGCTAAGCATTATTGGCAAGATCAGGGAAAAGGGGCAGGATTCTTCGCTGGCCCTCTCCGTACTGGCCCTCGCCCAGGGCCTGCTGGATTACCTGAGCGTCAACAACCTGGCTGTTAAATGGTTGCTCCCCGGTCATCCTCCGCTTTACTTGTTCGAAAACATCGCCTGCTTTGCCCGGATCATGCGGAATACCATCGACAGCAATACCGCCGCCCAAAAGGAGGAACTGCTGAACTATTTTACCAACTGGTCGGAACTGAAGCAGGGTGATTTAGAAAAACTACTGGTCTTTTGTATCAATTTCGAATACAAACACCTCGAAATTGCAGATCATATCAGCCAATTCTCAGAGTTCATCCAGATCATGGCCATTCTCTTTTCAAAACTGGAATCCCTCGCCTTCATCGGCAAGAAAAAGGAAACCAACATATTTGTGAAGGAGCAAACTGCAAAACGCAGTTTCCTGGCCGATTGATCTTTACATCACTTGAGACCGAAATCATGTTCACCGCCTTTATCAATATTCCCATTCGCCTGGGCGACATCATGCAGAAGTCAGATGTTGCCAGGGTCAGCATGAAGGATTCCATCCACAACATGATCCATCTGATCGCCACCACCGCTTACGGCGAAGTGAGAAACGATCCCTCCTTCGGATGCGAGATCTGGAAGTTCGACTTTGAAAACATATATAATCCACCCACTTTCCGCGAAGAGCTGAAGAAATCGCTGCAAGCCAGCATCAAGGCCAACGAGACACGGTTGACCCGGGTTTCCATCGATCTTCAAATCGATCAGTTGGAGGTGCCGACAAAAATCAGAAGCAGACGGGTAAAAACCCGGATTTTATTGGTTGTCAGCGGGGTGATTGAAAAAACGAACGAGCCCTTTACCCACCAGGAGCTGTTTTTCATGGGGCCTTTGTCCTATTATTGATTGCTCTGGAAGGCAGGGGGAGGGCAGACCGCTACAGATGAACGAGGAATGGGGCCGGCCGTGGCAGCCTGATGGGAGCCGGTAGGGATTTAATGAACGATTTAGATGAAGAACCATGCTGAAAGATTCGAAAGATGCGATTAAAAACAGGATAATCCGAACGGCATCGGGGGTTTGGGGATTTTCCGAAACACAGGACATCAATGCGTTTGATCCCCTGGTGGGAATGATCCTGGGAGCCCTGGCCGAAGAACTCTATGCCCTGTCGGGGGATATCAAAAAAACGGATGCCCGCCTTGTGGAAAAGCTCTTCGAACTTCTTTTCAACCAGCCCAGCTTCACCCACCAGCCTGCCCATGCCCTTGTCAGGGCCAATCCTTCCCTGCCGGTCGTTACCGTCACCGAGAACTACCAGTTCTATTGTGTGAAAAAAGTCCCTGTTACCCGCGATGAAGAAACTGTTTATGAAAACAAAACGGTCCATTTCACTCCCACCGCTTCCGTGCAGCTTTTCAGGGGAGAGGTGAAGTACCTCTTCAGTGGCAACCAGCTTTTCGAGAACTCCGATCAGCTCAGGGAATCGCTGGGTACGGCCCATCCCGGCATGATTCCCGATTATTCCAAGTTGTTTATCGGGCTGCAGGTGGATAACCAGATCGAAGTGCTGGACGGCCTTTCCCTGCTTTTTTCCCTGAAAAATAAAAGGAACGAGGAGTGGTTCACCCAGGCGGTTGCCATGGCAGGCTGGAAGATCAACGGCGTTCCGGTTTCCGCGGAACCCGGTTTTGAACTTCAGCAGCCGGGACAGGAAAATACCCTGCTGGAAATGGTCAGGGCTGAAAATGACATTTCCTATAAAACCTGCCGGTTTATCAATGCTTTATACGGTCCCCGGTTTATGATGCTCGGGCGGAAGAACCATCGGCTGAAAGATTTTCGCAGGGAAGATTCAATTCCCGACGACCTGAAAAGCCGGTTCCCTGCCCATGTGTTGAAATCACTCCCCAAAGAGCTTCTCTGGCTTGAAATAACCCTGCCCCGTCCGCTCCCCCCCGAGGTAGCCGCCGATCTGACCGTCAGAATGAACTGCTTTCCTGTTATTAACCGGGAACTCAATGAATTCTCATTTCTCTTGTCGAAAGGGATCAACATCATCCCGCTCCCTTCCGAAGAGCTGTTTTTTGACATTCAGAAGATCGCCGATACCAAAGGGGTGGTCTATAAGCCGCTCAACTCCTTCAAGCTGGAGAATGCCGGTGAGGAAGGCTACATGATCAGGCAGGGTGGGGTGGCCCGTTTCGATTCGCGCGATGCCAAAGAAACCCTGAACCACCTGGTTGAACTGATCCGCGATGAACGCACAGGATTTTCCCTGCTGGGTGCTGACCTCATTGCATCGGAACTCCGGGAGATCGACCAGATTATTTCAAGGCTTCAACAGCGCCTCGATGCTACCCGGAATACCGGGGATCCCACCTGTTATGCCCTTCTGAATTGCAATTCCGGTTATGAAAGGGCATCCGTCCAGTTCTGGACAACCGGCGGTGAAGCCGGCAATAACTTCCGTGCCGATACCCGGCTGACTCTGCTTGAGGGCAGCGATATCGACACGAACAGCATCAGCCTGGTAACCCATAGCGGCGGGGGCAGGCAAAAACTGTCGGGCGAAGATAAACTGGATACGCTCCGCAGAACCTTGCTGTCGAAAGGCAAGGTCGTAACCCGTGAAGACATCAGTGCCCTTTGCTTCGAACATTTCGGGTCTGACCTGCAGAAGGTCGAAATCCGGAAAGGCGTGCAACTGGACCCTTCCCCCGCCAAAGGGTTCATCAGGTCGCTGGATATCCACCTCCATCTGAACAAACTGAAAAAGATCAACGAGGAGGAGCTGGCACAGAAAATTGAAGTGTTGAAGGTCAAACTGCGGCAGGAATCGCTCAATATTTTGCCATATAGAATTTTTACAACCTAGTTGTGTCTCAATTTAAAACTTTAGCAATGCAATATACCAGGCAGATAAAACCTTTCGCAGCCGCATCACTTCTGATGCTGGTTCTTCTTTTGATGTCGGTCCCGGTCACAGGACAGAAGAACTATGCGACCAATGTAAAAACGGAGTTGTGGGATGGCAATATGATCATCACCTACGATGTTCTCCCCGGTGACGGCACCGAATCCATGGAGGTGACCTTCATGGTGACTTACAACGGCAAGAAGGTTAACACCAATTCGGTGAGCGGTGATTGGGAAGGGACCATCACCCCGGGACTCGAAAAGGTGATCACCTGGGATTACAAGAGGGATTTCAGGGAAGACATTTCAAAGGTAACTGTTACTGTTTTTGCCATCAAGGCAGTGGAGCCGAGGGCTGTATTCTCAATTTCGTCCACTGACAACAATGGGTATGCTCCCTGTGGGATAAGGATCAGCAACCAGTCGGTCAACGCCTCTCTTTTTCAATGGGATTTCGGCGACCCGGCATCGGGTATCAGCAATTCCTCCTCGGAACGGGAACCGGTGCATATCTACCAGCAGGGAGGATCCTACACCATCAGGCTTCAGGCCTGGAGTTCCCTGACCGGCAAACCGGCCGAATTTATCCAGGGGATTTTTATCAAGGAATATGAGCCGGTTGTTGCTGATTTCTCCTATGAGGTGAAAGGCAGCAAAGGCCACTATGAAGTGAGATTCAGGAGTACCTCTCTCCACGCGGATACCTATAAGTGGGATTTCGGCGACCCTGGTTCCGGGAAAAAGAACAACACATCCTCCCTGCCGACGCCTGTCCACAAATACAAGCAACCAGGGAGCTACCGGGTTCAACT
>CAJDVZ010000092.1_pt1 | contig 11825 bp, 14 predicted proteins | sample 7391481 | NCBI WGS metagenome assembly CAJDVZ01 (sample SAMEA7055721, study PRJEB34461) | soil metagenome | biome: terrestrial ecosystem; feature: Peninsula; material: soil | place: Antarctica | collected 2016 | reverse complement strand
ATAGCCGGTGGCTACCACTTTGGCGCCCCTGTCGTGGCCGTCCTGTCCCATCTTGGCGATCATGATACGGGGCTGACGCCCTTCCAGTTCAGCGAATTTTCGGGCAAGCTCCTGGGCTTCCTGAAATTCCAATTTGTTTGATGCTTCTGATTTATACACTCCTTCAATGGTTCTGATGACTGCTTTGTAACGGCCGGCGACTTTTTCACAGGCGTCGGAGATCTCTCCCAGGGAAGCCCGTTTCCGGGCCGCATCGATGGCCAGATCCAGGAGGTTTCCTTCGCCGGTGTCTGCACAACGGGTGATCGCCTCCAGAGATGCCTGCACCTCAATTTCATTTCTTTCAGCTCTCAGTGTTTTGAGCCTTTCGATCTGGGAAAGCCGGACTGCTGGATTGTCAATCTCCAGGATGTCGATGGGGTCTTCCTTTTCCAGCCGGTATTTGTTAACCCCGACGATGGTCTGGTTACCGCTGTCGATTTTTCCCTGTGTGCGGGCTGCTGCTTCTTCAATACGCATTTTCGGAATGCCGGTTTCGATGGCTTTGGCCATGCCTCCCAGTTTTTCCACTTCTTCGATCAATGCCCAGGCTTTGTGGGCGATTTCATGGGTGAGCGATTCCACATAATAAGAACCAGCCCATGGGTCGACACTCTTGCAGATCTCGGTTTCCTGCTGTATGTAAAGTTGTGTGTTGCGGGCGATACGTGCCGAGAAATCGGTAGGCAGGGCAATGGCCTCATCCAGGGCATTGGTATGCAGGCTCTGGGTGTGGCCCAGGGCCGCAGCCATGGCTTCGATGGCGGTGCGTCCCACGTTGTTGAAAGGATCCTGTTCAGTGAGTGACCATCCCGAAGTTTGTGAATGGGTTCGCAGCACCAGCGATTTTGGGTTTTTCGGGTTGAATTGTTTCACCAGCTTGGCCCAGATCATGCGGGCTGCTCTCATCTTGGCAATCTCCATGAAATGGTTCATGCCTACAGCCCAGAAGAAGGAGAGCCGCGGAGCAAAGGCATCGATATCAAGACCCGCTTTCACTCCCGTGCGGAGATATTCCAGTCCGTCGGCCAGGGTATAAGCCATCTCAATATCGGCGGTGGCCCCGGCTTCCTGCATGTGGTACCCTGAAATCGAAATGGAATTGAATTTGGGCATATGCTTTGAGGTGAACTCAAAGATGTCGGCAATGATCCGCATCGAGAATTCGGGCGGATAGATATAGGTATTGCGGACCATGAACTCCTTGAGGATGTCGTTCTGGATGGTTCCTATGAGTTGTTCCAGGGTGGCGCCCTGTTCGAGGGCGGTGACGATGTAAAAGGCCAGTATCGGCAATACGGCGCCGTTCATGGTCATCGACACCGACATTTTGTCGAGCGGGATCTGGTCGAAGAGGATCTTCATATCGAGGATCGAGTCGATGGCTACACCGGCTTTACCCACATCCCCCACTACACGCGGGTGGTCGGAGTCGTAACCCCTGTGGGTGGCCAGGTCAAAGGCTACTGACAATCCTTTCTGTCCGGCAGCAAGGTTGCGCCGGTAAAAGGCATTTGACTCTTCCGCGGTGGAAAATCCAGCATACTGGCGGATGGTCCAGGGTTGCATCACGTACATGGAGGAGTAGGGGCCTCTCAGGTAAGGGGGAAGCCCTGCAGCATATCCCAGGTGTTCCATCTCTTCAAGGTCTTCCCGCGTGTAGACCGGCTTCACGGGAATCAATTCAGGGGTCATCCAGGTGGAGCTGTCCCTGACGGCACCGGTTTTTGCAGTACTCCCTTTTCGTATATCTAAATTTTTAAAATCAGGTGTCATATTCATCTCATTTTTAGGGTAATAAGCGCCCAAAGTTTAAATGTTCAGCAATGTCTGGAAATTTTTCAGATCTTCAAGGAGATTGGACCTGACATGGATGAAATGTTGCACTCCAAGTGCTGTGAGGTCGGCACGGCAGGCGGGATTGCCGGCCACCACCAAAATCTCCTCCTTCCTCATCAGGGAAACGAGTACGGGGACGATTTCAGCATATTCTTCGTCGGAGCTGCACACCACCACGATTTCAGCACCTGCCTTGCGGGCTGCTGTCAAGCCTTCCTCTATGGAGGCAAAACCATTGTTGTCGATCACCTCAAAACCGGCGACGGCAAAGTAGTTACAGCTGAATTGGGCACGTGCCTTGCGCATGGCCAGGTTGCCCATGGTCAGCATGAAGGCCGCGGGGCGTTTGTGGGTCAGGGCATACTGGTCGGTCCGGTAACGGAGGGCCTCAAAGCCCTGGCCCGCACGGTAGGGCTTAAGGGTTTCCACTTCAGCATGTTCAGCGGTGAGGTCGACCGGATGAAACGCAGAGGATTCGATTTTTTCCCTGATAGATTCCGTTAAATTGGGAAACTGGTTGACGCCAAGAAGGCTTTCACGTCTCAGGGCAAGGTTCTGATCTCTGCGGGCTGCCATCTCCCTGATCTGCTTCTGGATGTATCCTTCGCGCAGGACGGCCAGAAAGCCTCCTTTGTCGCTGGTTTCAAGAAACAGTTTCCAGGCCTGGTCCACAAGGGCTTCGGTAAGTTTCCCGATGTAATAGGAACCTCCTGCAGCGTCGGTCACCTTGTCGATATAGGATTCTTCCTTCAGAAGGATTTGCTGGTTGCGGGCTATTCTTTCCGAGATTTCCGAGGGATTCCTGAAGAGACCGTCGAAGGGAAGCACCGTGATGGAGTGGGCTCCACCCAGGGCGGCCGACATGGCCTCGGTTTGGGTGCGGAGAAGGTTGACATAGGGATCGTATATCGTTTTGTTGAATAATCCGGTTTCACTGTGGACCAACATTTTCATGCTTTCGGGGTCAGAAGCGCCGAAGGCTCTGACAATATGGGCCCAGAGATGGCGACCGGCCCTAAGCCGGGCAATTTCCATGAAATAGTTGTTGCTGATGCTGAAGTTGAATTTGATGGCGCGGGCAGCCTCGTCGGCAGTCAGTCCGGCGGCCGTCAGCCGGGAGAGGTATTCGGCGCCCATGCTGAGGGAGAAGGCCAGCTCCTGAACCACGGAAGAACCGCTGTTGCCGAAAAATTTACCGTTCACCCCCACGGTACGGAACCGTGGAAGGGCAACCCCTGCCTTTACCTTTTCTGCCAGCGCGCTAAAAGCTTCCGGTTCGCTGCCTTCATCAAACCGCCCTTTGAGCATCAGTACGCCGAGAAGGTCGTTGTTGACGGAAGCGGTGACTACTGACGCTTTCCACCGTCCCTGTTTCACCAGTTCCACAAAGGCACTGGTCACGTCACAATTCCTGCAGGAACAGACGAAGTTGATTTCGGCAGCCTCCAGGCAAATATCTTTCAGCAATATTTTGAGATCTTCAACTGCCGGCCTGGCCGAACAGTCAAAGATGAATCCCAGAGAGTTGACTCCCTTTCCCAGGACCTCCAGTGCTTTTTTGTTGGCTTCATAAAAATCAGTGACCATTATGTCCTGCCTGATCAGCCATGAGTTGACGGCTTCATTGCTCCGCGTGAAAGGGAATTCCCCGGGTGCACTATCCAAAAAGGTGAGACTCTCCAGATTTTCTGCGCGGTAATAGGGCCTTACTGAAAATCCTTCGTTGGTACGCCATACCAATGTTTTTTCATAATCTCTACCCTTGAGGTCGGCAGCTATTTTTTCCTCCCATTGTGGAGTAGTTACTTCCGGAAACTCAGCGAAAAGTTTTTCGTTAGTTTTTGTCATATCTTTTATGTTGAAGTTCAGGTCGCAAAAATAACCTTTTCGCAGGTCAAAGGCGAATTTGATCTCTGCTATTTAACCCATTGGTAATATTCTGAGGATCAATTTGTGGGAATGTGTTTTTGTTTTCTGTGGCAAAAAAACCATCCGGAGAAATGATATTCATTCCGGTTGATTTGTCAATCATGGCGGGATAATTTGATTGCGGTAATGTTTCCCCGAAGGATTTTTGGATTTCCGGTGTCATATCGTTAATTTCCATGTCAAATTTCTCAGTGTGACGGAAGAAGAGATTATTCAGGGGTTACAGTCGGGAGATGAAAAGGTCTTCAGAGAACTGGTCGGACAGTACCAGGTGCGGGTAGTGGCTCTTTGCCTGACGATGCTCCATGTCAGGGAAGATGCCGAGGATGTGGCGCAGGAGGTTTTTGTGGAGATATTCAGGTCGGTGGGTCGTTTCCGGGGTGAGGCAAAGCTCTCCACCTGGATCTACCGCATCGCCATTAACAAATGCCTTAACCATATCCGCCGGAAACAACGCTGGAAGTGGCATTTGTCGCTGGAGAGCCTGGCAGGCAGCCGCAGGGAGGGGGAGCTGGCTGCCCCGGCCGACACAATCCCCACGGCAGCAGTGGAAAAGAAGCAACAGCTGCAGCGGCTCTGGCAGGCCATCGATGCCTTGCCTGAAAACCAGAAAAAAGCTTACGTGCTCTGCAGGATGGAAGATCTTTCCTACCGGGAGGTGGCCGACATCATGGGAACTACCCTCCCCGGTGTGGAGTCCCTGTTGCAGCGTGCCCGCGTTAACTTGCAGAAGAAACTGTGGGCTTTTTATAAAAAAGAGTTTCTGTAACCGAAGGGAAAGCGGGAGAATGGTGTCAAACCTATACAACAACAACAATATGAAATGTAAGCAATGTCATAAGAAGCTGATCATCTGGCAGGAGGGTTCCGCCAGCCAGAAGGAGAAGGAAGCAGTGGAAAGCCATCTCGCTGTATGTGCAGCATGCCGCGGGTTCGCTGACTATCTTAGGGAGACCCTGGAACTGGCTGCTGCTGAAGCGAAGATTGAAGAGGATCCCTGGTTTTATGCCCGGGTGAAGTCGCGGATCGATAAAGAGCTTCAGGGTGCTACCGGGGAGGGATGGGGAGGGATCTTCCAGCCTGCCCGGAGGGGCATTCTCCAGCCTGCATTTTTTTCCCTTCTGCTCTTGCTGGGGATATACAGCGGCATCCGACTGGGGGGTATGCTGCAGCGTGAGAGCAGTCAAACGCTGGCTTCTGAGATGTTCGTTCCCTGGATGAACGAGATGGCAACGGAACCCATGGAAACCTTTTTAATGCAATAAAGCTATGATCACCGGAAATAAATACAGGATTCTTATCTGGTTGGTAGTCATCCTCTTTGCCATGAACCTGGCCACCATCGGATCCCTCATCTACCAAACCCGGAAGAGCCGGTTGCCGGAACCCCGCGCTGTTGAAGACACCGGTGTGGCTACTTCTGACCAGGGCGCCCGCTTCTTCAGGGACCAGCTGGAGCTGGGGCCCGACCAGATGGTCCGCTTCAGGGATGCCAACAGGGAGTATAACCGGAAAACCCACCGGCTCGCCCGAGACCTGGAGATGCTCAGAGTAGAAATGGTCAGCGAGATGACCGGGGCACACCCCGATACGGTACTCCTCAACAGCGTCAGCCGTGAAATCGGAAATCGCCACAGGGAACTCAAGCAACTGACTGCGGCTTACTACCTGGAGATGCGGGCCTGCTGCACCCCGGAGCAGAAAGAGAAACTGGATGAGATCTTCTTAAAAATGGTAGGGCAGGATAATCCTGGTCAGCCTGACAGGGGGCGTCGCAGGGGCCACGGATGGGATTCCCTTCCCCCGGGAAGAAATTAAACGGTTTCGGTTACCTGCGCACGAGGCCGACCCGGGGCGAACGATCCCTCTTGCAGAGGGAGTTGATCAAACCCGCAACAAAATAGATTATTTAATGTGTTTAATTAATTATAATGAGATGAAAAAGAGAAATTGGATTATCACAGGATTGGTGATGGCAGTCGTTATGACTGTGAGTATAGGTGCCATGGCCCAACGGGGCAACCGGGCGGGGAATTACTCCTGCTGTGAAGGGATTCCCGGACTGACGGAAAAACAGAAAACTGAGATCACGGCCCTGGAGAAAACCCACCGGAGTGAGATGGATGTCATGCGTGCCGAGCGGAGGAAAACAGGTAATTATACCACCCGGGATGCATACCAGACTGCTGTTGATAAGAAGGTGGCCACCCACCGTGACAAAGTGCGTTCACTGTTGAACGAAGAGCAGAAGGCGGTCTTTGACAAGATCCATTCACGCGATGGAGAGGGTAATTATGCCCGCGGTGCAGGTCGCGGTGCAGGCCAGGGTTACGGAGCCCGGCGAGGATGGGGCGGCCGGGGACGACGCTGACCTTTCCCATTCTACAGCAAAATATCCGGAGGTTGCCGGCCAGGAGGTCACTCTTTGCCTGCTGATAAATATTTCCAGGGGTATTGGAGGCTATCCCGGAATTTTCTATTTTCGCAGCGCAAAACATGGCCTCATAGTTCAACGGATAGAATAGCGGTTTCCTAAACCGTAGATCCAGGTTCGATTCCCGGTGAGGCTACGAAAACCCTCTGATTCTCAGGGGGTTTCGTCGTTTCCGGAAATAATCCGGAAATAATCAACCGAAATCGAGCATAGAATCATTCTTAATAACTTTACCCCGAAAAAAAGTACGTATATTTGTACTTAAATCTTATTTATGAGAGCTGTAAATTATTCAGAATTAAGGCAGAAATTAAAATCAAACTTAGATGCTGTTACTGATAACGGTGAATTATTGGTTGTACACCGGCCAAAAGGCAAAAGCATCATTATGATGCCATTGGCTGAATATAATTCATGGCTTGAAACTTTCTATCTGACAGGGAGCGAAGCAAACCGTAAAAGGCTGGCAAAATCTGTTAAAAACATCAATTCTAAAACTGGACTTGAAAAGCATAATCTTGTTTTATAATGGATATTTTTTGGGATAGCAATGCCTGGAATGATTACCAGTACTGGATAGCCACAGACAAAAAAGTACTGAAGAAAATCAATTCATTGATAAAGGATTGCCAGAGAAAACCATTTTCGGGAATTGGAGACCCTGAACCCTTAAAACATGAACTTTCCGGATATTGGTCCCGAAAGATCACAGGAGGACACCGCTTGGTTTATAAGGCTGAAATTGATGTGCTGTATATTGCACAATGCAGATACCATTATTGATATAATTCCATGGAATCAAAAGATTTACAATCGTACAGTCTGGAAGAGTTAACCGATAAATATATAGGTGAAAAAGGCACACCCAGGCGTGAACAGTTTGAGCCTTACCAATGCAAGACTGGAAACCATTTTGAAAGTTTTCAAGGCCTAACCGAAACAAAAGACAACCCGGGAACTACGCTAACTATCGTGTAAATTATTGCTGTTGCTTGATTACTTGGCTGAATTAAATTAATATTTTCTTTATTCTCTTGTATTACATCGTAAGTTCATTAATTTTACCACTTTACAGAAGAAATAATCTCCTCATTTATACAATAAGAATTACCATGAAAATTAATATTATACACATTGCCTTCTGTCTCTTTATCACTATACCCTCCATGGCTAAAATCAATCCCTTACCCGGAAACCGAACTCCGGAAGGAAAGCCCCGGATAGAATTCAAAGAAACTGTTCATGAATTCAAAATCATAGAAACAGGTGAAAAAGCCTTTTATGATTTCATATTTTTTAATACAGGGACGGCCCCTCTGGTAATCTCAAATGTCAGATCTTCTTGTGGTTGCACTGTTCCTCAATGGCCAAAATCTCCCATTCTTACAGGAAAAAAAGATTCTATCAGAGTGGAATACAATACAAAAATAAAAGGAGCATTCAATAAGAGCATTACGGTGTATACCAATACTGCTGAACCTGTGGTTGAATTGACCATAAAAGGGAATGTAGTAAAGAAGTGACAGGATGACTAAATGGTTAATTATATTAAATACCATATGAGTGCTTTACTTGAAGAATTTTTCTCCTCCTGGGGAAAAGGCATTTCAATAACTGTTAAGATATGAATCGCCTGATATTCCTTATATTATCGATTAATTTACTGATGGTATTTTCCCGGAGCAATGGGCAAGTCCTTATCACTAAAAGAGATTCCATCTCATTTGGGAATGATACCATTGTAAAAATTGTATTACCGGTGTACAGGGGAAAAATCCATTGGCAAAAATCGTCTGATAACATAAATTGGAACATTATTACTGGCAATACCACCGATACTCTTGAAATAAAAAAGGATACGGAAGCGATGTACCGTGCAGTTATTACGGAAGGGACCTGTTTCCCGTTATATTCTGACACTGTGCGCCTGGTTTTTAATCTGCCTTCTGTTACCACCGGTTCAGTGACCAATGTTACCCAGACTACAGCTACCTGTGGAGGCCATGTAACTTTTGACGGCGGCGCATTGGTGACAGACAGGGGAATTTGCTGGAGCACAACCGGTCTGCCGACTACCGCTGACAACACAACCAGTAACGGAACAGGGACCGGAGAATTTACCGGTAACCTAACCGGTTTGTCTGCCGGCACCCCCTACTTCTTAAGGGCTTATGCTGTAAACAGTGCTTTACAACCCTCAAAGAAAGCGCGCTGACTGTAACGGATATAGAGGGCAATAGTTACCCGGTTGTGACCATTGGTACCCAGAAATGGATGAGACAAAACCTGAAGGTTAAGATGGCGCCCGATGGGAGGCAGATTACCAGTTATGTTTACGGGAACAACGAAGAAAATGCCAAAATTTATGGCAGGTTATACACATGGGATGTAGCCATGAATGGTTCAACCAAAGAAATGGCGCAGGGTATTTGTCCTGCAGGATGGCATATCCCATCCGATGGTGAATGGAAAACCCTTGAAATCTTCCTGGGGATGACCCAACAGGAGGCAGATATTGCCAACGATTGGAGAGGTTACGGTGTAGGTACCAAATTGAAAAATGGGGGCGCTTCGGGATATGACGCACTTTATTCAGGCAGGTATAGCGGATCTTATGCTTTATTGAACCAATTTGAATATATCTGGACTTCTACCGAAGTGGGCGATTATGCCTGGCGACGATGCCTTGATGAAAATAACCCAAAAGTTGGAAGATACGATTCATTCCCCAAAACCTGGGGATTCTCAATACGATGTTTAAAAGATAAATGATTTCATGGTTTAAAAGAATAATATATGAATAAGCTAATTATTGGGTTTACCTTTTTGCTGTTTTTTACCTGTTGCCAGAAAGGAGATGGAGGAGAAGGGAGTGATACGTCTCAACCCCTGGTATTTTCAACCCTTAAAGCAGAAAAGGAGACTATTGCTTCCGGAGAGAAAACAAAAGTGACTGCCACTGCATCAGGTTACAAAATTAGTTATACCTGGGCTGCCTCATTAGGGGACATTCTTGGCAGCGGCAGCAGTGTGGAATATGCCGCGTCTCCATGCAGTATCGGTAAAATTACCATTAGCTGCACAGTAAAGGACGGGAACAATCATTCACAATTAAAAGAAGTTTATATTGTCGTTAATTAAATTGCCGCTGTTGTTAATTCTGGGCTTGCTGCTGATCTCAACCCATCCGGCGCAAACTCAATGTCTTTCCGCTGTAAACCCTGTTGGAGGATCTTCCAATCTGTTGGTGATGGAAAAAAATATGCTCAGGATCATCTCTTTTTACCACCATCATTACGGGAATCAGTATTTTGAAGGAGATCATCTTTCAGATTACAACCTGATTAAGAGCGGTGGTTATAATTATATCGGCACTATCTTAGGGTACGGATTAACCGATAAAATCACCCTGGAAACCGAGTTGGGCTATTTTATAAACAAAACCCAGCAGTACAGCGGGATACCTGAATATACACTTAGGGGGAACGGCCTTTCAAATACGGTTTTTTCACTGAAAGGCAGCCTGCTCAAAAACAATGAAAAGCGCCTCTTCATCTCTTCAAGTGCAGGTGCAAAAATTCCTCTTTCCCGGGAGCAGCAGATCCGCCATGGTGTTGTGTTGCCCGTAGAATTACAGCCCACCCTGGGTGCTTTTGGGGCAGTATTCCAGCTTTTCGCCGTTAAGGAAAATTCAGCCAGCGGAACCCGGTATTTCCTTACTGAAAGGATGGAAATTAACGACAGGAACAAACAGAAATACAAACAGGGGAACGCTGTTTACAGTTCTCTGTTTATCTCCAAACATCTGATGTTTCCCTGGCTGAAGGGAGACTGGACCGCTATACTCCAGGTAAGGAATGAATTAAGGGGAAAAGATCACATATCCTCAGGAGTAAAAGAATCTTCCGGGGGTTACCAGTTTTATGTCTCACCTCAGATAAATCATTATTTCAGGGAAAAATGGAATTTTTCAGCAATACTCGACATCCCGGTTTATCAGAACTTTAATGGTACACAGCTGGCTACGAAATATGGTCTTTCACTGAATCTTGCCCGGGACTTTAAGCTATGAAAATCAATTCTTCAATGTAGTTACCGAATTGAAACTCCTCGCGGCAGAGCCGACGATTCAATTGGGGAGGAATCCGATTCTGACAAGGACTTATTAGGTGCTGGCGTTTATGTTTATCGTTTGATTATTATTTTTTGTGTCGCCTGTTCGTAAGGAGTTTGAATTGTCACAAAATAAATCCCGTTCGAGTCAAGCTTTTCTAATTTTGGTTGAAACTTGTTTTCACCTATATTTAAATTATCTAAAACAGCTGCTTCAAGGATTTTACCATCAAGACTATAGATAGAAATTTTTGTTTCCGCGACTTTGTCTAAATAAAATTTAATTAAAAAGTTACCGCTATTGGGATTAGGAAAAACTTGCATTTTCAATGTCCCAATGCTCTGTTCATTTAATTCGTGAATTCCCACAATTGAGTTTTTGATAACATATACTTTAAATATCTGGCTACTTGCACTGCTCTGTGTTCCTGTATTAGTGAAAAAAATGTTTGCGGCAGAACTACTGATTCCGCCATATATATAACCAACCAATGTGCTATCCCCGGTAAAGTCATCCAATTTAAAAACTTCATTGTTATAATGTGGAACGCTTGTTATTGGGATAAATTCAGCACCGGCACCAAGCAAAGCAGGCATTTCAACAGGAAGCTTATATTCCGCCATTGTTCCGCCTGCATTCCTTGTTACACAAGCAATTGTTTTTACAAAAGGAACATTATTGTCTTGCACGAGAATTCCTAAACTGTCGTAGTATTGAGCTATTCCTCCGAAGAAGACATTGTGCATTTCATTTTTTGAAGCAGAATAAAGCGGTAAAACTGCACAATGGTAATGGTTGTAATACTGTTGAAAAGAATTGTTAACTGCATAACCCGTGCTATCAATATTTACACAATTTAAAAAAGGCAAGTCCGCTGATGGTTGGAAAACGCCTGAAAACATTGTAATTCCTTCTGCAAGATTTGGTAAAATTTGGGGAACTGCATTATAGTCTCTTCTGTGAAGATTTGTAGCATCTGTAATTGTTGGTAAGTGTGTTATAGCTATTGTGGTTCCGTCATCTGTGATACTAAATTTACGAATGGAATTCGTATACACCTGTGTATAAGTTGGATTCCCCATCGGGTTGTAATTTCCATCAAATTTGTTTCCACCTAGTAAATAATAGGTGTTGTTGATTTTTTTAAGTTGTCCGCCCGTAACCGCAAATTGCAGATCTCTTATTTGTCTTAAATAACTTGTAAAGGAAGTTGAAGCAACAATAGCGTTAATTACAGCGGGGACCTCGATTACAGTTAAATATTCAAATGTTTTTTTTGATGCCTGAGCTGTGTTGTAGCCATAACCACCTATGATATATAAATACTTTCCTTCTTGATGAAATTCCATATTTGTAGAGCTTAATTGCTCTTGTAGTGCAACCGACAATGAAGAAATGGGTGCAGTCCATTTCTGTTGAGATACAGGATCAATAACAATGAGTTGATTGTTATTTCCGGCTACGTCAAAT
>CAJDVZ010000033.1_pt1 | contig 11842 bp, 10 predicted proteins | sample 7391481 | NCBI WGS metagenome assembly CAJDVZ01 (sample SAMEA7055721, study PRJEB34461) | soil metagenome | biome: terrestrial ecosystem; feature: Peninsula; material: soil | place: Antarctica | collected 2016 | reverse complement strand
GGTTACATCCCTGAATGACCCCAGCGCACATGCCGAAATCATGGCAATCAGAGATGCCTGTAAAAATCTGAATACTTTTCAGCTCACTGGTTGTGAGATATATAGCAGTTGTGAACCCTGTCCGATGTGTCTGGGTGCAATTTATTGGGCCCGCCCGGAACGGTTGTATTACAGTGCCAGCCGGTATGATGCTGCACAGGCCGGATTCGATGATGAATTTATATATGAAGAACTTACCCTCCCTGAACAAACCAGGAGGATTCCCGTAATGCGGGTACCCTGCCCCGATGCGGCAGAAGTTTTTCATTTCTGGAAAAACCGGGAAAATAAAGTTGCCTATTAGGTTGCATATCTATTTTTTCGTATTTTAGGATATTGAAAGTAAAAGAAGGGTCGTCACAATGTAATGACCCGATTAATACACAATTAAATTTTTTAAGTATGGCAAAGAAAATCATTGAAATTGAAGGTATCGGTCCAGTATTCGCTGAAAAGCTGAGTAAAGCCGGTGTTATGACAATTGAAGGTCTGTTGGAAAAAGGAGCATCCCGTACGGGCCGTAAAGCGATCGCCGAACAGTCGGGTGTCGATGAGGGCAAAATCCTAAATTGGGTGAATAAAGCCGATCTTTTCAGAATTAAAGGTGTCGGACCACAGTTTTCAGAACTGCTTGAAGCCGCTGGTGTGGATACCGTAAAAGAACTGAGAAACCGCAATGCAGAAAATCTTTATGCAAAACTGGTCGAAGTACAGGCTGAGAAGAAAATTACCCGTGCAGTGCCGGCCTTGAAACAAGTTGTTAAATTCATTGAACAGGCCAAAAACCTGCCACCCACAGTTACTTATTAACCGAAATCATCAAAAAACAAGGAAGAGGCTGTTCCGGATAACGGAAACAGCCTCTTTTATTTTTACCTTTGCAGCTTTATTTTTCAAGAAAATAAAGCGAAGCAAGATGGAATATAATTTTGGGGAAATAGAAGCGAAGTGGCAGGAATACTGGGAAAAACACCGGACTTTCAGAACGGAGGACGATTTCTCAAAACCCAAATACTACATCCTGGATATGTTCCCCTATCCTTCAGGTGCCGGTCTTCATGTAGGCCATCCCGAGGGATATACCGCAACCGATATCATCAGCAGGTACAAACGGATGAAGGGCTTCAACGTGCTTCACCCCATGGGATGGGATGCTTTTGGACTTCCGGCCGAGCAGTATGCTATCCAGACGGGTACCCATCCGGCACTAACCACGAAAAAAAACTGTGATACCTTTCGCCGGCAGATTAAATCGCTTGGGTTGAGTTACGATTGGGACCGGGAGATCAATACAACCGATCCGGGATATTTCAGGTGGACTCAATGGATATTCATCCAGCTTTACAATACCTGGTTTGATCCGGAAACAGGTCGTGGACGTCCGGTAAGCGAGCTTCCTGTCCCTGATGAGGTCAGAAAAGAGGGAAAATCAGCTGTCGACAATTTCATTGCTGGCAAAAGACTTGCTTATTACGGCAATGCCCAGGTCTGGTGGTGTCAATCATGCCTGACGGTTTGTGCCAACGAAGAGGTACTTACCGACGGGTCTCACGAGAAGTGCGGCCACCAGGTCAGCCGGAAGAATCTGAAACAATGGCTCCTGCGTATCCCCCAATATGCGGAGAGACTGCTCAGCGGACTGGAATCACTCGACTGGCCTGAAGGCGTAAAAGATATGCAACGCAACTGGATCGGCAAATCGCAGGGCGCCGAAGTCGACTTTCAGGTTTCAGGTAAGGAGCTTAAAATAAAGGTATACACCACCAGGCCTGATACCCTTTTCGGTGCAACCTACATGGTATTGTCACCCGAACATCCGCTGGTTGCAGAACTGGTTACCCCTGAAAACAGGGAAACCGCCGATTCCTATATTCATTCGGCATCGCTAAAATCGGATCTGGACCGCACTGAACTCTCGAAGGAAAAGCGTGGTGTTTTCACCGGAACCTATGCGGTAAATCCGGTGTCTGGCCTTCCCATACCAGTGTGGATAGCCGATTATGTGCTGATGGGGTACGGGACAGGTGCCATCATGGCTGTTCCAGCGCATGATACCCGTGACTTCGAATTTGCGAAAAAATTCGATATTCCCGTGACCTGTATCCTGAACCCTGCCGGAGCAGAGACTCTGGTCAGGGAACTGGTGCTGTCAGGGGAAGCATGCTGGACAGAGGACGGCATTTTCATCAACTCTTCCAACCCTGAAAAGGGAATTGACATTAATGGGCTCAACAAGGAGCAGGGGATTGCAACTATGACCCGGTGGCTTGAACAACAAAATAGGGGGAGAGCCACCACCAACTACAAAATCCGTGACTGGCTTTTCAGCCGTCAGCGCTATTGGGGAGAACCTTTCCCGGTTATCCACTGGGAAGACGGAGAGGTTACACTGGATGAGGATCTGCCGGTCGCACTGCCTGAACTGGAGAAATATGAACCGGGAGAAGGAGGGGAATCACCCCTTGCCAACGCGCACAACTGGCTTCATGTGACCGGCAAAGACGGTCGCAAAGGAAGACGGGAAACCAATACCATGCCCCAGTGGGCCGGATCATGCTGGTACTACCTCCGCTTCATGGACCCATCAAACAACGACCGGATTTTCGACCCGAAACTTGAAAAATACTGGATGCCCGTTGATCTCTATGTGGGAGGTGCAGAACATGCGGTATTACACCTTCTGTACAGCCGGTTCTGGCACAAGGTCCTCTTCGACCTGGGGATTGTATCCACAGACGAACCTTTTACCAAACTTTATAACCAGGGAATGATCCTGGCTTTCGCCTATGAAACAGCCACAGGAGCCAAAGTACCTTCCGACAAGGTAGAAGAAAGAGAAGGTGAATATTATCACCGGGAAACCGGAGATAAACTGCAGCAGATTGTGGCAAAGATGTCAAAATCCCTGAAGAACGTGATCAATCCTGACGATGTGGTCCGGCAGTACGGCGCTGATTCCCTTCGCCTGTATGAAATGTTTATGGGACCGCTCGATGAACGCAAACCATGGACCGAAAACGGAGTGAAAGGAGTCTTCAATTTTCTGAACCGGGTTTACAGATTTTTCTCGGATCCCGGCAACATTTCAGCCGAAACAGAGGACCCGGAAATTGAAAAGTTGTTGCATCACACCATCCGGAAAGTAACCCAGGAAATCGGAAACCTCAAATTCAACACTGCCATTTCCTTCCTGATGGTTTTCAACAATGCCGCCATGAAAAAGGGAAAAGTCACCAGGGAAACAGCACGGAACTTCATTAAAATCCTCTCCCCGTTCGCGCCTCACATGGGAGAAGAGCTTTGGTCGATTGCAGGGGGATCCCAAACGCTGGCCTATGAAGAATGGGCTGTAGCCAATGAACAGTTTCTTGTGGAATCGACCTTTGAGTACCCGGTCTCCTTCAACGGAAAAATGCGCTTCAAACTGGAACTGCCTGTCGCTATGGCGCACCATGAGATTGAGAAATCGGTACTGGAATACGAAAAGACCCACAAATACCTTGAAGGAAAAACCGTCCAAAAAGTGGTGGTAGTTCCCCGAAAAATCATCAACGTAGTGCTCGTCTGAAAACTCGCAGGCATGATAAAGAATCTGAAATCGAAACTTTTCTTCATTGAGGATTATTTTATAATCACCCTCGGGTTGATGCTCTATGCACTTTCGTGGACGCTTTTCATCCTTCCTGCCCAGATTACAGGAGGAGGTGTCAGTGGCATCGGTGCAGTGATCTTTTATGCTACCGGCTTTCCTGTAGGGGTCACCTATTTTCTGGTAAATGTGGTTCTGGTCACCATTGCCATCAGAATCCTGGGCTCCAGTTTTGGAATCAAGACCTTCTTCAGCATAGCCATTATCACCCTGGCATTGACATTTTCCCAGCAGTTGGTTAAAACCTCCATTATAAACGACACTTTTCTTTCGTCGGTACTTGGAGGGGGATTAGGGGGTATCGGTCTTGGTATTGTCTTTTCAAGGGGCGGTAGTACAGGCGGTACTGACATCATAGCAGCCATTGTTAACAAATACCGTAACATCAGCCCGGGAAGGGTCATCCTTTATTGCGATGTAATTATCATCGCCTCCTCTTATGCTGTGCTTGGATCGATCGACAAGCTGGTTTATGGATATGTGTCCATGGCTGTTACCTCCTATGCCCTCGATTCGGTGCTCAGCGGAGCTAACAGATCAGCCCAGATGCTGATTTTCTCTAGTAAATACAACGAAATCGCCGATTTTATAAATCTGCAGAAATATCGCGGAGTTACCGTCATTGACGGAATAGGATGGTACTCCAAGGATAATGTAAAAGTAGTAATTTCCGTGGTTCGCAAAAGGGAGACTGGTGCCATTTTCCGGAAAATCAAGGAGATAGACCCCAATGCTTTCATTTCCATGGGTAGCGTCATGGGTGTTTACGGACAGGGATTCGATCAGTTAAAATTATAAAATGGAAAAAAAGAAGACAGGAAAAATACTTATCGCGACAGTGCTGCTGGTAATTGCAGCCATCGCCGCCTGGTTGTTGCTTATGCCCACAAAGCAAAAGGCAGAAACCCCGCCGGTAAAGATCTCGAATACCCTCTTCGATTTTCCTGTTGATTCGTTTCATATTGTGGAGGGTGTTGTCAAACCCAACCAGAATCTGGGAGACATTCTCAGTGGCTTTGGTGTAACCATGGCTAAAATAGACCAGATTGCCCGGAATGCCGAAGGAATCTATGACGTCAGAAAGATCAGGACCGGTCAGCATTTTTACCTCTTTCAGAGCCCCGACACCGCCCGGAAAGCGCGTCATCTGGTGTATGAAAACAACAGGATCGAATATGTGACCTTTGGCCTTGCTGATTCCCTCTCCGTTTCCCTGGGGAGAAAGAAAGTGCGTACCGAGCAGCATTCGGCCAGCGGTATAATTACTTCAAGCCTTTGGAACGCCATGACCGACCGTCACCTGAACCCAGGACTGGCCATTGAGATGAGTGAGATGTATGCCTGGACCATTGACTTTTTCGGCATCCAGAAAGGGGACCGGTTCAGGATCCTGTATCAGGAGCAATTTGTAGACAGCAGTTCCATTGGGGTCGGGCCGATTTATGCTGCTGAGTTTGAGCATATGGGCAAAAGCTATTATGCTTTCCGGTTTTCCCAGGATGAAGGGTATGATTATTTTGATGACCGCGGGGAAAACCTCCGGAAGGCTTTTCTGAAAGCCCCGTTAGTATTCTCAAGGATCAGTTCCCACTTTTCAGGGAGCCGAATGCATCCTATACTGAGAATCAGGCGCCCCCATTATGGAGTGGACTACGCTGCGGCCAAAGGAACACCGGTGGTGACCATTGGGGATGGCACCATTGTGGAAAGAGGCTTTAAAGGGGGTGGAGGAAACACCGTCAAAATCAAGCACAATACGGTTTACACCACGCATTATCTCCACCTGGCAGGATTTGCAAAAGGGATTGTTCCGGGCGCCAGAGTCAGGCAGGGAGAAGTTATTGGCTATGTAGGATCCACTGGCCTGGCCACAGGGCCGCACCTCGATTTCAGAGTCTACAAAAATGGAACCCCTACTGATCCCCTGAAACTCGACATTCCTCCCGGAGAACCCGTCAAACCGGGATACAAGGCCGACTTCACGGTCAGGAAAGATTCCCTGACTGTGCTCCTTTACAAAATCAACTGGCACGAGTAATCAGGCTGTTTACTTGATCCTGTTGCTGATCTTCCTGGAAAAATTCTGGAAAGCCTGGTTGCCGATCCGGTCCATCAGGCTGCGTTTTCCTGAGTGGATCAGAATGTTCCGAATATAGACGAACAAACCCAGGCCATTGGAAAGGAAAAGTACCGGGTCACGCCGGAAAACCGCATAAACAAAAATGACAAGAGCACCTATCGTGCTGATAATCCAAAATCCCACCGGTAAAAGGGATTCTTTTTCCTTTTCCGAATAGATCCACTGATAAACAAAGCGGAATGTGAAAATTAACTGTCCGGTCACCCCCAGTATCATAAGCCACGCAGCGATATCGCGATTCCCGAAAATTGATTTGAAACTATAGGTACTTCCTGCCAGCAGCCATGCAGTAACAGCAAAGGGGGCCAAAATAACAATGAGCCGGATAACAGGATGAATCGCTTTCCAGGCTTTTTTCAGCTGGAGGTTTCTGATATAGATAAAATAGACAATAACTTGTCCCAGAATAATGGCAAAATCGTTTCGGAAAATTCCGTAAAAAAGCATCAATAGCGAAGCAACCAGGCTGATTTTCCAAAAAAGTACGGGTGAAAAAATCTCCCCCTCATATTCAGATTTAAACCATTGCAGAATAGTCCGCCCAAAAAAAAGGAACTGTGCCAGGAAACCCAGGCCAAAAATCAGGTACCCATTCATTCGTTCTTTCTGGTTAGGAGGTCAGTCGGCCTGTCATTGTTCAACATCGATGCTGAGTTTTTTTAAAGTTTCCCTGGCCGCATTCTGCTGTGCCTCCTTTTTGCTCGACCCGACACCCTTTCCGGCACTCTTGTTGTCGACTTCCACCACAGTGATGAACCGGGGCTGCCGGCCATTTTCAGGATACTCCTCCACGGTGTTAAATTTTACTTCCCGCTTATTTTTCTGACTCCACTCTATTAAGCGGCTTTTATAATTAAGATCAAGCTGTTCAAGTTCATGCAGGTCCACATATTTTGGCAAGATCCGTTTGGTGATAAAGTATTGGGCACTGTGGTAACCCTTGTCGAGGTAAATAGCTCCAATAAGCGCCTCCAGAGCATCACCGTAAATATGACTTTTTTCAACCTGATTGGCGGTATTGGTGTCAATGTAACGGTGGATTCCCATTTCGAAAGTCAGATTAGTCAGGATGGCCCGGTTAACCAGTTTGGAACGCATTTTTGTCAAAAAACCCTCGTCTTCTTTTGGAAAGCGATTATAAAGAAAATCGGCGATAACCGCTCCCAGCACCGCATCACCCAGATATTCCAGCCGTTCGTTATTTACAATATTCCCCTGTGAATCGAGCCTTGGTGTTGAGCGGTGGGTAAAAGCGATATCATAAAAAGCGAGTTCCTGGGGATAAAAACCGATGAGGTCTTTCAAAAACAAATAAAACTCTTTCCTTGGAGAAGAAAAGAGTTTTATTCTTTGCACGACGAATTTCAACACGGTTCCTGGAATTTTTTCAAAACCAAAGTAGCATTATGACCGCCAAACCCGAAGGTGTTGCTGATGGCAATCCTGATATCTCTTTTTCTGGCTTTGTGAAATGTAAAATCGAGGCGATTATCAATTTCAGGATCATCGGTAAAATGGTTGATGGTGGGCGGAATGATTCCGTCACGCAGGGCCAGAATGGTAGCTATGGCCTCGACAGCGCCGGCAGCTCCCAGGAGGTGCCCGGTCATCGATTTGGTGGCGCTGATGCTGAGATTATAGGCATGTTCACCGAAAACGGCCAGAATAGCCTTTGGTTCGGCTATATCACCCAGGGGAGTGGAGGTTCCGTGGACATTGATATAATCTACATCCGTGAAGTTGAAGCCGGCATCTTCCAAAGCCCATTTCATTACCAGCCGGGCACCTGTCCCCTCCGGATCCGGAGCGGTCATATGGTAGGCATCGGCCGACATCCCGCCGCCCATCACCTCGGCATAGATTTTTGCTCCTCTTAGCCTGGCATGTTCATACTCTTCCAGAATCAGGGCGCCAGTCCCCTCTCCCATGACAAAACCATCACGGTCCTTGTCGAAGGGGCGGGAAGCCGTGGCAGGATCGTCATTGCGGGTGGAAATTGCCCTCATCGAGTTGAACCCGGCGATCCCCACCTCATTCACCCCGGCTTCGGAGCCACCGGTGATCATGATGTCAACCTTCCCCAGCCTGATTTTGTTGAAAGCCTCAATAATAGCATGTGAAGCTGACGCACAGGCTGACACCGTTGTGTAATTGGGCCCCCTGAAACCAAACCTGATCGAAAGCAGTCCCGAGGCAATGTTGGCAATCATCTTGGGAATGAAAAACGGCGTAAACTGGGGCTTCTCAGGTTTGTAAGCCTGAACCTCCTCAAAGAAGGTCTGTAAACCTCCAATACCTGCCCCCCAGATAATCCCAGCCCTGTTCCTGTCAAGTTTCTCCAGGTCAACCCCGGAATCCTCCATCGCCCGCGCAGCCGCCCCAATGGCAAACTGCGTAAAGAGATCATATTTCCTGGCCTCCTTCCGGTCTATACCGTATTCGGCAGGGTCGAAATCCCTGACCTCACAGGCAAATTTCGTTTTGTGGAACTGAGAATCAAACCTGGTGATGGGCCCGCATACACTGACACCGTTTTTTAGATTTTCCCAGAAAAGATCAACCGAATTGCCTAAAGGTGTTATAGCCCCAAGACCTGTAACTACTACCCTCTTCAACTCCATAAGATGGCTTTTCCTGATTTATTTGCTTTTTATTCCTTCTTCGATGTGCTTGATCGCTTCACCAACAGTTGCAATCTTTTCAGCCTGATCATCTGGTATAGAAAGATCGAACTCCTTCTCAAATTCCATGATTAACTCTACGGTATCCAGAGAATCAGCACCTAAATCATTCGTAAATGATGCATCGTTGGTAACTTCACTTTCATCGACACCTAGTTTATCCACGATGATTGCTTTCACTTTTGCTGCAATATCAGACATAGTTCAAAATTTAAAATGATTACTAAAAAATGATTATTTTTAATTCCGCTGCAAAGTAATAAATTTACAAACTATATTTCAAACAATTCATTCAGAAATAATTATTGAACCAGCACCGAATTAAGACATAAGCATTTTAATTTGAACGTTTTATTCAAATATTCAATGCGCTTAATACCTTTAGAATGAGTATCAGACATCTCGCCATATTTGCTTCAGGGTCGGGAACGAATGCCCAACGAATCATCGAATACTTCCATGATATACATGACATTAGCGTTGAATGTCTCCTGTCGAACACCCCGAAGGCATATGCCCTGACCAGAGCTTCCATGCTGGGAATTGAGACCCTCATTTTCTCAAGACCACAGTTTTATAAATCCTCTTTCGTAATGGATTATCTACTTGACAAACAGATCGATCTGGTTGTCCTGGCCGGATTCCTCTGGCTTGTTCCCCCTGAAATAGTGAACCGGTTTAAAATTATCAACATACATCCCGCCCTGCTCCCTGAATACGGAGGAAAAAATATGTACGGCCGACATGTACACCAGGCTGTTATTGAAAACAGGGAAAGACACTCCGGAATCACTATCCATTTTGTAAACGAAAAATACGACAATGGCGCTATCCTCTTCCAGGCAAAGTGCAGGGTCGAACAGGGTGATACCGCTGATACACTGGCCGCCAGGATACATGAGCTTGAATACGAACATTATCCCCGTGTAATCGAAGAGGTTGTTCGTAGTATGTAACCCTGAATGCGGGAACACCTGATCAACCGTATCCACTGTTCACCGTACCCGGAAACAGCTGGAATTCCTGCAGTTTTACTAAATCCGGATAGCAGATGACAGGAGGGAAATTACCGTAGTTAAATAATGTTAATAATCTATAAATCAGGGTTCTTAAAGTTATATTTGCGCCATGAGTAAAAAGCGGCTGTTTACTTTAATCATGCTGATGGCGCTGGTAATGTCGGGACTTATCGGAGTCCAGATCAACAGTATTAAAAAATCTTCCGAAATCAGGGAAGAACAGTTTGATCAGACGATCAGGCAGGTACTGGCACAGGTCGTTCGAAAGATGGAAGAGCACGAAAGGGTACTGCTGCTGGAAGATGAGTTGTACAGTGTGCATCAGCAGGATTCCAATCAGATTATCATTCCTTCATTCAGCAACATCATACCCCGTGGAATTCAGAATCCCGGATTCACGCTTTCGTTCAGCTATTCCCGCAGTTCCCGGAGCTATCAGCCAAAAATCGAATATCAGTTTACCGACACCATTATTTCCCTGAAGAATACCACCCGCGGAAGACCGGGTGACTTTCCGTCAGCCTTTGACAAACTGCATGATTACAACCTGCAGCAGCAGCGGCTTCTGGAGCAAAGGCTAAGTGACAACTTCAAAATGCTGCAGCGCCTCTTTTTCCGCAGCAGGCCTATTGAAGAAAGGATTGATATCGAATTCCTTATTAAAACCCTTCAGGAAGAGTTTCAGCAACAGGGCATCAGCCTGGATTACCGTTACGCTGTTAAAACTTTTATCCGGGGAGAGGAAAAAACCATCAGTGAAAGCCCTGAATACAAATCGGGCAAGCGAAAAAAAGAGTATCCCCATGTCCTGTTTCCCAATGATGTGTACGAAATCCCCAATTACCTGGTGGTATATTTCCCCAAAAGATCGGGCTACCTCATTAAAGCCACGGGGATCATGGTTATTCCCACCTTCATCCTGACAAGCCTGCTGATTGCCATATTTGCCTATACCATTTATATCATTTTCAAACAAAAAAAATTATCCCAGATCAAGAACGACTTTATCAACAACATGACGCACGAGCTAAAAACGCCGATTTCCACCATTTCTCTTGCCAGCCAGATGTTGCAGGATGATTCAATTACCACCACGCCCAAAACCATTGCACACATCTCGCATGTCATTAACCAGGAGAGCAAAAGGTTGAGTTACCAGGTTGAAAAAGTACTTCAAATGGCTGTTTTCAATGAGGGGAAAGTCAAACTTCGCTTCCGGGAATTCGACATGAACGAGCTTGTCCGCACGGTGATTGCCAGTTTTGAATTACGGATCAAAAACAAGAAAGGCATTCTGCACACTTTTCTGAATGCTCCCCAGGATAAAATTATTGGAGATGAAGTGCACATTACCAATGTCGTATTCAATCTCCTCGACAATGCAGTGAAATATAGTCACGAAATCCCTGAGATTACCGTTACGACCGAATCGGTCAACGGATCAGTGGTATTATCCGTTGCAGACAAGGGAATCGGTATCCCGAAGGAATACCAGGAGCAGATCTTTGAAGGGTTTTTCAGGGTGCCTACTGGTAATATCCACAATGTTAAAGGTTTCGGTCTTGGATTAAATTATGTAAAAAAGATTGTGGATGCGCACAAAGGCAAAATTGCCGTTGAGAGTGCCCCGAACAAAGGGACCAAATTCAGTATTTATTTTCCAATTAACAATAAGAGTTACCATGGAGCAAAAAGTTAAACTATTATTAGCCGAAGACGATGAAAATCTGGGACTGTTGCTGAAAGAATACCTTGTGGCAAAAGGTTATGAAACTATACTTTACCCTGATGGAGAGGCAGCTTTCAAAGGATTTTCCAAAGAGCGTTTTGATATTTGTATCCTCGATATCATGATGCCCAAAAAAGATGGTTTTACGTTGGCAAAAGAGATCAGAATGATTTCGGCTGATATTCCGATTGTTTTTCTGACTGCCAAGAATCTGAAAGATGATGTGATTGAAGGATTCAAGCTGGGTGCTGACGACTATATCACCAAGCCCTTCAGCATGGAAGAACTGATATTCAGGATTGAGGCCATTCTTCGCCGTGCAGTTCCCGAGTCACAGAATATGGGTCAGCAGATTTACCGACTGGGCCGCTTCACTTTCGATTCCAGGAAACAAACGCTTTCCAGCGAAGAAGATGTGATCAAGCTTACCACCAAGGAGGCTGAATTACTGAAGCTCTTGTGTCAAAACGCCAACAAGGTGCTGGAAAGGAATTTCGCACTCAAGTCAATCTGGATTGACGACAACTATTTCAATGCCCGCAGCATGGATGTTTACATCACCAAACTACGGAAACACCTCAAGGA
>CAJDVZ010000074.1_pt1 | contig 11908 bp, 14 predicted proteins | sample 7391481 | NCBI WGS metagenome assembly CAJDVZ01 (sample SAMEA7055721, study PRJEB34461) | soil metagenome | biome: terrestrial ecosystem; feature: Peninsula; material: soil | place: Antarctica | collected 2016 | reverse complement strand
GGTCGGGGTGCAGGCGGGGATTGAAGACACTGTTGGCTTTGAGGATCCCCACCAGCACCGCCGCCTCCGGGACAGTGATCTCTGAAGGCATCTTGCTGAAAAAACGTTCCGCAGCCACATCAATTCCGAAAATATTCTCCCCGAAGGGTACGGTATTCAGGTAAAGAGTGAGGATCTCTTCCTTGGTATAAACTCTTTCGAGGCGGGAGGCGATGATGGCCTCCCTGATTTTATTAACAGGAAGTGTCAGCAATCCGTAGTGGCCGCGGGGGAAAAGGTTTTTGGCAATCTGCTGGCTAAGGGTGCTCCCTCCACCTGAGCTTCCGTCCGACTGGAGGATGGTTTTGAAAAAGACCCGAAGCAGGGCAATCTCATCGATACCCCGATGCTTAAAAAAGCGGGCATCTTCGACAGCCACCAGGGCATGAATGATATGGGGGGAGATCTCCTTGTAGGAAACATAACTCCGGTTCTCGGTATAGTACCGTCCCAGCAGCTTACCGTCGGCTGAGAAGACCTCACTGGCCAAAGGGGTCTTGACTTTCAGCAGTTCCTCACGGGAGGGGACCTTGCCCAGAATGCCCACGTAAACAGTGAATATCAGCAGGAAAAAAAGAATAATCCCGACCAGTATGGACTTCAGCAAAAAGATGCCCCACCGGAATTTCCTGGATTTCCGTGATGAGGCGGGTTTCTTACGGGAATGGGTTTTTACCTTTTTTATATTATTCACAGAGTGGCGGTTACATCATTAGATAAGGCCCGAAAAGCCCATGAAAGCCATGGCCAGGATGCCGGCGGTTACCAGGGCAATCGGAGTTCCCTTCAGTCCGGCGGGAACCTCCATGAGTTCGAGGTGTTCCCTGATACCGGCAAACAACACCAGGGCGAGGCCGAACCCCATGGCATTGGAAAAGGCAAAAACTACCCCTTCCAAGAGGTTAAACTCCTTCTGAATAGTCAGAATGGCAACCCCCAGAATGGCACAGTTGGTGGTGATCAGCGGCAGATATATGCCCAAAGCCTGGTAAAGCGAAGGACTCACCTTTTTGAGGATGATCTCCACCAGCTGCACCAGGGCGGCAATAATCAGGATAAAGGCAATGGTTTGCAGGTAACCGATTCCGAAAGGGTCCAGCACCATTTTCTGAACCAGGTAGGTGACCAGCGTGGCCAGGACCAGCACAAAAGCCACCGCAGCGGCCATTCCTGCCGCAGTGGAAATCCTCCGGGAAACTCCCAGAAAGGGACAAATCCCCAAAAACTGCATCAATACAATGTTATTGACCAGTACGGCTGAAATAAATATCACCAGATAACTCATGATGGCTATTTTTTGGCTTTGTTAATCTTGTTGACAACGGCGATCATATACCCCAGTACGATAAAGGCCCCGGGAGCAAGGACGAAGAGCAGGGTGGTGTAGTTCTCGGGATAAAGGCGGAAACTGAAAAGGGTACCACCTCCCAGGATCTCACGGATACTCCCCAGTACCACCAGCGCACCGGTGAATCCCAATCCCATCCCCAGACCGTCGACCATGGAGGAGAAGGGATCGTTCTTGGAGGCAAAAGCCTCCGCCCTTCCCAGGACAATACAGTTCACCACGATCAGGGGAATGAAGATGCCGAGGCTCGTGAACAACCCGGGGGTGTATGCCTGCATGACCAGTTCCACCACCGTCACGAATGCGGCAATGATCACGATAAAGGAGGGGATCCTTACCTTATCGGGTATCTGACTCTTCACCAGGGAAATCACCAGATTTGACATCACCAGCACAAAGGTGGTGGCCAGCCCCATACCCAGCCCGTTGGCCGCCGAAGTGGTGACCCCCAGCGTCGGGCAAGTCCCCAGGATCAGCACCAGAATCGGGTTTTCCCGAAGCAATCCCTTGGTAAAATTTTTCATCTGATTCATAAGACTCTAATTTTCAGAATGAATATATTTTTGAAGATGATGTTCTATTCGTCTGGATTTTTTTCATGCAAATGGGTAATGTCGCCACCATCCTTTCTGACTGTAAAATTTGTATGAGCCGGATTTTTACCGAGCACATTTTGCCCTTCTTTCTCTGGATTTTTAAACCACACCCCCATCCTGGATCCCAGTCCGGGTGTCTCCTTGTGTTGCAGAACCTCATAGCCGGTAAAATTTCCGAGTGTATCAATGCCGGCCATCACCGAGATAAAGCCGCTGAAACCATTGTTGGAGTAGCTCTTTACTGCATAACCCACTAGTTTGCCCCCCGAAAGGGCAGGAAATATCTCGATGCTGTCGGCTCCCTCCTCCGGAAGAATCTTCACCGGCGGGGCCAGTTCGTCAAAGGATGGAAGCACACTGGCAATGGCATTGCTCTGTGCCTTTTCCCGGGAAAGGTCGATGGCATCTTTGGTCATCTGATGGACAAACCCAAGCAGGGCCCCTGAAATGAGGGTAACCAGGAGCAGGGCGCCCACCATGTTGATAAATGTCGATTCACGTTGTTTCATGAGGAGGTCCCTCCGAACCTTTTAGGTTTGATCACACTGTTGAGCAAGGGTGTAAAGGCATTCATGATCAGGATAGCAAAAGAGATCCCTTCGGGATAAGCCCCGAAGAGGCGGATGGTCATGGTGATGATTCCGATGCCAGCTCCATAGATGAGCTGGGCTTTCCGGGTCATGGGGGAGGTCACCATATCGGTGGCCATGTAGACGGCTCCCAGGATGGCCCCTCCGGCCAGGAGATGGAACAGGGGGTCCACATATTTTTCAGGGCTGATCATCCAGAAGATCCCTGCATAAATAAAGATGGAAGCCAGGATGGAGACGGGGATGTGCCAGGTAATGATTTTCTGAAAGAGCAGGTAAATGCCACCAGCCAGCAGCAAAAGAGCTGAAATTTCGCCCAGGGATCCGCCCATGGTTCCCAGGAAAAGGTCGACTGAATCAGGAAGGCTTCCCTGGATCTGACTCAGGGGCTTGCCGCTGACAATGCCCTCCTTGAGAATCCCCAGAGGTGTGGCCGCCGTCACAGCATCGGCAACAGCGCCCCCGGCAGCAGGCCAGCTGGTCATCTGCACCGGAAAAGAGATCAGCATAAACACACGACCCACCAATGCCGGGTTGAAAATATTGGACCCCAGTCCGCCAAACGAAGTTTTAGCAATGGCAATAGCAAAGAAAGAACCCGGGAGAATGATCCACCAGGGAATGGAGGCCGGCACATTAAAGGCCAGCAGTAGCCCGGTAAGGGCTGCGGAGCCGTCCATAATGGTCGGGGGCACCCTCAGCACAAAACGCTGCAAAAGATACTCGATACCCACACAAGCCACCACCGCAATCAGGGTCACCCGCACGGCATCGATGCCAAATACGAAAACCGACCAGAGGAAGGCCGGTAGCAAGGCCAGTATCACCCGGTACATGATCTTCCTCACCGAATCGTCAGTATGGACGTGGGGTGAAGGAGATATCGTTATTATACTATTCATTTCCAGGCTATTATCAGTTTAGTTTTTGCGTGAACGGACAATCTGGCCCACTTTGGCCTTACCAAAGCGGATATAGTCGAGCAATGGCCGGCTGGCCGGACAGGTAAAACTGCAGCTGCCGCATTCGATGCAATCGAGGACTTTCTCCTTTTCCACCCGGTCCCACATCTCTTTTTCCGTCAGCGTCATCAGAAGGTAAGGTTCCAGTCCCATGGGGCAAGCCACGGAACAACGGGAACAACGGATACAGGAGAGTTGCGGTTTACGGGCTGACTGCTCACCGGGTATCAGCAATATGCCGGAGGTGCCTTTGGTCACGGGGATGTCCAGTGAAGCCACAGCTTTTCCCATCATGGGACCGCCGCTGATGATTTTCCCGGTGCCTTCCGGCAAACCACCCGCAAAACTTACAAGCTCTGTCAGGGAGGTACCGATGCGGACTTTCAGGTTCAAATGTTGTTTCAGTTAAAGTTGTGAGTGGGCCAGTTGCCTCCACAGAAGATTTCTCAAAGGATCAATTGCGCAATGTTGTTTCAGGTTGTGACCGGTGACAGTGACAACCCTTTCAAAGAGGGGTTTATTTTTCTGAACGGCCTCATACACGGCAAAGGCAGATCCCACGTTGCTGACCACGCAGCCTACCGCTACGGGAAGTGCACCGGAAGGAACCTCCCTGCCGGTGACCGCTTTGATGAGCTGCTTCTCTCCGCCCTGGGGATACTTGACCTTCAGCACCTCCACGGTAATCCCGGGGAATCCGGTCGTTGCCACCTTCATGAGACGAATCGCCTCCGGTTTGTTTTCTTCAATCCCCAGACAGGCTTTTTTCACCCCCAGTGCCTTCATAAGAAGTTCTGTTCCCACCAGGATCTCCCGGCTCTTCTCTACCATCAGCCGGTTGTCGGCAGTAAGATAGGGCTCACACTCCACTCCGTTGATGATAAGCAAATCGGCTTTCATCCCTTTGGGTGGCACCAGCTTGATGTGGGTAGGGAAAGTGGCCCCTCCCATCCCGACAATGCCGGCAGCCTGAATTTTCTCCACAATTTCCCGACCGGTAAGGGAACACTCCCTGACCAGCTCAGGCGACCTGTCGATCTGCTCTTCCCACTCATCCCCCTCTACCTTGATGACAATGCCGGGGCGGGGATATCCCGAAGAGTCGGGGATCTTGTCCACTTTGGTGACAGTTCCCGATACGGAAGAGTGAATATTGGCAGAAACAAATCCTAAACTACTTGCGATCAGCTGGCCAGTTTTGACCTTATCCCCCTTTTTGACCAGGGGAGTGGCGGGAGCGCCGATATGCTGCCCCACAGGTATGGAAACCACCGCAGGAAGCGGCAGTTCCATGATCTGCTCATTGGCAGAAAGCTTGTTTTCCGGAGGATGAATACCTCCGAGTCTGAATGTTTTCAACACGTTGATCCGGTTTATTGGTTAACTGTAGCAGTTTCCGGGACAGCCGGCTTTATTTTACGCGGGGGGAAGCCCACCTCGATAATGGCATTGGTAGGGCACACCTCTACGCACTTGCGGCAAAGCTTGCACTTGTCAGAATCGATGAAGGCCAGGTTATTGCCCATGGTGATGGCGTTATAGGGGCACACGTCGAAGCACTTGCCGCAACCGATGCAGGCCACCTGGCACGATTTACGGGCTGGTCCATCTTTGTCTTCATTGCGGCAGGCCACGTAGATCTTCCTGTCTTTGACATTTTTCTTGCGCAACTCGATCAGATTCTTGGGACAGGCGATCACACAGGCACCACAGGCCGTACATTTGTCATCGATCACTTCAGGAAGACCGGTCACCAGGTTCATGTGAATAGCATCAAAGTCGCAGACTACACAACAGTCCCCGCAATCCAGACAACCATACTGACACCCGGTCTCGCCGCTATAAAGGTTATTGATGATGGCACAGGTCATTACCCCGTCGTACTTGTTGATCCGTGGCCGGAACTCGCAGGTGCCATTGCAGCGAACTACCGCCACGCGGGGATCCTTTTTGACCGCTTCCAGTCCCAGGATCCTGGCCACCCCTTCCATCCCCTCATTTCCACCCACGGGACAGAAAAGCTCCGAAAGATCATTTTCTTTCACGCAAGCTTCTGCAAAGGCTCTGCACCCGGCATAGCCACACCCCCCGCAGTTCGCCCCTGGCAAAGCTTTCTCCACGGTATCAATCCGCGGATCTTCATACACCCTGAACTTCTGAGCAACAAAGTATAATATTACGGCAGATAAACCACCGATAGCAGCCAGGGTAATGACAGTATAAATTATGGAAGCATCCATATGGTGACGAATTAATTTTCTTCCAGGAAAAACCTGAACCTCTTGTTCAGCTTATCACGAAACAGGTATAATCCTGCATAATAGGGAATAAGCATTCCCAGCGAAATGAGACCACTCATTGTCTCATCTCCTGTAATGCGAAGGGCAACAACCAGGGTTGCCAACAACACCAGAAACGGGAACAGATAGCCAAAGAATACCGCTTTAACTCCGCTTGATTCTTTCAAAGCCACAGTCACCTGCTGCCCGATATGATAGGGCTTGTGATTATGACTGACTTCTATCTCCTTTTCCTGGCTGTCTGATGCCAGACACCCACCACGGGCATGACATGCGGAACAGGCAGACTGACTGACAATGGTTACCAAAAGTGTATCGGCTTTCACTGCTGACACAATGCCATTATGCCTGATCACATCCATTTTCCATTATTATCATAGTGGCAAAACTACATATTTATACCTTTGGACAAAATAATGAATGCCATTTTTTAAATGGCTATTACTTATTTAAAGCAATTCTATGTAAAAATGATCCTGTGGAATTGAATCAGTTTTTAGTGGTATCTCCCAGGAATTGAGCGAAATATCTCTTCAGAAAGTCAATGGAAAACTTTTTGGCGATGATTTTTTTCTCTTTATCGAGAAGATAGACCGATGGGGTCGTGCGGGTATCGTAAATGATCTTAAACCTTGACAGGTGATGCTCGTCCCAGACATTAATCCAATCGTTGAGGTGGTGCTCGGTGATGAAATCTATCCACTCCTTTTTGTCATTCATGGTATATCCGGCAACAACTTCAACACCCTTATCGCGATAGGGAAGGTATATTTCATTGTACAACTGGGGAATAAATTCCCGGCAATGGGAACAATTGGGTTCAAAGAAAACAAGAATAAGGAAGGGATTGTTGTGCTGATACAACCGGAACGGCTGACCATCAATGGTTTCCATTATGATATCCTTTGCCTGGTGCCCGATGAGGTTATGCTCGATGAATATCACATTTTCCCTGACTTTGGCCAGGGTGGTGGAGTCCGCCCAGACAGCCTTACCTGAAAGGTAATAATCCTTCGCTATATCCACAAACAGTGCGTCCATCCCCATCACTCTACTGTTCAGTGAACTGTTAAGCAAATAGGAAGTCACATACCGTAAGGAGATAGGGCTGGATTCCAGATGGCTAAGCAGCGTATAGGCGGCAGGTTTCACCGAATCAACCATTTGAAGGAGAACTTTTTCAAAATACGTATCAAGTTTTGACTTGACCAGGGGAGTATACAACAAACGCTCATCCTTCAGGTCAAAATAATCGAAGTAATGGTTTTTCCGGTAATTGTATTCAAAAGTCCATTTCAGGGAATCATTGGCAGCATATTCAGCCGGAATATCTTCTGGTTTAAGCTCTTCATAATAATTGGCCATCAGAAAACCTGCCAGAAAAGTACCGGGATAACGGGCTGATTTTTCTTTCCAGTAACGGGTTACGTCCGAAGTAAGTTCCCTTCTCTGAAATTCTATCTCCTTTTTATCTTCTTCCCGGGCAACGGTCAGTGCTGAATCAAGCTGTCCCAATTGACGTTGCCGTTCTCTGAGCCAAATCATATAATCCAGAAACTCCATACTCTCCTCTGCACCGCTGATTTTCATTTCACTCAGGTCGAATGAAGGATTAACAATATCCAGGGTTTGATCTGATCCGAGGAGAAAATCAAAATGGCGGTTCTGGTCCAGGTATATTTTATACAAACCCTGTGGCAATTCACTTTTTCGTTCAAAAACAGCATATCCCTGCTTATCGGTCCGGATGGTATCAGCTACGAAAATTTCTCCCCCGTAATAATACGTCAGAAAGAGTTGCTGATCAGGGGCAGATGCCAATTTTACACTGATCCTCAGACCTTCTGCATCCACCTGATTCGCAGCGATCCACAATCCAAAAAAAAGCAATGAAAAAATATTTCTCATAGTCAGAATCTATGTATGACACATCACTCCCGGCAAAAATAACACCACAATCTATAATTTTGATGCAGCTTCCCCGGCTTTGAACAATAATTGTTCCAAAATTAGGTTAATTTCAAGGATTTTTCCAACAATCAAATTTCCGACAACTGATGATTTCAGTATGTGTTCCGGTTTATAATACGGATGTCAGGCCACTGGCCCTGCAACTCTCCAACATGGCAGGAAAGGCTCCCTTCCCCGTCGAGATCCTGCTCTTTGATGATTTTTCGTTGCCATCCTGGCATGAAACAAACAGGGAAGCTCTGACTTTTCCGGGTGTCACATACCAGCGTATGGAGAAAAACAGGGGCAGGGCAGCCATCAGAAACCTACTGGGAAAAACTGCCCGACTTCCATGGCTTCTTTTTCTGGATGCCGATTCTATGATCCCCGAAGATGACTTCCTGAAAAGGTACGCCGCTGCTGCTGAAAAGGGCGGGGTGATTTGCGGAGGCACCCTCTACCACGAGGTTCCGCCAGCCGACAATAACCTCCTGCTGCGCTGGACCTATGGCCGGAAAAGAGAACAACGCCCGGCTGCAGAACGGGAAAAAGAGAATACGTTCGCCATCACTGCCAATAACTTCATGATAGAAAGGGATGTATTCCTGAAACACCCCTTCCGGGAAACCATCAGAGGGTACGGACATGAGGACACCGTTCTGGGTTACGACCTGCATCAGGCAGGGATTACCATCCGCCATACCGACAATTCTGTGTTCCATACCGGACTGGAGCCTTCAGCCCATTACCTGGAAAAAACCAAGGCTGCTCTCGGCAACCTCAGCTTCATTTCCCGGGAGCTGATTCAGAATCCTCATTTTCAGGATGCTTCAGGGCTTCTCCGAATGGTGAAAAGGTTAAACAAATATGGTCTCCAGGGTATTGCATCCACCCTTTTTCGATGGTGTGAACCTCTTCTGAGAAGAAATCTGACCGGCTCCCGACCCTCCCTGCTGCTCTTCGACCTGTTCCGCACTGGCTACCTCTGCACCCTGCAGGCCAACAGCACCAGTGAATAAAAACTCCGGCCGCTGTATCACAGGGAAAAGCTGCTGCAAGGGAACAAAGTCATTTTATGATCCTGCCCTTGATCTCGTGCAGGTCCGACTGGATGGTCCGGAGGCTGCGGCCGATCATTTCGTTTGATAGGTTAACAGAGGGAATCTCTTCACTGGTGTAGTTGATAAACCGCCAGATCTCCCTGACGTCAGAGCCCCTGACCGTATAAGGCCCGTATTCAGAATTAAGGGAGATCAGCCGCAGCACTCCTTTCTCCCTGAGCTGGTTCTCCACCATCTTGAAAACAATCCCTTCATCGAGGGTAAGCACAATGCAGGCGGTTCCAGGGGGAAGCTCCATCCAGTCCTGCACAAACTCCCCGGTGACCCAGGCTCCGTCAGGAATGGGCAGCATGGAGTCGCCACTCACCTGGAAAGTACGGTATTTTCGGTCGGCCGGAAGAAAAGGGAGCTGGTAACGAGGCAGTTCACTGATATACTCCGGATCAAAAAAGCCGCGGGTATAACCCGCCTTCGCCTTCTCCTGGACCAGTTCGATATTCTCCCGGTTATCCCTGTCGACCGTGGTGGCCAGCACCCTTAGCTTTCCCCCTTTCAGATAAATATCCTCTCCGTGTTCAAGCATGTAAAGCTGGTGCCCCGTGAGAATGGTCAGGTCTACTTTCACCAGTGTATCAACAGAGATACCGTAATAATCAGAGAATTGCACAAGCGCCGGAATTCCCGGCATGGCTACCTCGTTCTCGTACCCGCTGAGGGTGGAACGCTTCAGCCCCAGGGTTTCTGCCACCTCTTCCTGAGTTCGGTTCTTTCGTTTTCGTAAAAATTTAATGTTTTTCGCAAACAACATATTTTTATTTTGATTATATTGACGTCGAATATAATGATTATATTTTAATCATTAAAATAGATTGAATAATTTTTCTTCAAAAGGGATTTTTTTCAGGGAATGGAAGTTTCCCCAGGCATTGGAAGTACGGGAAGAGGTTGAAGGAGATATGGAAAGAAGCATAGTACACATTGATATGGACACTTTTTTTGTGTCGGTAGAGCGGCTGACCAATCCCGGGCTTAACGGGAAACCGGTTATTGTGGGGGGATCATCCGACAGGGGTGTAGTAGCTGGTTGCAGTTATGAGGCCAGGTCATTCGGAGTCCATTCGGGGATGCCCATAAAAATGGCAAGGCAGTTATGCAGTGAAGCAGCCTTTATCCGGGGCGACATGGAACAATACAGCAAATACTCCGACCTGGTTACCGACATCGTTGCCGAGTCGGCCCCGGTATATGAAAAGGCATCGATCGACGAGCACTACATCGACATTTCGGGGCTCGACCGCTATTTCGGCTGTCTGAAATGGAGCAATGAACTGCGGCAACGGATAATCCGGGAAACAGGACTGCCTGTTTCACTTGGGCTTTCCATAAACAAAACCGTCTCTAAAATCGCTACCGGAGAAGCCAAACCCAATGGGTTAAGGGATGTCCCCTCTCCTATTGTCCAACCCTTTCTGAATCCGCTCTCAATCCGGAAAATTCCGATGCTGGGGCCACAGACCTTCCGTTTACTCCGTTCCATGGGTATTGTCACCATCGGCAACCTGAGCAGCATCCCCCCCGAAATGGTCGAACGGCTCCTGGGGAAAAATGGTGCTGAGTTGTGGAAAAAAGCCAACGGAATTGATCCTTCCCCTGTACACTCGTGGCGTCAGCAAAAATCAGTTAGCGCTGAAAAAACTTTTGAACAGGACACTATCGATATCCTCCAGCTCGAACGGGTGATCCTCCGGATGACTGAATGCCTGGCCTTTGAGTTACGCAGAAAGGAAAAAATGACTTCGTGTGTTACGGTAAAAATCCGCTATTCCAACTTTGATACCCACACCATGCAAAAAAGAATCCCCTATACTTCGTTTGACCATATTCTGAGAGGTGTAGTCAAACTCCTTTTTGACCAACTGTATAGTCGCCGCATGATGATCCGCCTGGTCGGCGTCAGGCTGAGCAATCTGATCTCCGGCACTTACCAGATGGATCTTTTTGAAGATGCTCCGGAAATGGTCCGCCTTTATCAAAGTCTCGACACCATCAGAAACCGTTTCGGGAAACATGCCATCCATACCGCTTCAGCCCTCTGAACCACGATTTCTATAGTATTCCCCTGATCAATACTTCATTTGGCGCGCCAGGTCGAGTTTGCTATCCTTTTCCCGTATACTCTCCCTTTTGTCATAAATCTTTTTTCCACGGCACAAGGCCACTTCAAGCTTGGCCAGCCCATTGTCGTTGATAAAAAGCTTCAGGGGTATGATGGAGAGCCCCGATTCCTTGATTTTTTTCTGCCATCTCTGTAATTCCTTCTTCTGCAGCAACAGTTTTCTGTCCCGCTTCGCCAAATGATTGTTACAGGTCCCCATCTCATATTCAGAGATATGCATATTCTTCACATAAAGTTCGCTGTTTAAAAACTGGCACCACGAATCGGTGAGGTTAGCCTTCCCGTTACGGATTGATTTTATCTCGGTACCAGCCAGCTGAATACCGGCCACAAGGCTTTCGATAATTTCATATTCGAAAAAAGCCTTTTTATTTTTGATCAGAATATTTGACTTTATCCCTGACATATTCCGGATTCTGAATTATTATTCACGGCGTTTTTTTGGGTTACGCCAGTTTGCAAAGTTAATGGAGTTTTCTTTTCCCCGGAGGGCCATATTTACGGGAAACATCATCGATCACCAAAACCCAATCCAGGGCTTCTCCCGGTTCAGGTGGTGTAAAATGGTGAATGCCGGCATTGGTGTAAGTTCCCAAAAGGAGAGCTTTCCCATTTCGCGGATTATACCACCAGGCCTTTATTTTTGGGGCATTCATCGCTGAGGTATTGACAGAGAAAGAACGACCCGCTGGCACATACACCATGATATAGCTTCCCTCCTCATCCCGGGTTGAGGCAAACCTGTACCGTCCTTCACCCGGCACCGAGGTAATCACCTTTTCGGCGACCACCAGGGAAGGATCCGGAATTCTGGTTAGAAAGGGCCTCGAAAGCAACAGGTTTTTAGCGTGAACCATCTGACCGGCCCCTGGTTGTTCCAGGGCAT
>CAJDVZ010000030.1_pt1 | contig 12201 bp, 9 predicted proteins | sample 7391481 | NCBI WGS metagenome assembly CAJDVZ01 (sample SAMEA7055721, study PRJEB34461) | soil metagenome | biome: terrestrial ecosystem; feature: Peninsula; material: soil | place: Antarctica | collected 2016 | reverse complement strand
TGTCGGTCGATGCTTTCTGGATGGATGATACTGAAATTACCAACAACGAATACCGCCAGTTTACGGAGTGGGTCCGCGATTCCGTTGCACGCACCATTCTGGGAAGCAGCGATCCGGGATTTTTGAAGACCGAGAGTGAACGGGGGGATCCGTTGCAACAGTCGGTACTTAACTGGAAGACTAAAATTGCCTGGAACGATCCGGATGTCAGAATGGCGCTTGAATCATTTTATATTCCTGAAGAAGAAAGGTTTTCCGGCCTTCGTGAAATTGATACGAGAAAACTGGTTTACGATTACTACTGGATCGATTACCAGCAGGCTGCCCGCAGGGCCAACAGCTACAATTATGACACGCAGCGTTATGAAGGCACAGTGATCAACCGCCAGGGCGAAGAAATTCCCATCGCCAACAGGAGCTCTTTTATCATGCATGAAACGGTTCCTGTCTACCCTGATACACTTTGCTGGATTCGCGATTTTGCATATTCCTACAATGAACCGCTGACCTATAGGTATTTCTCTCATCCGGGATTTGATGATTATCCGGTTATCGGAGTGAAATGGGATCAGGCGCGTGCTTTTTGCAACTGGCGGACCCGGCTGAATGAATCTTTCCGCTCACGGATGAATGATATGCCGGCCCATGACTTTCGGCTTCCCACGGAAGCTGAATGGGAACTGGCAGCCCGCGGAGGAAGACAAAATACCAAATTTCCCTGGGGCAGCTACTATACCCGAAATGCAAAAGGGTGCTTCGAGGCAAATTTCAAACCACTGAGGGGAAACTATGTGGCTGACAGTGAAACCAGCGTAACCGCTATGAAAGTGGGTTCGTTCGACCCCAACGATTTCGGACTTTACGATATGGCCGGAAATGTGGCTGAATGGACCAGCAGTGCCTATTTTGAGGCGGGTTATGATCTGATCAACGATATGAATCCGGAAATCGACTACCGGGCACATCCCGATGATCCTCAGGTGATGAAAAGGAAGGTAGTAAGGGGTGGCTCCTGGAAAGATACGGAATATTTTATACGGAATTCTACCCGGACATACGAGTACCAGGATACTACCAAATCGTATGTGGGTTTCCGTTGTGTACGAAGCTCCTTCAGAAACGAGCTCCACAACCATTAGATGAAGTTTATTTTGGGTTACTGATCCTCTTTCTTCTGTTCCATTTTTCAGGCTTGCATAGTTTCATTATCCCAAAGATGATGATCAGCGTGAAGATGATGGTTGCACCTGAGGGTATGTTCAGAAAGTAGGAGATGATAAGCCCTGAAAAAGTGCCCGTGAAGGCGAAGAGTACCGACAAAAACATCATTTTGCGGAAGTCACGGGTGAAGATATTGGCCGTAGCCTGGGGAATGGTCATCAGAGAGAGGATAAGGATGATGCCCACAGCCCTGATATTCATGACCAGCACCAGCGCGATAAGGGCCATTACTCCATAGTTGAGAAGATTGACGGGAATTCCGGAGGCGCGGGCGAACTCCTCATCAAAAGCGATATATAGAATTTCCCTGAACCAGCGGATAAAGAAAGCCCCCAGCAAGATGAGAAGTATCAGCATAGCCCATAGTTCTGCGCTTCGTACCGTAAGGATATTTCCAAAGAGGTAACTCATCAGGTTGGGGGTGTAACCCGGGGTCAGGAATATGAAGATTACCCCCAGGGCCATGCCCAGTGACCACCAGATGGCGATGGAAGAGTCCTCTCTGATGTTGATTTTGTCAGAGAAGAACTGGATTCCGAAGGCGGTGAGGATGGCAAAAAGGGCAGCGCCAACCAGGGGGTTGAAGCCCAGGAGAAAAGCCAGGCCGATACCCCCAAAGGAGGCATGAGTAATCCCCCCGCTGATAAAGACGATTCTCCGCGATACAATATAGGTTCCAGTGATACCTGCCGAAATGCTGGTAAACAGCGCAGCCAGAAGAGCTTTCTGGAAAAAACTGAAGGTGAAAAGATGCAGAAACTCATTCATGGCGGATATGCTTTTCAAGAACAGTATGGGGGATTTCTCCATGGGTAATTACCTGAATGGGGCAATTGTAGGTTTTCAGGTCGCCGGGAGTAATGATGGCAGAGTGATGATAATGGAGCCGGCGGTTGACGCAGGCGATGGTGCGGACATAGCTGGTGATGGTCCCCACATCGTGTGATACCAGCAGAATGGCCATTTTTTTATTGAGCACCCTGAGTTTTTCGTAGAGTTCCCCTTCAAACTTGTTGTCGACGAAGGTGTCGGGTTCATCGAGGATCAGCAGTCTGGGATCACTGATCAGCGCCCTGCACAGAAATGCCCGTTGCATTTGTCCTCCCGAAAGCTCCCCAATGGCTTTGCGGCGAATGTCGGCGATGCCCATCTCTCCCAGGAGTTCCAATGCTCTTCCCCGTTCGCCGGCAGCCGTGGCGAAAGGGATGTTGCGCATCAGGGATCCTGAACGGACTACATCCATGACCGTGATGGGAAACCGGCGGTCGATGTTTTTTACCTGGGGAAGGTATCCGATGGGCCGCTTCAGCCGCGGGAGGTCTTCCCTGAAGTAAAGCTTTCCCTGGTCGGGTTGGATAATCCCCATGATGATCTTGACCAGTGTCGACTTTCCACCACCATTGGGACCGATCATTCCGATGAAATCATTGTCAAAAATTTTCAGCTCAACATCTTCCAATACCGGCTCCCGGTCCCAGGAAAAGGTCACATGGTCGATATGGATCAATGGTTTTTCCATTAGTTTTCGCTGATTTGCCGGGCGATCCCGATCAGGTTGGTACTCCAGTCAGGATTAAGCGGCCAAAATTGGATGACACTACTTCCGATTTCCGTGGCAAAGACTGCCGCCAGTTCTCTGTCAAATTCGCTTTGGATATAGATCACCCGTATATTTTCTGTCTGTGCGGTCTGTGCCAGCTGTGCCATGTGTGCCGAAGTGGGCTCCTTGCCTCCCTCCTCTACCGAGAGTTGTTCCAGTCCGTAATCCCTGGCAAAATAGGTCAGTGACGGATGGTAGGAGATCACTTTCTTTCCCCGGAAAGGATAAAGGATTTCTTTGATTTCCTTGTCGGTTTCATCTATTTCTTTCACAAACGCCTCATACCCGGCCGTATACTCCTCTCTCTTTTTCGGATTGATCTTCACCAGTTCTTCCAGTATCCGGGCAGCCATAATCCTGACATTGGCCGGCGACAGCCAGGTATGAGGATCGATGCCTGTCCGTCTACCCTGCTGGTTCACCTGAGAACCCCCGATCAATGCCACTCCTTCCGACAGATCAGCTACCTCCATGCGGGGGTTGGTTTCCCTGATCCTCTCCCCCCATGAGAGCTCAAAACCGACATAACCCATTTTGAGCCAGAGCCTGGCCTCTGAAATTTCAGCCATCTGCGCGGGCAACAGGGTATAGGTGGTGGGATTGGCCCCATGGGGTATCAGCACCGAAACCCTGAAATCAGCTCCACCTATTTTTTCAACAAAGGTTCTCTGGGGAAGAATGCTCACGAGTACGACAGGTTTTTCTCCCTCCCGGGGGGCGTTTCTTCCGCAACTCCCCAGTACAAATGAAACTATCGTCAGAAATAGTAACTTTCTCATAGCTTGTATACTTTTGTTTGCGCTCTTCCTGCAAATGTAATATTTTGCTTCCGAGGATAAAACCGATGAACCGGTTATCTGTCATGCTAAAAATCTTTAAATTCATCCGCTCAAATTAATAGGCTATGTTGATAGAGTTTCAGATAAAATACAAAACCTGGTATGGTCAGCAACTGATGATTCTGGGATCTCATCCTCTTTTGGGGAGTTGTTCCGCGGAGAAGGCTCCGGCTATGGATTATTCGCCGGAGAATGGGGGAATGTGGAGTTTTCGCATGGAAACCGCGGAGGAATTTCTATTTCGTTACCGTTATTTTATCAGGAACAGCCACGACGGCTCCGTGGTGCAGGAATGGGGGAGTGACCGCCACTACCAGCCCCGCCCGGTTGAACAAGGCTGGGTGTTGTTGTGTGATCAGTGGCGCCCGATGTCGGATCCTGCCTTTGCGCTCTGTTCTTCAGCATTTACCAAGGCGGTATTTAAACCGGAAGAAATGATGGCTTCTCCGGCTGCCCGCCTTTCAGGAAGAAAAAAGAGCGTTTTGGTCCGCTTTCGTCCCCTGGCCCCCAGGGTTCAGCCTGGACAAAGGGTGGCCGTTTGCGGAAGCTCAGCCTTGCTGGGTAACTGGGATGCAAACAAAGCCCTGAAAGCCGGGAACAAGCAGTTCCCGGAATGGTTGTGTGAAGTTTCCATCCCCTTGACCGACTTCCCCCTGAACTATAAATATGTGATCCTCGAACCGCCACATAACACCATTATCTGGGAGGAGGGTGATAACCGGACTCTCTCGCTTCCCGGTACTGTAAAGCCCCAGGTGGTAGAGGTAAAGGATGAAAAGTTTGCCTTTCCAGGTTCCCCATGGAAAGGCGCCGGTGTGGCCATTCCGTTATTTTCTCTCCGCCGGAAACACGGCTACGGCGTGGGTGAGTTCTCTGACCTTATGCTGTTGGCCGACTGGGCAGCAGCAGTGGGTATCCGGATGATCCAGATCCTTCCCGTCAACGATACCGTGGCCACACATACCTGGCACGATTCCTATCCCTATGCTGCCATTTCGGTGTTTGCCCTTCATCCTCTCTATATTAACCTGCTGAAAATCGGAAAACTTGATTCGGCTATCACCCAGCGTATTGTTGATGCCCAGGGAGAATTTCTTGATTCCCTCGGGAAGATAGATTACGAAGCTGTCATGACCCTCAAGTCAAGGTTTTTTAAACTTATCTATGATCAGCAAAAGGAGGAATTCCTGAATGATCCCGGGTTTCATGCCTTTTTCAACCGTAATGAACATTGGCTGAAACCCTATGCTGCCTTTTCCTGGCTGAGGGATCTTTTCAACACGCCCGATTTTACCCGATGGGACGGTTTTTCCGGTTTTACCTCCGGGCTTATCAGTGAACTTACCGATCCGGTATCCCCTCATTACGACGACATTGCCATTCACTACTTCATACAGTACCATGCCCATTGCCAGCTCCTGGAAGCTGCTGAGTATGTCCGTTCCAGGGGTGTGGTACTTAAAGGCGACATACCCATTGGGATTTACAGAAACAGTGTGGATGCCTGGATGAATCCCCGTCTGTATCATATGGATTGCCAGGCTGGAGCCCCTCCCGACGATTTTTCGGTCATCGGACAGAACTGGCGCTTTCCGACTTACAACTGGGAGGCAATGGCCCATGATAACTACCACTGGTGGCAACAGCGCCTCCGCCATGTGTCCTCTTATTTCGACGCCTTTCGCATTGACCACATTCTGGGATTTTTCCGCATCTGGGAGATCCCTGCCAGTCAGGTGCAGGGGCTGATGGGTTATTTTAATCCCAGTATCCCTTATTCCCGCGAAGAAATCCTTTTCAAGGGGATACATTTTAATGAAAACAGGTTCTGCAGGCCGTATATCCGTGATCATTTTCTGTCGGAGATTTTCGGTGATCTTACCGGGGAGGTGAAGACCACCTTCCTGGAGGAGTTTGCCCCGGAGTGTTATGCCTTGCAACCCTTCATTGGTACGCAGCAAAAGATAGAGGCTTTTCTGTCTCCTTCGCCTGACGACGATGCCGACCGGAGGTCATACCTGAACCGACTGAAGCAGGGTCTTTTTGATCTGGTAGCGGAGGTGATCTTCCTGGAAGCACCCGGATCGGGAGAAAAAGCCTGGTTTCCGAGAAATTCCTTCCATGCGACCCACTCCTACAGGGAGCTTGATCCGGTAACCCGGAGTCTTCTCGATGAAATCTACGTTGATTATTTCTACCACCGAAATGAGGATTTCTGGCGGGGCAAAGCCATGCAGAAACTCCCGGCTATCAAGTCGGCCACAGAGATGCTCCTCTGCGGCGAGGACCTGGGAATGGTTCCCGGCTGTGTTCCCGACGTGATGAACGACCTTGGTATCCTCAGCCTGGAAGTCCAGCGGATGCCCAAAGATCCGAAGAAGGAATTCGGTCATCCCGCCCATTATCCCTATTTGTCGGTAGCTACTCCCTCTTCGCACGACACCTCCACCATCAGAGGGTGGTGGGAGGAAGACCTGGCAAAAACACAAAAGTTCTTTACCGACTGTCTGGATCACCATGGAGAAGCCCCTGTCAGTTGTACCCAGGAAATGGTCAGGGAAATTGTTGCCCGGCATCTGTGGTCTCCGTCCATGTGGGCTGTCTTTCCCATTCAGGACCTGCTGGGGATGGACGAGCATCTTCGTTATCCCGATCCGCGGGCCGAACGAATCAACCAGCCTGCCAATCCCGACCATTACTGGCGCTATCGCTTTCATATTCCGATTGAAGAGCTCCTGGGGGAAGTTGAATTCAACGAACAGCTCCGTCAGTTGATCACACAATCGGGAAGAAACAGATCCTGATCAGTTGCTGCTGCTTTTCCTCGATTTGGGGGCGAGAGGTTTGGTGCCTTGAGGGGGTACGGGATCATAACCGCTTGTTCCCCAGGGGTGGCAACGGGCTATCCGCCTGGTGGCCAGCCAAAACCCCCTGAATGGGCCGTGAATCTTCACTGCCTCGACGGCATAGGTTGAACAGGTGGGATAATGCCTGCAGGAGGCCGGCGTGAAGGGCGATATGGCATATTTATAGAAATAAACCGGGACCAGGATTACCTGTCCCAGGAGTTTAACTATCCATCTTCCTGTCTGACGCAACATTATCACTTCATGGGTTGATCCTGTAAAGGTAATTAATTCTCATTTTCTTTGAAATTTAAGTCTGATCTGGGCTTGTGGTTCTCCAATTCCGGTTATTTTTGTAGAAACAGCCTCTTTAACACGGGTAATGCTGTGGCAGAGGGGTTTTAAATTTATACATGTGATTTCTGAAATTTCTCTGGAACTGATAATGCTGGGACTCTCTTTCCTCTTCTTCATCAGCATCATAGCCAGCAAGGCGGGATTCCGATATGGTGTACCTGTTTTGCTGTTATTTCTGATGATCGGGATGTTGAGTGGCAGCGACGGACTGGGGATTCAGTTTGAAAATTATCATTTAGCCCAGGTAATCGGTACCCTGGCACTCTGCATTATCCTGTTTTCCGGGGGCCTCGATACCCGCATCGCGGATATTAAACCGGTACTCGGACCGGGTATAATGCTGGCCACGGCAGGGGTTTTTCTTACGGCACTGATTACCGGCCTCTTTATCTGGTGGATAAGCGGTATGACACAGGTGGGAGCAGGAATCGGATTCCTGACCTCTCTTTTGCTGGCTTCCACCATGGCTTCCACCGATTCAGCCTCTGTGTTTGCGATCCTCAGGACCAGAAAAATCAATTTAAAAAACAACCTCAAACCCATGCTGGAGCTGGAAAGCGGGAGCAACGACCCGATGGCTTTCCTGCTGACCATCACCTTTATTGAGATCATCCTTCAGGGATCGGTCCCCAATGTCTGGATGGTTATAGGGAAGATTGCCTGGCAAATTGCCGTAGGAGCCCTGGCAGGATACCTGCTTGGAAAACTGACGGTTTATGTGGTCAACAAAATTGATATCGGGTATGACTCTCTCTATCCGATCCTGGTATTTACTGCCTCGATATTCATCTATTCAGTCACTTATTTTCTGAAAGGGAATGGTTTTTTGGCCATCTACATCGGGGGATTGATCATTGGGAATTCCAGGTTTGTGCATAAAAGGTCGGCCATCAGCTTCTTCGACGGGTTAGCGTGGTTGAGCCAGATCCTCCTTTTCCTGACCCTGGGGCTGCTGGTAAATCCCCGGGAACTAGTGCCAGTCATCCTCCCCGGTTTGCTGGTAGCTTTTTCTCTGATCTTTGTATCCCGTCCCCTGAGCGTTTTTCTCTCTCTACTTCCTTTCAGAAAAGTCGATTTCCGCTCTAAGATCTTTATTTCCTGGGTGGGTCTGAGAGGTGCCGTGCCCATCATCTTCGCCATCTATACCCTCAACGCAGGGGTTCCCCATGCCCGCTTTATCTTCAATATCGTCTTCTTTGTCACCCTTGTCTCCCTGGTCCTCCAGGGAACAGCCCTGGCCCAGGTGGCCCGGTGGCTTGGACTGGTCAAAGAATACAAACCTTCCCGTTCGGTGGATTTTGATTTTGAATCGGAAGAGATTAAATCGATCAGGGTGGAGGTGACCGTGTCGGATAAGACCCTTGTAAACGGCAACCGTCTGATAGATATTCTTTTACCGGAGAGGACACTGGTCGTGTTGGTCAAGCGGGGCAAAAACTTTTTTGTTCCCTCCGGAATAACTCCCCTGATGGCCGGTGATAAACTGCTGATGATCACAGATGATTACCAGGCCCTTAGCCAAACCTGCAAAATGAAAGGAATGAGCGGATATAAAATTACCAACAGATGAAGAAGGCCCGGGAACGAAAATGGTCATTAACATCCTTGGCCACTTCCTCCATGACCTGCAGCAAAAATTGGCAGGCATAAAAAAAGCGGTGGTCAGTCTGCCACCGCTTCCTTCTTGAAAGATAAATAACGGATGATCTTTCCCTTTTTACATCAAAACCAATCAACTTTGTAAAGTCAATAAAAACAAAGGTTAAAACCAATTAAGGTTACGCAATCAGTTTGACTTTGTTACAGCCCTTCATGAAATTAACAAATTTTAACCGTTGGAGATTTCACCTGCATGGAGGGCTCTGACTTTTTCCAGCAGGTTTTTGGTAGCCATGATGCCGTCCTTTTCCGATAGACGGTTACCTTCATATTCCACGCCTACATATCCACGGAAGCCACTGTCGAGGACAATTCTGATCATTTTGCTGAAGTCGGTGGTGGTTTCATTTCCCTGGTCATTGAAGTCATACGATTTTGCTGACACCCCCCTGGCCCAGGGCATCAGCATTTCCACTCCCCGGTACCGGTCGAACGATTCCGTGGCACTGATACGGAAATTCCCGAAATCGGGCAGGGTACCGATTCGTTTGTGCCCCGTGAGCTGCATCACGCCGGCCAGCCATTCGGCGTTGCTTGACAGGCCTCCGTGGTTTTCAACCAGAATATTGATTTTGGCGGAATCACCATATTCGCATAGAAGTTGCAGTCCGTCGGCTGCCAGTCTTTGCTGCTCATCATAACTACCCCGGCTTGCTGCATTTACCCTGATTGAATGGCAGCCGAGGTATGCAGCCGCATCAATCCATTTCTTGTGGTTGTCAAGCGTTTTTAGCCTTTCCTTTGCCTCGGGATGACCTACCATCCCTTCATTGTCGCACATAATCAGCAAGCTCTTTACTCCCTCGAGTTTGCATACGTTTTTCAGTTCAGCGAGGTATGCTGTGTTTTGGGCTTTGTCGAAAAAGCAGGTGTTCACAAATTCTATGGCATCGAATCCGAGGCTCCGGGCAAAAACAGGAAACTGCAGGTTGGTCATTTCAGCCTGTTTTTCAATGGCGGAAAAGTTCTCTTGCAGCATCCGGCTGAACTCCTCCCAATTTTTTTCCCTGGCTTTGCCAAAGATCATCCGGTTTACTGACCATTCTGCAAGAGAAATCCTGAACAGGGGTTCTCCGGGTTCTCCCGGATCGGCTCCCTTCATCCCTGCAAGCAATAGTCCTGCGCCTGTTGTTCCTGCCAGCTGCAGAAAGTTCCTTCTTGAAAATGAATTGGACATCTTTTCTTTTTTTGCGATTAATCTGACGAGCCAGATAAAGATACAACTTTCAGGCCAGGATAGTGCATTACGACTTGGGGAATTTCCGGACGGAACGACGGCATCTGCTGTGGAATCATGGAAGTGAGGAGGAGCCTGTGATCAGTTGCAATAAAAAACCCCTCATCGGGCGATGAAGGGCTTCTGGTTATTGATTGCGGATTACATATACTTGAATCGCTTGATGTTCTTTTTCGGAGTTTTCTCAAATTCTTCCTTTACCAGCTGAATTTCTGTCACATTTTCATACCGGGGAAGCTCATGGTTGAGTTTGGCCAGGTTCTCGTTCATGATGCGGGGAAGCTGTGACTCTTCGATACCGTCGGCTTTCATGGCCTCATAGTCGGGGTAGACCAGTGCTGTTAGTTTGTGGTTCCTTTCAACGACCACACATTCTGATATATAATGAAGATTATTGAGTTTGGCTTCGATCTCCTCGGGGTAGATATTCTGGCCTGAGGGGCCCAGGATCATATTCTTGGAACGGCCACGGATATAAATAAACTGGTTGGCATCAGTAACGCCCAGGTCCCCGGTGCGCAGCCACCCGTCTTTCGTAAAGGCTTCTTTAGTGGCTTGCTCGTTTTTGTAATAACCCAGCATTACATTGTCTCCCCTGACCTGAATTTCTCCTACCGCATTAAAGGGGTCTTCCGAATCAATGCGCATTTCCAGGCGGTCGACCAGTTTGCCTGCCGAGGCTGGCATGGTTTTGTTCCATCTGGCGTAGCTGATCAATGGTCCGCATTCGGTCATCCCATACCCCACAGTGATTGGGAAATTTATCCTTTTGAAGAATTTCTCAACGTCGGCACTGAGTGGAGCTCCGCCAATGACAATTTCAAAGAAGCGCCCGCCAAAGGTTTCCACGAGTTTTTCCCTTACTTTTTTTAAGATTATTCCGGAAATTCCGGGTATGGCCAGCGCAATCTTTATGACTGGCTTTTCGAGAGTGGGCAGGATCCTTTTCTTGTAAATTTTCTCGATGATCAGGGGAACCGACAAAATCAGGTGAGGCCTGACCTTACCGAAGGCTTGGGTGATCACCTGGGGGGAAGGCATTTTGGCCAGGAAAGAGATGTGACAACCCACGGTAACCGGGAAAAGGAATTCAAACAGCAATCCATACACGTGTGCCATCGGGAGAAATGAAACGATTTTGTGATCAGGTTTTAGCGGCATGTATTCCTGTGCATACATTATGTTGGAAACCAGACTTCGCTCCGGGATCATCACCCCTTTTGTGAAACCTGAAGTGCCCGAAGTATAGGAAATGATGCAGCAATCCTCTCTGTCCCACTGATAAAAACCCAATGCTTTGGCCGAATCGGGATTCTTTTTGTAATAGGCAAAAGCATCAGCCAGCTTGGTGGCTGCATCGGGATCTTTGGAAAAATGGATCGTAAAATCATCGAGGACAACCACGGTCTCTACCCCGGCAGCTTCTTTCAGGTCGATTTTATCAAGCAGCGATTTCTGAACAAACACAATTTTTGCTTCCGAATGGTTCAGAATGTGGTTGGTATTGGTAACGTTGAAATCGGGAAGAACAGGTACGATGATAGCACCTGAAGTTAACACCGAAAGAAAAGCGGTTCCCCAACGGGCAGAATTTCTTCCTAAAACTGCAATCTTGTCTCCCCTTTTGATCCCCGAAACCTGGTAAAAAAGCTGCAGGGATTTGATGCTTTCCGCAACTTCCCCATATTTATAATCTTCTCCGTCGAAATCGGAAAAAGCAATGTTATCCCAATTGGCCAGGATGGGCTTTTCATACAGTTGTGCCAGTGACGTCGTTGCCATAATTATTTTGTTACAATAGTGTGAATAAGAAAACATTAAAACCACTCAACCCCGCAGGCGAAAGCCGGGAAGTTGAATGGTTTCAAAAGTACCAATTTTGCTTTTAAAAAAGCCGGTTCCCGGAAAATGAAGGGAAATGGGATGAAATTCCCTCCCTCCCTTCAGCTTCTTATTTTCCTTTAGTCCATTTTGTTTAAAAGTTTTATTCATGCATGGCCAGCAGAATCCCGAGGATTTTTTTGCCTGCCGCAGCGACGCTTGTACCGGGACCGAAGATAGCCACGGCGCCTGCATCGTAGAGATACTGGTAATCCTGGGATGGGATCACACCTCCCACGATCACCATGATGTCGTCGCGTCCCATTTTTTTAAGCTCTTCGATCACAGCAGGTACCAGTGTTTTATGGCCGGCTGCCAGGGAGGAGACGCCGAGTACGTGGACATCATTTTCCACAGCCTGTTTGGCCGCCTCTTCCGGGGTTTGAAACAGGGGCCCCATGTCAACGTCGAAACCTATGTCGGCATAGCCGGTGGCTACCACTTTGGCGCCCCTGTCGTGGTCGTCCTGTCCCATCTTGGCGATCATGATACGGGGCTGACGCCCTTCCAGTTCAGCGAATTTGCGGGCAAGCTCCTGGGCTTCCTGAAATTCCAATTTGT
>CAJDVZ010000096.1_pt2 | contig 12399 bp, 11 predicted proteins | sample 7391481 | NCBI WGS metagenome assembly CAJDVZ01 (sample SAMEA7055721, study PRJEB34461) | soil metagenome | biome: terrestrial ecosystem; feature: Peninsula; material: soil | place: Antarctica | collected 2016 | reverse complement strand
GTCTTATGAAGATTGAGGTGGCACACGTCGGCTCCTATTATTCCGGGATTGGTAAGTCCAACCTGGGCATTCATATTCGCACCATCCATGTAAACCTGTCCCCCGTTCTCATGGATCACCCTGCACATCTCCACAATAGCAGACTCAAAGACTCCATGGGTGGAAGGGTAGGTCACCATGAAAGCTGCCAGGTCGCTGCGGTGGCTTTCAGCCTTTTTCTTCAGGTCTTCCACATCGATGTTGCCTCTTTCGTCACAGGCGACAACCAAAACTTCCATTCCTGCCATTACAGCGCTGGCTGGATTGGTTCCGTGAGCGGAGGAGGGTATCAAAACCACATTTCGGCACTCCTCACCCCTGCTCTGATGGTATTCCCTGATCACCATCAATCCCGCATATTCACCTGCTGCCCCCGAATTAGGCATCAGGCTCACATCGGCCATCCCGGTGATTTCAGCCAAATCACGGCGTAAATCCTCCATCATCAGATGATATCCCATGGCCTGATTCCTGGGCACAAAAGGGTGAAGCCCGCTGAATTCAATCCAGCTTAGCGGAAGCATTTCCGTCGCTGCATTGAGTTTCATGGTACACGACCCCAGGGATATCATAGAATGAGTCAGTGAGAGATCTTTGCTTTCCAGCAATTTAATATACCGGAGCATTTCAGTTTCAGACCGGTATTTCCGGAAAACTTCCTGCTGCAGGAACCTGCTTTTCCTCCTGAAACCTTCCGCAATGCACGACTCGTGGTCAATTTCAGTAACCGGCACCACGGGTTTACTGGCAGCCCTGGCAAACACTTCAACGATCTGGTTCACATCGTCGAGATTAGTGGTTTCATCAATACTGATCCCAACATCCCCGTTTTCAAAATAACGAAAATTCATCTCCAGATCGAGTGATAACAATTCGATATCCTTCCTTTTTAGATGAAGGGGCAGGGCGATCCTTAATGTGTCAAAGAAGACCTGGTTTAACTGCCTGTATCCCAATCCATCGATCTTTTTTGCCAGAAATCCGGCAATCAGATGAATCCTTTCTGCAATATTCCTGATTCCCTCTTCTCCGTGATAAACGGCATAAAAGCCGGCCATGTTGGCAAGCAAGGCCTGGGCAGTACAGATGTTGGAAGTTGCTTTTTCCCTTTTAATATGCTGTTCACGGGTCTGAAGGGCCATCCGTAAAGCCCTGTTCCCATGGACATCTTTGGTCACTCCGATGATACGTCCGGGCAATATCCGCTTGAACTCCTCCCTGGTGGCAAAGAAAGCTGCATGAGGGCCGCCGTACCCCATTGGAATTCCAAAACGCTGGCTATTCCCGAAGACAATGTCAGCGCCCCATTCTCCCGGAGGAGTTAACATCGCCAGTGAAAAAAGGTCAGTCGCAAAAGCTGACTTTACTCCTTTCTCATGTGCTTTCCCGACCAGATCAGAATAATCAATGACCTCCCCATCAGAATTGGGGTATTGAACCATGATTCCAAAAACATCTCCTGTGATTTCAAAATCTGACAGAGGACCGATGGCCAGCGTGATACCCAGAGGTCTGGAACGGGTTAAGAGAACGTCAATTGTCTGGGGCCACATTTTTTCATCCACAAGCAACCGGTTCGCTCCCTCTTTTACCATCTGCCTCGAACGGGAAGCAAACATCATGGACATGGCCTCAGCGGCAGCAGTCGCTTCATCCAGCAGCGATGCATTGGCGATATCCATGGAAGTCATTTCGCAAACCATGGTCTGGAAATTCAGAAGGGCTTCCAGCCTCCCCTGGGAAATCTCTGCCTGATATGGCGTATAGGAGGTATACCAGACCGGATTCTCAAAAACATTGCGGAGAATCACTGATGGTGTTACCGTATCGTAATACCCCATGCCGATATAGGTGTTATACACTTTGTTCAGGGAGGCAAATCCCCGGATCTTACGAAAAAATTGCCTTTCCGATAATCCTTCCTGTAAACGGAGCGGTTCTTTCAGCCTGATGTTCTCGGGGATGGTTTGCTGTATAAGTTCATCAAGGGAGGCTACTCCGATTTTCTCCAGCATGGAAGCAAGGTCCCCATCGCGCGGACCGATATGACGGTTTGAAAATTCATCCTTGTACATAGAATATATTTTTGACTTAAAATTATTTACAGAAAGTATAATCTCAATGAAACTTATAAAATATGATTTTTATTCACCTGCACTTCCTGAAAGAAACGGATTTTCCGATCTTTCTGCGCCAATGGTAGTTTCCGGTCCATGACCGCTGTAAACGACAGTTTCATCAGGGAGTACCAACAATTTATTGTGAATGTGGCTTATAAGGCTGGAATAGTTGCCCCCTTCCAGGTCAGTGCGGCCAATGCTTCCCTTGAAAAGGACGTCACCAGCCATGATAAATTTATCTTCAGGACTCCACAGAACCAAATGACCCAGTGAATGCCCGGGTACCCCGATCACCTTCAGCACCGAACTGCCAAAGCGCACCTCATCTCCTTCCTCCAGAAAGTGGTCAGCCGACAACGTTTCTGTAAAAGCTATCCCAAAGAAACTGCTTTGAAGAGAGGCCACCGACAACCAGTAAGATTCTTCCCTGTGACAGTAAAACGGGATACCATATTTTTTCTTTAAAAACGGCGCCCCGAGCAGATGGTCAAAATGACAATGAGTATTCACTAGAGCAACAGGAATCAGTTCATGTTTTTCAATGAATGCCACAATTTTCTCCTTTTCGCCCGGCGAATGAAAACCCGCATCCACAATCAGGCATTGCCTGGTTTCATCGCAAAGAAGGTAACTGTTCTCCTGCAATGGATTGACGGTAAACTTGTAAATAGTGATCATAGATTAAGCTTTAACTGACAGTTCCCCTGAGCAGGGGTACAAAAACAAATCCGCCATGTTTCCCTATTGTGTAGTCATCTTCACCCGTGCGGATGACCAACATCATTTCCTGGTGGGTTTCGGGGCCAACGGGAATCACCATCCTTCCTCCAATCACCAGTTGTTTTTTCAACTCGCCAGGAATTCCAGGAGCACCTGCGGTCACCAGAATCCTGTCAAAAGGGCCATAGGTAGGCAACCCCTTATATCCGTCACCGAAATAAAAAAACGGATGATACCCAAGCTCGCCGAGAATCATCTGGGCTTTCACAAACAACTCACGTTGCCGTTCCACCGTATAAACCTTTAAGCCCAGTTCACATAACACTGCAGCCTGGTACCCCGAACCAGTACCGATTTCCAAAACCCTTTGCATGGGTTCTGCCTGAAGCAATTCAGTCTGAATGGCTACGGTAAAGGGCTGGGAAATGGTTTGTCCGGCACCGATGGGAAAAGCCTGGTCACGGTATGCAAAATTGAGAAAAGTGCTTTCCATGAAGACATGACGAGGTACTTTCCCAATGGCTTCCAACACTCTTTCATCTTTTATACCCTTGATCTTCAGCGCGTCTACAAGTCGTTTCCGCAATCCGACATGCCGGGGATTATCGTTCCAGGTCATCCTCTGTGGTTTACTGCAAAGTAATTGAAAATTCGCGGCAATACTGCCTTCCGTAATGCTGATTATTAACAAACCAGGTTAATAAGTTCTGCCCGATCATTTTGAAAGATCAAGGCTTTCAACTATTTTTGTTTACATGCTCAAAGTAGGATTGATTGGGAATGCGGGATCCATGGTATCCCATGTCCGGAGTTTAAAAAATCTCAGGGGAGTGCAGATTATCGGAAAATCATCAGTGGGATTAATGGACCAGGCTGATACCAGGGACCTTTCCTTTCCGGAATATACCCGCCACAGCCTGGTTGATGAGGCTGAAGCACTGGTCGTGGACAACTCATCCATGTTGCTCCCTGATCTGCTGAAAATTGCTATCAAAAGCAACAAACACCTGTACATCACGGATCTTCCTGTGTTATCGCCGGAACAATGTTATGAACTGGTGAAGCTTGCCGACGAAGCCCGGACCGTTGTATTAATCAGAAATTCCCTGCTCTGTGAACCACTGACATACTGGATCGCTGAAAACTGGCAGGAACCCGCATACCTCTCCTTTTCGGAATCCCTTCCCGAATTGCCCGACAAAAAGGAGTATCTTCTTCGCCTGTTATTTTATGCCTTTTCCCTTTTCAGGACAACCCCCCAGAAAATCAGAGTCAGTGGAATACACAAGGCTGATACCCCGTCAGTTTTCATTAACCTGAGGTTTGATTATTCCACTTATTCGATACTAAACCTTGAATTGATTGTCAGGCAAAATGGCAACCGTACGCTGAAAGCGGTCATGCCGGGAAAATATATGGAAGGCAACGCTGTTACCGGGAAATGCACCCTCAACCAGCAGGAAACCAACCTTCCTCTTCCTGAGGACAAATTCATTTCAGAATTTGTTTCCACTGTGGGAAGTGAAAACTTTTACCAATTGTCCAACCTGGCTGATTACCATTCTGCACTTTTAACCCTTGAACAGGTTCTCAGAAAAATTGAATTATACACCCCGTGGCATTAGCGATAAAGTTTTACTTTTGCGGCAATATCTGAAAGAATATACCGTTTAGCTTTCAACTGGTTTACTTCGGCCTTCCGGAAGCGGATCCAAAGCCTGACTGAATGTTATGAATAAGAAAAAACAAATCGCCAAATACCTTTTATTTGATTTTTTTGCTGCAGCAATCAGTTGGACGCTGTTTTACATTTACCGGAAAGAAGTTATTGAACCTGTGAAGTTCGGGTATGATGTTCCACTCGATTTTACGAATCAGTATTTTATTGGCCTGGTACTGATACCCTCCGCCTGGATACTTTTTTATTTTGCCACAGGTTTTTACAACGACATATATCGCCGGTCCCGGTTGCTGGAGCTGGGACAGACAGTCCTTACCTCCATTATTGGGGTCACTGCCATATTTTTCGTACTGCTCCTCGATGATACCGTATACTCCTACAAAAATTACTACCAGCTGTTCTTCAATTTATTGCTGCTCCACTTTTCCTTTACTTACTTTTTCAGGCTTATTCTGACGACTCAAACAATCAGGAATATCCACCAGCGAAAAATTGGCTTTAATACCCTGATTATTGGCAATAACGAAGAAGCATTGAAGATCTTTCACGAGATGAACACACAGCCCCGGCCAGCCGGAAACAAATTCTGCGGATACATTGCAGTGGAGAACAATCACAAAGGATTGCTCGATGAGCAAATTCCGATGATGGGGGATATTTCGGATCTTGAAAAAGTGATTCAGGAAAGTAACATCGAAGAGGTAATTATTGCCCTGGAGACTGACCAGCACAATAAACTGAGCGATATCCTCACCATTGTTGAAAACCGCGAGATTATCATTTGGGGAATTCCCGACCTTTACGATTTCCTGTCGGGAATGGTGAAAATCAACACCATATACAGCAGTCCCCTGATTAAAATTTCAAACGGACTGATGCCTGCCTGGCAAGAGAACGTGAAACGGCTGATCGATGTAACCACTTCCATCATTGCCATGGTGGTCCTGGCTCCAGTTTATCTGGCGCTGACCATCATCATCAAATCCACAAGCAAAGGACCTGTCATTTACAGGCAGGAACGTGCCGGAAAATTCGGAAAACCATTTACGATTTATAAATTCAGGAGCATGTATGAGGAGGCAGAGAAGAACGGTCCTGCCCTCTCCAGTAAAAACGACGACAGGATCACCCCGGTAGGAAGGTTCATCAGGAAAACCCATCTGGATGAAATTCCACAGTTTTATAACGTATTGATAGGGGATATGTCGCTGGTCGGACCTCGTCCAGAGAGGTACTATTACATCAACCAGATTATGAAAAAAGCTCCCCATTACAAGCTGATGCACAAGCTGCGTCCGGGAATCACTTCGTGGGGCCAGGTAAAATACGGATATGCCTCCAATGTGGAGGAAATGCTGGAAAGACTTCCTTACGACATGATCTATCTGAAAAACATATCCCTTTATATTGACTTCAAGATTCTCATCTATACGATGATCAACGTCTTTCACGGAAAGGGGAAATGATCAAAAGCGCATGCATACGCGCTGTCGGGCAAAAGTTAGTAAAAAAAAAGGGAGATCCTTTCGGACATCCCTTTCGTTTTAGTTGTGAATATTTTTTAAACCTATGAATTTCTGGGTTTCCAGGGTTCATTTCTGCGATCTCCGCCCCTTCTGTCGTCGCGGCGGTCATCACGACGATCCCCGCCACGATGGTCTCCACGGTAGTCATCACGGCGACGGTCGTCCTCACGGCGTGGCGGACGGCCTTCTTGTCCCTGCTCTCTCTCCACGTAGCCTTCCGGCTTCGGCAATAAAGCTCTGCGGGAAAGTTTCAGTTTGCCGGTTCTCTCATCCACTCCGATCAGTTTAACCTCCACCATGTCGTTTTCCTTCATGATCAATAAAGGCGCCGAAAGAAACAATGGACTTCACCTTACCGGTGTAAACTTCACCCACTTCGGGAAGGGCTACGATAGCCTTTACCCTTGCTTTGGCAGCGTTCAGGATTTCGAGGTTCGGACCTGAAATTTCCACGATACCATTATTTTCATCTTCGGTAATGGCAATGGTAGCTCCGGTTTCAGCCTGGATACCCTGGATAATTTTTCCGCCAGGTCCAATAACCGCTCCGATCATATCTTTGGGTATCAGTATGACTTCGATCCGGGGTACATTGGGTTTATATTCAGCACGGGGCACAGAGATGGTTTCCAGGATTTTCCCGAGAATGTGAAGCCGGCCTTCTCTGGCCTGTTCAAGCGCCTGAGCCAAAATCTCATAAGGTAGTCCGTCCACCTTGATGTCCATCTGGGTAGCCGTAATCCCTTTTTCGGTTCCGGTTACTTTGAAATCCATATCGCCAAGATGGTCTTCATCTCCCAGAATATCTGAAAGGATGGCATATTTGGTAACTCCCTTGTCAGTAATCAACCCCATGGCAATTCCTGAAACGGGACGGGTGATTTTCACGGCGGCATCCATCAGCGACATCGTTCCGGCACAAACTGTAGCCATAGAAGAGGAACCATTCGACTCCAGGATATCTGAAACAATCCTCAACACATAGGGTAAATCGGCCGGGATCACTCGTTTAAGGGCCCGAAGAGCCAGGTTACCATGACCTATTTCACGGCGTCCCACGCCCCTGGGGACTTTGGCTTCGCCAGTGCTGAAGGAAGGAAAATTGTAATGAAGAAGAAAACGGTCTGTTCCCCGTACCGTGACGCCGTCGAGGATCTTTTCATCCATTTTGGTACCCAAAGTGACAGATGCCAGGGCCTGGGTTTCTCCGCGGGTAAAGATGGCAGAACCATGTGCCCCCGGCAGGTAGTCGACTTCACCCCAAATAGGTCTGATGTCACGGGTGCTACGGCCATCGAGACGTATACCCTCATCGAGGACCATACGCCGCATGGCTTCCTTCTCCACATCGTGGTAATATCTTTTTATGAGGTTTTCATGAACCACCAGATCAATACTTTCATCTCCTGCATGATCTGCCTTGTATTTCTCAATGTAGCTGTTCCGAAGGTTTTCAAAGGCAGCCATCCGCTCCTGCTTAATATTAATCCGCTGTTTGACAATTTCATAACATGGATTAAACAGGTCGCTATTCACTTTAGCCTTCAGTGCTTCATCGTTGGTTTCATGGCAGTATTCGCGTTTGACAACACCGCGCTCAGATGCCATTTCCATCTGCACCTTGCAGTGCTTTTTGATCTCCTCATGGGCAAACTTGATTGCCTCGAGCATTTCAGCCTCCGACACTTCAGCCATCTCACCTTCCACCATCATGATATTATCGTAGGAAGCACCCACCATAAGGTCAATGTCAGCATTTTTCACCTGGGAATAGGTGGGATTGATCATCAGTTCACCGTTGATACGGGCTACCCGCACTTCGGAGATCGGGGTTTCAAAAGGTACGTCTGAAACGGCAATAGCAGCCGAGGCAGCAAGCCCTGCCAGTGCACCAGGCATAGTTTCAGTGTCTGCCGAAAGCAGGGAGATCATCACCACTGTTTCAGCGTGATAATCGGCCGGAAAAAGCGGACGGAGTGCCCTGTCCACAAGGCGGGAGACCAGGACCTCATCATCGGAAGGCCTGCCTTCGCGTTTGAGGAAGCCTCCGGGGAAACGGCCTGATGCTGAAAATTTCTCGCGGTAATCTACCGAAAGGGGCATAAAATCAACATCCTCTCTGGCTTCACGGGCGGAAACGACAGTTGCCAGAAGTATAGTATCCTCCATTCTTACCACAACCGAACCATCGGCCTGTTTCGCCAGCTTGCCGGTTTCGAGCGTGATGGTCCTTCCATCAGCCAGTTCGATTGTCTTTGTTGTTACATTCATCATAATTTCATATCAACTCTAAATAAATTCTTTTCTTCAAAATCCGGAATATCATCGTTATTGTGTGCCGGAGTGGGTAAACTTTTCGTGCAGCCTGATGGTCAATAGGTTATACAAGAAAAGGCAATTGTTGTGATTGCCTTTTCATTTGTTTTACTTACGGAGATTCAATTCTGCAATGATCGAGCGGTAACGGCTGATTTCCTTGTCCTTAAGATAGTCAAGCAGGTTACGCCGTTTTCCAACCAGCCTGATGAGTGACCGGCGGGTGCTATGGTCTTTCTTGTTCTGTTTGAGATGCTCAGTAAGGTGGTTGATTCTGTAGGTAAACAACGCCACCTGCCCTTCAGCACTTCCCGTGTCCTGTTCATTTTTGGCATGCTTGCCAAAAATCTCTTTCTTTTTTTCAGTTGTTAAATACATCTGTTCTGAATAAATTGGTGATACAATGTTTAAGCCGCAGCATTGCTCTCAATCACAACGGCTTAAAATTAATTTTTTAGCGGCACAAAATTACTAAAAAAGTTTAAATAACCAACAATCCGGGAAATCTGTTTCCGGGGTTATTCAAAAGAAAAAGTATCCCTGCCCATAAGGAGCAAAAGGATGCTTTAAGCATTTATCTTCGCTTCCGGGGCAAAATTTTCCCATTCATGATGCAGCTGACAAGCACCAGGATAATGCCTGCCACTAACAGTGGAAGCCAGATCCACATCATGTAATTATCACTGCCGAGATTCAGAAGCATAAAAATGAGCGACACCAGGGCGATCATAAATCCCATGATAAGCAGAAGCTTACTGATGGCCGACGTAATCCGGGTCCCCTGACGAGAAGCTGTAGTTTGTTTTTTCAGAAATCCTTTCTCAATCATGATCCTTGACACTTAAACATCTAAATTCTTCACCTGTCACTTTACAGATTCACAAATCATCCTTACCATCTCTGCGGTAGAAAAGGTACCGTGCGGTGAGTATCCTGTCCGTACGATTACCAGTTCTTTGGAGGGGATGATAAAGATATACTGGCCATCGTGGCCCTCGCAGCTATACATATCCTTCGGAACGCCGGGGTATTTACCGGAACGGTTCAACCAGAAGAAAGCCCCGTATTGTCCGTCGGAACCTTTTGCCGGGGTTGTGGAGTAACTGACCCACTCTTCAGGCAGAATTTGTTCGCCTAACCAATTGCCGTTGTGCAGGAAGAGCAGCCCGAACCGGGCATAGTCGCGTTGGGTAGCATAGAGGTAGGACGATCCTACCAGGGTACCTGAAGCATCAGGTTCCCAAATCACACTTCGCATCCCGGTTTTATTGAAAAGGACTTCACGCGGAAAAGCCAGATATCCCGCATCATTTCCGAAAAGGGTACGCAGGTAATCACATACGATATTGGCGGTTCCGGAGGAATAAAGCCATATGGAATCGGGAGGAGTCACCTGTTTTTTTGCAGCCGCGAAATCACCCATGTCCCCAACCTTGTGCAGCATAACCGTCACGTCGGAGAGGTTTCCATAGTCCTCATTCCACTCCAGCCCGCTGTTCATGTGCAACAGGTTGTTCAGGGTAATCTTGTTTCGGCTGTCACCTGCCCACTCAGGCCTTGGCACGGGCGCATAGATGTCGAGCCTTCCCTCGTTTACCAAAATCCCTGCAAGGGCATTGGTAAAACTTTTAGCCATCGACCAGCTCAGGAAACGACTGGCTCTTGTAAAATCACTCCTGAACTGCTCTGCTACAATCTGGTCTTTATAAACAACCGTAACCCCGAAAGTTCCCTTCCAACCGACAGTATCCGCAAATGTCTGGTCAAGGGCACTCTTCAGCTCCTCCCTATCAATCCCCGGAGGAATCGTATCGGAAAGAAGGTCACCTGCCGGCCAGGAAATGGTGTCGGGGTTGCCTTCGGGCAACTCCACTTCCGGATAATCTAAAGCTTCCACGGCCTCCTCCGGAAAATCACGCACCAGCGTACATCCCAGCCCTTCATTGAACTGGGCTTTGGATTTCCAGAAAAGGAAACGGCTTGTCACTTCCTGGTTATCCCAATCTACCTTGTTTTTGTTGAATTTAATAAAGGAAAAATTAAGATCCTCCTGTTCCAGGCTTTCCTGTGTCCGCCCGGCGACAAAAACCCCGGAAGAAAGATTTTTCGCAGCATAACCGGTAATGATCGGAGCCAGCATACCAATATAAATGACTCCCCCTGTGAGTGCAATCAAAACCAGTAAAAGAATGAACTTAACCCGATTCTTCATACTTTTTTATTTTCAAATTTAAGGATAATTCACAAGGAGTTCATAACTTTAATGAAGATTTACAATTCTGCGGATTCCGATAACCTTTAAACAGAAACCCTATGACAGAAGAATTCCTTCAATTCGTTTGGGAGCAACGGTTGTTTGATACCACCTGTTTGTATACCCTTAAAGGCGAAAAAGTGGAAATACTGGAAACCGGTATACGAAACGACAATGCTGGTCCTGACTTTTTCAATGCACGGATCAGGTTAGGAGAGACCCTCTGGGCAGGCAATGTGGAGATCCACATCCATTCTTCCGACTGGTATAAACATGGTCACCAGAATGACAGAACCTATGACAATATCATTCTGCATGTAGTCCAGAAACAGGATAAACCTGTTTTTCGTGCCGCCGGGGAGGCCATTCCCACGCTTGAGCTTCGGTACCCGGAGCGACTCGGGGAAAATTACCGGAAACTAATGGAAGCAAAGTCCTGGATACCCTGTCAGGAAAAATTCAGCCAGACTGACCGGTTCACCCTGAAAATCGGATTTAACAGGCTGATGATCGAGCGGCTCCAGGAAAAAACCGGAGAGATCACCGATCGCCATACCCGGAACAACCATAACTGGAACGAAACCTTCTACCAGATACTGGCCCGGAATTTCGGATTTAAAACCAATGCACTGCCCTTTGAAATGGTTGCACGCGCGATGCCCTCCTCTATTCCGGGGAAACACCGCAACAACCTGCACCAGTTGGAGGCTCTTTTTTTCGGCCAGTCAGGATTACTCCACGAAGAGTTACTGGGTGACGACTATTTCCTGGAATTAAGGAGAGAATATGATTTTCTGGCAAAGAAATATGACCTTCACCCATTGTCCGGTCACATATGGAAATTTCACCGTATGCGGCCTGTGAATTTTCCCACCCTCCGGATTGCGCAGTTTGCAGCCCTGTTCCATCATTCGGAGGCATTGTTCTCCTATGTTACCGAAACCAGCGACATCCGGGAAATCCGCAAACTGTTCCAGGTAGCTGCCTCACCGTACTGGAATACGCATTTCAGATTCAACCTTCCTTCCCCTGAACAGGTGAAACATTTGGGAAATGAAGCCACTGACAACCTCATCATCAACACCCTGGTTCCTTTTATTTTCGTTTACGGCGATCAAACCCATGCCGACCACCTGAAAGACAGGGCTCTCATGTGGCTTGACAAAATACCTGCTGAAGGGAATTCGGTAATCTCGCGCTGGGCAGCGTTGGGTGCTATCCCCGAATCGGCTTTTGAATCCCAGGCTTTGTTACAGCTTAAAAATAAATATTGTGACAAGCGCAGGTGCCTCGAATGCCATATAGGTGCAAAATTGGTAAAATCACTGGAATGATAACAAAAAACTTTTAGCCTAAAATCCACAGGATCTCACAACCCCTCCCCTGACTTCACTCAAATTTCTCGATATAATCTGTCGACAATACCCTGAATTCTGTGCGGCGGTTAATAGCCCGGGCCGCTTCCTTTTGCTCTTCCGCAGGGAGAGCATCGATAAACTTTTCAGTCAGCTCATCTCCCCGTTTCAGCCAGTCATACCGGGAGGCTATTTCGCGGGTCACCGCCTTAGGCCAGGTTTCTCCGTATCCCTTGGCGACAAGACGGCGGGGGCTGATCCCCTTCTGAGTCAGGTAATTTACCACACTCTGCGCCCTTTTCTGGGAAAGGTCAAAATTGAACTGTTCCCCCCCGATATGGTCGGTGTGGGCCATCAGTTCAATCGTGATGGTGGGATTAAGTTCGAG
>CAJDVZ010000028.1_pt1 | contig 12674 bp, 12 predicted proteins | sample 7391481 | NCBI WGS metagenome assembly CAJDVZ01 (sample SAMEA7055721, study PRJEB34461) | soil metagenome | biome: terrestrial ecosystem; feature: Peninsula; material: soil | place: Antarctica | collected 2016 | reverse complement strand
TCAGAAAGAGAAAGCAATTCCTGTGTGACGGAATTCCAGACATAATAGCCCGCCCTGAATGAATGACGATAGATGGGTTCAACGCCGCTGGTCAGCAGAATTTTGGTTTCATCGTCACTAAAAGCGTAATCAGAGAACCGGATATCCGGAGCATCCTCAGCACTTTTCAGATCGAAGACCACACCGGCCGGTTCTCCGGTAAGGTAATTGTATTTCACAATGCGGGTGCCTTCTTCCATGATGGTATAATGCTGTCCATCGTTCAGGGAATAAATCCCGCGGAAAGATTTCTGTGCGAAACTGTTTTTCCGGAAGAGATCTTCGAGGGTGATCCGGGACTGTGCCTGACCCTGGAATACAATAAAAAGTGAAACCGTGAGGAGGATTATTTTTCTCATTGAACAAAATTTGAATCTCATGATCATCTGTTAAGTGCGTGAAATTAGGAAAAAAACTCCAATGATCGGTTTATGAACGTGAGGAGCGGAGTTGTAAAATAAGATTATGAATTATTCATTTCAAAAAGAATAATTATGTATTGTCTTTGGAGCGTAATTATTACCTTTGCGTCCAATTTTTTAAAGACAGAAATCAGGAATGGTAAAGATAACATTACCGGATTACAGCATAAGGGAGTATGAAGGGCCTGTCAGTGGAATGGACATAGCCCGTGACATCTCAAATCGTCTGGCCAGGGAGGTTCTTGCGGTTTCGGTGAACGGCGAAACATGGGATCTTGAGAGACAGATTGAAAATGATGCTGCAGTGCGGCTTTTAACCTGGGAAGATCGTGAAGGCCAGGAGACTTTCTGGCATACGTCAGCTCATTTGATGGCTCAGGTCATTGAAGGGTTTTATCCGGGTACCTGTTTCGGCATTGGGCCTACGGTAGAGACAGGATTTTATTATGACATTGATCTCCCCGAGGGGATGCAACTTAGCGAAAATGACCTTGAGAGAATTGAGAAGCGGATGCTGGAACTTTCAAGGGAGAAACAACCGGTTGTAAGGAGCGTCATTTCGAAGGACGATGCCCTGCGGATGTTCAGGGAAAAGGGAGACCATCTGAAACTGGAGTTGATCGAAGAGCTGGAAGACGGCACCATCACCCTTTATAACCAGGGAGATTTTACCGATTTGTGCCGTGGGCCTCACCTTCCGGATACCGGTTATATCAAGGCTGTGAAGTTGATGTCCATTGCTGGTGCTTACTGGCGGGGAAATGAAAAGAATAAAATGCTGACCCGCGTCTACGGGGTTACTTTCCCGCAGCAAAAAATGCTGGTGGAATACCTGCAGATGATTGAGGAGGCAAAAAAACGCGATCATCGCAAGATCGGCAAGGAGATGGAGCTTTTTGCATTCTCGGAAGCTGTCGGTTTGGGATTGCCGTTGTGGTTACCCAAAGGGGCAAGGCTAAGAGGACTGCTCGAGGATTTTCTGAAAAAGATCCAGAAAAATTTCGGATACGACCAGGTGATTACTCCCCATATTGGTGATGTGAACCTGTATAAAATGTCGGGTCACTATGAGAAATACGGGAAGGATTCATTCCAGGTAATTAAAACTCCGGCTGAAGGTGAGGAGTATATGCTGAAGCCGATGAATTGCCCGCATCATTGTGAGATTTACAAGGTAAAGCCACATTCTTACAAGGACTTGCCTATCAGGATGGCGGAATTTGGCACGGTGTACCGTTATGAGCAAAGCGGGGAATTGCATGGCCTAACCCGGGTGAGAGGCTTTACGCAGGATGATGCACATATTTTTTGCCGTCCCGATCAGTTGAAAGAGGAATTCAAAAAGGTAATCGATATTATTTTTATTATCTTTAAAGCGCTGGATTTTAACGATTATAAAGCCCAGATATCGCTCCGTGATCCTGCCAAACCTGAAAAATACATTGGCAGTGTTGAGAACTGGGACAAGGCTGAGAAAGCCATTGTTGAGGCCTGCGACGAGAAGGGTTTAAAGACCTTTACCGTATTGGGGGAAGCCGCTTTTTATGGACCGAAGCTTGATTTTATGATCAAGGACGCTTTGGGAAGAAGCTGGCAGCTGGGAACCATTCAGGTTGACTACAATCTTCCGGAGAGGTTTCAGCTCGAATACATCGGTTCGGATGACAAGCGGCATCGGCCGGTCATGATCCATCGCGCACCTTTTGGCTCTATGGAACGGTTTGTAGCTGTTCTGATTGAGCATACTGCAGGTAAATTTCCGCTCTGGCTTGCTCCTGAGCAGGTTGTAGTGTTACCTATCAGTGAAAAATTTAATGATTATGCAGCTAAAGTATCAGAGAATCTAAATTTTTCCGATATTCGCAGCGTGATTGACGATCGTAATGAAAAGATTGGCAGGAAGATACGTGACAACGAACTTAAGCGGTTGCCCTACCTGCTGATAGTGGGTGAAAAAGAGGAAGAAACCGGAACGGTTGCAGTCCGTCGTCAGGGAGAGGGAGACAAAGGTGCAATGACCATCGAAGGGTTTATCGCTTACCTGCAGGATGAAATAAAAAAACAGTTAACCGGATTGTATAACTAATTAAAGGAGGACCTGATTATAGCAGTCAAAAAATCTTTAAACAGACCTGTTAAACCGGACCACAACGATGCCGGGAATTACCGGGTTAACGAAAAAATCAGAGCACAGCAAGTGCGGATGGTAGGGGATAATATTGAAACCCCCGGAATTTACTCCCTGCGCGATGCCATGAAGATGGCCGATACCCTTGATTTGGACCTTGTGGAGATTTCACCCAAAGCAGAACCACCGGTTTGCAAGGTGATCGATTATTCCAAGTTTCTGTATCAGCAGAAAAAGAAACAGAAGGAGATAAAAGCCAAAACTGTGCAAGTAGTGGTGAAAGAGATCAGGTTTGGACCACAAACCGATGACCATGATTTCAATTTCAAACTGCGGCACGCCGAAAGATTCCTCCAGGAAGGATCCAAAGTAAAAGCCTTTGTCTTCTTCAAGGGACGGTCCATCCTCTTCAAGGAGCAGGGAGAAATCCTGCTGCTCAGGTTTGCCACTTTGCTTGAAGATTTTGGCAAGGTAGAACAGTTGCCTAAGCTGGAGGGAAAAAGAATGACCATGTTTATTTCACCGAAAAAGAAATAGGATCAAGTAATTATTTAAAAAGGTAAGAAAATGCCAAAAATGAAAACCAATTCCGGTGCCAAAAAGAGATTCAGACTTACCGGAACAGGGAAAATTAAAAGAAAACATGCTTACAAAAGCCACATTCTGACAAAGAAAAGTACCAAGCGCAAACGGAATCTGGGTTACTGGACCATCATCGACAGTACCAGTCTCAACAATGTGAAACTGATGTTGAACATGAAGTAGATTTTTTTAATAAGTAGTAAAAGTTAATAACCAGGTGATCGGGCATGAAGTTCCGGAAACGGACGCCCATCGCTAAAAAGAAAAAAAGTATGCCAAGAAGTGTAAATCATGTAGCATCACGGGCCCGAAGGAAAAAATTACTGAAATTGACAAGAGGTTATTTCGGTTCCCGTAAAAACATTTGGACAGTTGCCAAAAACACCTGGGAGAAAGGGCAACAGTATGCTTATCGTGACAGAAAAGTAAAAAAGAGAAATTTTCGGGCCCTGTGGATCCAGCGTATCAATGCCGCTGCCCGCCTCGAAGGTCTTTCATATTCCAGGTTAATCGACCTTTTGAAAAAGAACAATATTGAAATCAACCGCAAAGTTCTGGCTGACCTGGCCATGAACCACCAGGTAGCTTTCAAGGCTGTTGTGGACAAAGTGAAGTAAATATTCTGAAAAGGTGAAATAAAATAAAAACCCGGGTATTCCCCGGGTTTTTATTTAAGGGTCATATTTTCCAGGTAACCATTTCCGAAAGGGGTTTTCTTTTTTTAACCGGGGGAGGTGACGCCGGAAATCCCAACGGAATCAGAACAAGCGGCTCGAAATGTCCGGGAAGTTGCAAAACCTCCTTGCACAATGCCACATCAAAATTGCATACCCAACAGGTTCCAAGCCCAGCCGAGGTTGCTGCAAGGGTCAGATGATCCACCGCTATGGCCACATCCATTTCCCCGAAATCCTTACCATCGCTTCCTCTTTTCCATGAACCCTCCCTGTTGACACAGGCAACGATGATCACCGGGGCTTTCCTGATCCATGACCGGTGATAAACACCTCCCATTTTTTCCAATTCTTCCCTGGTGCTGATGACAATGAAATGCCAGGGCTGAAAATTTACTGCTGAAGGTGCCAGGGCTGCAGTTTCAAGGATCCCTTTAATTTGTTCCGGTGAAACAGGATCCGCAGTATAATCACGTACCGAAAACCGTTCACTTGCCAATCGTCGAAAATCCATATTTCTTTGATTAAATTTATCTAAAGATAGCGCTAATTGACCATTCCGCGAATCATCCAGATTATTACGGGCTCAATCAGCCATTCCGCCTGATGTGGGATCAACCGGTAGGAGGAACCCATGAAGCTATTTATTTTTCGGCCATTGAAAACCGTTATAACCGGAAAAAAGGCCCATCTTGTTAAATCATCGGGCCGGACAAAATATTATGGTAATAAAAAGGCAAGACATTATTTTAGAAGTTCCTCTGATTTATGCTTTTTGGTATATATTAAGGTGCTTTTTTGGCTATTTTTGTCGTTATTTTGATTTGTTTTACTCAACTAAATAGACATTCATGAACATATTGGATCAAATTATTGCCAACGCGCAGAAAGCTCAAAAAAGGATAGTCCTGCCTGAAGGTACGGAGCCCAGAACCCTCCGGGCGGCTGAGATTATTTTGAAAAATAATATTGCCCGTCTGATCATTTTGGGTGACCCTGATCAGATCAGGGAGGAGGCCGACAAAGCAGGTGTTGACCTGGACAAGGCCATCCTTGTAGATCCGAAAACGGACAGCCGACGCAATCAATATGCCGCCATCATGGTGGAAATTAGAAAGAACAAGGGATTGACGACCGAAGAAGCGCTCCGGTTACTCAACGATCCGCTCTATTTTGCACCGTTGATGATCAAAGCGGGTGACGCCGATGGGGAGCTGGCGGGTGCCATTAGTGCTACGGGTGATGTTTTGCGTCCTGCATTTCAGTATGTTAAAACGGCACCCGGGGTGAGTGTGATTTCAGGCGCATTTCTTATGTTTTTAAACGATCCCGATATAGGGCATGAAGGTATTCTTGTTTTTGCAGATTGTGCCGTACTTCCTGATCCAGACGAGAACCAGCTTGCCGAGATTGCCGTCATCACGGCACGGACAGCCAGGACCATTGTCGGGTTGGAACCCCGCGTCGCCATGCTGAGTTTTTCAACCAAGGGAAGCGCTTCACATCTGATGGTTGACAAAGTGGTCAATGCCACCCGAAAGGCCAGGGAACTGGACCCGGACCTCAAAATTGATGGTGAACTTCAGGTTGATGCTGCCCTGGTTAAAGAGGTGGCTCAGCTTAAGGCGCCAGGCAGCGAAGTAGCCGGCAGGGCCAATGTGTTGATTTTTCCGACTCTGGAATCGGGGAACATTGGCTATAAGCTGGTGCAACGGCTGGCAAAGGCTGAAGCCATAGGTCCCATCCTGCAGGGGATGGCTGCTCCTATCAATGATCTTTCAAGAGGATGTTCCGTTACTGATATTGTCAATATGGTAGCCATTACTGCCAACCAGGCAGCAGCTACCTTTTAATTCCTACCTGTATGGCCAGCGAAATAATAAGAGAGCCCATCGAGGATTTTGGGCTCAGCAAAAAGGGAAAATCCAACGCCCTCTTCTCCAAAATAGGAATCATCGGTTGTGGACTGGTGGGGCAGAATCTGGCCAGGGTGGCCAGCTATTACGGACTGGAAGTGATCTTCATTGAGGTTTCCCAGGAGAAAATCGAGGATGCCTTTGCCGGAATTAACCGGATGATGGACCACCGGATCGATCACTGGGGACTCACTGAAAGCGAAAAGCGGGCTAATCTGAGCAGAATTCAGGGAACTACCGACTACAACATGCTGAAAGGGTGCGACTGCGTTATTGAGGCTATCCGTCCGATTGACCGCGGAATAAAAATTAAGGAGCGCAAGGAGATCTTCAAAAAAATTGAAGCTGTTGTTGACCCCACCTGCATCATCGCCACCAATTCCACCACGGTGATCATTACTGAACTGGCCTCTGATATGGAGTTTAAAGATCGGTGCATCAGCCTCCATTTTTTTGTCAATTCTCCGGAAGCCCGTATCGTGGAAGTGGTCAAGGGACTTTACACCTCTGAAGATAGCTACCAGAAGATTTGCAAGTTTGTCAGGCTTATCAACCGCACCATCGTGCCGGTAGAGGAGTCGGCCGGACTGATCAGTATCCGGCTTTTCGTGGTGGCCCTCAATGAATCCTGCGAGATCATGATGGAAGGGGTCAGCTCCATGGAAAATATTGATCTGACAATGAGAGTGGGATTTGGCATGCGTCTGGGGCCTTTCGAAATAGCTGATAAAATCGGACTCGACAAGGTAGTCCGCTGGATGGAGAACATATACGGTGAATTCGGGGACGTCAGGTACAAGCCTTCCCCCCTGATTAAAAAACTGGTAAGGGCCAAGCACTTCGGAATGTCTGTCGGTCAGGGATTCTATCAATATGATGAAAATGGCGTCCGGGTCATACCCAAAACCAAGGCTTGTTAACCTTTAAAATTTTGTCAATGAGAGTTTTAGTGCTTAACTGCGGAAGCAGTTCCATCAAATACCAGCTGTTCGACATGGCTGACCAGCATGTAGTTTCCAAGGGGGGCATAGAAAAGCTGGGAATGAAGGGATCATTTCTCAAACATACCCGTGAAGACGGCCAGGAGGTCCTTTTTGAAGGAGAGATCATCGACCACAAAATAGGCGTAGAATATATTCTCGGTATACTCACCAGCGTGAAACACGGATGTCTGAAGAGCCTGGATGAGCTGGATGCTGTGGGACACCGGGTGGTACATGGCGGCGAACGGTTCAAATCGAGTGTGTTTATCGACGATGAAGTAAAGGAAGTACTGGAAAAGAATGTTGTTCTGGCGCCCCTCCACAATCCGCCGAACCTCAAAGGGATCTACGCCATGGAAGAACTGATCCCGGCCATCCCCCAGGTAGGCGTTTTTGATACGGCCTTTCATCAGACCATGGAACCTTATGCCTATATGTATGGCATACCCTATGTTTTATATAAAAAACATGCCATTCGCAGGTATGGGTTTCACGGGACAAGTCACCGTTACGTAAGCCAGAGGGCTTGTGAGCTGCTGGGCAGAGATATCACCACCCAGAAAATTATCACCTGCCATCTGGGCAATGGCGCATCAATTGCTGCTGTGAAGTACGGAAAGTCGATAGATACCTCGATGGGATTCACCCCAATTGAAGGATTGATTATGGGAACCCGTGCCGGAGACCTGGACATCGGAGTGGTCACCTACATTATGGAAATAGAAAACCTGGGTCTGCGTTCTGTAAACTCGCTGTTCAACAAGCATAGCGGGATGCTTGGACTTACGGGAGTCTCATCCGATATGCGTGAAATCGAAGAAGCATCCAAAAATGGCAACGAACGGGCAACCCTGGCGCTGGAGATGTACAACTACCGGGTGAAAAAGTACATTGGAGCGTATGCTGCAGCTTTGGGAGGAATCGATATTCTGGTATTCACAGGGGGTATCGGGGAGAATGCCGACAAAGTCAGGGAGGGGTCAGTTACCGGCCTGGAATTCATGGGTATAGAACTCGACGTGGAGAAAAACAGGGGTTTCAGAAAAGAAGGGGAGATCAGTAAACCCGGTTCACCCGTGAAAGTAATGGTGGTTCCCACCAATGAGGAGCTAATGATTGCGCTCGATACCTCCATGATAATCAAGGAGAGAAATCAAAATTCCAGGATATGATAAGGGAGGCTTTTGCCTCCCTTATTTTTGGGAGTTTCATTATATTTACAAAAAATAGCCAGTGTATATAGCTTACTGAATAAAGTGCCATGGAAATAAAAAGATTGGATGACCTTTTTACCGAACTGAAAGGAAAACCTGTGAAAAGGCTGGTGGCTGTCAATGCAGTGGATGACCATACCCTGGATGCGGTTAACAAAGCTGTGGAATACGGCATTGTGGATGCTACACTTACTGGTGACAGGGAAATGATCCTGCAAAGCTGTGCAGCCCTTGGCATTGATGCCGGAAAATTCAAGATTGAACCTGCTCCCACTGCAGATGCTGCTGCGTTAAAAGCAGTACAGCTTATTGGGGAGGGGAAAGGCGATCTGATGATGAAGGGATTGCTGAGTACAGACAAGTTTATGCGGGCTATCCTGAACAAAGAATATGGACTGGTCCCTCCCAAAGGAGTATTGAGTCATGTTACAGTCATGGAAAGCCGGTATTATCATAAGTTACTGGTGGTTAGTGATGTGGCTATCATTCCATATCCTGACTTAAGTCAGAAAATCGTTATGGTGGGATATTTGATTCAGACAGCTGCAGCGCTGGGGATTCTGGTTCCGAAAGTAGCGCTTATTGCTGCCACGGAGCAGGTGCTGCTCTCTATCCCTGCCTGTACCGATGCAGCCATCATTTCAAAAATGGCTGAAAGAGGCCAGCTGGGTAATGCCCTTGTGGATGGACCGATGGCTTTGGATGTGGCGATTGACCACGAATCTGCTGAAATCAAGAAAATAACTTCTGCTGTTGCAGGCGATGCCGATTGTTTGCTCTTTCCCAATATTGATGCAGGGAATGTGTTTTACAAGATGAACACCAAAATGTGCCGGTCGGAGCAGGCAGCCATTGTGGCAGGTGCAAAAGTTCCTGTGGTGCTGTCAAGCCGGGGCGACACCATGCTAACTAAACTTTATTCCATCGCACTGGCAGCCCTGCTGTGTTAAAGCTGAAGCTATGGACGAAATCTTAATACTGGCAGTAAATCCGGGGTCCACCTCCACCAAATTTGCTGTATATAAAGGGGAAAGATGTATCCTCAACAAAACCCTCCGTCACAGCATTGAAGAGATTTCATCCTACCGCACCATTGTAGATCAGTTTGATTTCGGGAAAGGCTTAATCATTGATGCGTTGGTGAAGGAGGGTATTCCTGTGGATTCCATCAAGCATATTATCGGCCGGGGTGGGCTGACCTGGCCCATGGAGTCGGGGGTTTACCTGGTAAACAACCTGATGTTGCAACATGCCCGGGAAGGGGTGATGGGACAGCATGCCAGCAATCTGGGGCCTTTGATTGTCGATTTTGTGGCACTGCAGATACCAGGGGCCAAAGCCTTTATTGCCGACCCGGTGGTGACCGATGAACTGGAGGCGATCGCCCGCATTGCCGGCCACCCCCGGTTTGAACGGGTATCCATCTTCCACGCCCTCAACCAGAAGGCCATAGCCCGCCTTCACGCCCGGAAAATGGGAAAAGCCTATGAGGAAATGAACCTGATTGTTACCCACCTGGGTGGGGGTATTTCGGTAGGGGTCCATAAAGAGGGGAGGGTCATCGATGTGAATAACGCCCTCAATGGGGAAGGCCCCTTCAGTCCGGAACGATCGGGAACCCTCCCGGTTCGCCAGGTGGTTGACCTCTGCTTTTCGGGCAAGTTCTCCCGTGACCAGGTCATGCGCATGGTGGTGGGCGAAGGGGGCTACGTGGCTTATCTGGGCACCAACGACGCGAAAGAGGTTCAGCTTAAGGCCGAAGGTGGAGATTCCCGGGCCCGGCTAATCCAGGATGCCCTGGGGTACCAGGTGGCTAAACTGATCGGGGAAATGGCGGTCGTCCTCTGCGGAAAGGTGGATGCCATCCTCCTCACAGGCGGGCTGGCCTACAACCAGTACCTTACTGATTACATCAAAGGACGGACGGCTTTCATCGGACCCGTCTTTGTCTACCCCGGGGAGGATGAACTCCAGTCCCTTGCCATGAACGCCCTGGGGGTGGCCCGCGGAGAAATAGAGCCCCGGATTTATACAGGCCACCTCTCAAAAAAAGAATACCAGGATTAATCTCTCAAACAATACCGCGTATGGACCTGCTCTCAATTTTCCAAATTACCCTTCCCCTGACCAACCCGGTGCTGATTTTCGCAATCATCCTGTTTATTATTCTCTTCGCACCGATCGTTCTTGAAAAGTTTTCCATTCCCCCGCTGGTGGGACTCATTCTTGCGGGGATACTGATTGGAGAATATGGTTTTAACCTGATTGTCCGCGACAGCAGCATTGTGCTTTTTGGTACGGTCGGACTATTGTACATCATGTTTCTGGTCGGATTGGAGATAGACCTTGCGGAATTCAGGAAAAACAGTACCAAAAGCCTTATTTTCGGGCTCTATTCCTTTCTTTTTCCCATGATTACAGGAACCTTAATGGGGTACTATTTCCTCGGTTTTCCCCTTCGTTCCTCCTTGCTTCTCGCCAGCCTTTTTGCCTCGCACACGCTGGTAACCTATCCTATTGTCAGCAAGTTCGGCGTGGTGAAAAACCAGGCGGTCACCGTGGCTGTGGGCGGCACCCTTATTGCCGATACCCTGGCCCTGCTGGTGCTGGCGGTTATTGCCGGAATCTCCGCGGGTGAAACCTCTGGTCATTTTTTCCTCCGGATGTCGATTTCGGTCACCCTGTTCGTCCTGTTTGTCATCTTTGTTTTTCCGCTGGTAGCAAACTGGTTTTTCAAGAATTACCATGACGGGATTTCCCACTTCATCTTCATACTGGCCCTGGTTTTTATGGCTTCCTTTCTGGCCCAACTCGCAGGTATTGAACCTATTATAGGCGCATTTCTCGCAGGCCTGACGTTAAACAGATTCGTTCCAACAACTTCTCCGCTGATGAACAGGATTGAGTTTGTAGGAAACGCCCTCTTCATTCCCTTTTTTCTGATCGGGGTAGGCATGCTCATCGATTACAACTCTTTCATGAGGGATACTACCACCATCATAGTGGCCATTGCCATGTCGGTCATTGCATTGTTTTCAAAATTCATAGCAGCCTGGCTCGCCCAGAAAACTTTCCGGTTTTCCTCAGTGGAGAGAAACATCATCTTTGGCCTGACCAATTCCAGGGCAGCGGGTTCCCTGGCGGTTATTCTGGTGGGGTACAATATTATCATCGGCGAAACCGGCGATGGCATGCCGATTCGCCTCCTCAACGAAAGTGTCCTGAACGGCACCATACTTATGATTCTCGTGACCTGCACGGTTTCCTCCTTTGTCACCCAGAAAGCGGCCAGAATGCTTGCTTCGGCTGAAGATTCCATTGGGGCAGTTCCCTTTGACGGAAGTGAAGAAAAGGAGAGGTTTCTCATTCCTTTGGCCAATATCGAGAATGTGGAGGAACTTGTGCACCTGGGAGTCACCCTGAAATCTTCCGCTAAAGGAGACCTATACGGACTGCATATTCTGAATGGTTCTGAGGACAATCCGGCCAAAGAGAAAAAGGCTGCCAGAATCATCGAAAAAGCACAAAAAGCGGCCGCTTCCACCGAAAACCGGATCGTTCCGCTGATCCGTTACGATATCAACGTGGTTAACGGGATTTCCAACGTGATTAAGGAAAACAAGATTACCGACATTATCCTGGGCCTGCATGAAAAGAAAGGGATTATTGACACCTATCTGGGAAATCTGACCAAGGGATTACTGACCAACACCTTTTTCACCACCATAATCTACCGGAGCATGCAGCCCCTTTCCACCATCAGGCGATTTCTGATTTTCGTTCCCGATAATGCCATCAGAGAGATCGGATTTCCCTTCTGGCTCGTGAAGGTTTGGAATATTGGCCGCAATACGGGAGCCGGCCTTCTCTTTTTTGGATCGGGCGAAATCATCAGGTTTCTGAAAAGCATCCACCTCAAACATCCGGCAAAGGCTGATTTCAGAGAGTTCACCGATTGGGAAAATTTTCACGTGCTGGCAGAAGAGGTGAGGAGAGATGATACGATAATCTTCATCATGAGCCGGAAGAATTACGTCTCCTACCACCCCATGATGGCCCAGGTTCCCGTGCTTCTAAACCGGTACTTTACCGAAAACAGCTTCCTGCTGGTATTTCCCAAACAAGGGGGAATTGCCGAATTTGAAAAGTTTAATCCGGCCAATCCTTCCCTGTTGGGATCACTGGAAGACAGAATGGAAAAAATGGACGAACTGGTCAAGACGGTGGGCCACCTGATTAAAAGGAAATGATCCCAAATACCTGGCGTAATAAATAAGGCCGGTTTCCCGGCCTTATTTATTTTAAATCCTCTCTAGTTATGGAGGGACCCGATTTCAGAAGAAATTTTTCCACCCGGAGGCGGAAGGATCAGACCACGTAAGTTGAACTTGCGGTTTCACCACCACGGCCGGTCCAGTTGGTATGGAAGAACTCGCCGCGGGGCCGGTCAATTCTCTCGTACGTGTGGGCCCCGAAATAATCACGCTGGGCCTGCAGCAGGTTGGCGGGCAGCCGTTCGCTGCGGACACCGTCGAAATAGCAGAGGGCCGAGGTGAGAGCCGGTATAGGAATGCCATGGGTAAGCGCCAAAGCACACACCCGTCTCCATCCCTCCTGGGCGGCTTCCACCTCTTCCTTGAAAAAGGGGTCAAGCAGCAGGTTGGACAGGGCTGGGTTATTGTCAAAGGCCTTCTTGATATCAGCCAGGAAAGCCGA